>VOFB01001103.1_pt1 | contig 180001 bp, 189 predicted proteins | sample 5384141 | NCBI WGS metagenome assembly VOFB01 (sample SAMN12384721, study PRJNA508395) | human gut metagenome | isolation source: healthy gut A | host: Homo sapiens
TGAATGAGCTTAATGGTATGTTTCAGTTCCAGAGACTTCGCTGGCATATTTGAACCGATTGAGTTTCTGGCGGCTTCACGAAACATTACTGCTGTATCTTTGCCATATCTGCCATGTGAGCTTTCGGAAAGCAGATTTGTAAGTCTGGTAAGATGTGCAGATGCAACAGCATGAGCAGACGGAAATTCAGATAATAGGGCATAAACGGATGCCATATGGATTGTTGCAACAAGCTTCTCTAATTCAGGGAAAAGAATACAAATAAGGCGAGATACAGAGGTCTTGAGCTTTGCTCGCTCCTGTACTTTATCAAAACGATAACGAGTTAATGACTTTAGTTCTTCGTTATGGTAAGATGTGTCTGAGTAGGACTTCAAGTTCACATCAGACATGATCATAGAAGCGATGGTATGGGCATCCACTTTATCCGTTTTCGTCTTTCTAAGGCTTAAACTTTTTCTGTAAAGATTGGTATGTAACGGATTGATAACGTAGGTCGGCAAACCTTTATCAAGAAGGAATCCCAGAAGATTGTAACTATAGTGTCCAGTGGCTTCAAGTCCTACTTTTACTTTGGTTAAATCATCTGATACGGATTGTACTTTCTGAAACAAGGTTTCAAAACCCTTACGGTTGTTAGGAATGGTAAAAGATTTGAATAATGCTTCACCATCTGAATTGGTAATAAAGCAGTCGTGTTTGTCCTTAGCAACATCAATTCCGACGTATATCATAAAAATCTCCTTTGAGTAAATATTTTGATACTGTTTATAGACCCACTGGTACTCCTTGCGATTGTAACCTCGTTCTAAATAAACCGTCATGCGGTATCTAACTGATTAACAAATATACAAAGAGACTGTGGTTGTAGCCTTTCTTAAACCATCAAGTGGTAGGAGTGTGAAAACAATCCACAGTATTGGAGAATATAAGGACTATGCGAATCTGTTAGAAATCTCGGAAAAAGATGCCAAGAAAGAAATCGAAGAGGATTTTAATGAGAGTATCCAAAAGCAATTTGATGATTCCGATAACATTACGGATAAAGGAATTGCTGATTATACGGAAAAACTGACAGAAGTAAAGAAACTGGCAAAATACAAAGTACAAGATGTGAAAGAAGAGGATGGAGTCTATACAGTAAGTGTACAAGTTGAACCATCCAATGTATTTCAGACATTGCAACAAAGCTCTACAGAGGTAAGCAATGAAAAAATAAAGCAGGGATTGGATGGAAATGATCCGGAAGTCTTTGCAGCCGTATTAACAGAAAGTGTCCAGAAGAGTCTTGAAAAGAACAGTTATGGAAAAACTGTTACTGTAAAAGTATCCGTGGAAAAAGATAATTCAGGAAAATATGGTCTTTTGGATACAGAGATGAATAAGTTGGAAGCAGCGATGTTCCCAACAGAATAAGAATGAATGGAAAGCTATCAGAGGAAAAACTGGTAGCTTTCTTTTATCTTCAAGACGAGAAAAGTTCTGGCGATAGTAACGTTTAATCATCGATATTCTTATTTTATTTTCTATTTTACCAACTAATCTGGCGATGCATTTTACGATATTGTCCGGGAGTTATACCAGTGTATCTCTTAAAAATAGAAATAAAATAACTTTGAGATGAAAAATTCAAGTAAGTACTGATTTCACCCAGACTATAGTCGGAATGTGCCAGTAAATTCTGTGCCTTTTCAATAAGAACTTTATGGATAAAAACAGTAAGCGTCTGTCCGGTTTCTTTATGGAACAGGGCAGACAGATATTTAGGTGTTAAATTAACTAAAGATGCCAGTTGATTTAAGGTTAAAGTTTTATTTTTACCATGATAGATATAATCAATGATGCGAGAAATAGCTGGTGAATAGTAGTTTTTGGCGTCTTTTTTGCTTCAGCAACACGAAGCGTAAATTCAATAGCCATCTGTTCATTTAATTTCATTAAAGCGTCAACATCGGTACATTGTTCCATTTTTCGTATATATACATCACTTAAGGAAAAAGCAGTTTCCTCATTAAGTCCTCCTTCGATGGCATATCTGGTAACTAAAGTTGTATTAGCAATACTTGCATAAAAAAGTAGTTTTAATTTGGAATTGGAAGAGGTCATCTTTCCGTAAACAGTTGTTGGGAGTGAATAATAGGTATTCTCCAATGCGTGAATATCTCCGTTTGAAACACATTCGAGAATTGCTTTTTCCTGTGCATAAGATGTATGTATCCGTTCATTTTCTGCATTTTCCAACATTTCATGTGTGAGTGAAAAATTGATGTCTGACTTCATTTTATACATAGGTAATTCCTCCTGTCAAAAACACGATAAATTGACACAAAACACGATAAATCAATATAATTATATGCCGGAAATAGATAAAATGCAATTAAGAGATTAAAAGAGAGGAAAAGCGATGAACATTGATAAAATATGTGAACAGTTAACAATAGATGAAAAAATCCGGCTTTTAGGCGGTGTTGGTGACTGGCATACTTATGACTGTAATGGGAAAATCCCCTCTATTATGATGACAGACGGACCACATGGGATTCGAAAACTGGAACAGGAAAAGGTTGGGGATATTGAAACCAGTAAGCCAGCAACCTGTTTTCCAACTGCAAGTGCAATAGCCTGCAGTTGGAATCCTGCTATTGTTAAAAAGATGGGTGAAGCGATTGCGAAAGAAGCAAAAAAAAGAGCAGATATCCATTGTGCTAGGCTGCGGAATCAATATCAAGCGTTCTCCATTATGCGGAAGAAATTTTGAATATTTCAGTGAAGATCCGTATTTGACAGGAAAGCTGGCAACGGGATATATTGAAGGTGTACAGAGCCTTGGAATAGGTACGAGTTTAAAGCATTATGCTGTTAATTCACAGGAAACAAGACGAATGACATCCAATAGCCAGATTGATGAAAGAACTCTTAGGGAAATATATCTGTCGGCTTTTGAAGAAGTTGTGAAAAAAGCAAAACCGACTTCTGTAATGGCTTCATACAACAGGATTAATGGCGAATTTGGAGCAAGAAATAAATACTTACTGACAGATGTTCTGAGAAAAGAATGGAAATATCAAGGTGGTGTGGTGTCGGATTGGGGAGCAGCAAATGATATTGTAAGCTGTATGAAAAATGGTCTGACACTGGAAATGCCAGATCCGAAAGGCTTCCACACAGATGTGTTAAAAGAAGCGTATAAGGATGGCCGGATTACGGATCAGGAACTGGATAACTGGACTAAGAATGTTCTGCAGAATTTTGTATCACTTCATAAAAATATAGAAGAAAATTATGAGGTAGATATGGAAGAACAGAATCAGGTGGCACGTAAACTGGAAAATGAAAGTGCAGTACTTTTGAAAAATAATAGTGTTTTGCCAATTGGAAAAGAGAAGAAGGTAATCATTATTGGAGAGCTTGCCAGGCAGATGCGGTTTCAGGGAGGTGGGAGCAGTCATATCCAGCCGACGAAGATGACAAATGCGATTGAAGCAATACGTGAAAAAGGATATCAGGTAACTTATATACAGGGATATCAGAATGAAACGGAGGAATTAGGAGAAAAGCAACTACAGGATACGATAGAAAAACTGAAACAGGAATATAGAAAAAAGGATTGTGTGATTCTATATTTTATCGGTCTTACAGAATCTTATGAAGGAGAAGGATACGACAGGAAAAATCTTAAAATCCCTCAAAATCAGGAAGAGCTGTTGGCTGAAATTGTAGAAACTGTCGGAAAAGATCATATTGCAGCAATTAGTTTTGGTGGTGCGCCTATGGATTTTAGTTTTGAAAAGAATGTAGGAGCAATTCTTCACATGTACCTCGGAGGACAGGCTGTAGGGGAATCTGTTGCTGACTTAATCAGTGGTGAGGTGAATCCATCCGGTAAATTGGCAGAGACAATTCCGTTTTCAGAAAAAGATACTCCGGCATGGAGATATTTTGCACCTCCGAATGATGATGTAGAATACAGGGAAAGCATTTTTGTAGGTTATCGTTACTATGAGACATTCCATGTTCCGGTAAAATATCCGTTTGGTTATGGACTTTCCTATACTTCCTTTTCCTATTCGGAATTGAATGTACCGGAAGTATATAGTGGTGGAAAGATACAAATTCGTTTTAAAATTAAAAATATCGGAAAAGTGAGTGGAGCAGAAATAGCACAGTTATATATCTGCCCGATTGAATCAGATGTTATCAGAAGCCATATAGAACTAAAGGGATTTCAAAAAATATATCTGCATCCGGGAGAAGAAAAAGAAGTTATACTAGAGCTGGATGAAAGAAGTTTTTCCGTCTATGATGTAGAGAAAAAAGCCTTTTCCATGTTAAGCGGCAAATATCAGATCTGTATCGGAGCATCGGTACATGATTTGCAATTAAAGGCGAATATGGAAGTAGTAGGAAATAGTTATTTTAGAAATGAAAGAGAACTGTTTCCGGATTATTTTAGAGAGCAGCCACATGGAATGGAAATCAGTGCAGAACAATTTTATCAGCTATTAGGCGGTGAACCAAAACATGACAAAGAAAAAAAGCGTGGAGAGTATACGGTTTACGATTCCTATCAGGATGTGGTAAATGTCTCCATGTTTGGAAAATTTGTTCGTGGAGTCGTACATATCGGACTTAAGATTATGCTTCGGGGAAAATCAGAGCGGGACCCGGCCTTTAAAATGGTAAAAATGGGAGTCGAAGAAGGAAATCTGGAAGGACTGATTGCAACCAGTGGTGGAATTGCAACTCCGAAGTTAATCGATATGTTAGTTTACAATGCAAATAAAAAATATCTGCAGGCTTTAAAAAGACTGCTGAAGAAATAGAGAGAGGGGGAAGTCGTATATGGAAAACAATAAATTGGATAAACGCACAAAATGGAGCTATTGTATAGGAGCAACCGGAAGAGATATGGCGTATGCACTTGTCTCTATGTTTCTTCTTACATATATTCAATATACGATGAAACTGACAGTTGCCCAATATGCAGTAATATCAGCAATTATGGTAGTGTGTCTGCTGTGGGATGCCATTAATGATCCAATGATGGGAATTATTATTGAAAATTCGCATTTGAAAGCCGGAAAATTTAAACCTTGGATTTTTATAGGAGTAATTTTAAACAGCCTGATAATTATCTGCTTGTTTACAGTAAGGCCGGAAGGATGGGGATTTGTTGCATTTTTTGGAGTGGGATATCTTTTATGGGGAATGACTTATACAATGAATGATATTGCCTATTGGGGAATGCTGCCGAGTCTTACATCAAATCCGGGAGAACGGAACTGGCTGGTAACCGTACAGGGAATTTTTATCTGTATCGGACAGTTTTCTGTTGCAGGTCTGCTCCCTGATATGGTAGCTGGAAATGCGATTATGGCATATCGGACGGCTGCGATTGTGATTGCTTTTTGTTTTATTGGTTTCCAGCTACTTACAGTGTTTGGAGTAAAAGAGAGAAAACGACCGGAAAAGAAGAGGACACTGTCATTAAAAGATATGTTTCATATATTCCTGAGAAATGATCAGTTGATAGTGATTGGAATTGCATGTTTATTATTCCAAATCGGAAATGGTCTTCTGATTATGATTGGAATGAATTTCTTTTATTTTGAATTTGGATATTCTGTAGGTGGCAGTCTTGTATTTTGGTTTACAATTATGTATGGATTAGGAACGCTGATATCAGAGGCATCTTTTGCGTGGCTTTCCTCAAAATTCACACGAAATCAGATTATAACTGCAGCTACCAGCATTACAGTCATTGGGTATATGCTTTTTATGAGTGTAGGCTACATTGTACCAAAAAGTGTTGTTTTACTGAATATCATCGGTTTTCTAATCTTCTTTTCGCAGGGGGCATTCAATATGACGATGATTGTCATGTTAAATAATACCATAGAGTATGATGAAGTCCGGTTTCATGAACGACATGACAGTATTATCTCAGCAGTAAGATCTTTTGCAACAAAGCTGGCAAGTGCAGTTGATCAGGCGGTTGTTGCGTTAATACTGATTATAAGCAATATTTATGCAATCAGTCAGAAAATATCTGGATTAGAAATAAAAGCTGGTACAGGAAAAATTACTTCGGAAAATGTAATTGTACAGGCAGATAAATTTATCCAGACAGCAGATGCCGGACAAAGATTTATATTGCGTCTTGGAATTGTAGCTGTTCCGGTAATTTCTATAGGAGCTGCGTACATACTGATTAAACGGAAATATATTATTGACGAACGTAAGTATGAAGAACTGGTAGAGGAAATAAAAAGCACAAATAAAAAATGATTCAATTAGTTGTGATGACCTTATAATTTATGAGTTTAGAAAAAGGTGATATGAATGACAATTGATGATTTTATATATGAAAATAGTATTGTACGTGATAATGGTTCTGAATATACAGCAGATCATATAGATAGGGTGATAGAATCTGTTTGTAATAATTATGGATTAACTATAAAAATGATTTCTACAAATTATGCTTTTTTCCACGTATTATAAAAGCGAGTGAAGAAAAGGCTTTGATTTGGGATCAAACATATTGGGAATTGTTCAGTCTGTATTTAGCGTATTTCACAGATTTAAATGCTATTCAAAAGAAGATAATTGTGTATGATGAGAGTTCTGTACAGCAGAAAATATTGATTCCATTTGCATATTATTTAGCATTAATTGTTGAAGATAAAGGAGAAGAAAATGTACTTGATCAAGACGATAAAAGGTGATATTACGAAAATAACAGATGTGCAGGCAATCGTGAATGCAGCAAACAGCTCTCTTCTTGGAGGAGGCGGAGTAGATGGTGCTATTCACAGAGCCGCAGGACCGGAACTTCTGGTGGAGTGCAGGACACTTCATGGATGTGATACGGGAGAGGCTAAAATCACTAAGGCATATAATCTGCCATGTGATGATGTTATACATACTGTCGGACCGATATGGAATGGTGGAAGAAATAGAGAAGAGGAACTTCTTGCTAACTGCTATTTTAATTCTATGAAGTTAGCAATGGATAATGGAATAAGGTCTATTGCATTTCCTTCCATATCAACGGGAGCGTATGGTTTTCCGGTTGAGTTGGCAGCAAAGATTGCAGTACATACAGTAAACAGGTTCTTGCAAGATAATCCGGACAGCTTCGATTTGGTGGAATGGGTGCTGTTTGATACTCAGACTGAATCGGTGTATGAAGCCGTGGTTGATAAATTATGTATTACAGTTTAAAGAACACCATTATACAATGTTTAATCCGGAAATTGATTTTGCAAAGATATTTGAGACACATACACCATTAGAAATAGAATATAAGGATGCGTAAGGAACGATAAAATGAATTCATGCGGGAAAGGCATGGATTCTTTTTGGCTTCGAACGGAAGCCCTATCTGTAAAAAATATTTAAGTATATTAGAAGCAGATGCAAATGTCGTGTTAACACGACAAAATTGTCGCGTAAACACGGTCGGTAATTCATCCATGACAATATACAATAAACATGTGCTTGAGAGAGCACGTCACGAGAGTGAAGGCGCCGGAGCTCTCCAATACGAAATCGTAAAGGAGATAATTTATTATGAGTAAGAGAAAAATATCACATGCAGAGGAGTATGGATGTTAATTGATGGAGGTGGCAGAAGTGAGCAGAACTAAATTTGATCCATATGTGATTGGAAATAATATAAGAGATTTACGTGAAAAAAGAAAAATGACACAGATGAAGGCGGCTGAGGAAATTGCAACAGAATATGGATTAGTGACCTTGTTTTATTAGTATATTTCATAAGCGTTAGTATTGTAAAAAAGATGGTGATGATATAATAAAAACGTGTTAGACAACTTGATGTTATGTGTAGTGTGATAATGTCAGAATCAGGCAAAGTCAACGACAGGACAACATTGTAGAAAATAACTTATTAAAAAAATAACATTGGTAGCTCCTTTTATATGACAAAACAACAACAGGCAACTAAACCATTCACCGTTTAGCTGCCTGTTATTGTTTAAAGAATTCATTAAAATCACAATTAAAAATCTTGGTCAATCCAATCAGCATATCTACCGTTGGGTTATTATAACCATTTTCCACCTTGCTGAATATGCCGGTAGTTACATTGATGCCATCACATTGGAGCTTCGCAATGACTTCGGTGGCTTTCAAACCCTGTTCTTTCCGCAGTCTTCGGATGTTAGAACCTACCAGTGGATGCAGGTGTTGATTAATTCTTTCTGACATAGCTATCACCTCGTTGAGAAAATAATATCCAAAATGGAAGAAAAAAGTGTCCAAAATGGAAGTTTTGTAGTATAATCGGGAAAGGAGTTTATATAAATTTACGGAAGGAGAAAGTTTGATGGCTATTCAGGAAGTGATCAAATATGAAGGGGATAATTCAACTCTTATTTATAAGCATCCCGCAGAAGACTTTAATACTCTGTCACAATTGATTGTGCATGAGTCGCAGGAGGCAGTATTTTTCAGTGACGGACAGGCACTGGATTCTTTTTAAAGCAGGTCGTTATACCTTAGAAACGAAAAACATTCCACTTATTTCCAAAATAAGAAATCTGGTTTCGGGCGGAGTAAGTCCGTTCCATGTGGAGGTTTATTTTATTAACCTTGCGACCATGATGGATATCGCATGGGGAACACCAAGTCAGGTGACAGTTCGTGACCCGAATTACGGCTATAGTTACAGTGCCGGTGCCAGTGGTTCTTTCGGACTGAAAATAGAGGATGGAAGAAAGCTTCTGATTAATCTGGTTGGTACCGAAAAAGCAATGACCACCAAAGATATTCAGAAATTTTTTAAAGACCTTTTAGTTACAAGAGTAAAAAATTGCATTGCAGTAGAACTCAGCAAATATAGCTACAATGTTTTCAACCAGCATTTGAATGAAATTTCCGAGAATGTTGCCGGTCAGGTGGAAAGCGACCTTGAAAGCTATGGCATCCGGATTTTAAATTTCTTTGTGTCTGCAGTTACCATTAAGCCGGACGATTTGGAAGAGCTTAAAAAATTAGATAACAGCATGGCACAGAAGCGGTTTGAAGCAATGGGAAATCGTGATGCTACCGTAATTGAAGCAGAAGGACTTGCCAAAGCGAGAGAACTACAGGGATATACCTGGCAACAGGAGCAGCAGTTTGATGTAAGCAGAACATTTGCACAGAATGAAGGCTTTGCAGCGAATCCGGCGAATATGATGGCACAGATTCCACTGGCGTTTTCCATGGGTGACATGATGAAAAACAATATGGATGCAGCAGTTCAGGCACAGCCGGTAACAGCAGCGCAGACAGGGACAGCAGCAATGCAGCCAGATATTGCAGCAACACAGCCGCAGCCAGCAGTGCAGCCGCAGGCGCAAGGTGGAAATATTACCTGTGTCAAGTGTGGAACGAGTCTGCCGAAGGATGTTAAATTCTGCTTCCAGTGTGGTGAAAAAGTGGTGATTCCACAGAAGATTTTCTGCGCAAACTGTGGAAATGAAATGCCGCCGGAAGCTAATTTCTGTACGAAATGCGGAACGAGGAGGGAGAAATAATGTTCAAGTACATATTTTGCCTGATTGCAATATTGATGCAGCCAATTTTTGCATTTCTGGTATTTCATAAACAGGAAAAACAAAAGGCAGCATTAAAGATGCCGCTTGTATATCTGAGCGGAGTCTATCTTGTAATTCAGATTTTTGTTTTCTTTAAGGTCTGCCTGAAAATTCCGAAGGATTATCAGGTGTATTCCTATTTGTTACAGAGTGCGATTTTAGCAGTTTTCATTATCATTGAGATTGCTATGGCAGCAAGTAATAAATATATTACAAAGGTTCAGACACAGGAACAGAGTTCCATCGAAGTGTTTAAAGGACTTATTCAGCAGCTTGAAATTTGCAGAGTGCAGATTACAGATGAGGTTAACCGCAAAGAAATTGACAAAGTGCTGGAAAAGATGCGATACAGTGATCCGGTCAGTTCACCGGCAGTGGCAACAGAAAATGAGGCAATCAGACAGTTGATATTGCAGCTTTCTTCAACAACAGATGAAGCCGCTTTTGCGGAAATCTGCGGAGCAATCATGAAGCAGCTTGAAATTAGAAAAATGAAAAATACAAAGGAGCAGGGCTAGAAAATGGAAGAAATAAAATGTCCCAGTTGTGGCAGTGGTGCAGTAAGAAAAATTACAGAGGAAAAGTATGAATGCATGGCATGTGATAATCTTTTCCTGGTACATAATTTATCAAAAGAGTTTCTGAAAACAGATGAACATATTGAAAATATTCATCAGGATTTGAAGAAAACAATTGAAAATATCAATCTGACTGCTGCTGTTGCCGGAGGAAGTGGAAGAGATGGTCTGGATAACCGTTATAAAAATGCCATGACATTACTAAATCAGGGAAACATTTCGGCAGCAAAAGCAGAATTTACAGGAATCCGTAATGATTTTATGTGGAGCTGTAAGGGCTATTATGGACTGGTTTTATGTGAAAAAAAGAAGAAACATATAAATTGGGGGGAGATAGGAGATTATATTCAGCAAATATATCGCTGTGAGGATGTTACTCCAGAGATTCTTCAGGAGATGGAAGGCATTTTAAATGACGGCAGACAGATCGCTTTAGCAAGTCTTGGAAAGTCATTGAATGAGCGGAATGCACAGCAGAATGAGATTAGTTCTAAAATACAACAGGTGACTGAAATGTCTAAAATGCAGGAAACTACGCTGACACGGAAAAGGGAAGAGTTTGCAGAGCGTTGGAGCCAGACTTCCCCTGTCCGCAAGGCAATTTCTATTGCAATCGGTATAATCTGTGCGTTAGTACTGGTATGGTGTGCGGTTTCCCTGTTCCGCTGGATTATTGATGTGAGACATTTATTCGCCAATGCAATGAATTATGGATTTTTTGCAGGAATTTTACGCATTTTATGGAGCTGTGTCCGGACAATTCTCCGTGTTGCAGTGTCTGTTGGTGTAATTATTCTTGGTGTTATGATTTACTTTTTTATTCTTGGGTTTATTACGGCAAATCCACAGAAAGATGATGCACAGCTTAATATTGATAAAATGGATGAACAGATTCAGAAATTACAGGAAAGACATGAGGTTTTACAGCGTCGCTTTGATGAGGAACAAATGAATATACAGAATATCAATCGTATCGGAAGCAGATTAGAACAACTGCAGCAGATAAAACCGGAAGAAATTATTCCTTTATTAATTGAAGCCGGAAAATATTACTAGAAAAGGAGAAATGAAAATGGGATTCATGAAATCATTGTTTGGAAACATGGGAGTACAGCAGGAGATACCGGAAAAGAAAATTATAATCAGAGATGTTGGACCAAATCCAGCACAGGTAATATCTATCATTCAGAATTATTATCCGGAAGATGCGGATCAGGTAAGCATGCTGGTAAATGAAAATATGATGGAAGGTAATGCAACTGTCTGCAGATTATCCCCAACAGAAAGCCTTTATGAGCTACAACAGGCGTTAGACGCCGCAGGAGCATCAACTTTTATCCAGAAGAACTGGACAGATGAAGAAAATGCAAGAGCTATTGCAGATATTGTTATTTTTTCTCTGGGCGGACAGCCTGATCAGGTCATGGAGTGTTACCATGAAATCTTAGGACTTGACAGAAGAGACCTGGAATTGAAACTTTTAAAAGATATTTCGGATGAAAATGGATTTTTAATATCAACAACCAGAGAAAGAGCAGAGACATTAAAAGCAGCGTTGGACGAACTCGGTGCTGATGCAGAAATTGATGTGACATGGGACGAGGATGCGCAGGCATCACTGATTGTTTTTTCAACCGGAAATATGAAAGAATATTTATTTTCGGATGTTATAAGAAGAGCTTATTTACATGTCGTCAGCAAAGAGATTTCGGGTGCAAATTTTAAGGATATATCAGATGAAGAACCTGCTATTATAGACGGAGTTTGTTCCTCACTCGTATATTTGCGTGATGAGATAGACCGTGCCGGTGGTGAGACAGTAATTGTTTTTGATACAGATCAATCCGTTGCTGCTGCATTATATATCATGGATGTAGGTTCAGATAAATCCAAAATACTTAAGATATTACAGAAATATTTAGGAATAAGTATAGCTGAAGCAAACGAGCAGGTAAATGAACTTGTAATTGGAAAGAGCCAGGTGGTAAAAGGCTATTTAGGTCTTTTAAAGGATATGAAAAAAGAACTGGATGCATTGCGCGTTAAAACAGAATTGATGCTGGATTTTGAGGAGGAAGAGGAGGAAGAGTTTGAGAACTTTTCAGCACTGCATTGCAATAATTGTGGTGCCGAACTTGCATCCGGCACAAAATTCTGCCCGAAATGCGGCACCAAAGTTGAGGAAGCTCAGAAGATGTTCTGCCCACAGTGTGGAAATGAAATTATGCCCGGGGCAAAATTCTGCACCAAGTGCGGAGCAAGATGCATGTAACAGATACAAAAATAGAAGTTGAAAGAAATTGAGATGGAAAACATCTGCTTATCCGATTAGGGGGCAGATGTTTTCTTTTTTTACTGACATTTTCATTTCATCATGTTATAATGCAATCAAAGCTTGATATTTCTATATACATTTCAATGGCACATAGCCTGTCAGAAGTATACCGGTATTCTATCATTTCGCCGGGTTCACCACATAACCTGATATGATAACAGGAATTTTCAAAGCTTTTATTTCACATTAAATGAAGCGGAGAGAATTCTTTCAGACAAAGGTTGTTGCGGTTAAGTGACATTGCAAAAGTATACTCTCCAAGACAAAAGAAAGGAGAAGAAATGTCAGGAAAAACAGAAAAATTACAATGGCATCCGGCGTTTTGTGCAGCAACAGAACTGGAACTGCGACAAGATCTGGATGTACTGGAATTAATTCCGGAGTATAATTTAAGTAAGAAACCACTTCAGATTGATCTTGTGATTATTAAAAAGATGGATTGGAAGCGGACGTTACAAAATGAAATTGGTCATATTATGAGGGGACACAATATTTTAGAGTATAAGGGACCGGGAGATGAATTGACGATAGATTCCTTCTTTAAGGTAATTGGATACGCCAGCTTATATAAGGCGCAGGGGATAGCAGTCAATAAAATTTCAGCATCTGAGGTGACCGTATCCTTTTTTCGGAATGCTTATCCGAAGGCACTTTTTCAGGAACTGAAAAAAGAAGGATATATCCTGAAAAAAATGTATCCTGGAATTTATTATGTAAGAGGAAAAGTTCCATTTCCAGTACAAGTTGTAGTAACAAGTCAGTTGGAAAGAAAAGCTCATTGCAGCCTGCGGGTATTGACTACACAGGTAGAGATGCAGGATGCAGAACTATTTTTGGAACAGATACATTATTTGGAAAGTAAGAATGAACGGAGCAATATTGATTCGGTACTTCAAGTAAGTGTAAATGCAAATAAGCAGGTATATAGTCTGTTAAGGAGGCAAAATGAGATGTGTGAAGCATTGCGTGAATTAATGAAAGATGAAATTGAAAAAGAACTGGAAAATAAATTGGAGCAGGGACGAAAACAAGGTCTGGAACAGGGTTTGGAAGAAGGTTTGGAGCAGGGCGAAAAACTGCAACTAATTCGTCAGGTAATCAAGAAACTGCAAAAGGCAACTCCGTAGAAGAAACATCTGATATGCTGGAAGAAGAGCCGGAAAATATCAGGAAGATATATGAAATTGCAGCAACTATGGCGCCGGATTATGACGTAGAAAAAAATATATCAAAAACTGTAGAAATTCAAATGGAAATATACCGGAAATATACCCAAGTAAGTCCCTAAGAAAAATTGTAGGGAAACACTTGACAAACATATTTTTATAAGATATAGTATAAAAGTACTAGCTATTAAGCTAATATAATTTTTCATAACTCATGCCTCTCGGGCTCTTCGGAGTTCGGGAGGTACTCCCCGAAAATATAGTCAGGATTTTATCCTGGCTTTTTTATTTTGCAGGAAATTGCTTTCCTGCAAAATGTGTTTTCTATAGTTCCAAAATGCTTGTAAGAAGCTAGTTATGGTATGCCTGGCAGGTTATGCAGCAAGGAGGATGTTTTTATGAAGTTACTCTATGCAGAAGACGAAGAAAGCATGGCAGAAGCTGTTACAGATATTCTTGTATTTCATAAGTACCAGGTTGATACGGTATATGGTGGAGAAGAGGCATTGGAATATGCAAGAAAAGAAACAACCAGGACGCTTATTATGCTCTCGGAAGAACCACAACAAAGTGTAAAGCAACAGAATGAACCGCCGGTGCAGCCGGATGGAAACACCAGACAATAAGGAAGAATTGCTTGAAAAAGAAAAAACGGTGGTGTACTATAATGCTATGAGAAAATCAACAGAAAGGGAATATGAGTATGGATTTAGAGCAATGCTACAAGGAACTGGAGGGAGATTATGCAGAGGTCATGCGCAGACTCCGGAAGGAAGAGCTGGTACACCGTTTTTTGATAAAATTCTTAGAAAGCGATGAAGTACAGCGGATTGATGAAGCTTTACAGGAAAGGGATTATGAGAAAGCCTTTGATCTGGTACATACCTTAAAGGGAGAGACCATGACGCTCGGGTTGGGACGGCTGAGCAAATCAAGCATAATTCTGTGCGAACAGCTCCGCTATAAAATATACGGAGAAGAGATGCTGCAGCAATTTAGGAAAGTCAAAATGGATTATCAGAAGACAATTGATATTATCCGGAAATACAGGGATTCACAGCTGTAATTTATGCAGGCAGCCCGCCAAATTGCAAAATGTGTTTCTTGTAGTTTTATGTTATTGTTATTAATGATATAACCATAGGTTATTGTACGAAAAAATATTATTACTTTAGGCCATTTTAGTATTGACAAACAGAACTGATATGCTAGAATAACTGTAATGTGAATGAAAGAAAAAGGATGGTTTTCACATGAGAAAACAGGCATTATCTATTTTAGTAGAGAATACCTCAGGCGTATTAAGTCATATCTCAGGACTTTTCAGCCGGAGAGGATATAACATTGATAGTTTTTCATCTGGTGTAACTGCAGATCCAAGATATACCAGAATAACTATAGTAGCAAGTGGTGACGAGCAGATTTTAGAGCAGATTGAAAAGCAGCTTGCAAAGCTTGAAGATGTACGGAATATTAAAAATTAGAACCGGGTACATCAGTGACCAGAGAACTGATTCTGGTTAAGATTAAAGCGAAGGATACAGAGCGTCAGGCAATCTTAAGCGTTACCAATATTTTCCATGGCAAGGTGGTTGATGTCACCAACGATTCCATGGTAATTGAACTGACAGGGCATCAGGATAAATTAGATGCATTTATGGATCTGTTACAGGGCTATGAGATATTAGAGCTCGCTAGAACCGGTATCACAGGTTTGACCAGAGGGTCTGGATGTTACATATTTAGATTAATCATTAAAACAGGAGGCTGAAAAAATGGCAGCAAAAATTTATTATCAGGAAGATTGTAACCTTTCCTTACTGGATGGTAAGAAAATCGCCATCATTGGTTACGGTAGCCAGGGACATGCACATGCATTAAATTTAAAGGAATCAGGCTGTGATGTCATTATTGGACTTTACAATGGTAGCAAATCCTGGGCAAAAGCAGAAAAACAGGGATTCAAAGTATATACAGCAGCAGAAGCTGCAAAACAGGCTGATATTATTATGATTCTTATCAATGACGAGTTACAGGCAGATATGTATAAGAACGATATCGAGCCAAACCTTGAGCCAGGAAACATGTTAATGTTCGCTCACGGATTTAACATTCATTTCGGATGTATCAAACCACCAAAGGATGTTGACGTAACAATGATCGCTCCTAAGGCACCAGGACATACTGTACGTTCTGAGTATCAGGCTGGAAAAGGAACTCCTTGTCTGGGTTATAGGACAAAATGTGTTGATGAAAACCGCTTTCAAGCCTTGAAAATAAAGGGCTGAAGGCGGTTTAATCTTTTTTCAAAGAACTTTGAGGGTGGACAAAACGTGTTGATAAAAAATGCTCTAACCCTTGAAAATAAAGGGCAAAACAGAGTTTAATCTTTCTTGAAATAGAAAACCATGGAGGAAGATTAAATGAATCAGATAAATTGTCCTATTTGTGGAAACAAATGTGTTAAAGCAGGAAAAACAAAAGCGGGAACACAACGCTGGCTATGCAAGAAATGCGAAACTTTGTTAACACATAAAATAGATAATGATTCAAAGGAGTTACAAATCTTCTTAGATTGGTTGTTTGGAAAAGAAACTCAATCAATAATGCCAGGAGAAGGAAGAACATTTAGAAGAAAGACAGCAAGATTTTGGGATATATGGCCGATGCCACCGAAAATAGAAGAAACCAAAGATGTTCTTTTTCTTGATGGAATTTATCTTGGCCGAAAGGCCTGTGTGCTAATCTGCTGCGATGAGAAAAATGTACTTGGATGGTATTTATGCCGATATGAACATGCAGGTGCCTGGATTGCTTTAATGAAGCGTATAGCTGAGCCAAGAATGGTTGTATCAGATGGTGGAACAGGATTTGCAAAAGCACTGAAAAAAGTATGGCCAATAGCAAAACATCAAAGATGTATATTTCATGTATTCTGCCAGATAAAACGTTATACAACGTCCAAACCTAATACATTAGCTGGAGTAGAGCTTTATTGTCTGGCTAAAGATTTACTTAAAATAAAAGAGAAACAAGAGGCAGAAAAATGGGTAACTCGTTTCACTGAGTGGATAAAGAAGTATCAGGAATTTCTTAGTGAAATGATGGTAGATGAGCATGGTAATAAAAGACCAACTCATGAGAGACTGCTTAAAGCAGAGAGATCCTTCTTAAACTTATCAAAGAAAACACACTGTTTACATACTTGGATAAGGAATTTATAAATGATTTCATTGCACCATCTACGAATAACAGAATTGAAGGCGGAATCAACTCAAGACTCAGAGAAATGTTGAGAAATCATAGAGGACTTTCTATAGAAAGACGAATAAAAGCGGTTTACTGGTGGTGTTATATGCACTCTCCGGAACCGCTTTCATTGTCTGAAATAATAAAAACTATGCCTACAGATAGAAGTATTGCAGCAATATATCAAAGGATGAATGATAAATCCCGGTTGGAAAAGAGCCTTTCACTTTGGGGTGATGCCATTGTGTGGAGTGACCTCCATAAGATGGATAAATCTATAACCCTTTTTTTTTTACAGAATGGGATACAGGAAATTGCTTTCCCATCGTGAGAAACACAAAGTATGTTTTTGTGACAGGCATTTGTAAGAAACTGACAGTGATGAATCTTATTCGCCCGGATGAAAATTCTGGTAGAAATCAATAAATAATTTCAAGGATTTCGAAGGCTTTAAGGTGTTTTTATAAGCGAAGCCAATTTCACGCTTGTGAATTGGAAAACCAAGTGGAATCTCTAATAACTCTTTATTTGCAAGTTCGTTCTGGACAAATTGGCGGATGACGCAGGCAACACCCAGGTTGGTTTTTGCAAAGTCAATTAAGAGGTCCATCGTAGAGACTTCGATTAAATCTCTTGTCTCGATTTTATTTTCCTGTAAATAATCATCAATATACTGACGGGTCATGTTGTGCTTATCAAGAAGCATCAGTGTAGAATGCTGTCCGATATCAATTTTGTTTTCTTCTAACATCTGTAAGGATTCGTTGGTAGACTGGCATACGATAGAAATATTAATATGCGGATAACGTTTTGTGAAATCCTTTAAATAAGGCAAAAGCATGTATTTGCAGAGTGTGGAACTGACACCGATTTTTAAGTGGCCGACACCAAGCTCTAAGGAGTTCTTTAATTTATCTTCCCCTAAAGTCAGAGTTTCGAAAGCGGAACTGACATGAGTAAAAAGTAGTTCGCCTTCTTCGGTCAGCAATACGCCGCGGGAACTTCGGCGGAAGAGTTCGCAGCCCAGGCTTTCCTCTAGTTTCTGTATGGATTTACTGATGGCAGGCTGGCTGATATAAAGCTCTTTGGCTGCCTTTGATATATTCTGTGTTTTTGCTACGGTATAGAAAATACGGTAACTGGATAAACTCTGCAACATTTATAGATTCCTCCATGTTTATAACTAAAAATCATAATAAATATGTTTAATATGTATTTCCATTATACCACTAGCTGTGCTATAATAGCAACAGTATAGAAAAAATGATTTAATTTCAGGAGGAATTTCAAATGGGAATGACAATGACACAGAAGATTCTTGCGGCACATGCGGGACTTGATTCTGTTCAGGCTGGCCAGTTGATTGAAGCAGATTTAGACTTGGTATTGGGAAATGATATCACTTCACCGGTGGCTATCCATGAGATAGAGAAAATGAAAGTAGACGGAGTGTTCCATAAGGATAAAATTGCACTGGTTATGGACCACTTTGTACCAAATAAAGACATCAAATCTGCACAGCATTGTAAATGCGTCAGAGAGTTTGCATGCAAAAACGAAATCACCAACTACTTTGATGTAGGAGAAATGGGTATCGAACATGCACTTCTTCCGGAAAAAGGACTGACTGTTGCAGGAGATGTTATTATCGGAGCAGATTCACATACCTGTACTTATGGAGCATTGGGAGCATTTTCCACCGGTGTTGGAAGTACTGATATGGCGGCAGGAATGGCAACCGGAAAAGCATGGTTTAAAGTACCATCCGCGATTAAATTCAATATCACAGGAAAACCAGCACCATGGATTAGCGGTAAAGATGTTATTTTACATATCATCGGAATGATTGGTGTGGATGGAGCATTATATAAGTCTATGGAATTCGTAGGTGATGGTATCCGGTATCTTTCCATGGATGACCGTTTTACCATTGCAAATATGGCAATTGAAGCCGGCGGAAAGAACGGAATCTTCCCGGTAGACGAGAAAGCAGAAGCATATATGAAAGAGCATTCCAAGCGCCCTTATAAAGTATATGAAGCAGATGAGGATGCTGTATATGATGAGGAGTATACTATTGACCTTAGTACACTTCGCCCAACCGTAGCATTTCCACATCTTCCGGAAAATACAAAGACCATTGATGAAGTAGGCGACATTACTATTGATCAGGTAGTAATCGGTTCCTGTACGAATGGAAGATTAGATGACCTTAAGATTGCAGCTTCTATCCTGAAAGGAAAGAAAGTAAAGAAAGGTTTACGTGTAATCGTAATTCCTGCAACCCAGCAGATTTATCTGGATGCTATGGAAGCCGGATATATCAGAACCTTTATTGAAGCAGGTGCTATTGTCAGCACACCGACCTGCGGACCTTGCCTTGGTGGCTATATGGGAATCCTTGCTGAGAATGAAAGATGCGTATCTACAACCAACCGTAACTTTGTGGGACGTATGGGACATGTGGATTCGGAAATTTATCTGGCAAGCCCGGCAGTTGCAGCAGCAAGTGCAATTACAGGAAAGATTTCCAGCCCGGAAGAAGTATAGGAGGATTAGAACATGAAAGCAGCAGAAGGAAAAGTATTTAAATTCGGTGACAACGTAGACACGGATGTTATTATACCGGCAAGATATCTGAATTCTTCCGACCCTAAGGAACTTGCCTTACATTGTATGGAAGATATTGATAAGGAATTTGTAAATAAAGTATCTGCAGGAGATATTATTGTAGCGGAGAAGAACTTTGGATGCGGTTCATCCAGAGAACATGCACCAATTGCAATTAAAGCCGCTGGTGTAAGCTGCGTCATAGCAGAGACTTTTGCACGTATTTTCTATCGTAATGCAATCAATATCGGACTTCCGATTATTGAATGTAAGGAAGCAGCTTTGGAAATCAAAGCAGGAGATGAGGTAGAGGTAAATTTTGATACTGGTGTCATTACCGACAAGACCACTGGAAAGAGTTTCCAGGGTCAGGCATTCCCACCATTTATGCAGAAGATTATCGATTGCGAGGGACTGGTAAATTACATCAATCAGAAATAGCAGAAAGTGTAGAAAGATAATTGATATATTTTGGAGAGATTTTAAGATTAGTATAAATTTCTGCATATTCTCTAGCGGATAGCTCTGTAATATAGTTTTCTTCAAAATTCTTATGAATACCGGCTGCCTTTGCCAGATCAACAGCTTTGTTGTAGGCAATGGCAGCTTTTTCTTCGGAAGAATAAGTACCAATGGAATAATTGCCATTGATATGGATAAAAGCCTGATAACGGAGGAGTCCATTGTGCTCTGTTTGTACAACTCCACGGTAGCGGTTAATGACGATAATATTGGCATAGCTGTAATCGAAGGGGTTACCATTGGCGAAAGTGTAATCTACATCCAGTACCGCATGATTACGGACTCCATAGCGGGAGAGAATCCCGGTCTGCATACCGTATTCATTTACAAAAAGCCGACCACCACGCTGCATAATCTTGTGGCTGGAATAAAAGAATAAATCATCAATATCAAATTTATATTCCGTCTGTGGTGCGAGAAAATAGAGAAAATAATTCTGCTTCAGATAAATCGGATTCTTGATATAGACGCCGTTATCACGGAAATTTAAAAGTGTAATGGCTTTGGCAAAATCTAAAAGTTTAATATATGCGGTATAATTTTCCAGTGTGATTTCGGACTCAGAAAGTAGAGAAGTCCCCTCTTTATAGGCAAGATGGGCTTCTTCCTCCGTTGGAAAGCTTCCAAGACTGATATGTTTTCTTTTATAGGTAAGACTGGAACGGTAGTAGATGGTCCCGTCTTTGGTTTTGGCTGAAAAAGCACCGGAAAGCATGGTAAATCCTCACATTTCTAAAATTCTTAGTTACAAATCATCTGTAAGAAGCTGCCGGTGGCGAGTTCTTACGGTAAGCATCACTTTGAGTATAACATTTTTAGGAAAGCATGAAAACAGGAAAATATCTTAAGAAAATATCAAACTTTTAAAATAAAAAATATGCTATGATACCAATATATATTGGAAATTACAAGGATATAAAAATTCGTGGAAATATCAGGAATATTTGGCGGCGTTATTGGAATAGTGATATGATTGCAGGTGGAAAGGAGCAATTTGTTGAAGCGGGAAAATACAAGAAAGAAATATCAATTAAAAAACTGGCTAAAAGCAGGGATGATTCTGTTACTGGTATGCCTTGGAGGGTTATATTTTTTCAAGACATCCGAACGGTTTCAAAAAAGTGATGAAGTAAAGATAACATTAAAGCATGATAATTTCTTTGATGACAGTGTGGCAGGGATATTGGAGGATCTGGATAATGAAATCGGGCTTCCTAAGAAAATTTATCTGGTGAACCATTTTAATGTGACTTTCTATGCTACCGGAGAAATTGCTGCAATAGATACATTTTTCTATGGGGAGGATGAGAATGGAGAAACCAGAACCTATCTTGTGGACTATAACCGGAAGAAAAGCAGCAAAATGACAGTTTACATCAATAATTATGCCAAGACAGATTATGAAGAAGATATGTGCCTGACACCGCTTTTTGAACTATTGGGAAATATAAAGGTGAAAGAACGGGTAGATAGCTGGGCAGAAGAAACAAAGAGCCATACCTTTGGAATAAGTTATTCGGGGAAAAGAGCTTTTACCAGTGCAGATAGCCTGCAGGTGATAAATGCAGAAAGTGCAGATATAGATGAAAATGAAGATATAGATGGAAATGCAGATACAAATGAAAATTCAATTTTAAGCCAGTTGGAATATGGCGGAGAAGTTACAGGTTTTGCAGTTACATTTTCTACTGGTGGCGAAGAAAATACAGGTGAAATTATAACTTATATCATAAATCCAAAATATACCAGTGCTGCAGTGTTAGCCCAGCAAAACCGGCAGGAACAGATTGAGAAAGCCAAAAACAGCTCCGGTGATGCCACAGGAGATAAAAACGGGAATAAAGATAATAGTACTATATCTGGCAGTGAGGACGAAGAAGGAGAAGAGGCTACACCATGGACAGAAAACAGGGAAGATGGAAGCGTGTACTTTTTTTTAGATGACAATACCGGTTATCGTCTGTTGGTGGCGGATGCAGCTGCCGGCAGCCGTTTTTATGAGCTTGAAATGACAAAGGACGGTGGGCAGAGCTGGAATCAGCAAAATGCAGATCCGTTTGATGGAAATATTGGTGTGGCAGAAGGAATAGAATTCTATAATGAAAATCTGGGCGTTATCGGATTGGCTGGAGCGTCAGGTGATTATTCCACACTTTATCTGACACAGGATGGCGGGAAAACATTTTCCATGATTGAGCTTTCCATGGATGAAGTGACAGAACTTCCGGACACGGCAGCAGAGTATGGATTTTCCATATCAGACTATGATTATTGCAAGATGCCACAGCAGAAAGATGGAAAACTTATAATAAAAGTAATATCTGCTATGGGTGAAAACGATGGAATTCTTTTTGAATCCATAGATAGTGGGAATACATGGAATTATTCTGGGATAAGTTATTGACAGTAAACTGCAGGTTCTTATATAATGAAAGACAGAACAAATTTTATGCAGAGAGCAAAAGAGGGACAAAAAATGGATTTGATTTACACAAGTACAAGAAACTCAGATGAAAAGGCAACAGCTTCACAGGCAATTTTAAAGGGTCTTGCAGGAGACGGTGGTTTATTTGTGCCGGATTCATTACCAAAGCTTGACGTTGATATGGATACCCTGGCAAAAATGAGCTATCAGGAGACTGCTTATGAGGTAATGAAGCTTTTCTTAACAGACTTTACAGAAGAAGAGTTAAAGCATTGTATCAATAGTGCGTATGATTCTAAATTTGATACAGAAGAGATTGCTCCGTTAGTAGATGCAGACGGTGCATATTATCTGGAGCTTTTTCATGGAGCTACGATAGCATTTAAGGATATGGCATTATCCATTCTGCCTTACCTTATGACAACTGCTGCAAAGAAAAATCATGTAAAGAATGAAATTGTTATTTTAACAGCAACTTCCGGTGATACCGGAAAAGCTGCTTTAGCAGGATTTGCAGACGTTCCTGGTACTAAGATTATTGTATTCTATCCTAAGAATGGTGTAAGCCCAATTCAGGAGAAGCAGATGGTTACCCAGAAAGGGGCAAATACACATGTAGTTGGTATTCATGGTAACTTTGACCAGGCACAGACCGGCGTTAAGAAAATGTTTTCTGATAAAGAACTGGCAGAATTGATGGACAAAGCCGGATATCAGTTTTCCTCTGCTAACTCTATTAATATCGGCCGTCTTGTTCCTCAGATTGTTTATTATGTATATGCATATGCAAAATTATATGAAAATGGTGCAATTGCAAAAGATGAAAAGATTAATGTTGTAGTTCCAACCGGTAACTTCGGAAATATCTTAGCAGCTTTCTATGCAAAGAACTTAGGACTTCCGATTGCAAAATTAATCTGTGCTTCCAATGAGAACAAAGTATTATTTGACTTCTTCTCAACCGGAACCTATGACAGAAACCGTGAATTTGTACTAACTTCTTCTCCATCCATGGATATCCTGATTTCCAGCAACTTAGAGCGTCTGATTTATCGTATTGCCGGAAATGATGCAGAGAAAAATGCTGAATTCATGCGTGCATTAACAGAAGAGGGCAAATATATGATTACCGATGAGATGCGTGCCCAGCTTGCTGACTTCTATGGCAATTACACCACAGAGGAAGAAACAGCAGAAGTAATCCGTGACCTCTATGAGAAGACCGGCTATGTGATTGATACACATACTGCTGTAGCAACCGGTGTATACCACAAATATGTAAAAGAGACCGGTGATAATACCAAGACTGTTATTGCATCAACAGCAAGCCCGTTCAAGTTTACCAGAAGCGTAATGGATGCCATTGATAAAGAAAAATATGATTCCATGACTGATTTTGAACTGGTAGATGAGTTAAGCAAGATTGCAAATGTAAAAGTTCCACAGGCAATTGAAGACATCCGCAGTGCAGAAGTACTTCATAAGACAGAATGCGATGTAGAAGATATGCCTAAGACGGTAAAAGCATTTTTAAATATCTAAATGCTTATGTAAAACATAGAGAATCTGCTACCGGCAGTTTCTTATGGATACAAGGTAACGAAACCCTGTCAGAGAAATCTGACAGGGTTTCGTTTATGTAAATAAAATGTAAAGGTTTAAGATTAGATTTCCAACAGGAAGTGAATGGTTCCAAATGGGAAAATAATTGGAAATACATAAATCTTAGTGGCATTTGTAAGCGTTTCTTCCTCATGAACTTCCGGAGGACATAAGTTTAACTCCAGGGAAAATTCATTAGACATATTTACATTAAATAATCCATTGTGAAGATTTAAGAAATCTTCGATAGAAGCTTTTACATACTCATCGAATTCATGGAATTCTTCTTTGGCATAACGGGATGCAAAAGCAATTGCAACAGATTTACTCATGTCTATACCAGAATTGAAAGAAAGTAAACCTTCATCTTTCTGGGTAACACAATAGTTGGTCATATACTCGGATTTCATCAGTGGATTTAATGGTGTAAAATCCTTTCCGATGAAACGAACGATATCATTAAAGAGAAGATTAAGGTATGCAACAATCTTTCCTGACATATCAGAATTATCAAAATGGAAGAATTTATGAATCAGCTTTTCAACCATATCATTCTGTTCGTTAGCAACATTTAAATCATCAATTTCATTACTTGCCTGATATTCTGCAAGTAATTCCTCAAACTGACTGTTGGTAAGCAGTCCGTCCTCAATCAAAATCTGACCTAAAAGCAGGTAGTCTGGTTTCTGCGAGGAGAGTAATTTGTCAACCTGTTCCTTTGTAAGATATCCGCCTTCGATTGCAATTTCACCAAATTTCTTATCTTCATGGGTCTGACGGCATATAATAGCGTCAACCTGGGAAGCATTTAATAATCCGGCATGAATTGCCAGAGTACCTAATTTCAGATAGGAAGAGGACTGCCTCTCTAATGCATCTACCAGCTTATCCGCAGGAACAGCACTTTTGCTTAAAAGAAAATTACCAAAAAACTGTGTATACATAATTATCTCCCTTCAAAATAATTCTTCAGTACCCGCTCAATCTGTTCAACATTCAACGGTTTCTGGATAAAGTCCTTTGCACCGGCTTCAATTGCATTCTTTAACTGAGCCTGTGTACCAACAGAAGATACGATAATAATAACCGCTTTCGGGTCAGATTCTCTAATTTCTTTTACAGCAGCAATACCATCTTTTACTGGCATAACAATATCAAGAAAAACAATATCAGGTTTATCGGATTTGAATTTATCAATTGCTTCCTGACCATTTGCTGCCTCAACAAAAGTTGTACCACCATACTGCGCAATAATGTCTTTCAACTGTTTTCTCGCCAGAATGGAGTCATCTCCAATCAGGATTTTTGCTTCGTCTAATTTCATATATAATCCCTCCAAATACAACTAGAATAATTAGAACATATTAATATACTACAATAGTTGAACTAAAGTTTCAATGGCTTTTTCGATAAAATTCGTGGTTTTGCATAAAAAACAAATAAAAATAGAAAGTTATATGATAAATATGTTCACATAGCAATGTAAAGTGTGGTAAGATAAATCAGAATCAGGAAAAAAGAGTAAAAGAGGTTACATATTATGAAAGTAAACTGGAATTTAGTAGTAGATGTTGTGGTAGCACTGGTAGGTGTCTATGTTCTTATGAATGGCATATGGATGAAAAGTACCGGAAAGACAAGCAGCCTTTTGGCAACGCCGGAGGAATTAAAGAAATGTAAACATCCGGAGAAGATAAGAGAAGAAGTAACACCGAAAATGCTTCTTTGCGGAGCACTGGCATTAGTATATGGCATTGTGACGGCATTGGGTGAGACCATCTTTAAACTGCCGATTATTATTAAATCAGGAATCCTTCTGCTGCTGGTGTTATCCTGTCTGTTTTTGGTCAGTACATTAAAGAATGCCAGAGAGAAGTATTTATAAAAAATATTTATTTATAATAATTTATAAAAAACTGTAGTTTATATCTGGAAAAGATACCGGATAAGAACTACAGTTTTTTGTGTCTAGGCATTCCATAAGAAGCTGCAGGTGACAGAATCTTGCGATTTAACGTTTATCAATCGGAACATATTCTTTGCGTTCACCGATGTTACGATATGCAGGACGCATAATTTTTCCATTCTGGGAAAGCTCCTCTAAGCGGTGGGCACTCCAGCCGGCAATTCTTGCAATTGCAAAAATTGGTGTATAGAGTTCTAAGGGAAGGTCAAGCATATGATAAACAAATCCGCTGAAGAAGTCTACGTTTGGACTTACACCTTTATAGATTTTACGTTCTTTGGCGATGATTTCCGGTGCAAGGTGCTCTACTAAGGAATAGAGTGCAAATTCTTTTTCATATCCCTTTTCCTGGGAAAGCTTTTCCACAAAACCGCGGAAGATGACTGCTCTTGGGTCGGAAAGAGAATATACTGCATGACCCATTCCATAGATAAGACCGGCATGGTCAAAAGCTTTTTTATGAAGAAGTGCAGTAAGATATTTACCTACTTCGTCTTCGTCTGTCCAGTCTTTTACAGTGCGTTTCATATCTTCAAACATCTGAACCACTTTGATATTGGCACCACCATGTTTCGGCCCCTTCAGGGAACCAAGGGATGCTGCAATAACAGAATAAGTATCGGTTCCGGAAGAAGATACCAGATGGGTAGTAAAGGTAGAGTTATTTCCGCCACCATGCTCCATATGTAAGATTAATGCAATATCTAAAAGCTTTGCCTCTAATGGGGTATATTTACTGTCTGGCCGCAGAATATGAAGAATTGTTTCTGCAGTAGATAATTCCGGTTGTGGGGTATGAATATAAAGGCTGGCACCATCATGATAATGGCGGTAAGCCTGATAACCATATACAGAAAGCAGTGGGAATAAGCTGATAAGCTGCAAACACTGTCTCAATACATTAGGAAGTGAAATATCATCGGCACGGTCATCATAGGAATAAAGTGTAAGCACACTTCGTGCCAGTGTATTCATCATATCTTTGCTTGGAGCTTTCATAATAATATCACGTACAAAGCTGGTTGGAAGTGTACGGTATTCAGAAAGCAGTCCACAGAAGTTTTTCAACTGTTCTTTGGTTGGAAGCTCACCAAACATCAGAAGATAAGCACATTCTTCAAATCCAAAATGGCTGTCCGGTGCAATTCCTTTTACTAAATCTTTTACGTTATAGCCACGGTAATAAAGTTCGCCCTCAGCTGGAATGTATTCTCCATTTACCAGCTTGGTAGAGCATACATCAGAAATGTGTGTAAGTCCTACTAGAACACCCTTTCCGTTTAAATCACGAAGACCACGGTTAACATTATATTTCGTATATAATTCAGAAGGAATGATGGATGATGCGGAGCATTTATTCGCAAGTTCCATTATTTCCGGTGTGATTTCATAAAAACGTCCTGTCATATTGTTCCTCCTCTTTTAATTATTTTAATATGTTATCATATTTCGGTTGTAGAAAACAAGAAAAAAGCGTAAATTTTAAAGAAAGTTTAAAATTGTTTTCTAAAAAATTTAGAATTATAGGAAGATGGTACTAATGTAAAAATGTTCTCTGATAAAACGTTTTTTGCTGGATAAATTACAGAATATATATTACAATTAAGAAAAAATACCGGAGGCACAAAATGGAAAAAGAAGAATTATATCGTTATGTGGATCATACTGCGTTAAAAGCCTTTACCACATGGAAGGACATAGAAAAATTATGTGAAGAAGCAATAAAATACCATACCGCATCAGTCTGTATCCCAAGCTGTTACATCAGCCGGGTAAAAGAAACTTACGGCGATAAAATCAAAATCTGTACCGTAGTAGGATTTCCGTTAGGATATACGAATACTGAAGGAAAGCTGGCAGAGACAAAGAAAGCATTGGAAGACGGCGCAGAAGAAATTGATATGGTAATTAATATTTGCGATGTAAAGAATGGGGCATATCATAAAGTAGAAGAGGAAATCCGTCTTTTAAAAGAGGCAACAGGAGATAAAATTTTAAAGGTTATTATCGAAACCTGTTATCTTACAAAAGAAGAAAAGATTGCCATGTGCCATGCGGTAACCAATGCCGGAGCAGATTTTATCAAGACATCCACCGGATTTGGAACGGCAGGTGCTACCATGGAAGATGTATTATTAATGAAAGAACACATTGGAGCAGAGGTTAAGATTAAGGCGGCCGGAGGAATCCGTACCAAAGAAGATATGGAAAATTATATTAAGGCAGGCTGTTCACGGCTTGGCACAAGTTCTGCCGTTGATATTCTGGGATAGCAGATATTAAGAGCAATGAAGAATGATAAGATAATGAAAAAAATTTGTAAAACAGAAATAATTTAGAAAAGGTGAGTGTCATGGAGACGGACAAAAGACAATTATTAGAAGCGGCAAAAGAAGCCAAAAAATATTCCTATGCACCGTATTCCAATTTTCATGTAGGTGCAGCCCTGTATTGTAAGGATGGCAGTATCTATACCGGATGTAATATCGAAAATGCAGCCTTTACGCCCACGAACTGTGCGGAGCGGACAGCAGTCTTTAAGGCGGTATCGGAAGGGAAAAAAGATTTTCTGGCAATTGCTGTAGTGGGAGACAGGGAAGAACCTCTTACACCTTGTGGTGTCTGTCGGCAGGTACTGACAGAGTTTGTAGATGGAAGCACGTTTGAGGTAATTATGGAAGATGGAGCTGGAGGCATTAAAGTCATGAAATTAGAAGAACTATTTCCGGCATCTTTTTCGCCAAAAGATCTGCAATCATAAATTGTTCCACAATTTGACAGGAATTTTACATTGAAAAACAACACATATTAGAGTATAATAACAATTACAAAAAGCAGATAGTTTTATGCCTGGGATGTTCGACACGCCTGTTATTTTGAACCTACATTTACTTTAAACGGGATTCCAATATTTCCAATAGGATGTCAGACCTCCGTTTGCAGTGGAAGGCAGAGTATTGGTTGAGGTTACCCACCTAGCTTTGCTAGGAGTCAAAATACAGGAAACGGCATTTTGGGTATATTTGCTAAAGATAAGGTATGAATAGACGAAAGAATCTTTGTGTACAAAAGAATCATAAGGTACGGAAGATAAACATATAGTATACCAAAGAAGCATGTTTACAAAAGAACCGAAAATACAAAAGAGAAAAAAGAAGCTGCTGAAAAGCAGCTTCTTTTCTGCAACAGGCAATAAAGGAGTTATTATGCGAAAAGTGAAAAGTAAAAAAAGTAATTATCTGTTGCTGTTTTGTGGAGCACTTCTGGTTCTTATACTGGTGGTTCTGATAACGGATACAAAAGGGGAGAAAAATGGATATTCCGAACAATGTGTTTATCGGAATGAGATTCCCTCCCTGCTGCAGTTTACTTATTATTCCAAGGACGAATGGGCTGAAAAACTGCCGCAACAGGGAACACTTACCTATGATGATGTAAGTGGCATTCTGGAATTGCTTCATTTAAAAGAATATATTCCTTTGGATGATTCGAAAAAAACATTGACCGGGCCGCCTGGTTTGCTATATATGATGAAATTTTAAGTTATCTTGATACCGATACGTCTGTCTTAAAAAAGGATATTCTTGTATTGAAAAAAGAAAAAAAGCAGCTTACCACACAGGATGGCACTTATACCATTACATCCAATCCAAAGTGGTATCAGAAGCTTCACAGTTATGGTGTTTATCTGTTGGAGGATAAAGTAATCGGGGTCGCCGCAAAGGATAAAGAAGATGTGGCATTGAAAAATGCCTATCTCATTTCAAATATAGAAGGAAATCTTACATTTCTTTATCAGGGAACAGAATACCAGGTACTGGTTGATACCGATGAAGAATTATCAAATGTCGTAGCAGATATTTCTTTCAGTGAAAAAGAGATACATAAAATCAGCCGGAAGGAAGATACCATTACCGGAAAGCTGATATCAAAAACAGATACTGCAATGGAGATTAAGGGATATGGACAAGTTGCGATAGATGAAGCTATGAAAATATATGCAACTTATGATGGAATCCGGGAAGTCTCCATGGATGCGCTGATGCTGGAAAATATGGAAATTACATTTGTTGTGGCAGAAAAGCAGATCTGCGCCATTCTTTTGACAGAGCCTGCTAAAATAGAAAACATCCGTGTTTTGTTATTAGACAATGATAACATGTTCCGCTCTGACGTATCCTTAGTATCGGATGTGCCGGTGCATCTTTATTATGGAGAAACAGAAACTGTATTAGAAGCAGGCAGCGTGATTACGGCGTCCAATTATGCCAATATACTTGCAACATCGTCTGTTTCATTAGCCGCAGAGGATGGCACATCACCATTCTATTTTACAGATAATCAGGGGAACCGCATTTCTCCGGCTTATGCAGGCAGCATGGAGCTTCGTATGTATCCGGAAGGATATACGGTGGTAAATGTAGTAGATTTAGAATCCTATGTAAAGGGCGTTATTCCAAGCGAGGTTCCATCTTCTTATGGAATGGAAGCCTTAAAAGCACAGGCTGTCTGTGCCAGAAGCTATGCTTATATCCAGATGATGCACAATAAATATGAAGCTTATGGAGCACATGTAGATGACAGTGTGAATTTTCAGGTGTATAATAAGCAGAATCAGACACCGGAAACGGTAGCTGCGGTAGATGAGACGAAAGGTCAGGTACTTTCTTATAAAGGTGATATTATAGAGACTTATTATTATTCCACATCCTATGGCCATACCGGAGATTACGAAGCCTGGAATCTTGATAAAGATGCTTATGGTTATTTGCAGGGCGTCTGGGTGCGCAGTGAAGAAAATCCCATTGATTTATCGGATGAAAAAAGCTTCTTGGATTATATCAGTAACGTAGACAGTGCCTGCTATGGATCGGATTTGAAATATTTCCGTTGGAATACTGTGCTTGATTTCCAGGGAAAAGATGAGACATTGCTTCATACGATAGCCGATAGAAAAGAGCACCAGCCGGAGGCAATTAGTTATTATAAAGATACATCTAAGACGGAAACAACAGACAGTTGCAGCAACTTTGGCTCATTGCAGGCAATAAATGTGGTAAAACGAAATCAGAGTGGTGTTATTTTAGAACTGGAACTTGATTTCCAGAATGGTGCAGTCAGCGTACAGTCCGAATATAATATGCGCGCAATTTTGGGCTGTGGTATTACGAATATTAACCTTTTGGATGGAAGCAGTGTGGAAATGAGTATTCTGCCCAGTGCTTATATCAGTATACAGGCAAAAGGGGATGGAACTTATGCAGTCCTTGGCGGTGGTTACGGTCATGGCATTGGCATGAGTCAGAATGGGGCACAAAAGCTTTGCGGGCAGGGCTTTGATTATAAAAGGATATTAAATTATTTTTATCAGGATACAGAACTGACTGAGTTATATCAGCCACAAAATACGACGAAGGAAGAAGGGGGTGCATAAGTTTGCTCTGGAAACTGATTGGAAATGTAAAATCATTTTTAGATAAATGTAAACGGGATAATATCAATGCATTTGCAGCACAGGCAGCATTTTTTATCCTCTTATCCAGCATCCCGTTTCTTATGGTATTCAGTTCCCTTTTGCAGTACACGCCGGTAACGGAAGGGATGATTTTACAGATTGTAAATGAAACAATGCCTGAATATATTGCACCGTTCCTGGTAAATATTATCAATGAAGTCTATACCAAATCCTTTGGAATCGTATCGATTGCAGCCATCGCAGCAGTGTGGTCGGCAGCCAAGGGTGTGCAGTATATGGCAAATGGGTTGAATGTGGTAAATGATATTGTGGAGACCAGAAACTGGTTTGTTCTCCGTTTCTGGGCGATTATTTATACCATTGTATTTGTCATTGCTATTGTAATCTCGCTGGTATTACTGGTATTTGGCAAATCATTAGAACATCTTCTGGTGAAGCATATTCCGATAATGACACATATTGTAAGTCTCATATTTGAACGTGGAAGCCTTATTATGATACTGGTGTTAGTCATTCTCTTTGTAGTGATTTTTACATTGATACCAAACCGTAAGGCAACCTTTCGTTCCCAGCTTCCGGGTGCAGTACTTTGTGCCATTGCCTGGTGTGTGTTTTCTGCCGGATTATCTATCTATGTGAATTATTTTAATGGATTTTCCATGTATGGAAGCCTGACTACATTGGTATTAATTATGTTGTGGATGTATTTTTGCATGTATATCCTGATGTTATGTGCGGAATTCAATGTGGTATTCGACGAATATATTGCCGGATTCATACAGCAGAAGAAGGAGCGGAAACGGGATAAAAAATAACTTGAAGTTTTAGAAACCCTGTGGTATTATAACATTTAGTGAAAAAGTAAAAGGCAATGAAAGTGTTCAGTAGGTTATTGTACTTTTTAAAGAGAGAGGAAATCATCGGCTGAAAGTTTCCTTAAGGTAAGGCAGTAATTGAATTTCGCACGGAAGCTGCACAGGTGAATGTCAGTAGTCTGTGACGTGATACGCGTTAAGTATTTATAAGTGTCTAATGATTTAGAAATCAGGGTGGTACCGCGGAGTAATTTCGTCCCTATGGGAAGAAAATGCTTCGCGTTTTTTTACGTGAAAAATTCGCAAAGCGTGTTTCTCGTAGTTTATTTATGAATGAAATAAAATGACAGAAGGAGATATTATTATGAAAGAAAAGCTGCAGAAAATCAGGGAAGAGGCAATTCATCAGATTGAATCATCCGGCGAACTTGGCAAACTGAATGATGTCAGAGTTGCATTTCTCGGAAAGAAAGGTGAACTCACCGCAGTATTAAAAGGAATGAAGGATGTTGCACCGGAGGACAGACCTCTGGTAGGACAGCTGGTAAACGAGACCAGGGAAGCTATTGAAAAGAAATTAGATGAGACAAAGCAGAAATTAGAAGCTGCCCAGATGGAACTGAAATTAAAACATGAAGTAATTGATGTTACACTTCCGGCTAAAAAGAACCGTGTCGGCCATCGTCATCCGAATACCATTGCATTGGAAGAAGTAGAGCGTATCTTTACCGGTATGGGATACGAAGTGGTAGAAGGACCGGAAGTAGAGTATGATTATTATAACTTTGAAGCGTTAAATATTCCTGCAAATCATCCTGCAAAAGACGAGCAGGATACGTTCTATATTAATGATAAAATCGTGCTTCGTACCCAGACTTCACCGGTACAGGTCCGTGTCATGGAAAAAGGCAAGCTTCCAATCCGTATGATTGCACCGGGAAGAGTATTCCGTGCAGATGAAGTAGATGCAACCCATTCACCATCTTTCCATCAGATTGAGGGAATGGTAATCGATAAGAATATTACATTTGCAGATTTAAAGGGAACGCTGCAGGAGTTTGCAGCCCGTCTGTTCGGACCGGAAACCAAAGTAAAATTCCGTCCGCATCACTTCCCATTTACAGAGCCAAGTGCAGAGATGGATGTGACCTGCTTTAAATGTGGCGGTAAAGGATGCCGTTTCTGTAAGGGAGAAGGATGGATTGAAATCTTAGGCTGTGGAATGGTTCATCCGAAGGTGCTTCGTATGAGCGGTATTGATCCGGAAGAATATTCAGGATTTGCATTCGGAGTTGGTCTTGAGCGTATTGCTTTATTGAAATATGAAATTGATGATATGCGTCTCTTGTATGAGAATGATGACCGTTTCTTAAGACAGTTTTAATGAACAGGGAAGTTGAAGGGACATGCTTCCTGTAGTCGGAAAGAAAAGAACACAGTAGAGAGTTGATAGAAGGAGAAACAATATGAATACATCATTAAAATGGATAGAAGCTTTGGTTCCGGGACTTAATGTAGATGCACAGGAATATACCGATGCAATGATTCTGTCCGGTTCAAAAGTAGAATTTTACAAGAAAATGGATGCCGATTTAGAGAAAATCGTCGTTGGACAGATTAAGAAAATCGAGCCGCATCCGGATGCTGATAAGTTAATCATCTGTCAGGTAGATGTGGGAACAGGTGAGGACATCCAGATTGTAACCGGTGCTCCGAATGTAAAAGAAGGAGATAAAGTTCCGGTTGTATTAGATGGCGGACGTGTTGCCGGTGGACATGATGGAAAGATGACAGAAGGCGGCATCAAAATTAAAAAGGTAAATTAAGAGGAATTGAGTCCAATGGAATGATGTGCTCCATTGAAGAACTTGGTTCTACCCGTGATATGTATCCGGAAGCTCCGGAATATGGTATCTACATCTTCGCAGAGGATGAGGTAAAACCGGGTGATGATGCAATTAAAGCATTAGGCCTTGACGATACTATTGTGGAATATGAGATTACAAACAACCGTGTAGACTGTTTCTCAATCCTTGGAATTGCCAGAGAAGCAGCAGCAACCTTTAAGAAAGAATTTGTACCGCCGGTTGTAACTGAGACCGGAAATGATGAGGATGTCAATGACTATATTAAAGTAAATGTAGTAGACAAAGAATTATGTCCTCGTTATACCGCCCGTGTGGTAAAGAATATTAAGATTGCTCCATCACCAAAGTGGATGCAGCGCAGACTTGCAGCCCAGGGAATCCGTCCAATCAATAACATTGTGGACATTACCAACTATGTTATGGAAGAATACGGACAGCCGATGCATGCATATGACTGGGATACCATCGAGGGAAAAGAGATTGTTGTAAGACGTGCCGGAAAAGGCGAATTATTTACAACTTTGGATGGTCAGGAGCGTACTTTGGATGAAAACGTTCTGATGATTTGTGATGGCAGGAAAGCAATCGGTATTGCAGGTATTATGGGTGGCGAGAATTCCATGATTACAGACAATGTAAAAACCATGCTTTTTGAAGCTGCATGCTTCGATGGAACCAATATCCGCCTTTCCGGTAAGAAAATCGGGCTTCGTACCGATGCGTCTTCCAAATTTGAAAAAGGTCTGGATCCGAACCTTGCTATGGAAGCTATGAACAGAGCCTGCCAGTTAATCGAAGAATTAGGTGCCGGTGAAGTAGTTGGCGGAGCCATTGATATTTACGAGAATAAGAAAGAGGGCAGACGGATTCCTTTTGAACCGGAGAAATACAATAAATTATTAGGAACCAATATTAAGCCGGAAGAAATGCTTTCCTATTTTAAACGTCTGGAATTAGGTTATGATAAAGAAACCAATGAAGTATTAGTTCCATCCTGGAGACAGGACTTAGAGTGTGATGCAGACCTTGCAGAAGAGGTAGCAAGATTCTTTGGTTATGCAAACATTCCAACAACCCTGCCAAGCGGAGAAGCTACTACCGGAATGTTATCCTATAAATTAAGAATCGAAGCAATTGCAAGAGAAATTGCAGAGTTCTGCGGTTTTTCACAGGGCATGAATTATTCCTTCGAAAGCCCGAAGGTATTTGATAAATTATTACTTCCGGAAGATTCACCATTACGCCAGACCGTAACAATTTCCAATCCTTTGGGAGAAGATTTCAGTATTATGCGTACCACATCCTTAAATGGAATGCTGACATCTTTATCAACCAACTACAACAGAAGAAATAAAGATGTACGTCTCTATGAATTAGGAAACATTTATCTGCCAAAGAGTGTACCGGTAACTGAACTTCCAGACGAGAGAATGCAGTTTACCCTTGGTATGTATGGTGAAGGTGATTTCTTTACCATGAAGGGCGTGGTAGAAGAATTCTTCTATAAAGTTGGAATGACGAAGAAAGCTGAATATGATCCGAAGTCCGGAAGACCTTATCTGCATCCAGGCCGTCAGGCAAACATTGTATATGATGGTAAAGTAGTTGGTTACTTAGGAGAGGTTCATCCGATTGTAGCTGCTAATTACAATATCAAAGACAGGGTATACGTTGCAGTGATTGATATGCCATCTATTATGGATGAAACAACCTTTGACCGTAAATACGAAGGTATTGCCAAATTCCCGGCAGCAACCCGTGATATCAGTATGGTTGTTCCAAAAGAGATTCTTGCAGGAGATATCGAAAAAGTATTCGACAGCAAGGGCGGCGCTTACTTAGAGAGCTACACACTGTTCGATATTTATGAAGGAGCCCAGATTAAACCGGGTTATAAATCTATTGCTTATTCACTGACCTTCCGTGCAAAGGATAAGAACTTAGAGGAAGCAGATTTAAGCGGAGCAATGAACCGCATTGTAAAAGCATTAGAAGCAATGAAGATTGAACTGAGAGCTTAGAAATAGAGGAAAGAAACATGGATGTAAAAGATTTTGATTACGATTTACCGGAGGAACTGATTGCGCAGGATCCTCTGGAGGATCGTTCCAGTTCCAGACTCATGGTCTTAGATAAGAAAACAGGAGACATTGAACATAAAATATTCCGTGATGTAGTAGATTATCTGCAGCCGGGAGACTGTCTTGTGTTAAATAATACCAAGGTAATTCCGGCAAGACTGTTTGGAGTCAAAGAGGGAACGGAAGCCAAAATAGAGATTCTTCTTTTAAAGAGAAAAGAAAATGATATCTGGGAAACACTGGTAAAACCGGGAAAGAAATGTAAGCCGGGTGTTAAGATTTCTTTTGGAGAGGGACTTTTGACCGGAGAAGTCTTAGAGGTCGTAGAAGATGGTAACCGGCTGATTCGGTTTCACTATGATGGAATCTTTGAAGAGATTTTAGACCAGCTTGGTCAGATGCCATTGCCGCCTTATATTACCCATCAGTTAAAGGATAAGAACCGTTATCAGACAGTATATGCCAAATATGATGGTTCTGCTGCTGCCCCAACAGCGGGACTTCATTTTACACCGGAATTATTACAGCAGATTCGTGATATGGGCATAGATATAGCAGAAGTTACCCTTCATGTGGGACTTGGCACTTTCCGTCCGGTAAAAGTAGATACCATCGAAGAGCACCATATGCATTCGGAATTCTACCGGATCGAACAGTCGGAAGCCGATAAAATCAATCGTGCCAAAGCAAATGGCCACCGGGTAATTGCCGTGGGAACCACCAGTACAAGAACCTTAGAGTCCGCAGCAGAAGAAGATGGCACCTTACGGGAAAAGAGCGGATGGACGGATATCTTTATCTATCCGGGCTATAAGTTTAAGGTTATAGATGCTCTGATTACGAATTTCCACCTGCCACAGTCTACCCTTGTGATGTTGGTGTCTGCTCTTGCAGGCAGGGAACATATTCTGGCTGCCTATAAGAAAGCAGTAGAAGAAAAATACCGTTTCTTTAGTTTTGGGGATGCTATGCTGATAAAATAATTTCTTATTGTCAGAATTCGAAATATAGGATAAAATAATTTTATTAGCTTTAATCTTGATAGAAGGAGAGGACTATGGACGAGAGAAGAAAACATAAACGATTGGATTTAGATGTATCTGTTCAGCTGGAACGTCTGGATCAGGATGATATTACTACTTTAAAATTTATTCATGTGGTAGTTACCGATATTTCACGTTCCGGAATCGGATTTGTTTCTGACCAGAATTTGAAAGTTGGAACCTACTATGATACCAAGATTCAGATCTGGACGAAAGAGGTCATTGATGCGGTACTTGAGATTGTCAGATGTGACCCGAAGGGGGACGGAACCTATAAATATGGCTGTGTATTTGTTGGAATGTCAGATACCGATGCATTAAAAATTGATATTTATCAGATTTTCAATGATGTCTAAAAGATAAACTTAGATATAAAAACTATGTTATAAAAGAAAACCATGGAACTTTTTCCATGGTTTTTGATATTATCAAGCATTTGTAAAGAACTGCCAGTGATAGACACTGTATGTTTTAAACTGGTTTATATTTTAGATGTACAATTTCTGCAAATCTTTGTAGAAATCAGGATATGAAACTTCCGCAATTTCGGAATGCTCTAATTCGATACCACCATCAATATTTAACGCAGCAATGGCAAAGCTCATAGCAATCCGGTGATCAAGTCCTGCATCAATGGCTGCGGAGTGTAAGGTATTTCCGCCGTGAATAATCATGCCATCATCCGTTGGGGTAACATCACAGCCTAATAACTTTAAGTTTTCTGTTACCGTAAGAATACGGTCGGTTTCCTTTACCTTAAGTTCTGCAGCATCCCGGATAATGGTGATTCCTTCTGCAAAGGCTGCCATAACAGCAATCACAGGGATTTCATCGATTAAAGTCGGGATGAGTTCCCCTTCCACCATGGTACCATGAAGTGAACTGCCTTTTACCAGAAGGTCGCAGACCGGCTCACCGGATGCGGTTCTTGGATTCAGCCGTTCGATGGAGCCGCCCATTGCTTTGGCAACTTTTAAGATGCCGTCTCTTGTGGGATTGACTCCAACATTGCGGATTAAGACTTCGGAACCAGGAGTAAGTAACGCTGCCGCAATAAAATAGGCTGCCGAAGAAATATCTCCAGGAACTTCCACTTTCTGTCCGTTTAAAACAGGATCCGGTGCAATGGTTGCAGTTGTTCCTTCAGAGGTGACTTTAGCGCCGAAAGAGCGAAGCATTAGTTCTGTGTGGTTGCGGGAGAGTACCGGTTCCGTTACGCTGGTAATTCCGTCCGCATATAAGCCGGCTAAAAGTATACAGGATTTTATCTGGGCAGATGCAACCTTGGAAGTATAATCAATGGCATGTAATTCATGTCCGGTTATTTTTAAAGGAACACAGTTGTTATCCTTTAAACTTTCGATATCTGCCTGCATGAGACGAAGCGGTTCCATGATACGCTTCATGGGACGGGTGCGAAGGGAATCATCCCCATCTAACTGGCTGACAAATGGATTACCGGCTAAGATACCAGAAATCAGCCGGGTAGTAGTTCCACTGTTCCCCGCGTCTAAGATATGCTGTGGCTCCTTTAGCCCGTGTAATCCTTTTCCATGGACAAGTACACGACTTTTTTCCCGTTCAATTTCAATGCCCATTTCCTGAAAGCAGGAAATCGTAGAAAGACAGTCGGCACCCTCTAAGAAATTGGTGATTTCGGTTGTGCCGTTGGAAAGCGAACCAAACATAATTGCACGATGGGAAATGGATTTGTCTCCCGGAATATTTATTTCTCCATGTAAGGCATGGGCTTTTTTGATCTGCATAATAAAATCCTTTCTGGATGTATTCTGAAATATTGTCAATATTTTATCTAAATATTATCGTTCATAAACTGTATAATGATATTTGCGAAGCAGTGCAATGGCACAGTTAAGTGCTTCTTCTTCATATAATTCAATACGAAGTACACCGTTTTCAAATTCACGGTTATGGATAATTCCAATATTTTTAATACTGATATTGTTGCTGGCAAGAATCGTAGCAATGGTTGCAATTCCACCGGCTTCATCAATCAGATCACAATAACATTCAAAGACTTTACGCAATGGACCGGAAGAAGTAATGGTGATAGAATCCCGGTAATCCTTGGCATGAGAGAAGAAATCATAGATTTCCTTTTCTTTTCTTTCAGCAATCAGACTACGCATGGTATTTAATTCTTCCGTATAGCGGTCAATGAGTGTTAAAATCTGCTCCCGGTTAGAGGCACAGATATGCTGCCACATTACAGGAGAAGAGGATGCAATTCTTGTAATATCTTTAAATCCGCCTGCTGCAATCGTCTTCATCGTCTCATTTTCATCATCAGTTTCACGAATCAGATTCACAAGACTTGCTGCAATAATATGCGGCAGATGACTGATAGAAGCGGTTGCATGGTCATGGGTTTTCGCATCCATAATCATAGGAACTGAGCCTAAGGATGCAATATAATCCCGGAACGCATGAAGCACTGTGGTATCAGTTTTTGCAGTCGGGGTTAAAATATAATAAGCATTTTCCAATAAATAGGCGGTTGCAGCCTGATAGCCGGTCTTTTCAGAACCTGCCATAGGATGTCCGCCAATAAAAAAGGATTCTAACTCAAGGGCTGTAATACTTTCATGAATATCCCCTTTGACACTTCCTACATCAGAAAGAATACAGCCCTTTTTCAAAAAGGGCTTTAATTCTTTTATGTATTCAATATTTTTCTGTACCGGACAGCAGAGAAAGATAATATCACAGTCGGAGAAATCTTTCATTGCAAGCAGCGTATCATTGGAAATAGTATGGTCCTCAAAAGCTGCAGTTATGGTAGAAAGATGACCGGATGTGGCAAGCAGTTCTGTTTCCGGGTAAATGCGTTTTATGGTCTTAGCCAGCGAACCGCCGATAAGACCAAGACCAATAAAACCGATTTTCTTAAAGTCCATGTTACATTAAGCTCCTTCCGCTTAAGGAAATATATGGTTTGATATGTTCCATAACAGAATCGAACTGTTCGAAGTTCAGAGACTGCGGACCATCGGAAAGTGCATGTGCAGGGTCATTATGTACTTCAATCATCAGACCATCGGCACCGCAGGCAATACCGGCTTTAGCAAGCGGCTCAACGAAAGAGCGGACACCGGTTGCATGGCTTGGGTCAACGATGACCGGAAGATGGGTACGTTCCTTTAAGACACATACTGCACTTAAGTCTAAGGTATTTCTGGTGGAAGTCTCGAAAGTACGGATACCACGTTCACATAAAGCAACGTTTGGACTTCCGGAAGAGATAATATATTCTGCTGCATTCAACCATTCATCAATCGTAGCAGACAGACCTCTCTTTAATAAGACAGGAAGACCGGCACGGCCAACTTCTTTTAATAATTCGAAGTTCTGCATATTTCTGGCACCGACCTGAAGCATGCTGACATATTTTACAGCAGATTCTACGGCATGTGCACTGGTTACTTCACAAATGGTTGCAAGACCTGTTTCATCAGAAGCGGTCTTCATATATTTTAAACCTTCTTCCTCAAGACCCTGGAAAGAGTATGGGGAAGTACGAGGTTTGTAAGCACCACCACGAAGAATGGTTGCTCCTGCCTTCTTGACTGCACGGGCAATGCAAAGAAGCTGTTCTTCTGTTTCAACGGCACAGGGACCTGCCATAATTGTCATGGTATCAGGACCGATTACGGTATCCTTAACCTTGAAACTGGTTGGCTGTGGGTGGAACTTTTTATTGGCTAGCTTGTAGCTTTCGGTAATCGGAACTACCTTTTCTACTTCAGGGCTGGCTTCAATGCGCTGAATATCTAATTTGGTTTTATCACCGACCACTCCGATGATTGTAACTTCTTCCCCATGGGAAAGATGTGTTTTTAAGCCTTCTTTTTCCACTGCATCTACAATTTTATCTACATCCTGTGGAAGAGCGGATGGTTTCATAACAATAATCATAATTTATAATCCTCACTTAAAAAATGTCACCTGACCGGACTATTATAATATGAGAAGAAACGGAATGCAACCGTATCTCTCCGGTGGTGCATGTATACTATAACGGAATCAGAATACAATGTCAATACTTTAAAGCGTTAAAGTTTAACGCACGAAAATATAAAATTTCACAATAAAATGATTAAAAATAGTGCAAAATTTTTACTGCACATTTACAATTCATTCATAAATGTTGTGTATAATACATAATATAGTTGAAGAAAATAACTGGATTTAGTAAAATATATACATAAATCTATAGTACAGGAGGAATGATATATGGAAGTATTTACAACGGACAGAATCAGAAACGTCGTGCTTTTAGGACATGGTGGAGCGGGAAAGACCAGTCTGGTGGAAGCAATGGCATATTTATCCGGCATGACAACCCGTATGGGAAAGATTTCTGATGGAAATACTATCAGTGATTTTGATAAAGAAGAAATCAAAAGACAGTTTTCCATCCATACTTCGGTTGTTCCGGTTATCTGGGATAATACCAAGATTAATTTCTTAGATACTCCGGGATATTTTGACTTTGTCGGTGAAGTGGAAGAAGCAGTCAGTGCCGCAGATGCAGCAATTATCGTGGTATCCGGCAAGAACGGAATTGAAGTTGGTACGAAGAAAGCCTGGGACATCTGCGAGAAATACAATCTTCCGAGAATGATATTTGTTACGGAGATGGATATTGATAATGCAAGCTTCCGGCAGGTAGTAGAAGATTTACAGCAGTTATATGGCAAGCGGATTGCACCATTCCATCTGCCAATTCGTGAAAACGAGAAATTTGTAGGCTATATCAATGTGGTTCGTAAGAGTGCCCAGAGATGGAATGATAAGGGTGAAGTAGTAGAATGTGAGATTCCGGAATACAGCCAGAATAACCTTGGAATCTGTACCGATGCCCTGATGGAAGCGGTAGCAGAAACCAGTGAAGAATTCATGGAGCGGTATTTTAATGGTGATGAATTCTCAGAAAACGAAATACGTCAGGCACTTCGCGTTAATGTGGCGGATGCCAGCATGGTTCCGGTTTCCATGGGTTCCAGCATTCTTGCACAGGGTATGTATACCTTGTTAGATGACATTATAAAATACTTCCCAAGCCCGGATAAACGTTCCTGTACCGGAATTAATGCCAAGAGCAATGAAGTATATTCCGCAGATTATGATTTCTCAAAGCCAAAATCAGCATATATTTTTAAAACAATTGTAGACCCATTTATTGGAAAATATTCTCTGATAAAAGTAAATTCCGGTGTGTTAAAAACCGATGATTTACTTTTTAATCATCATCGGGATACAGAAGGCAGGATTGGAAAGCTCTATGTAATGTGCGGCAGCAAACCACAGGAAGTACCGGAGCTTCATGCCGGAGATATCGGAGCATTAGCAAAGCTTTCCGGAGCTATGACAACCGATTCCCTGTCTACAAGAGCCAATCCGATACTCTTTATCCGGACAAGTATTTCAGAGCCATATACCGGCATGAGATATAAAGCAAAGAATAAAGGTGATGAAGATAAAATTTCCCAGGCACTGCAGAAAATCATGCAGGAAGACTTAACCATTAAGACAGTAAATGACAGTGCTAATCACCAGACACTGATTTATGGTATCGGGGAACAGCAGTTGGAGGTTCTGGTAGAAACCTTAAAGAATAAGTATAAAGTAGAGATTGAACTGAGCCGTCCGAAGGTTGCATTCCGTGAAACCATCCGAGGAACCTCAGATGTGGAATATAAATATAAGAAACAGTCTGGTGGACATGGCCAGTATGGACATGTAAAGATGCGTTTTTCACCATCGGGAAATCTTGAGGAAGCCTATGAGTTCTCGCAGGAAGTGGTTGGCGGAGCGGTTCCGAAGAATTTCTTCCCTGCAGTAGAAAAAGGACTTCAGGAGGGCGTGCAGAAAGGACCTTTGGCGGCATATCCGGTACTTGGTATCAAGGCAGTGCTTTATGACGGTTCCTATCATGCAGTAGATTCTTCGGAAATGGCATTTAAGGTTGCTGCAAGAGAAGCCTTAAAGAAAGGAATCTTAGAAGCAAAGCCGGTGCTTTTAGAACCGATTGCCAGCCTTAAGATTACATTACCAGACGTTTATACCGGAGATGTAATGGGAGATTTAAATAAGAAGCGGGCAAGAGTTCTTGGCATGACACCGGATAACAAAGGAACCACCGAGATTTTAGCGGATATTCCTTATATTGAATTATATGGTTATGGCACAAGACTTCGTTCCATGACACAGGGAAGCGGAGATTTCTCCTACCAGTTTGCCAGATACGAACAGGCACCGGAGGAAGTCGCAAGGGTACAGATGGAAGAACGGGCATCCAAGCTTGCTTCAGAAGAAGATAAATAGTGTAGTGAGATAAGAGTAATGAGAAAAAATATCTGTTAAGACAAACGGATGACGAAAGAGAGGTGGTGGTGACATGGGAAAGAAAAGAACTTTTTTTGCAATTGTTTTGATTATTGCGCTGTTTTTCGATAATTCGCAGTTCTCAGAAGCAAAAGCACTTCGTTCTCTGCCAATCACTACCTCTCTTTATTACAGCATGGAGCCGGAAGATGCCAATGTATTAAAGGAAGATTATGATATCACCTATTACTTAAATGGTGGAATCCCTTCTTCTGATTTGACTTATAACTATATTATAGAAGAACTTCCTCTAACCCTTGATATACCGGAAAAACCGGGATATAATTTCGCTGGCTGGTATACCGAAAGCAGTTATCAGAATAAGATTACAGAGATAAACATTGATAATTTCGGAGACGTATCTTTATACGCAAAATGGACCAAGAAGATTGATTCTTCTTACAGCGTGGAAATGTATCCATATTCCACGGCATCACAGATGAGCGGAAATGACCGGATGTTAAAGGATTGTGGATTCAGCTTTGCCTATGATGTAAATATTCCGGGAATGCCATCCACCAGGGAACAGGATTATGCACAGAATATGACATCCACGGACAACCAGTGTCCGCAGGGAATCTGTATTACCGAAGATTATTATATGATTACAGCATATAATACGGATGATTCGGAAAGCCTTGGAGCCCTTTATATCTTTGACAAAGAGACCGGAGAATATATGGTTACTCTTGGCATGAAAAAGAACAGCCATCTTGGAGGACTTACCTACGATGGAAGAAATGTCTGGATCTGCCATTCGGACACGAGGTCTTTGGAGCGCCTTAGTTACAGTTATATAAAAAAGATTGCAGAGTCTAAACCGAAGATTTTTGTGGATGCCACCGGAATGTTTGAAGAATACCGTGTAGCGAATATGCCATCCTGCATTACCTGGCATGATGGAATTCTCTGGGTAGCAACCCACAATGCCTTATTCAAATCCATTATGATTTCTTATAAATATCAGGATGGAGAACTGATGGAACAGCAGCGCTACCAGATACCGGAAAAGGTGCAGGGAATTGCTTTTGATGAACAGGACAGAGTGTATTTAAGCACATCCTATGGAAGAAGCAATTCATCCTATTTAAAGATTTACCAGAATGTAGATGCAATGGATACAAAACCGCGGACACCGGAACTTAAGGTAGAAATGCCACCATGTTCCGAAGAAATTAATTATGCAGACGGCAATATCTATGTGCTGTTTGAATCGGCAAGCTCGAAATATTTTGAAGGCACAGACGGAAAAGGGAAGAGCATTTGTCCGATAGACCGGATTCTTACAATTGATACAAATACCATTTTTCCTTGACAAATTGAGGGCATGTGATAGAATTTTATGAGTATAAGTCTCTAAAAGGCATTCTATCAGCATGTCCTTATTTTATGGACGAAAGCTGTTTAAATTAGGAGGAATTGAAGATGTCACAAACAACAGTACCGTATAATCATAGAGCGGTAGAACAGAAATGGCGTAAAGTCTGGGAAGATAAGCCAATTAACGTAAATGATGGCAAGAAGCCGAAATACTATTGTCTGGATATGTTTCCATACCCATCCGGAAATGGACTCCATGTAGGTCACTGGAGAGGCTATGTAATATCTGATGTATGGAGCCGCTATAAGCTTATGCATGGATATTATGTCATTCACCCGATGGGATGGGATGCATTTGGTCTTCCGGCAGAGAACTACGCAATTAAGATGGGTGTTCATCCAGAAAAATCTACCGCTGAAAATATCAGGAATATCAAGCGTCAGATTCAGGAAATTGCTGCAATCTATGACTGGGATATGGAAGTTAACACAACAGATCCGGAATTCTACAAATGGACACAGTGGATTTTTGTAAAAATGTTTAAAGCTGGACTTGCTTATGAGAAAGAGATGCCAATTAACTGGTGTCCATCCTGTAAGACTGGTCTTGCCAATGAAGAAGTTGTAAATGGCAAATGTGAGCGTTGTGGTGCTGATGTTACCAAGAAGAACTTAAAGCAGTGGATGCTTAAGATTACCAAATATGCTGACCGTCTTCTTGCAGACCTTGATAAGCTTGACTGGCCGGAAAAGGTTAAGAAAATGCAGACTGACTGGATTGGTAAGAGTAATGGAGCAGAAGTCAACTTTAAGGTGGATGGAAGCGATAAAGAGATTACTGTTTATACCACAAGACCGGATACTCTTCACGGAGCAACCTTCATGGTACTTGCACCGGAGCATGCTTTGGCAAAAGAGCTTGCAACTGATGAGACAAGAGCTGCAGTAGAGGATTATATCTATCAGTCATCCCTGAAATCTTCTGTAGATCGTTTGCAGGATAAAGAAAAGACTGGTGTATTTACCGGTTCTTATGCGATTAATCCGCTGAACGGCGCAAAGGTTCCAATCTGGCTTTCTGATTATGTATTAGCTGATTATGGTACCGGAGCAATTATGTGTGTTCCTGCACATGATGACCGTGACTTTGAATTTGCAAAGAAATTCAATATTCCAATCATCCAGGTTATTGCCAAAGATGGTAAGGAAATTGAAAATATGACCGAAGCTTATACAGAAGCAAAAGGTATTATGATTAATTCTGGTGACTGGAATGGAATGGAGTCATCCGTTCTTAAGAAAGAAGCTCCGGAAATGATTGAAAAGATGGGCTTTGGTAAGAAGACAACCAACTATAAATTAAGAGACTGGGTATTCTCCCGCCAGCGTTACTGGGGCGAGCCAATTCCAATCGTACATTGTCCAGATTGTGGAGCAGTTCCGGTTCCAGAAGAAGAGCTTCCATTACTGTTACCGGAGGTTGAATCTTATCAGCCGACAGGTACCGGAGAATCACCGTTGGCAGATATTACGGAGTGGGTAAATACCACATGTCCTTGCTGTGGTAAGCCTGCAAAACGTGAGACCAATACCATGCCTCAGTGGGCAGGTTCATCCTGGTATTTCTTACGTTATGTAGATAACAAGAACAAAGATGAATTAGTAAGCCGCGAGAAAGCAGATAAATATCTTCCGGTTGATATGTATATCGGTGGAGTAGAGCATGCGGTACTGCATCTTCTGTATTCCCGTTTCTATACCAAATTCTTATATGATATCGGAGTAATTGATTTTGATGAGCCATTTACCAAACTGTTTAATCAGGGTATGATTACCGGTAAGAATGGTATCAAGATGAGTAAATCTAAAGGAAATGTCGTCTCACCGGATGATCTGGTTCGTGACTACGGCTGTGATTCCTTAAGATTATATGAGCTGTTTGTTGGACCACCAGAATTGGATTCTGAATGGGATGACCGCGGAATCGATGGCGTATACCGTTTTATCACCAGATTCTGGAATCTTGTAATGAGCCAGAAGGATGCAGATATTGCTGAGACTAAAGAACTGGTTAAGATTCGTCATAAACTGGTATATGATATTACCCAGAGACTGGAAAGCTTCAGCTTAAATACTGTAATTTCAGGATTTATGGAATACAATAACAAACTGATCGACCTTTCCAAGAAGGGCGGCGTAGATAAGAAGACACTTGAAACTTATGTGCTTCTTCTTGCTCCGTTTGCACCACATATTGCAGAAGAACTGTGGAGCGAGCTTGGTCATGATACTTCCGTATTTGCAGAAAGATGGCCGGAGTATGATAAAGATGCAATGGAAGATGATGAAGTTGAAATTGCAGTACAGATTAACGGCAAGACCAAGGGTGTTGTCAGCATTGCAAAAGATGCTTCCAAAGAGGATGCACTTGCTGCAGGAAAAGCTGCAATTGCAGATAAGCTTACCGGTAATGTAATCAAAGAGATTTATGTACCGGGTAAAATCATTAATATTGTAATGAAATAAGCAATGATAAAATCATAATAAATATTTCGCAAACGAGGATGTGCATTTTGCATATCCTCGCTTGCGTTATAAGAGACTATTTTTTCTTTTTCTGTAACATCTGCATCATCTGCAGCATTTTATCTGCTTTTACACGTTCTGCTTCGGACATATTCTGCTTTAATAATTCAATTAATAAAGTTGTTTCAGTATTCGAAAATGTCATACCGTTTTGTTTGGCATTATTGGCGGCGTTCATGACCGTGGAAGCCATGGATTTGGCATCCTTTGTATCAGTATTATTAGAAGCAAAATCCATAAGAAACTGCAGCTTTTCCGGTGAAATATCATTTAAGGCAGGATTGCCTTTCAAAAAGTCTAAATTCATAAAATCCTCCGTTCTTAAACATTTGACAGGGAACCATAAAATGACAAATGATAAAGTGATGAAATCAGGAAAACAGGGTATCATAAGCAGACAGCATCTGATACATATTTAAAAAGTTTTCAATATTTTCTTTCTCACCGGGTGTACACTGTTCGCTGATATCGGTAAGCATCTGAAACATCCGCTCCTGTGGAGAATGACTGTTGACTTCCTGAATGGTAAGTGCATCATTGGAAAAAAGCTGGGCTGTTTTTTGTAGTTCCATATATTTGATGAGAAGCGCAAAGGGACGCTGCTGACCGGCGGAAAGATATGGAATCATGGTTTTCATAATCTGTAACTGGTGGGTTTGTAACTGCGAGTCAAAGAAGGTTGGTTTATACTCAGAATCCATAAAATAATCCTTTTTCTTTTAAATTATGATGGAACAGCGGAAAATATAACTTTGATGCATATAATAAAATGTAGAACTTTTTTATAGAAAACGGAAAGGACTTGATGCCAGCATGGGAAAATTAATCATTGATGGAAATGAAGTATATGAAATAGATGAAGAGTGTATGAAGAAAAAGGAAGCGGAAAAGAAGAAGCGGACCGCACCGGAAAAAGGCGGTCAAAGATATGACAGAACAAAGAATGTGTCTTGACACATTCTTGCGCCTGCGGCGGTCGCTTGCGACATCTACCTTATACGCCGCAGTGCGCATCCTCGCGGAGCATTTTTCACTTTACAGGAAAGCAATTTCCTGTAAAGTGAAAAAGGGACCTCGTTGAGAGGCCCCACTTTGCAGATGAATTAGCATCCACAACCGTTGTTGTTAAATCCGAAGCTGTCACCACAGCCGCCGCAGAAGAGCAACAGTAAAATAATCCAGATACAGCTGTCGTTGCCGCATCCATTGCCACATCCTCCAAATCCATTGTTGCCACAGCAGGAGAGTAACAGGATAATCCAGATTAAAGAACAGCAGTTATTTCCTTCGTTACATCCACATCCGCAGCCAGTAGCAGCTAAATCACTCATTTTCAAATCCTCCAAAATTTATCTTACACTTCATAATATGGAGAAAGTAAAAATGTGTGACTAAATTATTCTGAAATTTTTTCGATGCCGGAGATATCCGGGTGAATGGTCAGGGAATAATTCGTATAGTAAATGACATAACCGGCAACAGCACCGTTTGGTTTCTTTACATTTTTACGCTGTAAATAATCGATTTCAATTTTTTCGTTATCCCGGCCGGAAGAATAGTAGCCTGCCAGTCTGCCGGCTTCTTCGAAAGTTCGATCCGGCAGCTCCCTGCCTTCGGTTTTTACAATAACATGGGAGCCGGGCATTCCTTTGGCGTGGAACCACCAGTCATTTCCGTTGGCAACCTTGAAAGTAAGTTCGTCATTCTGGAAATTATTTTTTCCAACATAAATATCAAAACCGTCGCTGGAACGATAGTGGAAAGGTTTACTTTTTGATTTCTGTTTTTTCTTACCGTTCATTTTTCTGCGGATATAGCCATAGGTTTCCAGCTCGTCCCGGATCTGGGCAAGGTCATCTTCGGATTCTGCAATGGCAAGCGCAGCCTGAATGGTCTGTAAATGTGCCATTTCTGCCTTGGTTTCTTCGGTCTGGGTATTTAATGCTTCAAAGGTACGCTTTAATTTATTGTACCGGGCAAAATATTTTTTTGCGTTATCCAGCGGAGAAAGTGTTTCGTCCAGTGGAATCGTAAGCATTTCACCGGTATAGTAATTTGGTACCTCTACTGATTTGGCTCCTTCGGTAACCTGATAGCCATAGGTATTTAATAATTCGCCGTATACTTTATATTTATCACGTTTTTCCGTATCTTTTAACTGTTTTAACTGTAAATCCAGCTTTTTACTGCTTCGCTCTAAGTGAGTGGATACAATTTTACGCAAATCCACAGATTTCTGACGCATACGGGTGTAGAGGCTGCGGCTGGCATAAAATTGTTCTAATACGGTGGAAATAGAATCTACCGGTTCAATGTGATAGCCTTCCGTATGTTCATAGCGGGTTGGTAAGATAGCAGCATATTCTACCGGTTCTTCTCCCTTATATAAAATGCATGGCTTGAAATTTTTGTTTTCCACATCCTCCATCAGCCAGTTGAAATTGTGATAAAGGTGCAGCAGTGCGTCTTCTTCTAAGGTATTAATCGGTGTATCTGCATCTAAAGAAGCGCGGTAACAGATTTCCGTTGCGACCTGTCCGCTGATTCCGGTAAAAGCAGAAGTCAGTGCTTTGGCAAGTGGCAGTGGAAGAGAAGCCGCCTTTTCACAGAACTGTTCGAAAGAACAATCAAGGGGATTGCGTTTATCCTGAGTCTCAGGGATAAAATAGTTTCTTCCCGGCAGAACTTCACGGACGGAACTCATCTGGGATGGGACACGCTTGATACTGTCAATAATGCGTTCGTTTTCATCGCAGAAAATAATATTGCTGTATTTCCCCATTAATTCTATAATCAGATTTTTCTTTTTCAGGTCGCCCATTTCATCCAAATGCTCGACTGTAATCCGGATGATCCGTTCTAATCCCGGCTGACTGATGTCAATAATCCGGCCGTTGGCAATATGTTTTCGTAATACCATGCAGAAATTCGGTGCAGTCATGGGACTGACTTTATTCTGAGTCGTAAGATAGATATAAGGCAGGGAAGCACTGGCACTTAAAGAAAGCCGGTACTGGCCGGATGGTGCCTTTATGGTAAGCAGCAGCTCGTCCGCCTCAGGCTGGGCGATTTTGCTGATTCGTCCATTTAAAATTGTCTGATTTAATTCTGCAGTAAGTGCAGCTACGGTAATTCCGTCTAGTGCCATATAATATGACCTCCTTTGGAAAGAATAGATTCTTTTACAGGATTTTATTATAAAGAAATCTTTCTGAAATTTCAATAAATACGGCATTTTGAATTTGACTAATAAAGAAAATTCTACTATAATACATATATCTATGCATTAGGAGGCAGCTATGATTAAAAGTATGACCGGCTTCGGCAGGTGTGAGATAGAGGAAGACAACCGTAAGATAACGGTAGAGATTAAATCAGTAAATCACCGCTATCTGGATGTAAATGTTAAGCTTCCTAAAAAATTAAGCTTCTTTGAAAGTGCTGTGCGTAACTTAATCAAAGAATACATACAGCGTGGAAAAGTAGATATCTTCATTACCTGTGAAGATTTTAACGAAGCCAACTTTTCGCTGAAATACAATGAAGAACTTGCCGGCGAATATTTAAAATATTTACAGCAGATGGCAGAGCATTTCCAGCTGGAAAATGATATCCGTGTCAGCACATTGTCACGTTATCCGGATGTTTTTATAATGGAAGAACAGGATAATGACGAAGAAGAGCTTTGGGCACTTCTTGAGAAGACATTGCGTAATGCATGTGAGGCATTTGTTGAAACCAGAGAAAAAGAAGGCGAGAATTTAAAAACAGACCTTCTGAATAAATTAGATGAAATGATTGGCTATGTGGACTTTATCGAAGAACGTTCTCCAATCGTTATGAAAGAATACCGTGAGCGATTAGAAACCAAGGTAAAAGAAATCTTAGAAGATAAGCAGATGGATGATGCAAGAATTGCAACGGAGGTTACAATATTTGCTGATAAAATATGTGTGGATGAAGAAACTGTCCGCTTAAAGAGCCATATTGAAGCAATGAAAGCTGCTTTAACAGGCGGTGGAACCGTTGGAAGGAAGCTTGACTTCATTGCCCAGGAGATGAACCGGGAAGCAAATACGATTCTTTCCAAGGCAAGTGATCTTGCAATTTCAGATACCGGTATTAATCTGAAAACGGATATTGAAAAAGTCCGCGAACAGATTCAGAATATTGAATAAATGATTTTCGTAAACACTGCAGTAAGAATGGAATGGTGAAAAATGGCAGCACTTATGAATATTGGATTTGGAAATGTAGTAAATACAGATAAGATTGTTGCTGTGATTCAGCCGGATTCTGCACCTGCCAAGCGCATGATTCAGAAAGCCAAAGAAGAAGAATGCGTGGTGGATGCGACCCAGGGAAGACGTACCCGTGCAGTGATTATTACCAATGCCGGATATATCGTTCTTTCTGCATTGCAGCCGGATACACTGACAGGCAGATTTAACGAGATTAGTGGAAATAAACTGAGTGAGGAATAGCAAATGAAAAGAAAAGGTATATTAACCGTAGTATCCGGTTTTTCCGGTGCCGGCAAAGGCACTGTGATGAAAGCTCTGATGGCGGAGTACAAGGATACGTATGCATTATCTGTTTCGGCTACCACGAGAAATCCGAGACCCGGAGAAGTGGATGGTGTTGATTATTTCTTCCGTACCAAAGAAGAATTTGAACAGATGATAGCAGACAATGCGTTAATTGAGCATGCCTGTTATGTAGGAAATTATTATGGTACACCAAAAGCCTATGTAGATGAACAGTTAGAGACTGGAAAAGATGTAATTCTTGAGATAGAGATTCAGGGAGCACTTGACGTAAAGAAACGTTTTCCGGACACCATCTTAATCTTTGTAACACCACCGGATGCGGATGAATTAAAGAACCGCCTGGTGAACCGTGGAACTGAAGATATGGCAACCATCAATGCAAGGTTAAGCAGAGCATCCCAGGAAGCCGAGTTTATGAATCAATATGATTACATTGTGGTGAACGATACCGTCCCGGCATGCGTGGAGAATATCCACAGCATCATTGAGAACGAACATGATTGTGCATCACGTAATATAAATTTCATCAATAAAATCAGAGAAGAGCTGAAGTGCTTTTCGAAAGGAGAATAAATTATGATACATCCATCTTATGTTGAGTTAATGAAGGTCGTAAATAACGACGTTGAAATCGGAGAAGAACCGGTCGTAAACAGCAGATATTCTATTGTAATTGCTACTGCAAAGAGAGCAAGACAGATTATCGGTGGAGATGAACCATTGGTTGAAAATGCCAAAGGAAAGAAACCGCTTTCTATCGCAGTAGAAGAGCTTTATACCGGAAAGGTAAAAATCATGGGAGAAGATGCTGTTTCAGAAGATAACGAGTAGCATAGCGGGGTTGCCAACATGGTTTGGTAACCCTTTCATCATGTAAGAGAAAAATATATACAGGACTCTTTCCTGTTACGGAGGAATGAATGAATATTTTCTTTGTATCACTGGGTTGTGATAAGAACCTGGTAGATTCAGAATATATGCTTGGTATGATCCGTGATGCCGGATATACCATTATTGATGATGAAACGCAGGCAGATGTGATCGTAATTAATACCTGTTGTTTTATCAATGATGCCAAAGAAGAGAGTATTAACACAATACTTGAAATGGCAGAATATAAGAAAACCGGACATGCAAAGGCATTGATTGTAACCGGGTGCCTTGCCCAGCGTTACCGGAGTGAGATTGAGGAAGAAATACCGGAAGTAGATGCAATTCTTGGAACCAATTCCTATGACAATATTGTTTCTGCTGTGAAAGAAGTTATGGCAGGAAAACATTATACCAATTTAAATTCGTTGGAAGGACTTCCAACCTTGCATACCAAACGATGTGTTACCACCGGTGGACATTATGCCCATTTAAAAATTGCAGAAGGCTGTAACAAACGCTGTACTTACTGCATCATTCCATATATCAGAGGTAACTACCGCAGTATTCCGATAGAAGAACTGGTAGCAACAGCCAGAGAACTGGTAGAGGGCGGTGTAAAGGAACTGATTCTGGTAGCCCAGGAGACCACTCTTTACGGAATTGACCTCTATGGAAAAAAATCCCTGCACCGGCTTTTAGATGAATTAAACAAGATTCCGGGATTGTACTGGATTCGTATTCTTTACTGTTATCCGGAAGAAATTGATGATGAACTGATTGAAGCGATCAAACGAAATGATAAAGTCTGCCATTATCTGGATATTCCGATTCAGCATGCAAATTCAGATGTATTAAAGAGAATGGGAAGAAAGACCAATAAGGATGACCTGGTTCGCATTATTCATCATCTGCGGGAAGAAATTCCGGATATTACGCTCCGGACCACTTTAATCTGTGGCTTCCCGGGAGAAACAGAAGAGCAGCATAAAGAATTGCTGGAATTCGTACAGGAAATGAAATTTGATCGTCTGGGCGCATTTACCTATTCTCCGGAAGAAGGAACGAAAGCAGCTGAGATGGAAAATCAGATTCCGGAAGAGACGAAGAAGCTGTGGCAACAGGAAGTTATGGAGCTTCAGGAAGAAATTATTTTTGAGAAAAATGAAGATATGGTTGACCGTGAACTTTATGCTTTTATCGAAGGAAAAGTTGCAGATGAGAATGCTTATGTAGGAAGAACCTACCGTGATGCGCCATCTATTGACGGATATATTTTTGTAAATACAGAGGAAACCTTAATGACCGGAGACTTTGCCAAAGTAAAAGTAACCGGAGCTTATGAATATGATTTGATAGGAGAATTAGCATGAATTTACCAAACAAATTAACAATTTTCAGAGTGATTTTGATTCCGTTTTTTGTAGTGTTTATGTTGGCACCGATTTGTCCGGGTTATGCAAATTATATTGCTGTAGCAATCTTTATTGTAGCAAGTCTTACAGACCTTTTGGATGGGAAGATTGCAAGAAAGTATAATCTTGTGACAGATTTCGGCAAATTTATGGACCCGCTTGCGGATAAACTGCTGGTATGTGCCGCAATGATCTGCCTGATTGAAACCGGACAGCTTGCAGCCTGGATTGTAATCGTAATTATCAGCCGTGAGTTTATCATCAGTGGTTTCCGTCTGGTAGCAGCTGATAACGGCGTTGTAATTGCAGCCAGCTACTGGGGCAAATTTAAGACCACATTCCAGATGCTTATGGTCATTGTATTGATTCTTAATTTTGATAACTGTTACTTCCAGTTATTAGGAACCGTACTTACTTATATTGCACTGGTATTAACGGTTGTATCTCTAATTGATTATCTCTGGAAAAACAGAGCTGTTTTAAAAGAACAGAAATAAAGAGGATTCCCATGGAAAAAAGACAGGAAAACCTGGAAGATAAAATTGTAAAACGGCTGGCGGAGAATCATTTATCCATTGCTGCCGCAGAATCCTGTACCGGAGGACTTGTAGCCGCAACTTTGATTAATGTGCCGGGTGCTTCGGATGTACTGGAAGAATCTTATATCACTTACTCGGATGCGGTAAAGCATAAAGTACTAGGTGTATCGGAAGAGACCTTGCAGAAACACACTGCAGTAAGTAAAGAAGTAGCAGAAGAAATGGTTCGTGGAGTAACAAAAGTTGCAGGTACGAATGTCGGAATCTCAGTAACCGGCATTGCAGGTCCAGGCGGTGGAAGTGAAAAGTTTCCGGTAGGACTGGTATACATTGGTTATAAAATAAATGATTTTGTGAAAGTTATACGTTATGTATTTCCCGGAGACCGTAGTGAAGTGCGGATGCATGCGGTGGAGACGGCATTGCAGGAACTGGATGATTTACTGATAAAAGAGGGATTTTAATGAGAATAATAGCCGGAAAAGGAAGAAGCCTTCCATTGAAAACGATTGAAGGCATAGACACAAGACCGACAACAGACCGTATTAAAGAAACACTTTTTAATATGCTGCAATACGAGATTGCAGACTGCCGGTTCTTAGATTTGTTTGCAGGAAGCGGACAGATTGGATTGGAAGCTGTCAGTCGTGGAGCGAAAGAAGCTGTTTTTGTGGAAAGTGGGAAAAAAGCAGCAGCATGTATACAGGATAATATTAACTTTACCCAATTTAATGACCAGTGTCGTTTACTGCAGATGGATGTTATGGCAGCTATCCGGAGTCTGGAAGGAAAAGGGACATTCCAGATTATTTTCATGGATCCGCCTTACAATCAGGAACTGGAAAAGGATGTGCTGATGCTGCTTTCTAAATCGACCCTGGTAGATGAAGATACGGTAATTATTGTAGAAGCGTCCCTAAAGACTGGTTTTGAGTATCTTGAGGAGCTTGGTTTTACACTTGATAAATGCAAAAAATATAAGACAAATTTACATGCCTTTATATCCAGAAAGGAATAACCTATGATGAAAAAAGCAATCTATCCGGGCAGCTTTGACCCGGTCACAAATGGTCATGTTGACATGATTGAACGTGCTTCGAAAATAGTGGACGAGCTGGTTGTGGGAGTTTTAAATAACAGTGCAAAAAACTCGTTGTTTTCTTTAGATGAACGTGTTAGTATGTTAAAAGAGATAACAAAAGATATGCCGAATGTAACAGTTGCTTCTTTTGATGGCCTTTTAGTTGATTTTATGGAAAAAATTGATGCAACCATTATCGTCAGAGGATTGCGTGCGGTAACGGACTTTGAATATGAACTTCAGATTGCACAGTCGAACCATCGTGTAAATCCAAAGATAGATACGGTATTTCTTACAACGAATGTAAAATATTCCTATCTCAGCTCTACAATTGTAAAGGAATATGCTTCTTATGGTGGCGATATTTCACATTTTGTTCCACCACAGTTTATAGAGCGGATTTATGATAAATATAATATCAAAAAATAAGGAGTGTGGACGATGAGTAGCAGAATGGAACAAATCATAGAAGAAATCGAAGAATATATTGATAATTGCAAATATCAGCCATTATCCAGTACGAAAATTGTTGTTAATAAGGATGAGTTAGAAGAACTTCTGACGGAATTAAAAATGAAAACGCCGGAAGAAATCAAGCGTTATCAGAAGATTATCAGCAACAAAGAAGCTATTCTGGCAGATGCCCAGGCAAAAGCAGATGCCATTATTGCTCAGGCACAGGTACAGACCAGCGAGCTTGTCAGTGAACACCAGATTATGCAACAGGCTTATGCCCAGGCAAATGAGGTTGTTATGATTGCTACCAAGCAGGCACAGGAGATTCTCGACAAAGCAACCAATGATGCCAATAACATCCGTATGGGTGCAATTCAGTATACGGACAGCAGTCTTAAGAATATTGAAGAGATTTTAAGCCATGCCATTGAAGGTTCACAGGCAAGATATGACAATCTGATTCATACACTTCAGGGCTGTCTGGATGTTGTAACGGCAAATCGGAATGAACTGCTTCCAGAAGAAGAAGATGCTTCTTCCGGACAGGCAAATCAGGAAACAACAGCAGCAGAGCCTGCCACACAGGAAGCTCCGGCAAATGAGACTCCGGAAGAGTAATATACAATTATCCTGCCGGATATATCATGTACCCCAGAAGGAAAGCACAGAATGCAAGACTGATTCGAACCAGCAGATAATATTTCATGGAAAGCTTCTGGCTTGCAACCATGGAATAGGTCTGGGCGAAGCCACATAATCCGCCAAAAGCGGTAAGACTTAAAATCAACGCATAACCAAGCTGCGGCGAGAGAGTTTCTTCGGAAATCTGTCGGATTCCATTTGTAACTTCTAATGGAATACAAAGTGGTAATTGCAAGAACTTTTGTGGCACATAAAAGGTAATCTGTTCTAAGAGAATCGAAAAGAGCATGATATATCCACCGAGTTTACAAAGAATTTCAAAACCGTTCATGATACCGGCATCTATGATTGAAAAGTTTAATTTTAATCGTGGTGCCGTTTCTTTTTGCCTTAGACTTTTTCGTTGAAAGGCATAAAGAATGCGGCAGAAAATCAGTGGCGGCAGATAGAGAATCCAAAATGTTGGCAATAAAAGACTGTCCTGCCGAAGCGTGTCATGAACAATGTAACTTGCAATAAACATAGGACTGATATTGTTACAGATTGCAAAGAGAATGGTTGCTTCTTCCTTTGATAATTGATTTTCCTCTAACATCTGGGCACAGATGCGGCTTCCCATGGGAAAACCAAAGAGAAATCCTGCCAGAAGTGGGAAACAGGCATTTTTGCTGCAGGGAATCAGAATACGAATCACTGGATAGAGGATTCCTGAAATATGATAAAAAGCCCCGGATGAAATCAGAATATTGGATAGAATGGCAAAAGGAAGCAATGCAGGCAGAATATTCTGATACCAGAGCATTAGGCCATTTGCTGCGGCAGATACCGTAAGCATGGGATGCAAAAATAATAATATTAAGCACAAAAAAAGAATCAGAAGAGAAATAGTTTTTTTCATAGTTCAATATATTGTATAAAATAACTTTTATGCGAATTATTATGAAGAAGAAAATTTGTGTCATTATTCTCTTTTTCCTGCTGGTGGTCATAGACTGCAGCCTGTTACAGCAGATTCAAAAGAGGGCAGCCTTTTATATAGCATTTGAACAACAGGAGTTCTTTCAGAAACTTCGGAATCAGGAAGTCTCTCCGGAAACGGTGTTAAAATTCAGGGAATATGAGTCTGAAGAAGATGAGGCTCAGGACGATATGACATTTACCCGGTATCTTCTGGCATATTATGCTTCAGATTTAACAGAAAAAAACGAGCTAAAAGATGTATATAAAAGATTGCTGCATTTTCATAAAGAAGAAATTGAAAAGCAGGAAGCCTATTTAGACAGTATCTGGTCTGACATTGTCTATTTTCCGGTTCCGGATACCATCTGGGACGAAGAGAAAAAAGTAACTTTTGGAGACACCTGGATGCAGAGCCGCACTTATGGTGGAGACAGAGGACATGAAGGCTGTGATATTATGGCAGATATCAATGCGCGGGGAAATTACCCGGTAATCAGTGTCTGCGATGGAACCATAGAGCAGATGGGCTGGCTGGAACTTGGAGGGTATCGTATCGGAATCCGGAGTCCCCATGGAGCATATTTCTACTATGCACATCTGTCGGATTATGCAGAAGGATTTTCTATCGGAGACGAGGTTCATGCCGGAGAGCTGATTGCATTTATGGGAGATACCGGATATTCTAAGACAGAAGGAACCGCCGGTAATTTTGATGTGCATCTTCATTTTGGAATTTATTTAAATGATGAAAATAAACAGGAGTTTAGTGTAAATTCCTATTCCATCCTGCAATATCTCTATCAGGAGAAGAAAATATTACATTATCAATATTAAGATTTAAATTAGGATTTGAATTATAAGAAACACGCTTTGCGAGCTTCTCAAGTTATCGCGGTGTCTGCCAAATCAGAGTAGTAAAGGAACGTATCAGAATGAAAGATTTGAGATTAGATAAATTTTTAACAGAAATGGGAAAGGGAAGCAGAAGTCAGGTGAAAACCTATATTTCCAAGGGACGTGTTACCGTAAATGGAGAAATCATCAAACGTCCGGAATATAAGATTTCACCGGAAAATGATATTGTTAACCTCGAAGGTGAAAAGGTTAATTATTCCCAGTGGGAATATTATATGCTAAATAAGCCTGCCGGCTGTGTCAGTGCCACGGAAGATAAGCATTTTCCAACTGTAATTTCTTTTATAGAAGATGCTGTAAGAAAAGATTTGTTTCCGGTAGGCAGACTGGATAAGGATACGGAAGGACTGCTCCTTATCACCAATGATGGTGCGTTGGCTCATGAGCTTTTATCTCCGAAGAAACATGTGGCAAAAACTTATTATGCCAGAATAGAAGGAAAAGTGACTGCTGAAGATGTTGCGGCTTTTCGGAAGGGTCTTGATATCGGAGAGAAAAACCTCACAAAGCCTGCTGAACTTGTGATTTTAAAAAGTGATTCAGAATCAGAAATTGAAGTTACTATTACCGAAGGAAAATATCATCAGATTAAGCGGATGTTTGAAAAAACAGGAAAAAAAGTCATTTATTTAAAACGGCTTTCCATGGGAAGCTTAAAGCTGGATGAAACTCTGGCAACAGGAGCGTATCGCCCATTGACGGAGTCAGAATTACAGGCATTAAAGGAAGGATAAGAGAATGCAGAATGGTTTTTTACCAATTTCAAGAAAAGACATGGAAGAAGCAGGGATAAAGCAGCTGGATTTCGTCTATGTATGCGGAGATGCATATGTAGACCATCCTTCCTTTGGACATGCTATTATCAGCAGAATATTGCAGGCACATGGTTATACCGTGGGTATCATTGCACAGCCGGATTACCGGGATAAGGAAAGCGTAACCATATTGGGAGAGCCACGGCTTGGTTTTTTGGTTTCCGGAGGTAATATGGATTCCATGGTAAACCATTATTCCGTATCGAAAAAGAGACGTGCCCATGATGCATTTTCACCGGGTGGTGTTATGGGAAAACGCCCGGATTATGCAGTGGTAAGTTACTGCAATCTGATCCGTCAGACCTATAAACATAATCCAATCATTATCGGCGGTATTGAAGCAAGCCTTAGAAGACTGGGGCATTATGATTACTGGTCTAATAAGGTAAAACGTTCCATTCTTTTGGACTCCGGTGCTGATTTGATTTCTTATGGAATGGGCGAGCACAGCATTGTTGAAATTGCAGATGCATTAGCTTCCGGTCTTGCGGTAAAGGATATTACTTATATCGATGGAACTGTTTTTAAGACCAGAAATAAAGAAGATATTTATGATGCCTTGGAATTGCCGTCTTTTAATAAAATCAAAGAAGACAAGACAGCGTATGCCAAGAGCTTTTACCTGCAGTATCAGAATACAGACCCTTTTACGGCAAGAAGAATTTATGAAACCTATGATGAGAAAATGTTTGTCGTACAGAACCCTCCGGCAAAGCCATTGACCCAGATGGAAATGGATGATATCTACGCACTGCCATATATGAGAACCTATCATCCAATCTATGAAAAGGATGGTGGTGTACCGGCTATTGAAGAAGTAAAATTTTCACTGGTCAGTAACCGTGGCTGCTTTGGTGGCTGCAGCTTTTGTGCTTTAACTTTTCATCAGGGCAGAATTATTCAGACCAGAAGTCATGAATCCATTCTTGCAGAAGCAAAGAAGATGACACAGGATAAGGATTTTAAAGGATATATCCATGATGTAGGTGGTCCGACTGCTAATTTCAGGGCACCGGCATGTACGAAGCAGCTCACAAAGGGTGTTTGCAAGAACCGGCAATGTCTGTTCCCGACACCATGTAAAAATCTTGTTGCTGACCATAGTGATTATATCAGTCTTCTTCGTAAATTACGGAATATCAAAGGCGTGAAAAAAGTATTTGTCCGTTCCGGTATCCGTTTTGACTATCTTTTATGTGATACGAAAAATAATTTTCTGGAAGAACTTTGTAAATATCATGTCAGCGGACAGCTAAAGGTGGCGCCGGAGCATATTTCAGACCCGGTATTACAGAAAATGGGAAAACCTCCGGTTTCCGTTTATAATGAATTTGTCCGCAAGTATCATGATATGAATGAACGGTTAGGATTAAAACAGTATCTGGTACCATATCTGATGTCCTCCCATCCGGGTTCGACCCTGCAGGAGGCAGTAGATTTGGCTGAGTATTTAAGAGATTTAGGTTATATGCCTCAGCAGGTGCAGGATTTCTATCCGACCCCATCCACCATATCGACCTGTATGTACTATACGGGTTTAGACCCGCGGACCATGGAGCCGGTATATGTAGCAACCAATCCGCATGAGAAAGCCATGCAACGAGCACTGATACAGTATCGTAATCCGGAAAATTATGATTTGGTGCATGAAGCGTTAGTTAAGACGAACCGGACGGATTTAATCGGCTTTGATGCCCATTGCCTCATCCGTCCAAGAAAGCTTGCAAAAGAAGAAGAATTTTCGGGTAAGAAAAAGACGAAGCGGACACCGAATCAAAATCAGACAAAATATAAAGCCGGAAGTTCCGGAAATACTGAAAATTTTTCAAGAAAAACTTCCAGTCAGAATACGAAGAAGAAGCATACGATTCGAACCGTTCATAAAAAGAAATAGTAAGGATATGTTATGAAAACATTTATCATTAAAGAAAATGAAGCAGGACAACGATTTGATAAATATTTAAAAAAGCTTTTAAAAGAAGCACCGTCAAGCTTTGTCTATAAAATGCTTCGGAAAAAGAATATTTCATTAAATGGAAAAAAGGCAGATGGCTCCGAAAAACTGAATGCCAGAGATGAGGTAAAGCTGTTTTTAGCAGATGAAACTTATGATAAGTTTGCAGGAGCAGAGGTAAAAGAAAGTTTTCCAACCACAGCACTGGATATCGTTTATGAAGATGAAGATATTTTAATCATCAATAAACCTGCAGGAATGCTGTCACAGAAGGCACAGCCATCCGATATTTCTGCCAACGAATATATTATCGGATATCTTCTTCAAAGCAGAGCCCTTAAGGAAACGGATTTGCGGACCTTCCGGCCGTCCGTCTGCAACCGTCTTGACCGCAATACTTCAGGACTTCTGACTGCCGGAAAGACGTTAAAGGGATTGCAGGATTTATCCGAGACATTGAAAAAAAGAACCGTAAAGAAATATTATCTCTGCCTGGTAGCCGGATGCATTACAGCACCGCAGCATTTAAAGGGTTATCTTGTGAAGGATGAAAGGCAGAATCGGGTATTTATTTCAAAGGAAAAAACAGCGGATGCACTCTGTATTGAGACCGAGTATGAGCCACTGGAAGTATATCAGGATGTCACACTGCTGCAGGTGCATCTGATTACCGGACGCAGCCATCAGATCCGTGCCCATTTAGCATCCATTGGTCATCCGATTATCGGAGACAGCAAATATGGTAATGAAAAAATCAATCATTTTTACCGGGAACGCACCGGCGTAAAACATCAGCTTTTACATGCTTACCGGATGATATTTGCAGATGGCAGATGTGTAGAAGCAGCTCCACCGGATGATTTTAATAAGGCTATTTGTTATGCAAATCAGAATGCCACAGAGCAGTAATTATTTTTAATGAAAGACTGCGGATGTTACAGGAAGGATGAATAAGTAAGATGAAAGTATATCTGATGCGGCATGGAGAAACCGATTACAATAAAAAAGGACTGATACAGGGAACCCTTGACATTCCATTAAATGAATTCGGACTGGAATTAGCCGAAAAGACCAAAGAGGGATTCAAAAAAGAAGGACTGACTTTTGACTACTGTTATTGCAGTCCGTTAATTCGTGCCAGACAGACGGCAGAGATTATTTTGCGAGGAACGGATACCCCGCTTTCCTATGATGAACGTATCCGTGAAATGAACTTTGGAGAAGGGGAAGGGCAGAAGCTTGCTGATCTCAGCTGGAATCCGGCCCTTAAAAATATTGATGCTTTATTTCATGCACCGGAACAGTATCGTGCCACGGAACAGGGCGAAAGCTACGAAGCGTTACTTGCCCGGGTGGAAGACTTTTTAAAGCATGAAATTCTTCCGCTGGAAGAAAAAATGAAGCGTGTGCTCATCTGCTGTCATGGTGGAATCATCCGGGCATTTCTTGCATACATAAAAGGACTTGAAATCAAGGATTTCTGGAACAGCCACCAGCCAAACTGCAGTGTAAATATATTAGAAGTAAAGAATCAGAAAATAAGGATTCTCGAAGAACATAAAATTTATTACACACTGCCGGAAGAAAAGAAAGGAAGTATACTCTGATGCCAACTTGGAATTCCAGAGGATTAAGAGGTTCTACGTTAGAGGAATTTATCAACCGGACCAATGAAAAATATGCAGAGCATAATTTAGCAATGATACAGAAAATTCCGACACCGATTACACCAATTAATATTGATAAAGAAACAAGACATATTACCCTTGCCTATTTTGACCAGAAAAGTACCGTAGATTATATCGGGGCAGTACAGGGCATTCCGGTCTGCTTTGATGCCAAGGAATGTCACACCGATACGTTTCCTCTTGCCAATGTGCATGCTCACCAGATTCAGTTTATGCAGGATTTTGAAAATCAGCAGGGTATTTCCTTTATTCTGATATTTTATACCCAACGGGATGAATTTTACTATATGCCATTCCGACAGCTTTATGAATTCTGGGAGAGAGCCCAGAATGGCGGACGGAAGAGCTTCCGGTTAGAAGAATTAAATCCGGAATTTTTCCTGCCAAAGAAGTCAGGAATCCTGGTTCCTTATCTGGAAGGCTTGAAAAAAGATTTGGAGCTAAGGGATTGACAATTATTTCTAGGTAATATATACTAGGAAAAGCAATTCACTGTGGTAGCATGGTAGCACGCTAAAGTGTTTTGAGAAAACTGGAGGTTTATATGAAAAATCAATTGTTACATACACCAGAGGGTGTCCGGGATATTTATAATGAAGAGTGTGAAAAAAAATTAGAGCTGCAGGATCGGCTGCATAAGGCTTTAAAACGACACGGATACCACAGTATTCAGACACCAACCTTTGAATTTTTCGATATATTTGGAAAAGAAGTTGGAACCATTCCATCCAACGAATTATATAAATTTTTTGACCGGGAAGGAAATACCCTTGTATTAAGACCGGATATTACACCATCTATTGCACGGTCTGCCGCAAAATATTTTATGGATGAGGATATGCCAATCCGCCTTTCTTATATGGGAAATACCTTTATCAATAACCATAGCTATCAGGGAAGATTAAAGGAATCCACCCAGCTTGGTGCAGAGTTAATCGGCGATGATACCGTAGATGGCGATGCAGAGATGATTGCTATGGCAATTGATGCATTAAAGAGCAGTGGTTTAAAGGATTTCCAGATTAGTGTGGGACATGTGGAATTCTTCCGTGGCTTAATGGAAGCGGCAGGGCTTTCCGAAGAACAGGAAGAAGTTATCCGGGAACTGATTGCTAATAAGAATTTCTTTGGCGTGGAAGAAGAGATTTCCGACTGTTCCATGAATCAGAATTTAAAAGAATTATTCGGAATGCTTGGAACTATTTATGATAATGCAGCTTCCTTTGAAGAAGCAAAGACCTATGCGGCTGATTATCCAAAGGTTTATAAAGCAATACGCAGATTGGAAGACTTAGATGCGGTGCTTAAAGTATATGACGTAGACAAATATGTGACCTATGAATTTGGTATGTTAAGCAGCTATCATTATTATACCGGAGTAATTTTGCCGGTTATACTTATGGAAGCGGTGAACCGATTGTAAAGGGTGGCCGTTATGACAAGCTTCTTACTTATTTTGGAAAAGATGCAGCTTCCATTGGATTTGCGATTGTAGTAGACCAGTTAATGGCAGCAATTTCAAGACAGAAAATTGAGATTACCGTAAAACATGACAATCAGCTGATTGTATACAAACCGGAATACCGCAGGGAAGCAGTAAAGAAAGCCATTGCACTGAGGGCAAAGGACTGCAATGTGGAACTGATTGCCTGGGCAATGGATAAATCAAAAGCAGATTATGAAGCATATGCATTGCGAAATCAGATTGCAGAACTGACATTTATGGATGGAGAATAGAAATGGAAGATATGAGATATTTAACCTTTGCATTGGGTAAGGGAAGACTGGCAAATAAAACCTTAGAGACTTTTGAAAAAATCGGCATTACCTGTGAAGAAATGAAAGACAAGAATACCAGAAAACTTATTTTTGTCAATGAAGAATTAAAGCTTCGTTTTTTCCTTGCAAAAGGACCGGATGTTCCTACTTATGTAGAGTATGGTGCAGCTGATATCGGTATTGTGGGAAAGGATACAATTTTAGAGGAAGCAAGAAATATTTATGAAGTATTGGATTTGGGCTTTGGAAAATGCAGAATGTGTATCTGCGGTCCAAAAGAATCCAAAGAATTATTACAGCATCACGAACTGATCCGTGTGGCAACCAAATATCCGCGCATTGCAAAAGACTATTTTTATAATAAGAAACATCAGACTGTAGAAATTATCAAATTAAACGGTTCCATCGAACTTGCCCCGATTGTTGGACTTGCTGAGGTAATATGTGATATTGTAGAGACAGGCTCAACCTTACGTGAAAACGGACTTGAAGTATTAGAAGAAGTTTGTCCGCTTTCTGCCCGGATGGTCGTAAATCAGGTTAGTATGAAAATGGAACATGAGCGGATTACGAAATTAATTACAGATTTAAAATCGGTATTAAAGGAGGCATAAACATGCGTATTTTAGAGTTGACAGAAGAGACAAAGGGTAATATATTAGAGAATCTTTTAAAGAGAAGCCCCAACAGCTACGGCAAATTTGAAGCCAGCGTACAGGAAATCATTGAAACGGTACGTGCCAACAGAGATGCTGCATTATTTGACTATACAGCGAGATTTGATGGCGCAACGATTAATAAAGATAATATTTTAGTAACAGAAGAAGAGATTAAGGAGGCTTATGATGCAGTAGATCCGAAGCTCCTTGAAGTCATCCGGAAATCTCTTGTAAATATCCGCACCTATCATGAAAAACAGCGTCAGAACAGCTGGTTTGACAGCCAGGATAAAGGTATTATCTTAGGTCAGAAGGTAACCGCATTAGCCCGTGTCGGTGTTTATGTACCGGGTGGAAAAGCCGTTTATCCTTCTTCCGTACTGATGAATATTGTTCCGGCCAAGGTTGCCGGAGTTGATGAAATTATTATGACAACACCGCCTGGAAAAGATGGTAAGGTAAATCCTTCTACCCTGGTTGCAGCAAGAGAAGCCGGTGCAGACCGCATCTATAAAGTAGGAGGCGCACAGGCAATTGCAGCTCTCGCTTTTGGTACCGAAAGCATTCCAAAAGTAGATAAAATTGTTGGCCCTGGAAATATTTATGTAGCTTTAGCAAAAAAAGCCGTATTCGGTTATGTCAGCATCGACTCCATCGCCGGACCAAGTGAGATTTTAGTATTAGCAGATGAAACAGCCAATCCAAGATTTGTTGCAGCCGACCTTTTATCCCAGGCAGAGCATGATGAAATGGCTTCTGCAATTTTGATTACCACAAGCCGTGAACTGGCAGAGCGTGTTTCTGAGGAAGCGGCAAAATTTACCGCACAGCTTTCCAGAAAAGAAATCATCCAGAAATCCTTAGATAACTATGGATATATTTTAATTGCAGATAATATGGAGGAAGCCATTGCTGCAGTAAATGAAATTGCATCCGAACATATGGAAATTGTAACAAAGAATCCGTTTGAAGTTATGACCAAGGTAAGAAATGCCGGAGCAATTTTCATCGGTGAATACAGCAGTGAACCGCTTGGAGATTATTTTGCAGGACCAAACCATGTTCTTCCAACCAATGGAACCGCAAAATTCTTCTCTGCATTATCCGTAGATGATTTCATTAAGAAATCCAGCATTATTTCCTATTCCAGAGAAGCATTAGAGGAAGTATATAAAGATATTGCCCAGTTTGCAGAGTGCGAACAGTTGACGGCACATGCAAATTCCGTTAAAGTAAGATTTGAAGACGAAAACTAAACGGAGGTTTGCTTCATGGAACAAAGACGTATTGCAGAATATACAAGAAAAACAAAAGAAACAGATATTTACCTTTCCTTTGATTTGGACGGCAGAGGGGATGCAAAGGTAGATACCGGAATTGGATTTTTCGACCATATGTTAGATGGCTTTGCAAGACATGGATTATTTGATTTAAATGTCAAAGTGACCGGAGATCTGGTGGTGGACTGTCATCATACCATTGAAGATACCGGAATCGTCCTTGGCAATGCCATTAAAAAAGCAGTCGGTGACAAAAAGGGTATCAAACGTTTTGGAAGCTGTATGCTTCCCATGGATGAGACACTGGTGCTTTGTGCGGTGGATTTATCCGGAAGACCGTATCTATCCTTTGATGCAGAATTTACCACAGACCGCGTAGGTTATATGGATACCGAAATGGTAAAAGAATTCTTTTATGCCATTTCCTATAGCGCCGGAATGAATTTACATCTTAAGGTCATTACAGGCGGAAATAACCATCATATGATTGAAGCCATGTTTAAAGCATTTGCAAAGGCATTGGATGAGGCAACCATCATTGACCCGCGTATTACCGACATATTATCAACGAAAGGCAGTTTATAGGTGAGCATATGAAACACAAGAATATAGTAGCAACCATTTATCTGAAAAACGGAGAGGCAGTAAAGAGCCCGAGTGACCTTAGTTCTGCAGGAGATTTAAAGGAACTTACCAAGCTTTATAATGACAGTGGAATTGATAAGATTTTAATCTATGACTTATCAACCGGTGATGAAGAGCATGAGAAAAATATTCATACGGTAAAAGATATTTTCCGTACTGTAGAGATTCCGATTTATGCAGGTGGAAATATCAACCGTCTGGAAGACATTAAGAAATTTATCTATGCCGGATGTAAACAGGTTGTTTTAAACGGAGCCAAATCTGTCAGCATGTCTTTGGCGGAGGAAGGTGCAAAACGATTCGGAAAGGACCGTATGATAGTTTCTGTAAAGAATATTGATTTCTTATTCAAACACAAAGATGAACTGGATGAATATTTCCATGAAATGATTGTTCTTGATCCATCCATGATGGACGGAGTAGAAAATATTACAAATCTGCCATATGTCGTTCAGTATGATAATTATGACAAGGATGCACTGGTGGATGTATTAAAACGTGAAAATGTCAGAGGAATCTGTGGTGCATTTATTAATGATACCAGGACAGATATCATGAAATTAAAGACAGAATTTGCAGCCAGCGGAATCCGTATGGACAATTTTGCTCCGGCATTAAAATGGAGTGATTTCAAATTGAATTCGGATGGAATGGTACCTGTTGTAGTACAGGATTACCGTACCGATGAAGTACTTATGGTAGCTTATATGAATGAAGAAGCGTTCAATACCACCATTTCCAGCGGAAAGATGACTTATTACAGCCGCAGCCGTAAGGCGTTGTGGATGAAGGGTGAGACCAGTGGTCATATCCAGTATGTGAAATCTTTAACGGCAGACTGTGACTTTGATACCATTCTTGCAAAGGTATCCCAGATTGGCGTGGCATGTCATACCGGAGCACCAAGCTGCTTCTTTAATGAAATTGTCAAGAAAGAATATGCTGAGAAAAATCCACTGCAGGTATTTGAGGATGTCTACTCCATTATTGCGGATCGTAAGATTCATCCAAAGGAAGGCTCTTATACCAACTACCTTTTCGATAAGGGGATTGATAAGATTTTGAAGAAGGTCGGCGAAGAAGCAACCGAGATTGTCATTGCCGCAAAGAATCCGGAACCGGAAGAGATTATTTATGAAATTTCAGATTTCCTTTATCATGCAATGGTATTGATGGTAGAAAAAGGCGTAACATGGGAGGATGTTACCCAGGAACTTGCCCAGAGATAACATACATAGTTCCTGCACTTTCTGCATAGATTACAGCAGAACAACAATCAGGCGATGATATGCAGAAAGGTGCGATTTATTTGGAACAGGATTATATTGCAAACAGACGGGAATATATTCTTCGTGCCAGAAATTCTTTTTCGGAATCACGGAAAGACACGGACGAGGAGTTAATAAACACAGGAAAAGCAGCCATTTGGAAAGTAAAATGGCTGCTTTGTATTTTCCTTTTTGTGGTGTTTGTTTTATGTGATAAAGGAAAGCTTCCTTTTCCGGGAACTGCCGGTGAAAAAGATACCAAATGGATGTACCGGCAATTAGAAGAAAACTATGATTATACAAAACTGCAAAAGTATGTTATGATGATTTCGGATTTTGCAAAAAATAAATAAACGTTATTTTTTTCACAAATCGGATTATGATATTTAAGAATGATTGAGGTACCAGATGAACACTTTAGCATTAAGTGATGAAATACTTTTAACAATTGATAAACCGGCCCGTTATATCGGAAACGAGCTGAACATGGTAAAGAAGAATCCGAAGGATGTTGACATCCGTTTTGCAATGTGCTTTCCGGATGTCTATGAAATCGGAATGTCTCACCTGGGCATTCAGATTTTATATGATATGTTTAATAAACGGGATGATGTATACTGCGAACGGGTTTATTCTCCGTGGCCGGATTTACACAAGATTATGAAAGAAAAAAATATTCCTTTATTTGCACTGGAAAGTCAGGAGCCGATTAAGGATTTTGATTTCCTTGGTATTACCATCCAGTATGAGATGTGCTATACCAATATTTTACAGATTCTTGATTTATCACAGATTGCCATGCTGTCTTCTGAGCGAAAAGAAGATGATCCGATTGTAATCGGTGGCGGTCCTTGCAGCTATAATCCGGAGCCGATTGCAGATTTCTTTGATTTGTTCTATATCGGAGAAGGCGAAATTTCTTATACGGAATTATTTACGCTGTATAAGCAGTGCAGGAAAGAAAAGGTCAGCAGAAAGGAATTCTTACGCCGTGCAGCGTCTATTCCTGGAATCTATGTGCCTTCCATGTATGAGGTGGCTTATAAAGAAGATGGAACGATTGCATCCTTTACACCAAAATATGAGGATGTGCCGGCAACGGTAAAGAAACAGATTCAGATGGATATGTCCCATTCTGTTTATCCGGAGAAACCGGTTGTTCCTTTTATTAAAGCAACCCAGGATCGTGTGGTATTAGAGATTCAGCGTGGCTGTATCCGCGGCTGCCGTTTCTGTCAGGCAGGAATGATTTACCGTCCGGTCCGTGAAAAAGATGTAGAAGTCTTAAAACATTATGCTTACGAAATGTTAAAGAATACCGGACATGAAGAGATTTCTTTAAGTTCTTTAAGTTCCAGTGATTATTCGCAACTGGAAGAACTGGTTAATTTCCTGATTGATAACTTTAAGGATAAAGGCGTAAATATTTCTCTGCCATCTCTTCGTATCGATGCATTTTCCTTAGATGTTATGGGAAAAGTGCAGGATATCAAAAAAAGCAGTCTGACTTTTGCTCCGGAAGCCGGTTCCCAGCGTCTTCGTAATGTTATTAATAAAGGACTGACGGAAGAGGTGATTTTAAATGGTGCCGGAATGGCGTTTGAAGGCGGCTGGAATAAAGTAAAGCTTTATTTCATGCTAGGACTTCCGACCGAGACGGAAGATGATATGCGTGCCATAGCAGAACTTGCCAATAAAATTGCAGTCCGTTATTATGAGATTCCAAAGGAAGAGCGGAATGGAAAATGTCAGATTACTATCAGTACCTCTTTCTTTGTACCAAAGCCATTTACTCCATTCCAGTGGGCGAGAATGTATGATAAGGACAGCTATCTTGGCAGAGCCAAGGTGGTAAATGATGCTGTAAAAGAACAGTTAAACCGCAAGAGCATCAAGTATAACTGGCATGAAGCAGATGTTACGGTATTAGAGGGTATTCTTGCAAGAGGAGACCGCCGGATCGCCCCTGCCTTGCTTAAGGTTTATGAAAAAGGTGGTATCTTTGATGCCTGGACGGAATTTTTTGATAATAACCGCTGGGTAGAGGCTTTTGCGGAATGTGGCATCGATACCGATTTCTATACCATGCGGGAACGTCCTCTGGATGAAATTTTCCCATGGGATTTTATTGATGATGGCGTTTCGAAAAAGTTCTTAATCCGCGAATGGGAACGTGCCAGAAAAGAAGAAGTGACTCCAAACTGCCGGATGCAGTGTCAGGGCTGTGGAGCTGCTCAGTTTAAGGGAGGTGTCTGTTTTGAAAATAAGAATTAAATTTCGAAAATATGGTGTAATGAAATTTATCGGACACCTTGATATGATGCGTTATTTCCAGAAAGCAATGCGTCGTGCTGAGATTGATATTGCATATTCCGAGGGATTTTCTCCGCATCAGATTATGTCTTTTGCGGCACCGCTGGGAGTTGGAATCACCAGTGATGGAGAATATCTTGATATTGAAGTACATTCTACCAGAAGTTCAATTGAATCCGTTAAGGCTTTAAATGATACCATGGTGGAAGGTGTTGAAATCGTATCTTACCGGATGCTGCCAGAGCATGCAAAAACAGCGATGTCCATTGTTGCAGCAGCGGACTATAACGTATTTTATAAGGATAACGGAAATTGTCCATTCACTTTGGATGAACTGAAAGGTAAAGTAAAAGCATTTTATGAAGATGCTCCGGAGATTCTGGTTACGAAAAAGACGAAAAAAAGCGAAAAAGTCATGGACTTAAAGCAGCTGGTATATGATTTTCAGGTTGAGGAAGCAGATGGCTGTCCATTCTTTTATCTTAAAGTATCTACAGGAAGCGTAGATAATGTAAAACCAGAGCTTTTGTTAGAAGCCTTTTACCGGTATCTGGAACTTCCTTATAACGAAATGCAGTTTCAGATTCATCGTGTGGACGTATATGCCCGAAAAGAAGACGGCACTCTGATTGCATTGGATGAAATGGGAGATGACATTCTTGAATAAATTTATCATTACAAGGCAGCATTATGTAGGCGACTCCTATTTTACAGCACTGTTAGATGAAAAGGACAAGTTTAGGGAAATTGCATTTCATCCGTTATCCGAAGAAAATCAGGTTGTACCGGGAATAATTTGTATTGCCAGGGTAAAAAAGATTGCCGCGAACTTAGATGCCGCTTTTGTGGACATTGCAAAGGGAGTAACCTGTTATCTGGAAACAGCACATATAAAAGATGCCTGGTTTTCGAAGCAGTGCAGAAGCGGAAAGCTGACCGAAGGGGATGAACTTGTGGTGCAGATTACCAAAGAGGCAATCAAGACCAAGTATCCCATTGCAGATACCAAGCTTTCCCTTACCGGAAAATATTTTGTCCTGACAAACGAAAAACGTCCCCTTGCCATTTCTTCTAAATTATGCGCGGATGAAAAAGAAAGGTTAAGCAGTCAGGTACAGCTTTTCGAACAGATGCAGCTTTTTGAAAAAGAAGTAGTTACCGATACAAAGCAGAATGCCGTAAACAGTATAAAGTTTCCGAAGGCGATATCATTACCATTGAAAAACTTGGTGTTGAAGCTGGTGAGAAAGTAACTTTTGATCAGGTTTTAGCTGTATCTGACAACGGATTAAAAGTTGGTGCAGACGCAGCTAACGCAACTGTAGAAGCTTCTGTAGTAAAAGAAGGCAGAGCTAAAAAAGTTATCGTTTACAAGTATAAGAGAAAAACCGGTTATCACAAGAAAAACGGTCACAGACAGGCGTTTACACAGGTTAAAATCGAAAAAATTAATGCGTAATCGATAGGGAAAGATTGTTATGACTAAGATAACGATTTTTCGAAACCAGAAACAAGAGTATCTTGCTTTTTCCTGTGTCGGACATGCTGAATATGCAGATGCCGGAGAGGATATTGTATGTGCAGGAATTTCGGTTCTTGTGATTAATACAATCAATGCCCTTGGAATGTTCACAAAAGAACAGTTCAAGACCAATCAGGACGAAGAGACCGGATTGATTTCCGTATCTTTTGAGCAGCCGGCAGGACATGATGCAAAGTTACTTTTGGACACAATGGTTTTAGGCTTGCAGGGAATACAAAACAATTATGGAAATGATTACATCATTTTAAACTTCAAGGAGGTGTAGAAACATGTTAAATATGAACCTTCAGTTTTTTGCTCATAAAAAGGGAGTTGGTTCTACTAAGAACGGTAGAGATTCCGAATCCAAGAGATTAGGTGCAAAAAGAGCAGACGGACAGTTCGTAAAAGCTGGTAACATTTTATACAGACAGCGTGGAACAAAGATTCATCCGGGCGTTAATGTAGGTATCGGTGGAGATGATACTTTATTCGCATTAACAGACGGTGTTCTTAGATTTGAAAGAAAAGGCAGAGATAAGAAACAGGCTTCTGTTTATCCAGTAGCAACAAACGAATAAGATGCATGATAGACCCGACACGAAAGCGCCGGGTCTATTTTCACTTATGGGAAACTATATTTTAACTTGAAGTAATTTAGAAACAATTAAAGTTATCATTTGATTACAGTAACTGATATTTAATCACAATCAATAATGAGGTAGAAAATTATGTTTGCCGATAGTGCAAAAATTATTATAAAATCAGGAAAAGGCGGCAACGGTCATGTGAGCTTCCGCCGTGAAAAATATGTTCCGGATGGCGGCCCGGACGGTGGCGATGGTGGAAAAGGTGGCGATATCATCTTTGAAGTAGATGACAGCATGAATACATTAAATGATTTCCGCCATAAACACAAATGGGCTGCAGAAAACGGAGAAGAAGGAAAAAAACGAAACTGCCACGGAAAAAAAGGTGAAGACCTTGTCATCCATGTTCCTGCCGGAACCATTATCCGTGATGCAGCTACCGATAAGGTAATTGCAGATATGTCCGGTGAGAATAAAAGACAGATTATTTTAACCGGTGGAAAGGGTGGACTTGGCAATCAGCATTTTGCAACCTCTTCCATGCAGGCACCGAAATATGCACAGCCGGGGCAGGAAGCATTGGAACTTGAAGTTCGACTGGAACTTAAAGTAATTGCTGATGTTGGTTTAGTCGGCTTCCCAAATGTGGGAAAATCAACTTTATTATCCTGTTCCACCAATGCAACACCAAAGATTGCAAATTATCATTTTACAACTTTAAATCCGATTCTTGGTGTCGTTGATTTAGGCGAAGGTGCCGGATTTGTCATGGCTGATATTCCGGGGCTGATTGAAGGGGCATCCGAAGGAATCGGTCTTGGACATGAATTCTTAAAGCATATAGAGCGAACCAAGGTTATCATTCATGTCGTGGATGCTGCCGGAACAGAAGGCAGAGATCCGATTGCAGATATTCATGCCATCAATCAGGAGCTGGAATCCTTTAACCCTGAATTGTTAAAGAAACCTCAGGTTATTGCAGCCAATAAAATTGATGCTATTTATGAAGGCAATAATGAAATAATTGAGAAATTAAAAGAAACCTTTGAACCATCCGGCATTAAAGTATTTCCAATTTCTGCGGTCAGCCGTCAGGGTGTACGTGAGTTAATGTTTTATGTGAAGAGTCTTTTAGATGAAATGGACGATACACCGGTTATCTATGAGCAGGAATTCTTCCCGGATTCGAGAGCATTAGAGGGTGAACCTTATACCATTGAGATTGATCCGGAAGATGGTGCTTATGTGGTGGAAGGACCTAAGATTGATAAAATGCTGGGTTACACCAATATTGATTCGGAGAAAGGTTTCCTTTTCTTCCAGAAATTCTTAAAAGAACAGGGTATCTTAAAGGAATTAGAGGCAAAGGGTATTCAGGAAGGTGATACCGTCCGTATGTATGGACTTGAATTCGATTATTATAAGGAGTAAATCATTATGGAATTAACGAGTAAGCAGCGTTCCCATTTAAGAGGAATGCAAGTACGATAAACCAATTTTCCAGATTGGAAAGGCATCTCTTACACCGGAAATTATTTCAGCAGTAGATGATGCCATTGAAAAACGTGAATTAATCAAGATTTCTGTATTAAAAAACTGTGCAGATGATCCTCGCGAATTAGGCGAAATGATTGCAGAGCGTACGCATGCACAGGTGGTTGCGGTAACTGGTAAAAAAATCGTTCTTTACCGTAAATCAAAGAAACATCCAAAGATTGAATTGTTATAAACGAAAGCTTTTATACCTTGGAAGGGTGGTAGAAGATTGAAGAAAGTGCGTATTGGAATTATTGGCGGAACCTTTGATCCGATTCATATCGGGCATCTGATTATTGCACAGAATGCGGTAACACAATATCATTTAGACCAGATTCTTTTTATTCCAACGGGACATTCGCCTCATAAGGATGATAAAGAGATTGAACAGTCTGCCCACCGGCTGGAAATGATTCGCCTGTCGATTAAAAATAATCCGGATTTTTATTTTTCGGCCATGGAGATTAATGCAGCCCGCACCAGTTATACGTATCTGACGCTGCAGGAGCTTCATCGGACCTATCCGGACTGGGAACTCTATTTCATTATGGGAGCAGATTCCCTTGATTATCTGGATAAATGGATGGAGCCGGCAGAAATTTGCCGTCTTGCAACGCTTTTAGTTGCCATCAGAGACGATTTGGATATGAACCGGATAAAGAATAAGGCTGCAGAGTTAAAGCGGCTCTATGAGGCAGATATAAGGCCGATTATCACACCAAATGTTTCCGTTTCTTCTCATAATATCCGGGAGCGGGTAGCAAAAGGGGAACCGATACGTTATCTTGTCACACCGGAAGTGGAAGAATATATTGCCCATCAGTGTTTATATCAGGAGGATGAAGGTCAGACACCAATGAACGAAAGATTAAATCAGATAAAAAAAACATTAAAAAAGGAATTGGATAAAGACCGTTACGAGCATACTTTAGGGGTCATGTATACTTCAGCCTGTCTTGCCATGGCAAATGGTTATGATATGGAAAAGGCTCAGCTTGCAGGTCTGCTTCACGATTGTGCCAAATGTATTCCAAACGAAAAGAAATTAAAAATCTGTGCGAAGAATAACATTCCTGTCACGCAGGTGGAAAAGGATAATCCTTTTTTACTTCATGCTAAAGTCGGTGCATTTCTTGCCAGAGTATTATATGAAGTAGAGGACGAAGAGATTCTTCATGCAATTTCTGTTCATACCACCGGGGCACCGGCAATGAATACACTGGATAAAATCGTATTTATTGCTGATTATATCGAACCAAAACGGGATAAAGCAGCAAACCTAAAAGAAATCAGAAAAACAGCCTTTGAAGATTTAGATGAAGCACTGAAAATGATTTTATGTGATACTATTCATTATCTCAATGGCAGTAAAAATGATAAAAATATCGATCCAATGACACTTGAAACATATCATTACTATACAGGAGGTTCTCATGAATAAACAGTCGAAAGAAATGGCGAAACTTGCATATCAGGCTTTATCGGAAAAGAAGGCAGAAGATATCCGTATTATTGATATCAGTGAAATATCTGTTATCGCAGATTATTTTATTATCGCCAGTGGAAGCAATGCCAACCAGTTACAGGCTATGCAGGACAGCGTAGATGAACAGTTATATAAAGCCGGTTATCATGCAAAACAGATTGAAGGAAATCAGCGTTCCAGCTGGATTCTGATGGACTACAGTGATATTATCATTCATATCTTCTCAAAAGAAGATCGTCTCTTCTACGATTTAGAGCGCATCTGGAGAGATGGAAAAGATATTGACCCGGAAGAACTTTAAGAAATATATAGTTAAGAAGTATATTATGAAAAGGTATATATAAAAAGTTATATAATAAGATGTGCATATCAGGAAGGCACTATCGTACAAACACAGTCTGTATGGTAGCGCCTTCTTTTTAAAATATACTTACTTAATAAGCCTGAAATTATTACTAAGCCAGGAAACGGAATACGCCGAATACCTTTCCGAGAATAGAACATTCTTTCACAATAATTGGATCCATGGAATCATTTTCTGGCTGCAGACGATAATAACCATCCTCCTTATAAAAGGTCTTAACCGTTGCAGAATCATCTACAAGAGCAACCACAATATCACCATTAGATGCAGTAGACTGACGCTTTACAAGAACATTATCCCCGTTGAAAATACCTGCATTAATCATACTTTCTCCCTTAACTCGAAGCATAAAGCTTTCTGCATTTGGCATAAACTCTGCCGGAATAGGAAAATAGCTGGTAATATTTTCTACTGCAAGAATCGGCTGTCCTGCAGCAACACTTCCTACCATAGGAACATTAACAACCTCACGTCTGGTTAAATTAAAGCTGTCATCAATGATCTCAATTGCCCTTGGCTTCGTAGGGTCACGTCTGATATATCCATTCTTCTCAAGAGTTTCCAGATGAGAATGAACCGAAGAAGTTGATTTCAGATTAACTGCTTCACAAATTTCACGAACAGCAGGTGGGTATCCTTTATTTAAAATTTCCTGTTTAATATATTCAAGAATTTCCTTTTGTTTTGAACTGATTTTTCCGTATGCCATCTCATTACCTCCTTTTTATGTTCTAAGTCTAACATATGTTCACAGAAAAAGCAAACACATATTCCGAAAATTTGTTCGCTTTTCTTCTTGACAAACGAATGTTCCCTATATATAATGCATATATAAACAAATGTTCGCAACAGACGTTCGAAAGGAGATAGAACAATGAATCGTGATAATAGAGTATATGGATACAACGAATATAAAGAATACTACGGAAGGGGAAATAAAATAGACAACAGACGCAGAGATATGGATGGAACTCAGTATACATCGAATCGTACGATGGCAATTCGTGCAAACGGAAGAAGAAACAGAGCATATGTGTGCCAGATTCAAAGATATCTTATTATTTCTTTTCTGGCAGTGCTTTTAACCATCCTTGGTGTTATTTTAGGAAGCAACCTGCTTGCTTCTTCACAGAGCAAAGCTTCCAATGAGGTAAATACCTATAAATATTATACCAGCATTGAAGTACAGAAAGGGGATACTCTCTGGACTATTGCCCAGCAATATGCCGGTGATGACGCCGATTATGCATCCTATATCGAAGAAGTAAAAGATATGAACCAGTTGACCAGTGATACCATCCATGCGGGAGAGTACCTTACTGTTTCTTATTCTTCCAGTGAATTTAAATAGGATTTCAGATATGACAGAACACAGACCGCTTTTAGATAAATTAGATACCTTTCTGGATAAATAAGATATGCAAGAAGAGATTTTGTTTTAATGCTATTTTAAATATTATTTTTAATTTTATATTGACTTTTCATAGTAACCATATTAATATAGTAGGAAAATAGAAAAAGTATTATTTTCAACTACATATATCAAATTACATTGTTTTAGACAAATGGAGGTTTACTATGAAAGAAATATTATGCTTTGGCGATTCAAATACTTACGGTTTAATTCCAGGCACAAAAGAGAGATATGGACGTGATACCAGATGGACAGGTCTTTTAGAACAACATTTATATGAAAAAGGTTATCGTATTATAGAAGAAGGTTTATGCGGTAGAACCACCGTCTTTGAAGATGAGCTAAAGAGAGGGACGGAAGGGGCTGCCTTACTTCCGACACTGTTAGAAAGCCACGCTCCAATTGACCGGGTTGTTCTTATGTTAGGAACGAATGACTGCAAAAGCTTATATAATGCATCAGCAGAAGTAATCGGACTTGGAATAGAACAATTATTAAAACAGATCCGGAAAATTGATTCAGATACCCGTATTTTGTTAATTTCTCCAATCCAATTGGGAGAAGGAGTTTGGGAGCCGGAGTTTGATCCTGAATTTAATCAAAAATCTGTTGAAGTATCTAAAAAATTAAAATCCGTTTATCAAAGAATTGCCCTAAAATATAACTGCGATTTTCTCGCTGCATCTGATATTGCAGCACCGAGCAGTGCTGATAGAGAACATTTAAATGAAGAGGGACATCAGAAGCTGGCAGAAGCAGTCCTTAAAGTGATTGCAGCATAATATGCTAAGAAATTTAAAATAAAAATTTATCAGAAAAGAAAGAATAGTTGTCGAATTTTCGGAATGTGGTATAATAGTTATGTATTATTTTACGCATAGTACAAGATTAAAATATCAAGGAGTTAGAAAATGTTACGTTTTATATATGTTATTCTAATGAATCTTTTTCGAGCCCCATATATTATACCGAAAATGAGAAAGTGGGCAGATCATCCGGAAAAATATTCGGAAGAAGAACGATATAAACTGGTTCGTCATGTCATTTATTTAATGAAGCGTTCCGGTAAAATCAAGACTGTAGCCTATGGCGAAGAAAATCTTCCAAAAGAAGGTGGATATGTTATGTATCCGAATCATCAGGGTAAATATGATGCTCTTGGTATCATAAGCACTCATAAGGAACCATGTTCCCTTGTTATGGACGAAGCAAAATCCCATACCATTCTGGTAAGTGAATTTGTTGACTTACTTCAGGGTAAGCGTTTAATAAAAGATAATGTCCGTCAGGCTTTGAAAATTATTACCGAAGTTTCAGAAGATGTAAAGAACGGAAAGAAATACATTCTTTTTCCAGAAGGTGGTTACGAATTCAATAACCGTAATCGTGTCTGTGATTTCAAAGCGGGTAGTTTTAAATCTGCAATCAAAGCACATGTACCAATTGTACCAATTGCGCTGATTGATTCCTACAAAGTCTTTAACAGTTTTTATCTGTGGCCGATTACTACACAGGTTCATTATTTGGAGCCGATTTATTACGAAGAGTATAAAGATATGAAATCCAAAGAAATTGCCGAATTAGTAAAACAGCGGATTCAGGATAAGATATCAAGTATTTTATAAGATTCCTTTTATTATCTTATATTAAAACAGTTTCCCTTCTGGTGATTATAAATATATTTCTACTTTTATAATACCGGAAGGGAAACTGTTTTTCTTATAAAATATTAATTATAATATAATGATAAGAATGCTTATTTTTATTCATCCCGCAAATGAATATATTTTGGAGCAGTTCTTCGACGTTCATCCTCTAAGGCCGCATAATGCTTTTTCGTGGTATTTACATCTTTATGGCCTAAGACATCAGCCACCAGGTAAATATCGCCTGTTTCGCGATATAGTGACGTTCCATAGGTACTTCTCAGTTTATGCGGTGTAATATTCTTCATCGTGGTAATTAATTTCGAGTATTTTTTTACCAGATTTTCTACTGCCCGGACACCGATTCGTTTCTTCTGCAGGGAAAGGAAGAGGGCATTGGTGCTTCCCTCCACAGCTTCAATGGTATTTCTTTCTTCCAGATAATTCAAAAGAGCAGTGCGAACCTCATCACCGAAGTATACAACGACTTCTGCACCACCTTTTCGATGTACTTTGATTCCGTTGTTACGAAAGTCTACATCTGTGATATCAAGTCCCACACATTCAGAAACACGGATTCCTGTTCCTAAAAGCAATGTCATAATTGCAAGGTCACGACATTTGGTCTGTTCATGAAACTTTTGCTGGCGTTCGGTTAATTTTTCACCAGATTCAACTTCATCTAACAGCATAGCAACTTCATCTACATCAAGTCTCGTTATGGTTTTTTCGTGTTTTTTTGGCATCCGGACAAGCTGGGCAGGATTTTTTGTTATCATTTCTTTACAGAAATAGTAATTATAAAAGCTTCGTAAGCTTGCCAGTTTACGTGAAATGCCTCTTTCATCATTGGTATGCGCAACACCATCTTTTTCATAAACCCTTAAATAATCAAGATATTCCTCAATATCCATAGGCGAAATCTGGTCTAACAAATCGATAGTGAATTCATTTACCGGCTTTTTCGCACAAATGGGATTATTCTGATGTATAAAATCAAAAAATATACCTAAATCATATGCATAAGCCAATAAGGTCCGGGACGAAACAGACGCCTTCATTCCGATAAAAAACTCTCGGCAGAAGGGGGGCAGCTCCTTCTGAAGTTCACGTAACTTTAATTCATTTTTTGTATTTACTGATTCATAATATGCCTTTTCATTCATTGGATAATTGCCTCCAGTCTGGAATATTCCCATTTATAATTGCTGTAAATAAACGGTTCTTTACACCAGGATGATCTTTATTAAGCTGTTGTAATAAATCCTTGGCATATTGACGCTTTGTTTTTCCATCAAATGTACATGGATTTTTAACAACAGGAAGATTGTAATGATTTTTAAAACCAATTACATCGACTTCCGGAACATACATCAGTGGCCGGATAACATCGAGATTGCTACGGTCGAGATGTGTAACAGGAGGAAATGTATAAAATCTTCCCTCGAACATAAGCGAAAGCAGCATCGTTTCTATGATATCATCTTTATGATGCGCATAAGCAACTTTGTTGCAGCCGAGTTCAACCACAGCCTGATTAAGTGCACCCTTGCGAAGTTTAGCACAAAGAGAGCAGGGACTGTTCTTTTTATTCTGTTCCTTGATAATTGCACCGATTTCTGTGGAAATAATATGATATGGTACATCCAGTTCCTGACATAATTCTTTAATTGACATCAGTTTGAAATCTGGATAACCTAAATCGACAGTTACAGCAGTAAGAGAGTAGTGTTTTGAATAAAATTTACGTAAACCAGCCAATGCATATAAAAGTGTAAGGCTGTCCTTTCCACCAGAAATACCAACCGCAATAGAATCATTTTCTTTAATCATCTGAAAATCATCAATTGCCTTTCTGGTATAACTATATAATTTTTGAAGTTTCATGAATAGCCTCCAGGTTTTGTGTTCATTGTGTTTTACGAATACATTATACATGAAAACTACTGGAAAATCCATGTCTTTACATATATAATAGGATAAGAATATGTAAAGAAAGGAATTAGATGAATGAAATTCGTAATACAGCGCGTTACACATGCCAAAGTTGAAGTTGAACAAAAAATTATTGGTTCCATTCAGAATGGCTACCTGGTATTAATCGGAATTGCTGAGGATGATAATGAAGAAATTGCAGATAAATTAGTTAAAAAGCTATTGGGATTAAGGATTTTTGCAGATGAGAATGGCAAGACAAATTTAAGTCTAAAGGATGTAAATGGATCCCTCTTGTTAGTTTCACAATTTACATTATATGCAGATTGTCGTAAGGGAAATCGACCGTCCTTTGTAAATGCAGGTAATCCAGAAAAAGCTAACGAATTATATGAATATATCATTGGAAAATGTCGTGACGAAGTTCCAGATGTACAAACTGGTTCCTTTGGAGCAGATATGAAGATAACTTTGCTGAATGACGGTCCATTTACAATTATATTAGATTCAAAAGACTTGATGTAAAGTCTGCTTTGTGCGTTGATAAGGTATATATAGTGGTAGTGAAGTATCTATTCGCAAAACACAGCTTTTACGAATAAATAACTCACAATCAATATATAACACACATAATGCACGGATGTCAACCGTTTTTTTTCTGTTCTAGCGTATAAAATACAACATGTAAACCCTTGCATCCACAGATAAAACGTCTATGGATGCAACTTTTGCAAGCAAAAGCAAGGCGTTGACATATTGATTTATATACGCAAAGGTAGGGAAAATCCGGAGATTTTCCCATAATAAAGCCGTGTGCAGGCACACGGCTGGAACTCATTATATAATTATTGGTTACTCACCACCAGCAATTGACCACCACAAGAGACAATTGTATTATCTTTTTCGAACGCAAGCTACTACCGACATAAAAGCCAATTTTAGTAAACGGTAACCGTTGGTTATTTTTTTTAGGCCACAAAAACAGTGGCTAAAAAAAACGAGCCGTTGACAAAAATAGTCTTTTATATACATAGGCAAACAAGCACAGCTTAGATAAGCTGCGCTTGCGCCAATTTCTACCTTGCTACTTCGGGATTACTGGACGTTCCACTATAAGATATGCTACAATACATTTGTTCATTCTAAAGATATGGGAGATAAAAAAACATGAGAAGAAAAAATAGATTCAAAGAAATCAAAATCAAGCCAAAAAACATATCGCATTTCCGGCAAAGGGAACAAATCCATACTAACCGATATTTGCGGAATTGTTGCTACTTTTGTAATAATATTGTTTGTAATGTGGTTACGCAAAAATGGTTATATGATTTTTTAACATATCGCAACGCCTGGCATCATGGGTGGGGACCCCATGCCCCACCCATTCAACCAGGCGTTGTAAATATGTTATAGGTATCATATAGGCTATAGTATTTTTTTATGAGCTTTAAAGAATTGACTACCTACCTTTTCTTTCATTGGGTACCAAATTTTAACTGATACAAATAAATTGCCTATACTGCATAAAGACAATATTTTCCCAATCCAACCATAATTAGATACTTTTCTATGAACAAGTTCGTATTCTATTAATGAACGAATCTGTCTATCAATCATCCGGTCAAACTGACTCACTAATACAATATCATATCCATATTTCCTATGTTGCGTAAAAAACGATAACCATTCATTACGACCAGTGCGCCCCCAATCCCTTGAGTTAAATAATATCTGACATTCATCAATCACCAATAATATGCTACCCTCTTTGGGTCTTTTGTTTTTAAATAGGTTTTGTGAATACTCTATAAGTCTTTGTGGCGTCAATTCCAAGTTGTCAATATAACAGAATGAATCATAGAATCTTTTAGCCTTTATCTTTTTATAGTTCACATGAACATCAAAATTGCAGATTGTTGGACGCCCGGCACGGATTCTATAGTATAACTTTTCCGCTAGATGTAACGATTTACCACTGCCCGGCGTACCCGAATACAACGTTATCAATATATATTCACCTCTATTCTATTGCCTTAATCCATCTTAATATAATTTGGTACGCATAAAACAAACCAATTGCCACAAGCCACGCTTCACCAATTGCAATAATCTGACTTATAGGCAAGAAGTAATTGAGATAGCCTAAGTATGGCAAGTCCTGCATTTTATTTATAAATGTTATAAATGGACTTGTTGGCAAAAACTTTAATATCTTATCAAATATGCCCGATACTGCTGAAAAATCCATAAAAATCCCCCTATCCTTTTATAATGTTTCTAGTAACTAGGATTAGACCGACAATAAATGTTAGCAATACTCCAGTTCTGAATATTGTTACCAATGGTCGTACCTTATCAAAATTCAAATGAAACGTATATTCAAAATTTAACGAATCAACCCTTAGTGTATACTCCCAGTCCGGAGCAACAGGCTTTGCCCTTAGCACTTCGAAACACCGAACCAAGTCAAACGGTATGCAGAATGGGAATATAGTTGTCCATCCGTCATATTTTAGTTGGTTATTTTTATCATCCGTTGGAGGGTCAGGATTAGTTGTATCATCTATTACATCATCAATTGGAATATCCGTATCAATTACAACATCCTTAACCTTATCAACTGGAGTAACCCCCGGTATAGGCAAATCAATAACTGCGTCACCTTCCGCAACTCCACCAACTGGGATATCTGACACAGGAACATCAATATCACCGTTTATAACTTTGTTGCCAGCTTCATCTTCTCCGGCAGTTTGCCCCGGTACAACAACATCATATGCATCCGGGTAAGTACCGCTATTTATTAAATCTAATATTGAATCCGGCACAGACAGTCCGCCTAATATTTTGGGGAAAATAACATCCGGCGCAAGGTCTCCACGCACGCCATCTATCGGTATCGTTGAATACAATACACGCCCCCTACAATTTGCACAGTCAATTAATTGTGCTACACCATACTTATTAGTAATCCCACCATTAAATAAATATGTACCTTGCGTTGCTTCAATAGCTTTACTCACACCATAACTAGGCGCATAACGATAGATAGGCTTGTTGTCAGTACCTATAGCAACTTGATAGACCATACCAGTCCCGGACATTGCATTAATTGTATTATATAGCGTTCCATCCGCATTATATATATCGTAAACCAAGCCACCGGAATAATTATTATAATCTGCATACCGCCCTTTTACAGTTGCTTTATCCGGCACATTATAGGCAGTAATATAATAATAATATACAGTACATGGAATGTCAGAACCAGCATATGGATATATTTTAGTTTGACTTGATTGGTATTTATAAATAGTCAATGCGTTAAAATCCGTATCATCATACTTAGCTTTGATTTGTTCCATCTGCGAAGTGGTTAAATACGGTAATTGTATAGAAAGCGTATCAGCAATTGAACCCGGCGTTAACGTTGGATAAGCTTCGTGTGGTTTACTTCCAACCTTTGACCCATCAGTACCAGCGAACATATCTGCCGCCCATTCTTTCAACTTATGCCACCCATCCGAGCCAGCATCCATTACAATACGTCCAGTCTCCTGAGCATCTTGTACCACGCCATCCAACCAAATATCAAACGTTTCATCTATACCATCCATCTCAGAATCAACCGCACTTTTCATGGATTCTAATATTGATTTTGCATCTTTTTCTATGACATCCTTATTTTCATATGCTTCAGCAGCAGTCCAAGTTATTCCCAGCATACCTAAAAGCGTTCCCATGACTTCACTTAAAGACCATAACGTATACGCCCATTCTGCCGCCTGCGCCTGCTGATAGTCACATACAACAGTTGATACAGATAAATATAACGCCATAAATATCATACATATTCTTTTAGCAATTGTTTTCATTGTGTAATCTCCTTTAATTCAAAAACTGGCATGGAAAATTATTCCATGCCAGTCAGTTGCTAAACGTACCTTAAGCCTTACCAGTCAGCTTTTTGAATACCTTGATACCGAACGTAACAACCATTACGGCACCAACAACGCCTAATGCGACAGGTAATACATTGGCAATTGCAGTATTGCAATTGGTAGCAACAGTTGTAAACGCTTCTGTCAATGCAGTCTGAATACCTTCCATTGTTATCTTCTCCTTTCATGCTTTTTTGAAAAATTTTATAATTCCACCGATTGCAAATGATATAACTTCACATGAACAACCGAATAGAAAACCGCCTATAATACCCATTCCGAAGATTGTAATTGCACCATAAATATCATACGTTTGCATCTTAATACCTCACCTTATTGAACAATATTTTTGCAATAACCAGTCCACACAACACACCGATTCCAAATAATACACATATAAGCAATACTTCCATATTTCCAGCATGGGTAGCAAATAAATCACTGGACGCAACTTCTGTAACTGTATCTGATACTTCAGTAGTCAATACATTTTCCATAGTAAGCCTACTTTACTACAACATCAGCTACATAAGCCTTGCCATTATAACCGCAGCTATAACTAACAACAACCTCATGCCCAACAGAATCCGGCTTTATTTTCTGCGACAAATCATCAAACAGAAAAATCTTATCAGTTGCCTTACCAACACATCCATCAACACCATCCTGCTCTACAAAAAGTATCTTTCCAACTTTCTTTTTCATTTCTACATATCCGACTAATTTAACCATCTTTACTGCTCCTTTCCTAATTCGATAATATCCTTTTTGTATTTTTCCAATACTGCGGCAATCTCCGGCATAACAACCGCCTCAATAAATACCGCCTGCGATTGAGATTTTGAAGTTACAATAACCTCAAATCCTGCCATTTTTTCTTTTTCTTCACTGTTCGCCATTCTCTTCTTTTTCTCCTTTTTGACATTTTTTATAATATTTATAATTCACATTCAAATAACCATTTACATCCTTTTGATATTCTAAATTAGCACCAAAAGAATCAGCTACTTCTTGAATGAAATTATCAACTTTATCAGAATCCACCAAAGCAGTATACGTCTTTGGTTTCGGAATGGTTTTTGATACAAAGTATCGTTGTTTGCCGGAAGTAACAGCACACAAATCCTTAGTTATGTATTTAGTAATATAAGCAGATACCTTATAAGTATCAGTAACTTTAGTTGCAGTAGAAAACCCAAGCGTCCAGTCCGCAAAGTTATATACAATTTGTCCTTTATGTTTTTTTCCGGAATCAACAAAAGTCAAACCAAGAGTATTAGCAAGTAATCCATGTAGATGCCAAGCACCGTCGGTATGTTGTTCTGGCACGAACAAATACAATAGCGAAGATGCTTTACGTTCTCTACAATTATTTATCCATTTACGCGCCTTTTTCATGCAAAGGGAATAATCGTATCTATTGGATATTAAAACAGGCGAAAAGGTCAAAGTAATGAAGTAATCCCAAACACACTGCCTAGCATATGTATACAATGCGGAACGAGTACGGCGCAAAGAACGAAGTAAATTATCTTCACATTGCTTTTCTTTCATTTTTATAGAATCAATAGATTCAAGACGCTGCACACATTCAGTAAACGGATTATAAACTACTTCCCTATCATCAAATCGAGGATAAAACTTTCCGACACCAGTCTTTTCATTAACAACAAAAGTCGCAAATTTTAAAGCAGATACTTCCGAATTAATATCCCGTAAATCAGCACGAAAAGAATATTCACCATCAACTAAAGTTTTAACACCTTGTTCATAAGTCACAACCTCAACTTGACCATTAGCAAATTCCGTAATTTTTATATTGTACGACATACAACCTATGAGTAAAAAGTGTCCCCATAGTCAAGTAAGGGACACCCTACCACCCGGAGCTAACTATTCAAATTGGGTAAAAAAAATAGATAGCCCACAACCTTTCTTTTGATTATGAGTTATCTATATTTTTTTTATCTCACACGATAATTTATATCGTAAAAGCTCTATTTTGCAAATAGTTTGTAACCGCCATACTCAGAGGGGGAGATAAAAATATCGCATGGCACAAACTACCATTCCGGCTACGCCTGCATTTTCGCAAAACACCGTTCACTTTTACGAATAAATACTGCCATTTTAAGCCGGTTAGCACCGACGCACGCATAAATGCCTTTGACCTATGCAGGCATTCCCTTATGGCTGTTTCAGAGCTTTTTATAGCCCCTTTGGCAGTTCTGCTTTATAGCAAATGAGGGAAAAATATGAATGAAAAATAAAAAGTGCATGAACTCTAAAGTTTCTTTTGAAATACTTTAAAAGTTCATGCGCTTTTTGGTTCTTATTTCATAAGATATAATGCACGATACTGTAAAATCATTTCTACACATTTATCAATGCCAAGAGCGCTGCTGTCTAAGGTCAGATGATAGCTTCTTGAGTCGCCCCATTTCTTGCTGGTATAGTAATTGTAGTAGCTGGCACGCTGTTTGTCCTTTTTCTGGATTGCATCCTTTGCTTTGGATTCATTTACCTGCAATTCCGCAGCTACACGTTTTGTCCGGAATTCCTTGTCAGCATGAATAAATACATTGATGCAGTTTGGATTTTCTGCCAGTGCATAGTCGGCGCAGCGACCAACAATGACACAGGATTCTTTTTCAGCAATTTTCTTAATGGTTTCAAACTGTGCTAAAAATACTTTATGATTTAAGGGCATATCTAAAAACGGTGCGGATGAATAGCCATTTATGGAATATGTATCCATAACTAAAGAATATAAGAAACTGTTCGTTGGCTTTTCGTCCTGATTTTCAAAAATTTCACGGCAGAAACCGCTTTCTTTTGCAGCTTCCTGTAAAAGCTCTTTATCATAAAACTTTATGCCGAGACGATCTGCAACTTTCTTGCCAATTTCTCTTCCGCCACTTCCAAATTCACGTCCGATGGTTATAACAACATTATTTCCCATAGCAATCACCTCTTTATGCAAAATATATAACTTGATAAATGAATTATAACATATTTAGTGCACTATTCCTAGTATTTTCTGAAAATAAATAAAATTTTTTAAAATTGAAAACAGCCAATCACTAAATATTACCGAAAATAATACCGGAGAAAGCATAAAAAATTGAAGAAGAATCCTGAATTAATTCTTCCTCAATTTATTTAAAGATCTTCAAAATATTCCGGAATCGGTGCTTTAAACTCAACATATTCTCCGGTTGTCGGATGCACAAATCCAATGATATAAGCATGAAGGGTCTGTCCTTGCAGATGATATGGATTCTTCAGACTGCCATATACGGTATCGCCCAGTAAGGGATGACCAATACTTGCCATGTGAACACGAATCTGATGAGTACGTCCCGTTTCCAGTTTGAATTCCATATAAGTTGCATCTTTTAGACGCTCTATAACACGGTAATGGGTAATTGCGGTTTTCCCATTTCGTTCATTAATTGCCATTTTCTTACGGTCTTTTGGATGGCGTCCGATTGCGCCTTCAATGGTGCCGGAATCTTCTTTTACAATTCCTTTTACAATGCCACGATACAGCCGGTTAACGGAATGCACTTTAATCTGTTCTGCAATCAGACGATGGCTCTGGTCATTTTTGCAGATAATCAGTGAACCGGTGGTATCCTTATCAATTCGATGAACGATGCCTGGCCGGATTTCACCATTGATTCCGGAAAGATTTTCCCTGCAATGGTACATGATTGCATTTACAAGCGTTCCGCTGTAATGTCCGGGACATGGATGTACAACCATATCTTTGGGTTTATTAACGATAATTACATCATCATCTTCATACAAGATGTCTAATGGAATAGCTTCTGGTAAAATGGTTGTCTTTACCGCATCTGGTATGGTCACAGAAACCATATCTTCTATATGCATCCGATAATTTGCTTTTGATTGCGGCACATCATTAACTGATACCAAACCATCCTTTATCAATTTCTGAAAGAAACTTCTGGACTGTTCCGGGTAGATAGCAGCCAGAAACTTATCCAGACGTTCCTCTTCATATTCATCCGTAACTTCAAAAGTTTCATTATGCATAATAGAAATTTCCCCCTACTTTTCCGTTTTTTTGCTCTTCATAAATGGGAAAATCTGACCTAATTCCTCTTCCTTATAATAAAACAGCATCAGCAGAATAAAGAGAATACATGCTACCACCACATAAATATCTGCCACATTAAAAATTGGAAAATTAATTAGCTTAAAATAAAAGAAATCAATGACATACTGGTGTACAACACGGTCAATCATATTTCCAATAGCACCGGCAATAATCAGTACAGCAACAATGCGGATTGGTGTAAATCTTTTCGTCAGTGGAATATTATGATAAAGAATTACCACTATTACAAGGAAAATCAATGTCCCAATCACAAAAAAAGTTTTCTTTCCCTGCATAATACCAAAGGCTGCCCCCTGATTTTCAAGATACTGCAATTCAAAAACGTTCTTAATAATTGGAATTGCAGCCTGTCCTTTGAGATGAAGCACGGCTAAATATTTTGCTATCTGGTCGAGAAAAAGCAATACTGCTGTACTCAATATAGTAATTATATACATAATTTTCTTATTCATAAATCTATCGCCTTTCGTCTTTTTTATGAAACATACTGCCGGAAGTGGATTTTCATCATTAATCAAATATACTGCCGGAAACGGATTTTCATCTTACTTTTCTTTGTGGTGCCAATTTCCCCATCAAAAATAAATTTTCCGGTGCCGCGGATGGAAATTACATCATTTTGTTTACATAAGTATGTATTATGTAAACACTCTGCACCATTGATAAAAATTTTACCGGATTGTATCAGCACAACCGACTGGCTTCTTGATTTTCCGCTCATGGCAGCTATCACACTATCTAAGCGATTCGATGCCACAATTTTTTCGAATTCTTTTAATTCTGGCTCCACTGCCATAGCTGATGGTTCTTCTAAAACACAATGTACTATAGTATGACATACCTGTTGAAGTTCCTCGGCTATGTAATCGGCAATTTCCCTTTTTACAAAAAGGTAAGCCTTATTATCCTTTATCAGAATGTCTCCAAGCTTCTCTCTTGCAATGCCAAGATTCATCAAAGCTCCCAATACATCCCGGTGGGAAATTGTATCTGCAAATTTCGGATAAGCCGGTGCAATTTCAATACATTTAATCGGATAACTCCATTCATAATAAAGAGCATCAGGAAGAAAAGCTGCTATCTGACGCTCTGCATAAAAACAGCCGCCCGATAATTCATAGGTAATTCCCAATGATCCGGCGCAGCTATTTAAGATATTCTGTTCATTCAGGGTAAGAAAATCGCTGAAACAGACAATCCCCTTGCGTTGTGCCTGCTGGAACAAGTCCAGGAAGCGTTTTTTTATTAATTGTTCATCCTGCATCATAGCTATATCACATCATATATTTTGATTGTAATACTATTAACGAAAATCTGTCTGAATGGACGAACCGGAGAAGCTGTCTAAAATCTCCTGGAAGTCACCTGAAATATCAACAGATTCCGGTGTAATAATAAAGATATAATTGGATATCTTCTGCAAATTTCCATTGATTGCATAACAGGAACCAGAGGTAAAGTCAATAATTCTCTGGGCAATCTCAACATCCAGACCCTCTACATTCAATACAACGGTACGGTTCATAAGAAGAGTCTCAGTAATCTCTCTTGCATCCTCAAAAGAGGTTGGCTTAATCACACAGACTGCCATATTACCATTCTGCTTCCGGCTGCTACGCATTGGAGTAATCTTGCTGACTGCCTTTGGTTTCTCCTTTACAACAGGCTCATCGAAATCGTCATCCTCTTCCTCATGCTTATGGAAAAGCTTTTTCTTTGGCTTTTCTTCTTCCTCCTCATCATAATAATCGTCATCATAGAAATCATCATCGTCATCATCTGAGTTCAAACGCATAACATCCATAAATTTATCAAAAAGACCCATTGTTCATTCTCCTAACTACTTATTTATTATAATTTCTTTCGCCAAAAATTCCGGTACCGACACGAACCATTGTAGCACCTTCCTCAATGGCAACCATATAATCTCCTGTCATACCCATGGACAGGACATTCATAGATACATTATCAATGTTTTTTGCGGCTATGTCAACAGATAATTGGCGGATATTCCGAAAATATTGACGGTTATCTTCTGGATTTTCTACCAACGGCGCAATGGTCATAAGTCCTTTTATCCGTACATTTTCAAGCTGTGCAATCTGTTCTACCAGTGCAATGGCATCCTCTGCATGAATACCAAATTTGCTGCTTTCTTCAGCAATATTGACTTCCACAAGAATCGGAACTGTGATATTTTTCTTCTTTGCCTGAATATTAATTTCTTCAGCGAGACGGTAAGAATCTACAGAATGAATCAGGCAGACCTTATCAACGATATATTTCACTTTATTTCTCTGTAAATGACCAATCATATGCCATTTGATATCCTGTGGAAGCTCATCATATTTTTCTACCAGCTCCTGCACTTTATTTTCCCCAAAGTCACGGATGTTTTCATCGTAAATTTCCTGCAGCATTGGTACCGGCTTGGTCTTGCTGACAGCAATCAATGTTACATCTTCCGGATTCCTTCCGGACTTTTCACATGCCTTTAAAATATTTTCCTGCACTTCTTTTAAGTTTTCTTTCAGCATTTTATACACCTCTTAATCTCATGATATCATTTTATGATAATGTTACTTTTTTAACAATATTAATTAATCAAATCATCCTCGGAAACAGCATCGCCCTCTAATGCAATGTGATCATAAATGGAGATTCCAAAATCTGTTCCAGCCTTTACAATGGTATATTCTTCATTCTGATACAAAATATCAATCTGCTTGAATACCGCATATCCCTTGTTGACATTGTATACACCCTGAAGTGTGGACTGCGCCTGCACCTCAAAAGTATCGTTGGAATCCGGCTTTTGAATGATACTGCCGGCAGTAATTTCTTCTTCGTCAATATAATAATCCGTTTCGGATTCCTGGAAAATAGCTGTTGCAACGAAATTAACAGCATTGGTCTTACTGTCCCTTACATATAAGCCTAAGGAGTTAGAATCGCCTCCACGGGTAAAATATTCCTTCGGAACAGTATAGAACGCCTTTTCCGTGATGGAAGAATTTGGAATCTTAAGTCCACTCCGCTCTGTCAGCAGTAATTCCACATCAGTAAAACGGTCTCCTGCAAAGCGAACCATGTTATTATGCAGAGATAATATCACATAATAATCATTCCCCTGGGCTTTTAATTCATAATTCACCCAGCAGCTCGTATTGTCTTTTTTAAATTTGATTTCAATAACATTGCTGTCTGTTAACCGGTCATAGGTTGCTTTCTGGACCGGAAGAATGATATTCCAGTTTTCACTGGTAATCTGCTTATAAATCGGGTCACCTGCAGCAATCGTACTGTTATTTTTAATGGTTGTCTTCTTATAATCCAGCGGCTGAATATCATCTGCCGTAAAATTATCTGTCGTGATATTTTCATAGCCATCGGTATAATAAGCAATCAGCCCCGGAGTCTGGGCATAACTGATATGGAAGGTATCACTTGCCGTTGCCCCGGATGCTGTCAAATCGGATAATGCGCTCATATTTACCGATTCCATGACCTGGGAGCTTACATTTTCTTTAAAATCATATACATGATAAAAAGACAATGAATCATAGGACTGGGTAAACTGTGATACATTGGACTTCAGATTTTTAAAATAATCACTGTCAAGCCCCGTGGTATCTGAAGCAGCTGCAGCAGCCAACTGATCACTGACAGAGCCTGTCTCATCCACAGAACAGATAATATTGTTCCAGCCAGCCTGGGCATTGTCTGCAATGTAATAATTAAAGGTACCACTATAGTCGGAAGTATAAACACTTTCTGACCTTACAATCAATCCGGTATAAGTATTATTCTCGGCAATTGTACCCTGGGTCACTTCATATATTCCAATGTGTTTTTCGGTGAAATAAGAAAATACATAAAAAAGAATATATACAAGAATAATGACAAAAATGACAATCTCTATATTTAAATGAAATGGTTTTCGATACTTTACAATCTTTTTTGTTTCAGCCACAATCGTTCCGCCTTTATAAAGAATAAATAGAAACTGATGTATAATGTCATCCACTTTGCACCATACTACATAGTAAAGGAGGACTTTGGCTATGAGTTCAAAAGGATTAGATTATACATTACTAACACTTGTAATCATTGGAGCCATCAACTGGGGACTCATCGGATTCTTCCGATTTGACCTGGTGGCATTTCTGTTTGGTAATATGAGCTGGCTTTCCCGCATTATCTATGCACTTGTCGGAATCAGCGGTCTTTATCTGCTTTCTGCCTACGGACGAATCCGCTCTATCGAACAGGCTTAGTAAAAAAAGGTGTCTTAAGCATTTTAAGGACTTAAGACACCGCTTTTACTGCCAATTCAGGCATTTTTAAAGTGCTGCAACTACTTTTGCTTTTGCACATTCTGGAAGTTTTGAAGCATCCATAGAAATACTTAAAATAAATTTAACTTTATACTTCTCACTGATGACATCAAGTTTTTCAATAGCATGGGTAAATTCTTCGTCCTTCATACCGGAAATCGTAAGAAAACTATCCAGATACATCTCATGTAAATCATGATCAGATGAAACGATACCACATATAAAACCTAAAAACTCATCACAATTGGATATTGGAAAATCTGCAACATTGACAAGTCTGACTTTATTGTCCAGCTCATACATATGTTTCTGGCTCTTATCCAGATATACAATGTTGCCACAGACTGTTTTTACAGCTTCGTTTACCTTATCCAGTAATACTTTTGTCTTTCCTTTACCCTTTTCTCCTGCAATTATTTCAATCATCGCATTTCCTCCCAGACATTATTTTCTTCAATGAAGAACTATATAAATTCATTATATAATATGTTGCTGCTTTATACAATGCCTAGTTACCACATCCGGCAAGTATTTCATTCATCATAAGATACAGATTGGATTTACAGTCTGCCTTTAATACAATGGATATCACCGGTTGTCCACCGGCATTATCCGTAAGTAACACAAGACAGAATCCTGCGTCCCCGGTGGTTCCTGTCTTCCCGCCCACCAGTGTAAATCCATCCGGTAATTTGGATTCACCGGTTTTATACTGATTGGTACTGCTCCAGTCCTGGGTCTTAGCACTGCCATCTGCCGCTGTATAATTGGTGGTATAGGAGCTGGTAGAAATCAGCTGGTAAAAGGTCTCGTCCTGTAATGCCTTTTGGAAAATCAGATACAAATCATAAACGGTTGTATAATGATTCTCATCCGGCAGTCCATTTGGATTCATAAAATGAGAACCGGTTGCACCAAGTTGCTGTGCTTCCTGATTCATCAAATCCACAAAAGCTTCTACGGAACCGGAAATATGTTCTGCAATTGCAATGGCTGCATCATTTCCGCTTCGCAGCATCAGACCATAAAGTAAATCCTGTAAAGTCATCTGGTCTCCCGCCTGCAATCCGCATTTAGAAGAATCAGATGCCAGATTTACGGCATTGTCACTGATTGTTACCACATCACTGAGATTTCCATATTTGATAGCAAGATAAGCGGTCAGTATCTTTGTTGTACTGGCCGGATACATCCGCTCATATATATTCTGGGCATATGTAATTGTATTAGTTGCCGTGTTAAATACTCCGGCGGCCTCTGCCACACTGTTATGTTCTACGGATTCCTGCCCGATATTTTCAGTTCCGCCAACACATAAATTGGCACCAAAATAAGAGCTGACCGTATCCTCTGCACCGGATAGCACATTTACGCTGCTACTTTCTCCATATACCGGATAGCCATTCTCTACAACGCTTTTGGCTTTCCCACAACCCGTTACAGATACGAACACACATACAACAAGCAGACCTGCCAGTACACGTTTATTTATACATTTCACGCCACTCAAGGTCTCCTCTGTCTAATGATTTAATCAAAAGCTCTGCAGTAGCAAGATTTGTTGCCAGCGGAATATTGTGTATATCGCATAAACGAACTACACTGTTTACATCCGGCTCATGTGACTTCTGTGATAATGGATCACGCAGGAAAATCACAAGGTCAATCTCGTTATGCTCAATCTGTGCACCAAGCTGCTGTGCACCGCCTAAATGACCTGCGAGATATTTGTGGACATTCAGATTTGCTACTTCCTCAATTAGTCTTCCGGTAGTTCCCGTTGCAAAAAGTTCATTTTTACAAAGAATTCCCCGGTATGCAATACAAAAAATTCTGCATAAGCTTTTTCTTCGCGTCGTGTGCAATCAAACCGATATTCATTCGTTTAGTCCCCCTGTCCATATTTTCTAGGCTGAAGCCCTACATTCAGTACCAGACCAATTCCCGCAAACAGCGTGACTAACGATGTTAATCCATAGCTTACAAAAGGAAGTGGAAGTCCGGTGTTTGGCATCAAACCTGTGACAACGCATATATTTACAAAACTCTGGAAACCAATCAATGCAGCAATTCCGCTGGCAATCAACCGGCCTGCCATGTCTTTTGCACGTCTTGCAACCAACAGACATTCTATGGTAATAAGAAACAGTAATACGATAATAATAACACTGCCGATAAAGCCCATCTCTTCACCTACTATAGAAAAAATAAAGTCTGTCTGTGGTTCTGATATAAAGTTACCGTTTTTAACAGAAACAATATTCGTATTATTAAGTCCCTTGCCCCAGAGTTGTCCGGAGCCCACTGCCATAATCGAGTTCTGCTGCTGATATGCAATGTTAGGATATTTATCGGGTTCCAGCCAGCCTAAAATACGAAGTGCCTGATTTCCTGTCAAAAGTTTCTGCCCCGGCTGTAATACCAGCGTTAAGACCACAACCAGTGACGGAACCGCCACTGCCAGCACACCCATTACTATTTTATAACTTAATCCGGCAATAAACAAGAGGGATGCAAAAATTAATGCTGTAACAATTGTGGTAGAAAGATCCGGCTCCTTAAAAATCAGAAGAAGCGGTACTGCTGCCAATACCAGCGTGCAAAACAGCGTCCGGATATTATTCAGTTTATCTTTATTTTTACTTAGATAATAGGCAAAAAACAAAACTAACAGGATTTTGCCTAATTCGGAAGGCTGAAAGCGGATTCCAAGCTTCAGCCAGCGGCGAGCTCCTTTTGTCTTTTCTCCAATGACAAAGATAGCTGCCAATAAAGCCACATTAACAAAATAGAATAGCCAACTGAATTTCAATATAAAATTGTAATCAATCAGCGATATACCAACCATTACAATCAGACCTAAGATTAATCCTGCAATCTGCTTATTCTGTACGGAAGGCTTTGCACTGCCAACTACCATAATTCCAATGATGGTCAGTGCCACCACATAAAATACCAGTCGGAAACGGTAGTCTCTTAAGCGGTATTGTTTTAACATAAATCACTACATCCAATCTGAAGTCTGTTATTTTCCGGAATGCTTCAAATCCTTAATCGGAATATTTGCAAACAATGCCGGAACAGTTCCGTTGTTACCATCTGATTCGGTCTGGGTAATCTGAATATCAAGCCCTTCCGCATCAATTTCCATATACTTTGATATTACCTGGATAATATCGTTTTTGATATTTTCCATTACATCCGGTGAGCAGTCAGCACGGTCTGAAATCAACAATAATTTCAGACGGTCTTTCGCTACATTACCGGAATTCTTTTTCTTAAAAAAATCCATGAATCCCATAATTATTATCCCCCTAGTTTTTCTTAAATAAACTTACGAATTTAGACCATACGCCATTTTTAGACTCTAAGTCAAGAAGCGGTACTTCTTCTCCCATGATACGTTTACAGATATTTAAATATGCCTGTCCTGCAAGGCTGTCAGAGCCTACTAACGGCTCACCCTGGTTGGTTGAGATTACAATCTGTTCGTCATCCGGAACTGCACCGATTAAATCGATAGCAAGAATCTCATGAACATCTTCAATGGACATCATATCGCCACGCTTTACCATATCCATACGCAGTCGATTTACGATTAACTCGATTTTCTTAATCTCATTTGCCTCTAAAAGACCAATGATACGGTCTGCATCACGGATTGCAGATACCTCCGGTGTGGTAACAACCAGTGCACGGTCTGCTCCTGCAATTGCATTTTTAAATCCCTGCTCGATTCCAGCCGGGCAGTCTAATAATATGTAATCAAATTCTTCTCTTAATTCTTCTACTAATTTCTGCATCTGCTCCGGTGTAACAGAGGTTTTATCTCTGGTCTGGGCAGACGGTAATAAGAAAAGGTTCGGATATTTCTTATCTTTGATTAATGCCTGTTTGATTCTGCAGTTGCCTTCTACAACATCTACCAGATTGTATACAATACGGTTCTCAAGACCCATAACAACATCCAGGTTACGAAGTCCGATATCTGTATCGATCAGCACTACTTTTTTGTTTAACTGTGCCAGACCGGTTCCAACATTTGCAGTAGTTGTTGTCTTACCAACACCGCCTTTTCCTGATGTAATAACAATTACTTCGCTCATGATTTATTCTTCCTCCTAAATCTTATATATTCATTAATAATCCACTTGTAATCGGTTCGATTAGTATGGAATCATCCATAACAACAGCTACCTGCGGTTCTAAAGTCTTCCGTCGGTTCTTAATGGCACTCAGCGGTCCGCGGTCAGAGCTTCTTCCAATTACATTACCTATTTTAATCTGTACCGGGTCCATATCAAGGGCAGCTACAAAGGTATGCTCATCTCCTGCCGCTCCAGCATAGGCATTGCCACGAAGCGAGCCTAATACCACAATATTTCCTTTTGCAATAATTTTTGCACCTGGGTTCACATCACCAAGTACAACAATGCTTGTCTTACATTCGATGACCTGTCCACTTCGCAGTGTTCCCTTATAAAATTCACCGGTTCTTCCAGACTGGCTTTCATCAAATTCCTGAATCTTTCGGGCACAGATTTCATCCCGCAGGGAATTATTATCTAAAATACATACCACATCAATGCTGGTATTTCGACTAATCAAATCAACAATTGCAAGTTCTTCTTCCTGACTTAATTCCCTGCCCTCAAAAGCCAAGGCAATTCTGGCATTTTTAAAGAATTTGTCGGATTCTTTAAATTTATGAAGTATCTCGTCTAATAGCTCCTGAAATGGAATTCTATCATCTAAAATCAGATTGATTCCATGGGGATTACTCTTTAAAACAACTGGTTGCGACATATACTTCCCTCCTGACATTTAATCATTAAAGGCATTGGCAGCAGCTCCAACATCTTCTGCCTGACCATCTAACAAGGTAGATGTATCCTCCAAATGGAAATAATATTTATATACTGATGCAGCAAGTTCTGCAGTATTGGCTGATGTATATCCGTATGCAATACGGGTTGCAATGGAAATCTCAGGATTATTATATGGTGCATATCCTACATATAACGCATGGTTTGGTCTGGTTGGTACCTGCTGTGCGGTACCCGTTTTACCGGCAGATTCCACAGTAAGTCCATCAAACTGCTCATGGGTTTCTACCACCATCTTCATACCGGCATGAATGGCATCCCAGGTACTCTCTGAAATGTTGTCCATCGTGTTCTTTACGGTCGGTTCATAGGTTTCTAATACGTTACCATCGGAATCTGTAACCTGTTTTAACAGGGTATAATTATATACGGTTCCACTGTTTGCAACTGCGGTTACATAACGGGATAACTGTACCGTAGTAAAACTGTTGTTACTCTGTCCGATTGCAGAAGTAATCGGGAACTCTGTGGTCTGCTTCGGTTTACTTTCTGCAATTTCAATTCCGGTTTTAGAATCAAGACCATACATGGATGAGTATTTATTAATCATTTCCACACCATGGTCTTCATTATAAGTTCCATTTACCATACTTAAATCGTAACCAACTTTATAAAAGAAATAGTTACAGGAATCTCTTAATGCCTCTGAAACATTGATGGAACCGTGACTGCTTGGATAAATCCAACATTTTGGTCCATTTGCCACTTCTTCAAACTGTCCTTTATCCAAAATAGTTGTACCAGGTGAAATAATACCCTCAGTAAGTCCTGCTGTTGCAGTAACCATCTTAAAGGTAGAACCAGGTGCCGTCGTCTGCTGTGTTGCATTATTATAGAACGGATTTGATAAATCCTGATACAGCAAGTTATAATAATTACTGTCTACTGTATTTGCCAGACGGTTGGTATCATAGCCCGGATAAGTAACACAGGCTAACAGTTCGCCGGTCTTTACATCTGTAATGACACAGGAGCCGGAACAAGGATCCAGTGCAAGCTGTGCCGGTGTGATTTCAAGATTCTTCACCTTTTCTTTTATAAAATTAAAGGCACTGATGCTGCCGGACTGTAACCCACTTACTGCCGTGTCATCATAGTTTAACACTTTTTGGTCAAAAAGTGCAAGACAAAGCTGCGTTCCATTAATCAGGTCATTGTGAATCATGTACTTATACATAATCTTTGAAAATCCCTTATCTGATGCCAGTTCTTCTACAATATAGCTGACCAGTGCATCATAGATTTCGGAAGAATCAGAATACTTCTCGTCTACGGAAAACTTCGTGATATCAATCCATTTCTGGCTGATAGCATAATTTAAATATTCATTTACACTGATTTTATTACCTGCATAATTTTTATAAGTTTCATCCGATTTGTCAATGGAATCTGTAAGCAAAATTTTATTATTGACCAGCATTTTCGGAATATAGGTCATATAATCCTGCATTTCCTCAGGCAACTCATCCACTGGAGTTGCTGCTGAACTGCTAAGGCTGCTTTCCACCTGGGCTAATACTGTTTGCTGTTTACTTCCAAAGGCACTGAAAATCTGTTTTTCCACATCGGAAGCATCTTCAGTACTAAAGTGGTTTAAATCCAATACATTATTATTAATCAATGCAAAATACACATCATCAATTGGAATCAGAATATCGGACGCTGTTCCGGCTGCGGTATTATATTCTTTGATATTCACAATTTTAGAATATAAGATTCCGGCAATTTCCTGTTCCAAAAGATTATAAACCGCTTCCTGCAAATCTTTATCAATAGAAAGGTAAACATCATTTCCAGCCTGTGGCTCAATCCGCTCGGTTGTCTCCATTACTTTTCCAAGGCTGTCTACATAAACGGTTTCACTGCCCTTTTTACCCTGCAGTGTTTCGTCCATAACCTGCTCAATTCCGGATTTTCCAATGACATCATTTAAAGAATACTCATCATTATCAGCAGATAATTCATCATATTCTTCCTGGGAAATCTTTCCGGTATATCCGATAATATGGGAAAAATACTCGCTGTCTACATATTTTCGGATGGTATCTTCCGAGATATCCACACCCTGCAATGCATTCATATTTTCTGTAATATATGCTACGGTTTCATCACTAACATTTTGGGCAATGGTTGTGGAAATGTATTTCTGATAGCTGTTTTCTGCAATGGCACAACGCAATACCACAATCCGGTATAAGTCTTCTCTGGCATAATCATCTTCTGATAAATCATAGCCATTCTGTTTACTGGATCTGCAAAGGTAATCCATTACCTGCTTTGGGGTTGCTTCTGCTTCGTTATATTTCAGCTTCTTATTATAGGCTAAATCATCCGCAGAAGAATGTCCATAAGTGTCAGCAAGGAAACGCTTTAATGTGGTTCCCTCTACCGTATAATAATAGTTCCCGTCATCATCCAGTCCGATTTCAAAATCATTTTCAATGACATCGCCGTTTTTATCCAGCTCTTTGATAATATTGTAAAGTTCTGTATTAAGAGCCTCATTCTTTTCTGAAGTCTTGTCATAAGAACCATTATCCTCAATGGTTACGCTGTTTGCCAGTTCGTTGTAGGCTAAAAGATTACCATTACGGTCATAAATATTGCCACGGGAACCATTTAAGATACGTGGTTTCTGGATTTTTAAACTGTAATTATCCTGATACTCTTCACCTTTGATAATCTGAAGGTAAAATAGTCTGCCTATCAAAGTCGATGACAAAAGAATCATGACAACGCAGAGTACAAATATTCTTGATTTTGCAACTTTATGAAGTATTTCTTTCAGTGTATCAAACAAATTTCGCTGCACTCCTTTTTTCAATACGCTCTAACCGCTGGTTAATTTTCAAAATAATGAAATATAAAACCACAGAAATCAAAAGCGTGTATACAAGTTCCGGTATGATAATGTGTAACATATAATATCCAATTGCAAACTGCTTGCGGAATAAAAACCGGAAAAAGTAGATAAACAGATTATAAGATAAATCACTTCCGGCAATTAAAATCATTGGAAGCTTAATATCGTCCGGGTAAAACATCTTCTTAAAGCATCCGTTTAAGAAGCCTGCATACATATATAAAAGGGCATAAAATCCAATCATCTCCCCAAAAAAGATATCTATCAGCAGTCCACTGAAGAAACCGATAAATATCCCTTCTTTTCTTCCGCGCATAAATCCAAAAGATGCACAGACCACAATCAAAAGATTCGGGGAAATAGACGCAAAGGATAACGCCTTAAATAATGTGCTTTGCAATAAAAAGCATACAATAATAATTAATGTAACGGTGATTTTTCTTCTCATCAATCAGACCCCGTTTCCTTTTTGTCAAGTATAACCAAAACCTGCTGAAGATGTTCAAAGTCAACTGCCGGAGTAATGGTTCCTGATTTGGTCAGGTGGTTGGAATCTTCCGAAATACTGCTGACATATCCAACCAGAATGCCCTGCAGATATTTGTCACTGACATTGGAAGTTACAATCTGATCTCCTATCTGAACCTTGTTCTCACTGTCGTTTAATCCGGAGAACTCGATTACCTGGTCTTCATTCATACTCTGAAGATTACCATTTATGATACAGTTATCTGACGTATTTAATATCATGCCGTATACCTTGGCAGAATCATCAATCACAGAACGCACCTTTGCATAATGTGGTCCCACATCAATAACAATTCCTACCAGTCCGTTTCCGGCAATAACATTCATATCTACTTCAATTCCATCTTTGGAGCCTTTGTCAATGGTGAAGACAGAAAACCAGTTGCCTGGATCCTTTCCGATAACATTTGCTCCGGTTTTCTTGTAATCCGAATACTGCTGGTCTAAAGCTAACAGTTCCCTTAAATTATCCAGTTCATACTGTTCTAATTTAATGGTGTTTAATTCGTTGGTCAGTTCTTCTACCTGTTCCTTCAACTGTTCGTTTTCTTCCATGACGTCATTCAGATTTTTTAAATTATCTGCCTTGTCAGAAAGCCATGTACCAGCATAATTGATTCCCTTCTGCATTGGTTCAAAAATTGCACCGGCAATCGAATTCAACGGTCCGCCACCAAGATTCAATGAAAAACTGACATACATTGCCAGAATACATAATGCGGTCATGGACAATAATATATACTTTGTTGGAATTTGATGTTTTGGTCTACGTCTCATTTTATGCCTCTATTTATATATTTTGGACTTCATACTGAATCCTAAATGTTTATATTTTTCATCTGAAACAATCTTATTCAATCCGCGAACTGCACATTCTTCCGGATTCTCGCAGGAATTTACCTTTATATTGGTAATCTCAGTAAATAATTTATCCAGATTATGTATTTTAGAACCGCCACCGGTAATATAAATACCGGAATGAATAATATCTTTTGCAAGTTCAGGCGGAGTCTTCTCCAAAATCATTTTAATAGAGTTACAGATAGAATTAAGATTATCCTTAATTGCAGCATAAATGACTTCTGCAGTAATCTCCATCTCAATCGGCAGACCACTGACTACGTCACGGCCAACTATAACCATACTCTTTTCCATGCCAGGTGTACCGGAACCAAGTTCTTCTTTTAAAGTCTTAGCAGTTTTGCGCCCGATCACAAGATTAAAGTTCTTTTTGATATAACTGCTGATGGAGTCATCAATGCGGTTTCCACCAAAATGCAGTAAGTCACTTAATACAAGTCCACCCAGGGAAATTACTGAAATTTCTGTGGTATCTGCTCCGATATCTACAATCATGGCTCCGGTCGGCTCATTGACATCAAGTCCCAAACCAACAGCATCAGCCAATGGCTTCTCACATAAAAGGACAGACTTCGGTTTCATTTTGCTCTTATAAAAGATATCAAAGAAAGCTTTTTTCTCAACTTCCGTAATATCTGTTGGTACCGCAACGATAAATTCTGCACCACGGGTCTTGCCCTTTGCGTGTTTTTCTAAAAATTCCTGTATCATGGTCTGCATATTATTAAAATCTGCAATAACACCACAGATAATCGGAAAAGAAACCTGAATCTGCTCCGGTGCCTTCTCATACATTGCATACGCTGCATCGCCATAAGCATACATCTGATTCTTATTTATGATGGCAATCGTATTTTTTTCATTTAGTATTTTCCCAGTTGCCTTGCAATATACCTTCATATTAGAGGTTCCAAGATCAATTCCATAAATGTTATTCGACATTTCTTTCTCCCTCCGGAAATCATAGCATTTCCTGTTCTTTAAAACTAAAATATTTTTTATCACCAATAATAATATGATCAGCAAGCTCAATTCCAAGAAGCCTGCCGCCTTCTACTATCTTTCTGGTAACTTCAATGTCCTGCCTGCTTGGTAGCGGATTTCCGCTGGGATGATTATGCACTAAAATCACATGTACTGCATGATATTCAAATGCTTTCAGGAAAATCTCCCTCGGGGAAATCAGTGAGGCATTTACTGTGCCAATTGAAAGAATGGAATCTGCAATCAGATGACACTTCGTATCAAACATGCAAAGCATCAGATGTTCTTTTTCTTCATGCCGAAGCTGCTCCATATAATAGTCTGCTACGGAAAAAGCATTCTGCATTACAACTGCCTGCTGGCGTCCGGTCTGTGCAATCCGTTTTGAAAGCTCTGCAATACACTTTAACTGGATTGCTTTTACTTTCCCGATACCCGGAACCTCCTGTAATTCCTTAAGACTCATCTGATAAAGCCCTAAAAGATTTCCGGTGCGTTTGCTCAATACTTGCTTTGCTACTTCTGTTGAAGAACTTCCATTTGTGCCACAGCGGATAATTACCGCTAAAAGCTCTGCATCCGATAGGGATGCCGCCCCGGATTTCAAGCACTTTTCATAGGGCTGTTCGGAGACTGGCAGATTTTTTGCCGTCATATTATAACCTCTTTCTACTCTCACCGGTAACCCATTTCTTCCAAAAAGGCATATACTTTATATTAACACATCATATCTTCATTAACAAGTTTCTGTTCATAAAGTTTTTGTAAAGACATCAGGATTCCAAGTTTTGCATGATACCAGGTCAGTCCACCCTGAAAATATACGGCATACGGCTCTCTTAACGGACCATCGGCACTTAATTCAATGGAGGAACCCTGTACAAATGCCCCGGCAGCCATAATGACATCACTGTCATAGCCCGGCATTGCCCATGGCTCCGGTGTTACATAGCTGTCCACCGGTGCTGCAGCCTGAATTCCTTTGCAGAATGCAATCAGACCTTCCGGGCTGTTTAAGGTAACTGCCTGAATAATATCGTGACGGCTCTCTGTACCATTCGGTACAACGGCAAAGCCCAGTCTTTCGTAGATATTTGCAGCAAAAATTGCACCCTTTAATGCACCTGCTGTAACTACCGGTGCCTGAAACAGTCCCTGATAAAAAGAAGAAATTACATTTAAGGAAGCACCCACTTCTTTGCCGAGTCCCGGAGAAGTCAGGCGGTATGCTGCATTTTCCACACATTCTTTTTTGCCGACAATATAGCCGCCGATTGGTGCCAGTCCGCCACCCGGATTCTTAATCAAGGAACCTACAATCATGTCTGCTCCTACATCCAGCGGCTCTCTTTCTTCTACAAATTCACCATAGCAGTTATCTACCATACAGATAACGTCCGGTTTTATGGATTTGATAAAGGAAATCAGTTCTCCAATCCGCTCTACAGATAAGGTAGGTCTTGTCTGGTATCCCTTGGAACGCTGAATGGTCACAAGATGTGTTTTCTCATTGATTGCTTTTTTGATATTCTCATAATCAAAGCTGCCATCGGAAAGTAAATCTACCTGGCGGTAAGTAATGCCATATTCTGCCAGTGAGCCTTTGGATGGTCGGATACCAATAACTTCCTCTAAGGTATCGTACGGTTTTCCTACCGGTGATAATAATTCGTCCCCCGGTCTTAAATTTGACATCAATGCCAGTGCCAGTGCATGGGTTCCACAGGTAATCTGCGGACGAACCAGAGCATCTTCTCCATGGAAACAGCTTGCGTATACTTTTTCCAGTGTATCTCTTCCCAGATCGTTATATCCATATCCATTGGACATGGCAAAGCATTCTGCGGAAACTCTGTTTTTCTGCATGGCATCAATTACTTTCATCTGATTATATTCTGCTGTTGCATCAATTGCTGCAAAACGTTCTTTTAATTCATCCTCTATCTTTTTTCCCAAAAAGGTATACTTCTTTGCTGATACCCATTTCTTCATATTTCTTTTCAATCATTTCTTCTCTCATCATTTTCCTCGTCTTTCCGGCTGCAATTCCTTCCTAAACTACAGCAAGTCTATCATATAATGTTCTCTTTCCTTTTGTATGAATAAAAACTTAAGAAATAATAGCTTTTTCCTTAAGTATCTTTATCATGTATGCAAGAATTGCCTCATTTTTATAATCAAACTCATTTTTGTTAAGCCAGATGACATCCCGTTCCCGTTTAAACCATGTAATCTGCCGTTTTGCGAAATGTCTTGTTTCCCGCTTGATAATATAAACTGCTTCTTCCAAAGAATAACTGCCATCAAGATAGGATAACATTTCTTTATAGCCAATTCCCTGCATTGCCACCATATCTTTGGTGCAGCCCATTTCCTTTAAGCGGCGGACTTCTGCTTCCAGTCCATCTTCTATCATTTTATCTACTCTGGCATCGATTCTTTTGTATAAGTGGCTGCGCTCATCATTTAATACAAAATAGGCAAAATTATAAGGTGAAGTCCGCATCTGCTCTTTTGCATTATGCTCAGAAATCTTTCCACCGGTCTCCTGAAAGAATTCCAACGCACGGATGACACGCTTCCTGTTATTCGGATGGATGGCTTCTGCCGATTCCGGGTCCACTTCCTTTAACCGGTCATGAAGATACTGATTGCCATGTTCTTCTGCCAGTGCTTCCAACTCTTTCCGGTATGCACTGTCACTTTCCTGTTCCGTAAAATCAATATCATTTAACAGTGCCTGAATATAAAATCCGGTACCGCCGGCGATAATCGGAATCTTTCCGTGGGCATATATTTCATTTAAATATTTTTTGGCATATTCCTGAAATTTTACCACATGAAATTCATCGAAAGGCTCTAATTCATCCACCAGATAATGACGTACACCATCCATTTCTTCCGGTGTGATTTTTGCGGAACCTACATCCATATATTTATACACCTGCATGGAATCGGCGGAGATAATCTCTCCGCCAATGGCCTTTGCAAGCTGAATGGATAATTCTGTTTTTCCTACTGCAGTAGGACCTGTCAATACTACAATTGGTTTCTTCATCATCTTTTCCTACACAATCCGCTTGAATTTTTTCTCAATTTCATATTTTGACATGGCAATAATCGTTGGTCTTCCATGTGGACAATTATATGGATTATCAAGCTTCATCAAATCCTTCATAAGCTGTTCCATTTCCGGCAGGCTCAGTCGCTGGCTTCCTTTTACTGCAGCTTTACAGGACATGGATGCAATTTTATCTAAAATAACATCTGCCGTTGCCCGCTCGGATATGCCATCGGTAAGCTCGTCTAACATTTCAATCAATACATCTTTGGTATTCAGTCTGTAAAGATTACCCGGAACTCCGCAGATACTGTATTCTGCACCACCAAAGTGCTCAATTTCGAAACCTAGCTTCGTAAACTGTTCTTTGAATCGCTCCAGTATTTCCGCCTCACGCATGGATAATGTTATGACAATCGGCGGACTGATTGCCTGAGAAGTAAACTCTTTCTTCTCAAACTGCTTTTTTAATTTTTCATACATGACTTTCTCATGGGCAGCATGCTGGTCTACAATAAACAGTCTGTCATTATATTCTACCAGCCAGTAGGTATCAAAAAGCTGTCCGATAATCTTCTGCTTTGCCATCTCCTCTTCTTTTAAGAAAGAACCCTGTTCATAGCTTCCTTCCGGCTTTGCTCCGTAGGTTTCTTCCTCCCGGAGGACATAGGCTTCTTTTGCCAGTTCTTTTTCCGTTTCTTTTTTCGATTGTTCCGGAAGCGGCTCTTTCCGAATCCGTTCTTCCATCATATCTTCCGGTGGCATTGATTTTATCGTATCAAGAAGCTTTTCCTGTGTCGCAGAGCTGACTGACCCGGTTCCCATTGGTCTGCTGACAGGATATTTTATTTCGTAAGGACTGTCTTTTCGTACTGCCTTCCGGATTTCTTCCAAACGTTTCTGCTCAAATGGCTCCGGCATTACCTTCTCTATCTTAGGAACTTCCATCTCGTTTTTCTTTGGTGTATCCACCGGAACTTCCGGTATAATATCACGGTGCACTAGCGCTGCCGATAAAATACTCTGCACTTCCCGGTACAGCTCCTGCTGGTTGGAAAAGCGAAGTTCCATCTTGGTGGGATGCACATTTACATCCAAAAGACTGCTGTCAATCTCAAAATAAAGTACTGTAAAGGGATACTGATGCTGCATCAGAAACGGTTTAAAGGCATCCTCTATAGCCTTGGATAAAATCTGGCTCCGGATAAATCTGCCATTGACAAAATATAATTCGTAGCCCCGGTTTCCTCTGGAAATCATCGGCTTTCCAATAAATCCACTGACTTTAAAAAGCTCGCTTTCATGTGCAATCGGAAGCAGCGCTTTTGTAATATCCCTTCCGTATAAATGGTAGATAATATCCTTGATATTTCCATTTCCGGATGACTGCAGTTTTACCTGATTATTCATAATAAATTTGAAAGCTACGTCTGGATGGGATAAAATCATCCGCTGCATCAGTTCATGAATATAGGTGCCTTCTGTCTGAGCGGATTTTAAGAATTTCTTTCTTGCCGGTGTATTATAAAAAAGATTCCGTATAATAAAAGTGGTTCCATCCGGCGCACCGATTTCTTCCAAAGAAACTTCCTTTGAGCCTTCAATGAGATAACGGGATCCGGTAAAATCACCGTTTGTCTTTGTAATGAGTTCCACCTGACTTACTGCTGCGATACTTGATAATGCTTCACCTCGGAACCCTAAGGATGTAACGGTAAACAAATCTTCTACGGATTTAATCTTACTGGTGGAATGACGCAAAAATGCCAAAGGAATCTGTTCCCTTTCGATTCCGCAACCATTGTCCGAAATACGGATAAAGGATATTCCACCTTCTTTGATTTCAACCGTTACTGCACTGGAACCTGCATCTATCGCATTTTCCACTAACTCCTTTACCACCGAGCTTGGTCGTTCGATGACTTCTCCTGCCGCAATTTTATCAATTGTTTCCTGACTTAACAGTGCAATCTGTGGCATAACGCCATCCACCTCCTTTACCATCTGTTTTTCACTTTATTCTGTAATTCGTATAACTTATTCATTGCTTCGATTGGTGTCATCTGACCCAAATCCAGTTCTTTTAATTCGTTTAATATCGTATCGTTGTCCATGGTATCAAGCAGTGATATCTGTTCTAAATCCACCTCGTCTAACTTCGGTTTGCTGCGTTTACTGCTTCCCTCCGCACTGATGTTCTGAACGATTTCCGTAATATCATTATTACTTAATTCTTCTACAATTTCTTTGGCACGTTCAATGACATTATCTGGCACTCCCGCAAGCTTTGCTACCTGGATACCGTAACTCTTATCAGCTCCGCCTTTTACAATCTTGCGCAGGAAAACGATATCATCACCCTTTTCTTTTACTGCAATGCAGTAGTTATTTACGCTGTTTAATTTGCCTTCCAGCTCCGTCAGTTCATGATAATGGGTTGCAAATAATGTCTTTGCGCCAAGAAGCCTTGGATTACTGATATACTCTACCACTGCCCAGGCAATACTCAATCCATCAAAGGTACTGGTTCCACGTCCGATTTCATCTAAAATCAAAAGACTGTTGGAAGTGGCATTCCGTAATATGTTTGCCACTTCTGACATTTCAACCATAAAGGTACTCTGTCCGCTGGCGAGGTCATCAGAAGCCCCTACTCTGGTAAAAATACGGTCTACAATTCCAATTTTGGCTGATTTTGCCGGAACAAAGCTTCCGATTTGAGCCATCAGTACAATCAACGCACTCTGTCGCATATAGGTAGACTTTCCTGCCATATTCGGACCGGTAATAATGGACACACGGTTGCTGCCATTATCAAGATAAGTATCATTTGCCACAAACATTTCATTCTGAATCATCCGTTCTACTACCGGATGTCTGCCGTCTTTGATGTCGATAAGACCTTTTTCGTTTAATTTCGGACGGCAGTAATTATTCTGTTCCGCTACAGTTGCAAGAGATGCAAATACATCAATCTGCGCCACTGCTTTGGCGGTCTTCTGGATACGGACCACTTCATCCGCCACCTTCTGGCGGACTTCCCGGAACAGTTCATATTCTAAGACAATCAGCTTGTCTTCCGCACCTAGGATAACATCCTCTAATTCTTTTAATTCCGGTGTGATAAAACGCTCAGCATTTGCCAGAGTCTGCTTTCTGGTGAAATAGTCCGGCACCATGTCTTTAAAGGAATTGGTTACTTCAAGATAATAGCCAAATACTTTGTTATATTTGATTTTCAGATTCTTGATTCCGGTTTTCTCACGCTCTTTTGCCTCCAAATCAGCAAGCCAGCTCTTTCCATCGGTCTTTGCTTTCCGCAGGCGGTCCACCTCTTCGTTATAGCCCTCTTTTAAGATGCCGCCGTCATGAAGGGTAAGTGGCGGTTCTTCCGCAATGGAACGTTCGATTAATTCGTATAATTCATCCAACGTATCCAGCTGCTCATATAAACGTTTTAAAAGTGGTGACTGAAAATCACTCATCAGTGTCTTAATCGGTGGCAGCATATGTATGGAATTGCGAAATGCAATCAAATCCCTTGGATTTGCGGTCTGATAAGTAACACGGGTAATCAACCGTTCCAGATCATAGACCGGATTTAAATATTCCCGGATTTCTTCTCTTGTGATGGCATTGGTATTAAATTCGTCAATGGCATCATAACGCTCTTCTATTTCCGTACGCTCAATTAATGGCTGTTCCACAAAGCTTCTTAAGGTTCTTGCTCCCATGGCTGTCCTGGTCTTATCCAATACCCAAAGGAGAGAACCACGCTTTTGCTTTTCCCGGAGGGTTTCAACCAGCTCTAAGTTTCGTCTGGTAGAACTGTCAATAATCATGAATTTTCCGGTGGTATACGGATGAATTGCCACCAGATTGGAAAGGGTTGTTTTCTGTGTCTCGTAAAGGTATTTTAATAATGCACCGGCTGCAACGACGCCGCTGTCATAATCTGCAAGACCAAGTCCTTCTAAATCCCTGACTTTAAAATGATCCTTTAAAGTCATCTGTGCTGTCTCATCAGAAAAATACCATGCATCCAGAGAATAAATTACGATTCCCATACGGTTTTTCATATCATCGATATCAATTCCGCTGATATAAAATGCTTCATTACAGATGATTTCTGTCGGCTGGTATTTATTGACTTCGTCCAATAATTTCCGTTCCGAATCCACTTCTGTCACATAGTAATCTCCGGTGGTAATATCTGCAGAAGAAATACCATAATGGTCACCGATATATGCGATACACATGATATAATTATTTTTCGTTTCATCCAGTGCCTGTGCATTTAAGGTAGTTCCCGGCGTTACAACTCTTGTTACTTCACGCTTTACCATTCCCTTGGCAAGCTTCGGGTCTTCCACCTGCTCACAGATAGCAACCTTATAACCTTTTTTCACCAGTCTGGTCAGATAAGTTTCTGCTGCATGATATGGGATTCCGCACATGGGTGCCCGTTCCTCTGCACCACAGCTCTTTCCGGTTAAGGTAAGCTCTAATTCTTTTGATACAACCTTTGCATCATCAAAAAACATTTCATAAAAATCACCCAGACGGTAAAATAAAATACAGTCCTTGTATTCTTCATGGGTTTTTAAATAATGCTGCATCATTGGTGTATATTCCGTCAATGTTCTGTATCTCCTTTTCTATTTCAAAACACCTGTTGTTTTAATCTATTTTAAGTTTTGCATATTTTCCTGCAATTGCTTCCGCTACTTTCAATCCGTCCATGGCTGCTGACATAATACCGCCGGCATAACCGGCACCTTCTCCGCAAGGGTAAATGCCTGCAATATTACTTTCAAAGGATTCATCCCTTGTAATCCGCACCGGAGAGGAAGTTCGGCTCTCCACGCCGGATAAAATGGCATCCTCCCTGTTATAGTCCGGAATGTATTTCGGAAAGAGCTCCATTCCTGCCTGAAAAGATGCTGCTAATTCTTTTGGAAAAATTTCCCTGAGATTTGCAAATGTATGTGCACCCTTTGTGGTACTTTCAAAAGCCCCATATCCTGTAGATATGCGATTCTCTTTAAAATCTCCGTAAAGCTGCTGCGGAATTGCTCCCTTTCCAATGCGATAGGCATTTTTTTCCAATTTCCGCTGAAACTCAATTCCAGCTAACGGTCCATCCCCTTCAAAATCATCCGGTCGAACCGATATGATAATGGCACTGTTGGCATTCTGCCCGGCTCTTGCATGATAGCTCATGCCATTGACTGCCAGCATACCTTCCTCCGAAGATGCATTTACGACATAACCACCCGGACACATACAGAAAGAATATACCCCGCGGTGATTCTCAAGATTTGCGGTCAGCTTATAGGATGCAGCAGGCAGCAGGGCATTTTTATGTCCGTTATACTGGCATGCATCAATCATCGCCTGCGGATGCTCTACACGAAATCCCACCGCAAATGCTTTGGCTTCCATCATAAGTCCCGCTTCCTGTAACATTGGGAAAGTATCTCTGGCGGAATGTCCGATTGCCAGCACCAGAACGTCTGTTGCTACTTCCTTTTCTCCGTTAATCCGGATGGCTTCTACTTTATCTTTCTTCCCATTCAGCGTAATGTCTGTAAGCTGGCTGAAAAAGCAGTAAGTTCCACCCATTCTTTCAATTTCCAGCCGGATGTTTTTTACGACTGTTTTTAAAATATCAGTTCCGATATGAGGCTTATTTATATATATAATTTCTTCCGGAGCGCCCATTTTCACAAAGATTTCTAACACTTCCCGGTTTCTTCCTGCCACATCTTTTACCAGCGTATTTAATTTCCCATCGGAAAAAGTACCTGCTCCGCCTTCGCCAAACTGTACATTCGTCTTTGGATTTAAGATGCCGTCCTTCCAGAACCGTTCTACTTCAGCGGTTCGCTCTTCCACACTGCTTCCACGCTCCAAAATAATTGGACAATAGCCATGCTTTGCCAGTTCATAGGCACAGAACATTCCTGCCGGACCGCTTCCTACAATAACCGGTCTGTGGGACAGCTGTTTCTCTCCGGCATCCGGGAAATGATAATGTATATCCTTTGCTTTAATGATATTGGCATTTTTATTCTTATGTAAAATCGTATCTTCCTGCTTCACTTCCACATCCACTGTGTATACAAAGGAAAGTTCATTTTTTCTTCTTGCATCAATGGATTGCTTTCGAATCTGATAATGGATCAGATCCTTTTCATTTTTTAGATGAAGTGTTTTGATAATCTGTCTTCTTAACATCTCTTCCGAATGTTCAATCGGAAGCTTTAACTGATTTACTCGTATCATGATAACTCCCTTGCCACATGTATCCCGGCTACTGCGCCGCTGCTCCATGCCCATTGCAAATTATAACCACCGCAGATTCCGTCAATATCCACCATTTCTCCGGCAAAATAAAGTCCCGGACAAAGCTTTGACTCCATGGTTTCTGCATCTATTTCATCAGTGTCTACGCCACCGGCAGTCACCTGTGCCGTATCAAAGGTATTCCAGTCAGTAATATCCACCCGGAGTCCCTGCACCGTATCTATAAATCTCTCTAATTCTTCTGTCTGCAGCCGGTTCGCATATTTTGCAGCTTTTATATGTGACTCTTCTAATAATACCGGAATTAATTTTTCCGGGAAAAAGCCGATTAAGGCTTCCCCGATGCGTTTTTCATCTGCTTTCTTAAATCTTTCCTTGAAATAGGTTAAGCACTGTTCTTTCTCCCAGAATGGCACAAAATTAAGTGTCGCATAGACTTCTTTCTGTTCTGATAACGCTCTTGTGGCAACTCTTGAAAGCTGAAATACCGGAATGCCGGATATTCCATAATTCGTAAGCTGCAATTCTCCCTGTTCGCTGCATACATGCGTGCTTTCTATGTATAAATCGACCTTTACATCTGCACGAATTCCTGCAATATCAGCAAAAAATGACTGCTTTCCCTTCAATCCGATAAGCCCCGGTACTAAATCTATGATATGATGTCCCAGACTTTCAAGATATAGGAAACCGCTTCCGTCACTGCCACTTTTCTTTAAGGTCTTACCACCGGTTGCCATTATGCATTTTGTTGCATAAAAATCACCGCCCTTGCTATGAAAAGTGAAGCCCTTTGCGGTCTTTTCTATGCCTCTTATGCCACAGCCACAGACCATTCCAACGTTCTGTTTCTTTAATTCCATCAGCAACACATCCCTGATTGCAGTTGCCTGCTCGCTCTGAGGATAATATCCGCCGTTACGCTCCTTTGGATATATGCCAAGTTCTTTAAAGAACTGCAGTGTCTCTTCCAGTCCAAACTGCTCAAATACAGGTGCAACAAAAGCAGGGTTCTGTCCGTAATATTTGTCCACACCCTGCACTTTATTTGTATAATTACATTTACCGTTTCCGGTTGCTAAAATCTTCTTACCAGGTACTTCGTTGTGCTCTAAAATAAGAACTTTTGCACCGTTTCGTGCCGCCATAATGGCTGCCACCAATCCGGCAGCACCTCCACCGACCACAACGACACCTATGCGTTCTGTATGCTTACTCATGCCAGTTATTTACTCTTCTCTCTATTTCTTTTGGACTGCTATGCAATCAGACCTATTCAGCCTTTTAGATTGTATCATAACAGTCTGAAACAATCAACTTTTTAACTGGAATAGCTTTCTAAGAAACGGTATAAATCTTCCAGTGTATCAAAGGTTTTCCCATTGCTGATTTCTTTTTTCAATTCTTCCGGCAGTCCCTGATACGCAATTCCAGTATACATGTATAAGGCATCCTCTTCGCCGAAATAGACATTCAGGTACCCGTCCTCTTCCCGGATAACAAATGCTTTTTTATTCTGAATGTTTGCACTTTCCACGCTATCCTCGAATTGCTCCGTATCAGCTTCCTGAATCTCTATTATTTTTTCCTGTTCTTTTTCATTCAGTTTCAGATAATACTGTCTTCCACCAATCCATGCAGAGATAGATAATACCAGTGCTCCAAGGAAAAAAGTGCGCATACGTTTTGTGTTTTTCATATTCATCACCACAAACAGTATGCGCAGGTTTTTTCTTTTTATACAATTTTTTCAAGAATTCTATGTTTTGCCCTTTTATTGCATTTTTATAATAAATGTAATTTCTTGGCAATACGGACAAAAAGGTGTCCCTTCGGGAATTTCTTTAATTCTTCCTCACTTAAGCCTTTTAATAATAAAAGCATTGCACCGTATACAACAGCTCCGATTACAATCGCAAGTATAGCTGCAATGGCATTTACCTTAATAACAGCAAAAATACCTTTGTAAACGCCAAAGACTACAACACCCATAATGGCAGAAGCTGCCACCGGGATTAAGAAAGTTTTCACAACTTCCTGACGATAACCACTGTATTTCCGTAAAGACATTGCGTTAAAGAGGCACATAAAGAATGCAAATAAAGCATTCGAATATACCACTGCATAAATACCAAGATGTAAACCAAACATCATCACTAATAGTGCAATCAGATGCAGTCCCAATGCGATAGCCGCATTTTTAACAGGCTCTCTCATCCGGTTAATTCCCTGTAACAGTCCATTAGATAATGTAGAAAGGGAATAGAATAAAATTGCCACTGCTCCCGTTGTCAACATGGTTGCTGCGGTAGTTCCTGTACTGCCATAAAGATGAAGCAGCTTTAATATCGGTCCTGACAGCACTGCAATTCCAATGGTACAAGGGAATGCAATTACCATAATAAAGCGGATTGCAATGTTAATCTGGCTTCGTACGGACTCTCTGTCCTTTCTTGCATACGCACCGGTAAGATTTGGTACGCAGGAAGCCGCCATCGCAGAAGCAATGGAAATCGGAATATTGATAATGGTCTTATATTTTCCGGAAAAGATTCCCCACCAGACATCAATATCATCCGGCTTATAGCCCTGTAGTTCCGCTACGTTCTTATAGATACCCTGATCTAAAATTGCACTGATATTATAAATTGTGGTACTTAAAAGTACCGGAACAATGGTCATAATCAGTACACGAAAGACATTCTGATAGGATTCTGTTTTGCTGCTGGTATCCCGGCGCATCTGTCGTTTAAAAATACGTTTGTATGCCAGAAACAACATTCCAAGGAATAAAAGTGCAAATACTGCTCCCATATTGGTACCCAGTGTTCCACCTGCAGCACCGTAAGCAGAGCCATACTTTTCTTTATTTCCAAGCACTGCTCCGATTCTTGCCCCATATCCATAGAGGATATAGGCAGCTGCAATACTGACAATCGCATTGACAATCTGTTCGATAATCTGTGAAATGGCACTCGGCATCATGGTACCAAGTCCCTGGAAAAATCCACGTAAGACTCCTAATACAGCAACTACCAGTATCGTCGGTGCCAGAACCTTCAATGCAAAAATACTAAGGGGCGTATTCAGCATGTTTGTGAAGAATGACGCACCAAAGAAAAGAATCAAACTTGCAGTAAGTCCGGTACCGGCTGCTAAAAGCAGGGCCCCTTTTACAATTCGATATGCATTTTTTCTTTGCCCCTTCGAGACACGGGCAGATACCAGCTTGGATACCGCCAATGGCAGGCTGTATGCAGAAATAATCAGCAGGATATTATAAATTTCAAAGGCTGCACTGTAATAACTGTTACCGGTATCTCCAATGATATTGGTCATCGGGATACGATAGAGCAGACCGATTATCCTGCTGACTATAGAGGCAATTGCAAGAATGGAACCCTGTACTAAAAAGTTGGAGTCACTCTTTTTTCCTGAACTCATAAATTTACCTCAAGTAATTTTTGAAATAATTATTTTGCGGAAGGTGGTGTAAACTCATCTTCTGTTGCATAGATATTTAATTTCTTCTCCATATCATTTAACAATACACATACCATGGTTTTACCCTGGTTTAATGTGATTTCATTTCCGGAAGCGTCATAGTATCTGGTTGGCTCGTTTTCGCTTGCTTTCTTCCATGTCACATCAATTACTTTACCGTTAGTAATATATTTTCCGGTTCCTTCACCGGTGCTCTCAACATCCAGATAACCGTGTGCATCATCTAACTTGGTATAATCGCAGTACTGAAGCAGAATGTTCTTAAAAGCAAGCTGTGTGCCTGTATTTTCATCCATATGCTCTTTTTTATACTGGAAACGATAGTATAAACCATCTTCACTGTTATATACAAACCAAGGATTGTTTATATAATATCCCGGCTGAACCACTGCTGCATCTGCTCCGTCTGTAAGTTCAATTTCTTTTTCATCATCTTCATTAAACTGATAATGTCCTGTATAATCGGAAGGCAGCTCGGTATCATAACCTTTTAATTCAATTCCGGCATCAATACCATCTGTGCTTACAAATGCATTGTGTGGAGCCTTTCTTGACTTGTCACGATAGAAAGTGGCAGAATCAATGGCACCCTCTAAACCGTTTAAGTCCTCAACTTTGCCACTCTCTAACAGCTCAGTTGCGTAAATTGCCTGTCCGTAATGAATATAAATTGCATCAAATTCCATTGCATAATATGCATAGTAGTGACGACAGCTTCTTACAGAACCAATCTTGTCTAATCCGGAGTAATCCTGGAAAATTGGCATCAGACGGGTAATTCCTCCTTCAGCAGGAGCTTCGTAAAGTACGTCTGCCTGCGACAGTCCATACTGTGGCAATGCATCATTGGTATTTCCAATCATGATTGCAACCGGTTTCTTCTTTGCTAAATCTGCATCAATCCATTCACCGGTCAGGTAACTTCTTGCCATACCATCTTTGCCGGTTTCGGTTTCGGTTTCCTCTGCTTCAGAAACGGTTTCTTTCGGTTCCGGAGCTTCCTCTTTTTTCTTACATCCAGCTAAAAGACTGGTTGCCATCAGTGTCATGCATAAAACAATACTTAATCTCTTTTTCATGATGTTCCTCCATTTTTATCTTAAAATATTTAAGCATTCTAAAATCTCGCGCTGCTTTCCTTCCATCACTGCAGCTTCCTGCTCTTCCATGTGGTCGTAACCAAACAGATGCAACATACTATGTACAATCAGAAATGCAAATTCTCTTTGCATGCTGTGACCATATTCCTCTGCCTGTTCCCTGACCTTGTCCACAGAAATAATAATATCCCCCAGCAGAATTTCCCCTGTATCCGGATTAAAGCAATCCTCCGTCTGATTCTCTATCTGGGAAAAATCTCCCGGTACATCATATTCTAACATTGGAAAGGATAAAACGTCCGTCGGGCGGTCTATCTCCCGGAACTCTTTATTAACCTTCCAGATACCTTCGTTATCTGTCAGCGTAAGGCTGATTTCTGCTTCAAAAGGAAAATGCTCATGTTCCATTGTAAACGATATTACATCTTTTGCAAGTGTTTCATAATCAAAATCGAAGGTAACCTCCGCTTCTTTTTCTATCGCAAGGCTCAAAATAAATCCGCTCCTTTCGTTAAAAACTCTCTGATTTTAATAAACTGGTTCATGCCAAGATTCGCTTCATCATATAATCCGGCAGCCGATTTTTCGTTTAATGTCTGATAAATAATAATATCATGATTCCAGCTGTTCTTCACGGTTTCCTTGTCCAAAAGTTCAAATTTGGTAACAATACTGTCCACAATATGTACGATTGCGGACTCTATGGAACTAATAGCATTTAATTCACCATTGTATTCGCTTAGAATCTTAACCACATTTTTCGGGAAACAGTTAATCTCAGCAAGACGAACTCCATTTTCTACAAACGGTTCTCCCTCCAGCTTGCCAATCCGGTAGTAAAATCCTGCCGCAGCTACCGTTTTATCATCTGCCCCAAGCTCCTTTGCACATTCTTCTGCCACACTCGAAACTTTACGGGCATGTGCATAATCAATTTCCGAATAGTTTTTAATTTCCTGTACCAGCGGAAAATTTTCTGCAATAATTTCAGCTAAAGTACGTTCTTTTTCATGCTTCGTATAATAATACAGCCTGTCTGCAAAAAAGTACGAAAAAACTGCAGTCAGTATCATGCTGCATCCTGCGGATAAGTACTGATGATAATTGATTTCAAAGCTGCTGATGTAATAGAAGATACTCGGAACAGCAAACGACAATGCAACGGTCATGATGCATCCATAAATTTTATATTTTTTCTGGCTGATTACCATAAGCAGAATTCCGGAAAGTACCGTCAGCATAGTATATGCCGCATATTCATAAAAACTGCCGCTGGAACACATGCAAAGCAGTGTATTAAAATAAATTCCGCCTAAAATACCAATCAGTTCATTTCCGCCACAGGAAAGAATCATGACCGGAATCATGACCGGTGCCATATATGCCGGCATAAAAAAGAAACCCACATAACAGGCTGATGCTGCAAGAAAGCAAAGAAACAGCTGATGAAAATCACTTCTTTCATTCCGGTTCAGATGCCCTCTGATACGTTCCATTTCAATCACTGCAATCAGCAATGGCAGATATAAAGCATTTACAAAAACAAGCACCAGTACACGGTCTATAGTAAACTTGCAGATAATTGCCAGAAAAACAGAATAAAGCGCAACGGAAATAAGGATTCCCAGCATACGAATCATTCTTTTGGGTGAAAATCTATCTTCCTTCATTTTTCGTTACTCTTTTCGTTCTTTTATTTGCTTTTGATTCATAATCGTCATAAGCTTTTACAATCTTCTGTACCAAAGGATGTCTTACTACGTCAGCACTGGTCAATTTGCAGACGGATATCTCATCCACATTGCGAAGTACACGTAATGCCACATCCAGTCCCGACTTCGTTCCCGGAGCCAGATCCTTCTGGGTAGCATCGCCGGTCACCACAACCTTGGAGCCAAATCCAATACGTGTTAGAAACATCTTCATCTGTGCCGGTGTTGTATTCTGTGCCTCATCTAAGATAATAAATGCATTATCTAAGGTACGGCCTCTCATATAAGCCAATGGTGCGACCTCAATAAGCCCCTTTTCCATATTCCGCTGAAAGCTTTCTGCTCCCATAATCTGATACAGTGCATCATACAGCGGGCGAAGATACGGATCTACCTTGCTCTGTAAATCTCCCGGGAGAAATCCTAATTTCTCACCGGCTTCAATTGCAGGACGGGTTAAAATAATACGATTTACTTCTTCATTCTTAAATGCAGTAATTGCCATTGCCATGGCAAGATAAGTCTTTCCGGTTCCGGCAGGCCCGATTCCAAATACAATCATCTGCTTACGGATGGCATCCACATAAGCCTTCTGGCCTAAAGTCTTTGGTTTCACCGGTTTGCCGTTTATCGTATGGCAGATGCAGTCCTTATCGATTTCTACCAACGAGCCTTCTTTATGTTCTCCCAAAAGAGAAAGTGTATATGCAACCTTCTGCTCATCAATCATGTTTCCTCTCTCTGCCAGTTGTAAAAGTTCTGCAAACACCTTGCATGCACCCTCTACATTTGCGGTATCTCCAATGACTTTGATTCCTTCATTGCGGGGCACTACCGTAACATTTAAGGTCCGTTCAATCAATTTTATATTATGGTCAAATTGTCCGAAAATATTGGAAACATGCTCTGCCGGTATATCAATTCTTGTTTCATTCAAGCTCATTTAATACTAGCCCTTCCTCTGTGTCTTCTGTATCAGGTGCTGTAAGCTGTTCCGTTTCGTGCCTTAAAGCAGCTTTTGTGCGCACTTTGATGATTCCTTCCATGATACAGTTTTTATCGTCCATATCTATAATAACATTTTTTTCTAAAATTTGAATATTTTTTTCTGCTAAATGTGACAAATAAATATTAAAATTTTCTGTAGCAACCGCTTCTGCCTGCTCTTTCGTATAAATTTCCTGTTCTGTCCGATACTCTTTTAAAGTACTATAATAGATTCCAAGTGGCAGATAAAAGTCCCCATGGAGGCAAAGCTGCTTATAATCCGTGGTTTTGTCTGCACATTCAAATTCACCGCTTAATGCCGGAAGTGTTATTACTTTTCCAAAGAAATCAATGGAATACCGTTTCTTTTCTGCACCGGTCATTCTTTTTTCTTCGTGGGCAAGGGAAAATTTATCATGGTAGGGATATTCCGTCAGTAGATATATATCCGCATCTGCATTGCAATATTCATAGGCATACCGTTCCCCGCTGTCATTGGTCAAATCAATCCTGCCACTTACTAATATATCTCCTGCCTTTACTGCATCGCCGTTCTTTACTAGTGGGGTTCCATTTCTTGTAATAATGGATTCCACTGTCGCATCCTCTTCTGCTATCAGGTCTGAAGCTTCATACGGCAATTCTTCCATTGCTTCCTGCTGTACCAGATTTTCCTTGATTAATACCGTCATTTTCGTTCCGTAAATCTGTACCGATGCCCAGATGATTTCCGGAAACTGTGCCCGCAGATCCCGTTCTAACTGTTCGCAGTCAATTGTACGAATCCGGTCTCCGTAACCACAATCCTCCTCATCAAGAAATGTTAAAACGGTTTCTGTCGTAACAGATGAATTACCATCTACCTCCACATTCCAGAGAAATCGTGATAAAAACCACACCAGACCAGCTGCGAGAATTACTCCCATCAGGAAGCATTTTCGTTTCCGGTAACGGTTCATCCAGAACGGAAATCCTATTTTGCGCAGAATACGAATCCTGCATCCGGTCTTGCTTACGAACGGACGGATACTCCAAAACGCACGAATGCTGATAAAAAAGCGATAAACATCTTCCTCTTTTCGAAGATTCCAGATTAAAATATTGTGATTGCCACACAGATTTAAAAATCGTTCCGGAGCATAACCACTTAAGACTACCTCAAGGTAACCGCCTATATATTTAAGCAGGGAAAGTGTTGTCATAGAAAACCTCTATTCATACTCAATACTTTGGATGATTCCTGTTATTTTCATCTCTTCATTCGTATAATAGGAAATGTTGAGATTTTTCCCACGAACAAGAATCCGGCAGCTTTTCGCCTGAATCCTGATATATTCTTTCTCGTATTCTAAGATTCCCTTATAATTTTCCAACAGCAGTTCCCTGTTACCCATAACGGTTACAATTGCTGCCCGGTAGACTAAGTCTTTCGGCAGTTCTAAGGATTCCACCATATGATTTTTAAAATCTTTTTTTAACTCTTTCTTATTGTTTTTCCTCATATATAACTATATGAGTTTTTTTCTTTTCTATGCGGTAATATATTTTAAAACTGTTTCCGGTGCATCCAGTGGCTCTTTACTGAAAAGAAATGCATTTTGAACCAGTTCCTTTGCATCGTTGCATTTTGCTGCATCATTACCATATAATTCGGCCAGACATTCTCCTTTTTTTACGCTGTCTCCTATTTTTTTCTTGAGGCGGATACCGGCAGTTAAATCAATCTGACTCTCCTTTGTCTCTCTACCGCCGCCAAGGCTCATGCAGGCAGTTCCAATTGCCATAGCATTTAAAGCTTCTACATATCCATCTTCCGGTGCGGTGATGGTCTCTGTAATTGCTGCTTTTGCCAATAACTGCGGATGATAAACCTGTTCCTTTCTGCCACCCTGTGCTTCTACAAAGTCTGCAAATTTATCCAGTGCTTTTCCGCTTGCAATGACTTTCTCCATCATTGTTCTTGCTTCGTTTTCATCTTCTGCTACACCGGCAGCCTTTAACATAAGATACCCTAATGCATAGACAACATCCATCAGATCCTTTGGCCCTTTTCCATTCAATGCTTCAATGGCTTCCTGCACTTCCACAATATTGCCTACTGTATTGCCAAGAGGCTGTGACATATCTGTAATAACCGCATAAGTTTTCTTTCCAGCACCATTTCCGATGGCCACCATAATCCGGGCAAGTTCCTCTGCCTTTTCCACAGTCTGCATGAATGCACCGTTTCCAGTCTTTACGTCAAGGACAATGGCATCCGACCCGCTGGCTAATTTCTTACTCATAATGCTGCTGGCAATTAAGGATTTCTCCGCTACCGTAGCAGTGACATCCCGGAGTGCATACAGCTTCTTATCTGCTGGTGCAAGATTAGCAGTCTGTCCCGCAATTGCAACGCCAACCTCTGATACCTGCTTTAAAAAGGCTTCTTCTGATATGGAAGTGCTGAATCCTTCAAAGCATTCTAACTTATCAATGGTTCCGCCGGTATGACCCAATCCTCTTCCGGACATTTTTGCTACCGGAACACCCAGTGCAGCAATGATTGGTGTCAGAATCAGGGAGGTCTTATCTCCTACACCACCGGTGCTGTGTTTATCCACCTTTACGCCTTTAATACCGGATAAATCAAGCACATCTCCGCTATCCCGCATAGCAAGTGTTAATGCCAGTGTCTCATCGTGATTCATTCCCTGAAAACAGATTGCCATCAGCATGGCTGACATCTGATAATCCGGAATTTCACCGGTTGTAAATGCATTTATCATCCACTGGATTTCTTCTTTGCTTAAAGCAGCTCCTTCCTTTTTCTTTAAAATGAGGTCGTACATCCTCATAAAATCTCCTCCTTTTATCCGTTTCTTCTATTTATGATACGGTTGCTTATTTGTGATACGGTTCATGATTGATAATCCGATAGCTCCGGTATAACTGCTCCAATAAAATAACACGCATCAGCTGGTGCGGAAATGTCATCTTCGAAAAGCTTATTTTTTCATCTGCACGTTTTAATACTTCATCCGCAATTCCAAGGGAGCCTCCGATCACAAGAACGATATGGCTGTTGCCCTTTACCATCAAGTCACTGACTTTTTCCGATAAAGCAACAGAATCCAGCATTTTTCCGTTGATTGCAAGGGCAATGACGTAGCAGTTCTTTCCCTCTAAATATTTTAAAAGACGTTCCCCCTCTTTACGACGAATCTGCTGTTCCTCTGCCTCGGATGCTCCATCCGGTGTTTTCTCATCTGCCACTTCCACAATTTCAAGCTTACAGTATCTGCCCAGTCTTTTTTCGTACTCGGCAATGGCATCCCCGAAATATTTTTCTTTGATTTTTCCTACGCATAATATTGTTATCTTCATACTTGCAGTATACCTTATTTCAGAAATACAGACAAGGTTATTGTATCGTCGGATAAAATCACTTATAATAGTATTATTATAACGAAAGGTCAGGTACATAACATGGTATACAAGGAGAAAGATGCCCAGCTGGAAGATAATCGTTCTACCGCTTATACATTCCTTGGAGTTGGAATTGCCGGTCTGATTTTTGTCATTCTTTTTGCTCTGGACATCATCAAATTACCAATGGCTGATTATATGCGTGTTATTATGATTGTTGTAATGTCTGTTCTGTTTGTTATTTTTCTTGGAATCGGAATTACACATTTCCGTAAAATCAACCAGATGTCTGCGGATGCAGATATGGAAAGCAGACGCACCAGCGAAATTATGGAATGGTTCTCTTCAAACTATACTGCGGAAGAAATCGACCATGTCAGTGGTGCTGACAGCGAGCCTTCCATGGAGCAGCGTTACTTTATCCGTTCCGACAAAATTGCCGCACTTCTTCATGCTAAATTTGCCGGTCTGCCGGAGGATTATGAAGAACATATCTTAGAAAAGATTTATGCCGCTTACTATTCAGACAACAATGAATAAACAGCAGATTTCTGCTTAAATATAATACAATCAAAGGAGTAACAAAATGAAATTATTAGAAGAGAAAATTCTTGCAGAAGGAATCGCAGAAAGCGAAAACATTTTAAAGGTTGACAGCTTTATCAATCATCAGGTGGATCCTGAATTAATGAAGAAAATGGGCAAAGATATTGCAGAACATTATAAAGGAAAAGGTATCACACGTATTGCCACCATCGAAAGCTCCGGTATTGCTCCGGCTCTTATGGCTGCAGAAGCATTAGGCGTTCCACTTGTTATTTTAAAGAAACAGCCTTCTAAAATTTTAAATCATGATTTATATCAGACTGTTGTAACTTCTTATACCAAAGGAACCAGCTATGAATTAACCATTTCCGCAAAATACATCAGCGAAAATGACCACATTCTTATCGTGGATGATTTCCTTGCCAACGGCGAAGCTGCTACCGGTGCTATCCGCCTAATCCGTAAAGCACATGCCACCATCGCAGGTGTCAGTGTTTTAATCGAAAAAGCATTCCAGCCTGGACGTGAAAAATTAGAGGAACAGGGCATCGATGTTTATTCTTTAGCAAGAGTATCCAGACTTGACAAGGGTGTCATTGAATTTGTAAAAGAAGACTAATTTTTAAAATCCCCGGAACGAAGGCAGATAAGAAACATTCTTATCCATATTCATTCCGGGGTATTTTTTACTTTACAGGAAATTGCTTTCCTGTAAAGTAAAAAATGCTCCGCGAGGATGCGCACTGCGGCGTATAAGGTAGATGTCGCAAGCGACCGCCGCAGGCGCAAGAATGTGTCAAGACACATTCTTTGTTCATCCGCCATAGCTTATTCCGGCAGATAAATGTAATTATATCTTATCACCGGGCTTGCCAGTCCATGGTCATCTACCACAAGAACAGACAACACATTATTGCCCTGTGGCATTTCAAGTGGTTCACTGTATACATCAGAATCCTGTGTTGGTGTTGAGCCATCCCAGGTATAGTAAGCAGTGGAACCGGCGGGAACCTGTATACTGATGCTCTGCGCATCATAATATGTTCCGGCAGCAGGTGTTACATTAGCAGAATCCGGAGCTTCAAAAGTAATTTCATAATCTGCTTCTGCAATCTCACTATAAAAGCCTCTTGCGTCCTTTGCTACTGCTTTGATGGTATATTCTTTCTCATCCTCTAAAGAAATCGGTTCTGTATATTCCATTCCCTTTTCAATCGGAGAATCACCATTTAACGTATAATAAATGGTACAGTCTGAGTCTGCCATCAGTTCAATTTCAATCGTATCATTGTATTCCCCAGCTTCTTCCGAAAACTCCGGAGCCTTTACTTCATAATTATCAAACAGCGCTTTTATTTTATCAGAGTCTGATTGTTCATATAAATCCTGTAGTTTATCATATTCCTTTTGCTTATCATATAAGGCAATCAGCATCTGATACGCTTCTTCATTGTTCTTATCAAGGGTAAGTATCTGTAACAAATACGCTTCTTCTGATGTTTCATCTTTTCGGAGACGGTACAAATCAGCCATCCGGAGTAATACATCCACATTATCCGGCTGCAATTTCTCAGCCTGTTCAAAATAGGTCAATGCCTTGGTATAATTCTTCTCTTCCGTGTAACTGATTCCCTTCTGATACTGATAATCAAAAGATTTCTTATGGCTGTTCTGCACCAGAAGAACAATGATAACACCAATGATTGCAATAGCAATCAGAACTGATACTGTAATCAGAAGTCTTTTCTGTTTCTGTTTCTTTTTCTGTTCTGCCTCTTTCTTTTTTTTCTGGCTGTTTTTCAAAGATTTTTTCTTCTTTCCGTTGGAAGAGGCATTCTTACTCGGTTTATCGTCTTCTTCTAATAATTCTTTTAAAATATCCTCTTCCACATTATAATCCGGAACAATCTGTGCTTCTTTTCCACATACAGAACAGTACACACAGCCTAATTTTATTTCTGCTCCACAATTTGCACACTTCATAGCCTTCTCCTATTCATGTCTCATAGCTTCCACACAATTGTTCATTAACATTGCAATGGTCATTGGTCCGACTCCACCCGGAACCGGTGTAATCGCACTACAAAGCTGCTCTACTTCATCAAATTTTACATCACCGGAAAGTTTATTGTTCTCATCGCGATGAATTCCTACATCAATGACAACTGCACCATCTTTTACATAGGATGCATCAATAAATTCTTTTTTCCCAATTGCAACAATCAGAATATCTGCCTCTTTACAGATTTCCTTTAAATTACGGGTTTTTGAATGCGTTACTGTAACAGTTGCATTCTCACGCAGCATTAAGATTGCCATCGGTTTTCCAACAATATTGCTTCTTCCAACGATAACACAGTGTTTTCCCTCAATATCAATGTCAGAACGCTTCAGAAGCTGGATGATTCCGGCAGGTGTGCAGGAAATATATCCTTTCTGTCCAATCATCAATGCGCCGACATTTTCCGGATGGAAACCATCTACATCCTTCTTCGGAGAAATGGCACGGATTACCGCATCCTCATCAATGCCCTCTGGCAATGGAAGCTGTACCAGAATGCCTTTTACATGTTCTTCTTTATTCAATTTATCGATTAAAGCCAGTAATTCATCCTGGGAAGTCTCTTCCGGAAGCTCATAAGAAAGAGAATCTATCCCAATATATTCACAGGCACGTTTTTTGTTTCTGACATATACACTGGATGCAGGGTCATTTCCCACCTGGATTACAGCAAGTGCGCCTGTGATTCCCTGTTCCTTTAACTGTACTACTTCTTCTTTTAATTCATCTTTTATTTCAGCAGAAATTCTTTTTCCATCAATTAATAATGCCATGATACCTCCTAAAATAATCCTGTAATTACGCCGTCATTAGTTACATCAATATTATTTGCAGCCGGTACTTTCGGAAGTCCAGGCATGGTCATAATAGAGCCGGTAATAGCTACTACAAAGCCTGCTCCGGCAGATACATATACTTCACGGACATTTACGGTAAAGCCAGTCGGTCTGCCAAGCTTTGATGCATCATCAGAAAGAGAATACTGGGTCTTTGCCATACATACAGGGAAATTGCCCATTCCCATTTCTTCAATATGTTTTAATTCTTTTAATGCAGCCTTACTGTAAGTTACATCATCTGCTCCATAAATCTCAGTTGCAATCGTCTTAATCTTATCCATAAGAGATATCTCATCCTCATACAGAGGTTTGAAATGTGCTTCTTTATGATCTAAAGTATCCAGTACTTTCTTTGCAAGTTCGATTCCGCCTTCGCCACCTTTTTCCCATACTTCAGATAATGCAAATTCACAGTTTCTTTCCTTGCAGAAGTTCTCTACAAATGCAATTTCTTCTTTGGTATCGGTTACAAAGGAGTTTAAGGTAACTACTACCGGTACACCAAATTTTTGAAGGTTCTCGATATGTTTCTCTAAGTTTACAATTCCCTTCTTTAAGCTTTCCAAATCTTCTTTTGCAAGGTCTGCCTTTGGAACCCCACCGTTATATTTTAATGCGCGGATGGTTGCTACCAGTACCACTGCGTCCGGTTTAAGTCCCGCCTTACGGCACTTGATATCAAAGAATTTCTCAGCACCAAGGTCAGCACCAAAACCGGCCTCTGTAATTGCAATATCACCTAATTTTAAAGCTGTCTTAGTAGCACGGACACTGTTACATCCATGCGCAATATTTGCAAATGGTCCACCATGAACGATGGCTGGATTGTGCTCTAATGTCTGAATCAGATTTGGTTTGATGGCATCTTTTAAGAGTGCTGCCATGGAACCGGTTGCATGTAAATCATCTGCCGTAATCGGCGTTCCGTCAAAGGAATAGGCAACAATGATTCTGCCCAGACGGCGTTTCAAATCTTCCATATTGTCCGCCAGACATAAAACAGCCATAATTTCAGATGCCACTGTAATGATGAAATGGTCTTCACGTACCATACCATCCATCTTGCTTCCAAGACCGATTACAATATTTCTAAGTGCACGGTCATTCATATCCATACAACGTTTCCATACTACCTGACGTGGGTCAATTCCAAGCTGGTTACCCTGCTGGATATGATTATCTAATAATGCTGCCAACAGGTTATTTGCGGATGTAATTGCATGGAAATCTCCGGTAAAATGCAGATTTAAATCTTCCATCGGAACTACCTGCGCATATCCACCACCTGCGGCTCCACCTTTGATTCCAAAGCACGGTCCTAAAGACGGCTCACGAAGTGCAAGTACCGCTTTTTTACCAAGTAAAGCCATCGCCTCACCAAGTCCGATACTTGTTGTGGTCTTTCCTTCGCCGGCAGGTGTCGGGTTAATAGCTGTTACAAGAACCAGTTTGCCATCTTCCCGGTCTTTTACAGACTCCCATAATTCATCGGAAATCTTTGCTTTGTATTTTCCGTAAAATTCCAGCTCATCCTCGTTTATCCCGAGCTTCTCAGCCACTTCCTTAATATGTACCAGTTCTGCTTCCTGTGCAATTTCAATATCTGACTTCATCTTCATTTCCTCCTCATGGATTGTATTCTATAAATCTTTCTTAATTACCCTCTTCAATAAATGCTTCCAGCTGTTCCGGAGACATTAACACCTGTCGCGGCTTGGTTCCTTCATCCGGTCCTACTACACCAGCTTCTTCCAGCTGATCCATAATTCTTGCAGCCCGGTTAAAACCGACTTTAAAATAACGCTGAATCATTCCGATGGAACCTTTATCTTTATCAATCAAAAGCTTTGCAGCATCCAAGAAATAAGCATCTCTGTCATTTCCATCACCAGATGCCGCATCAGCACCAGTGCTTGCGGATACAGAAATATTGTTCATCCGCTCTTCAATATCACTACTGTAGCCTTCCCCCTCATTGTGTTCCTTTAAGAATTCAACCACATCTGATACCTCTTTATCGGATACAAACGCACCCTGTACACGAAGCGGTTTCTGTAAGCCCTGCGGATAATAAAGCATATCGCCTTTTCCTAAAAGCTTTTCCGCACCGTTCATATCAAGAATGGTTCTTGAATCCACACCGGACGTTACAGAAAATGCGATTCGGGATGGCATATTTGCTTTAATCAGTCCGGTAATGACATTTACGGAAGGACGCTGTGTTGCAATGACAAGATGGATTCCTGCGGCTCTTGCAAGCTGCGCCAACCGGCAGATAGCATCTTCCACATCCCCCGGTGCAACCATCATCAAATCCGCCAGCTCGTCCACAATAATTACAATCTGCGGCATCTTCTTTGGCTTATCCGGGTCATCAATATCTTTGATTCCTTCTATTTTCTGGTTATAGCCCTTCAGATCACGAACACCGTATTCTGCAAATTTCTGATAACGGTCTGTCATTTCAGCTACCGCCCAGTGCAATGCACCTGCCGCCTTCTTCGGATCTGTAACAACCGGAATAAACAAATGTGGGATTCCATTGTATACACTTAACTCAACCACCTTCGGGTCAATCATGATAAGCTTTACATCCTCCGGATCTGCCCGGTACAAAATACTCATAATAATTGTATTGATACAGACAGATTTACCGGAACCGGTAGCTCCTGCAATCAATAGATGCGGCATCTTTGCAATGTCCGCAATCATGACTTTTCCGGCAATATCTTTTCCGGCTGCAAAAGCAATCGGTGATTTATTGGCATGAAATTCCTCTGACTCTACCAGATCACGGAACATAACCGGAATACTTTCTTTATTCGGCACCTCGATACCAATGGCTGCTTTACCCGGAATCGGTGCTTCAATCCGGATATCCGCCGCCGCAAGATTCATCTTGATATCATCGGACAAATTTACGATTTTGCTGACCTTTACACCCATTTCCGGCTGGAATTCATATCTCGTTACTGCTGGTCCGCAGTTGATAGCCGTAATTGTAATATTAATTCCAAAATTCTTTAAGGTCTCTTTTAATTTTGCTGCTGTCTGATTGAGATAATCTCTGGTATCACCGGAAGCAGCTGCACTTCCCTTTTTCAGTAGATTCACCGGTGGGAATACATATCTGCCACCGGAATTTTCCTGTTTTACGATAGATTCTTCTACAGCCGCCACTTCATCTTCGATTTCCATCTTGTCCTGCTTCTTATTCTTCCTTGGCTTTTCTTCTTCCATTACAGGATGCACCGGTTCTTTTGGCAGATTGCTTTCTGCCTTTGGCTCTGCAATTGGTTCCGGCTCAAACGCAGCTTCAGATGCAGGCTGAATGATCGGTTCTACCGGTTTTACCTCTGCTCTGTGTATCGTTGCCACCGGCTCATTCAGCGTATGAATTACCGGCTCCTGCCATACCGGCTGTTCCATTTCCTGGCTGCCGTTGGTTGCCGTAAGCGCAACTTTATTTTCTTCCTGTACCACAGGCATATCTTCGATATCACTCAAAGTAATTTCATTAATATCATCTGATTTAAATTTCTTTTTATCCGGGGATGGTAATTTGGTATCCAATGCCACACCGCTTACCTTCTTTTCCATCCGTCGTCTTGCCTGCTCTTTTTCTCTTTCTTTCTCCCTCTCTTCCCGGCGTTCCTTGGCAGCATCCATACGACGGATTGCATCATCCTTTGCTGAATCGTAAATGACTTTTCCGCCTTTTTGCATACCCTTCATAATAGAGCGTTCTGTAATCAGCACCAGCGATATTATCAAAACAATAATATCAATGACATAAGTACCCGGCACACCAAAATTCGGACACAAAAGCTGTTCTAATAATCCGCCGATAATACCGCCACCGGCTTTATTGTCAAAGCCATATTGGAACGCAGATATTGCTCCGGCTTCCTTGCTGCTGTCTGTTACCATCTGCACAAACAGGCATAAAAAGGATACAAATAATACCGCCGCTACAATTTTGACTGCTGCTACTTTATTTTCCCGGTTAGACACTGCGAACACCACTGCTAAAAAGAGACAGATTGGGAATACATATGCCATTAATCCAAATATTCCAAAGAAAAAGGAACTGACTCCGCTTCCGATTTTTCCGCCGATTCCAAAATTGGCAAGCAGCAAAACAATACAGACTGCCAGTGTAATCCAAAGAATCACTTCATTCCGGAAGGATTCCTGCTGTTCCCGCTGTTTTCTTGCCTTTGATGCTGTTGTTCCCGTTGTTTTCTTCTTCTGAGTTGTCTTTTTTCTAGTTCCAGTTGCCATTTCAATCTCCCGTTTACATATAAAAATATCCTCCAATTGATACCAGTCCCATTATGAGACAGTAGATGGAAAATATCGTGAATTTCTTTTTGCGCACTACTACCAGCATGGTCTTAATGCAGATATAACCGACTACGGCTGCCACCAGCGTTCCAACTATGTAATTCAAAACATCTGCAGACTGTAATGCTGCAAATTCAACATCCTTAATCTCTACTACCAGTGCTCCAAGTATTGCCGGAATAGACATGATAAAAGAATATTTTACCGCAAATTTGCGGGTCATTCCGGTAGAAAGACATGCTGTGATTGTGGTTCCTGACCGCGATAAGCCCGGCATGGTTGCGATTCCCTGACTGATACCGATTAAAAATGCATTGGTATAAGCTACCTGCTTTGGTGTCTTGCCGCCATCCGGAATCCGGTCTGCAATAAATAAAAGCACTGCCGTAATAATAAGGCAGATTCCAGGAACCAGTAAAATCTGCTCTGCCGCAGACACCAGATCTTTCGCTGCAATTCCAATAATTCCGGTTGGAATCGTGGAAACAATGACAAGCATCACAAATTTCCGGTAACTATTATGCACGATTTTACGGTATGGTAAATCTTCTTTTGTTATCACACGTTTAAAAAAGGTTGCCACATTTACAAAAGAATCACCAATAATGGCAAAGCCTTCTTTAATCATGCGGAATATATCCTTATAATATACAATAAATACGGCAATCAGTGTTCCGATGTGAAGCAGAATATCAAAAAACATTCCGCCGGTTTCTATTTGAAAAAACTGTTTAAATATTGCAAGATGACCGGAACTGCTTACCGGCAGAAATTCGGTTAATCCCTGTATCAGACCTAATAAAACAGACTGTAATAATGACATAGCTGCCTCCTTGGTATCTCTCACTACAGTTACTTGTATAAAATTATCAACACTGTGCATTAGTATACCATATTTTGATGCGTTTGTCATTACAGGCATTCGTTTTTCTGTTCTCGTATAATCTCATGCAATTTATGAAGTGCCTGGTCGATTCCCCCCACTTCGTCAATCAGTCCTTCTTTTACTGCATCCGCTCCTACAAGAATGGTTCCCAGATCCTTCGTCAGCATGGTGGTATTCATCATGAGCTGCTCTAATCTTTTTTCATCCGCTCTGCTGTGAGATGCTATAAAATGAATAATCCGATTCTGCATCTGCTGGAAATAATCATAAGTTGGCGGTGCTCCGATTACTGTCCCGCTCATACGCACCGGATGGATGACCATGGTTCCCGATGGCACAATAAAAGAATAGTCCGTTGAAACCGCCAGCGGCACACCAATGGAATGACTTCCGCCTAAGACAAGGGACACTGTCGGTTTACTTAAGGAAGATAGCATTTCTGCAATAGCAAGTCCGGATTCCACATCACCGCCTACTGTATTCAAAAGCACAAGAACACCATCCACCTGGTCAGAATCTTCTATTTCTGCAAGCTTCGGCAGTACATGCTCATATTTCGTTGTCTTGGTATTGGAAGAAAGACATTCATGACCTTCAATCTCACCAATCACCGATAATAAATGAATCTTCTGATGCCATCGGCTGTCAGATAAGGAAATCTGCCCGGATTCCCTGATCAGTTCTTGTTCGTCTAACTGTTCCTTTTTCGATTCATCTTTTTTCTGTTCTTTGTTTTCTGCTTTTTCTATTTTTGATTCTGTATTTTGTAATTCTGCATTTATGATTTCTTCATTTTTCAATTCCACATTTGGGACTTTTTTCTTTAGCAGCACTTGGTTTTCTTTCTGCTCCATATCAGATGCTCCCTTCTTTCTGTCTGGATTATTTCTCGCTACTCGCGAAAAAAATAAGACAGGCAGTTTTACACTGTCTGTCTTATTATCTACATGATATTCTTTTTTATACCGGCCAGCCCTTTAAATAATTGTAAAGGTTCTCATAACGGCACTTGGAGCTCTTCCAGGAGAAGTCTTTTGCCATGCCACGGTCAATAATCTGGTTCCACTGTTTCTTCTTGTCAAAGAAAATGTGTTTGGAATAATTAATGACAGAAAGCATTTCCTCCCCATTGTAATTACTGAATGAGAATCCGTCTCCGGTATTCTCATATTCATTATATGGAACAACAGTATCTTTTAATCCACCAGTCTCGCGGACGATTGGCACTGTTCCGTAGCGGAATGAAATAAGCTGTGTCAGTCCACATGGCTCAAACCGGGATGGCATTAAGAAGGCATCGGCAGATGCATATAACTTATGTGCCAGGTCATCGGAGTAACAGATATTTGCAGACACACGATCCGGATATTTCCATGCATAATAACGGAACATGTTCTCATACTGGCCTTCACCGGTTCCAATTACTACAAGCTGTGTAAAGTCATCTACGATACGGTCGATAACGAAGTTAATCAAATCTAAACCCTTCTGGTCTGTCAGACGCGAAATAAGACCAATCATATATTTCTTCTTATCTACAGTCAGTCCTAAGTCTTCCTGCAATTTCAGCTTGTTATTGACTTTCTTCTTGCGGAATGACTCAGCATCATAGTTACAGTAAATCTTATTATCTGTTGCCGGGTTGTAAACCTGATAATCGATACCGTTTACAATTCCCTGCATATCATAATGACGGGCGGAAAGCAGACCATTTAAACCTTCCCCATAATTTTCTGTCTGAATCTCATTGGCATAAGAATCACTGACTGTGGTAATGTAGTCTGCATAAACCAGACCACCCTTTAACATATTAGCATCTTTCTTATATTCCAGCTTATCCGGTGTAAAAAGTGATGCCGGAAGTCCGGTTAACCCCTGCATGGTCTTAATATCCCATACACCCTGGAATTTCAAGTTATGAATAGTCATAACAGATTTCATACCCCAGAAGAACATATCTCCCTGAAACTCGTTTTTCAGATATACCGGAATGAGACCTGTTTCCCAGTCATGACAATGGATAATATCCGGCTGGAAGCCGATAACAGGAAGCATAGATAATACTGCCTTATCAAAGAAACAGAATTTTTCGATATCCTGTCTGATATTTCCATAAGGTGAAAAACAATCAAAATACTCTTTATTATCGATAAAGTAATATGTAATTCCATATAATTCATATTTTAATACGCCCACATATTTGCTTGGGATATAAGAACCTGTTCCCATGTAAAAATGTGTTACATATTCAAACTGGCTCCGGAAATGTTCCGGTATACAACTATAGTTTGGAATTACCACACGAATATCCCAATACTGAGGGTCAAATTCCTTTGGCAGTGCACCACACACGTCCGCAAGCCCTCCGGTTTTAATAAATGGTACACATTCTGATGCTGCAAATAGAATTTTCTTCATTTTGCTACCCCTTTCTGCTTAAACATTCTCCAATGCCTGTTCCAGGTCTGCAATGATGTCTTTTACATTTTCTGTTCCAACGGAAAGCCGGATTAAATCCGGTGCTACACCTGCTTCAATTAACTGCTCATCTGTCATCTGACGATGTGTATGGCTGGCAGGATGCAGGACACAGGTTCTGGAATCTGCTACATGTGTTACAATTGCAGCTAATTTCAGATGATCCATAAAGGATACGGATACTTCCCTACCACCCTTTAAACCAAATGCAATAACACCACAGGTGCCATTTGGCATATATTTTTCTGCCAGTGCATGATATTTGTTATCCCTTAAGCCCGGATAGTCTACCCATGCCACTTTATCATTTGCATTTAAATATTCTGCTACCTTCTGGGCATTTTCACAATGTCTTGGCACTCTTAAATGTAAAGTTTCCAGCCCGACATTCAGTAAGAAGGAATTCATTGGGGATGGAATGGAACCAAGGTCACGCATAAGCTGTGCTGTTGTTCTTTTTCGATATAAGCCAGCTTACCAAATTTCTGAGTGTATACAATTCCATGATAAGATTCATCCGGCTGTGTCAGTCCCGGATATTTATCCTTATATTTCTCCCAATCAAAATTACCACTGTCAACGATACATCCACCCACTGCCATGGCATGTCCATCCATATACTTGGTAGTAGAATGAGTTACGATATCTGCTCCCCATTCAAAAGGTCTGCAGTTAATCGGTGTTGGGAATGTATTATCGACGATAAGTGGTACACCGTGTGCATGGGCAACATGTGCAAACTTTTCAATATCAAGTACTACAAGGGATGGATTAGATAAGGTCTCCGCAATCACCGCCTTGGTATTTGGTAAAAATGCCGCTGAAAGCTCTTCTTCCGATGCATCCGGATCCACAAAGGTACAGGAAATTCCCTGTTTCTTAAGTGTGGTTCCCAGCAGATTAAAGGTTCCACCATATAAGGAGCTGGATGCCACAATATGGTCTCCTGCTTCACAGATATTAAATACTGCAAAATAGTTGGCTGCCTGTCCGGATGAGGTCAGCATTGCTGCTATACCGCCCTCTAAATCTGCAATCTTTGCAGCTACTGCATCATTGGTCGGATTCTGAAGTCTCGTATAAAAATATCCGGCCTCCTCTAAATCAAATAACCGTCCCATCTGGTCACTGGTATCATACTTAAATGTAGTGCTCTGGTAAATCGGTAATACTCTCGGTTCCCCCTTGGTTGGTTTCCAACCAGACTGAATACATTTTGTCTCAATCTGATAATTCTCTTCCATCTTTTCTTCTCCTTTATACCATATGTAATATATTATTAGAAAATACCTGCATCTATCTATCATTGTCTCTGATAAATGCAGGTATCAGTTTTATTCCTCCCAGTTGTGATATACTTCCTGTACATCATCATCTTCATCCAGAAGATCTAGGATTCTCTGGATATTGGTAATATCTTTCTCGTCTGTTAAAGAAACATAAGTCTGAGGAATCATGGTAACCTCAGCACTTGCCATTGGAATATTTTCTGCTTCCAAAGCTTCACGTACTGCACTGAAATCATCCGGTGCTGTAATTACTTCAAAGCTGTCTTCCTCTTCTGAGAAATCCTCTGCTCCGGCATCCAATGCCATCATCATCAAATCGTCTGCATCCATATCGCAGTCTTCCTTGGCAATGATAATCTGACCCTTCTGGTCAAAAAGGTAAGATACACAGCCCTGTGTTCCGATATTTCCCTGTCCCTTTGTAAATGCATTCCTTACATTTGCAGCGGTACGGTTCTTGTTATCGGTTAATGCGTCTACAATAATTGCAGTTCCGCTTGGACCGTATCCTTCATAAGTAACCTGTACATAATTTACGGAATCACCGTCTCCGGCTGCTTTTTTAATACCACGCTCGATGGTATCGTTTGGCATATTATTCGCCTTTGCTTTTGCAATTACGTCTCTTAATTTACTGTTGTTAGCAGGGTCTGCTCCACCCTCTTTTACCGCAATTGCAATTTCACGTCCTATAATTGTAAATATTTTTCCTTTTGCCGCATCATTTTTCTCTTTCTTGTGTTTGATATTGGCAAACTTGGAATGTCCTGACATAATAAATCCTCTTTTCTATCCATATTTCGTGTATTATTCTACCATTTTTTCATCCTGCTGACAAGTCGCAGTGTCAGACTCGGCAGATTCTGACCTTTCCGGAACAACATGTACATATTTTATCATCTTATCTTCCACGGAAAGTACTTCGAAAATATAGCCTTTGTATTTTACTTCAAAGACTTCGTGCTCCGATGGAATTTTATCAATAAGAGAAATCAGAAGACCATTTAAGGTGTCATAATCCTCATCTTCAAAATCAAGATTCAGCGCTTCCCCTACTTCCTCTAACGGTGTCATTCCATTCATTACAAATGTTCCGTCCGGTTTCTTCTCTATATAGGTATCTTCCTCATCATGTTCATCTAAAATATTTCCGACGATTTCCTCTAAGATATCCTCCATGGTGACCAGTCCGGCTGTCTGACCATATTCATCCACAACAATTACCATATGCTCTTTTGCCGACTGCATCTCCTGAAACAATGCATTGATGTTGCGTGTCTCCGGTATGAAATCCACCGGACGGATTAACCCGTCAATTTCCTTAATCGGCTTCTTTAAAAGCTCCGGTTGTCTGCTGTAGGATAAGGTCTCTTTGATATGTAATACTCCGATAATATTGTCTATGGTATCAGAGTATACCGGCATTCTCGAATAATGGCTGTCTATCACCAGAGTGATTACATCTTCAAAAATGTCATTTCCATCCAGTGCAGAAATATTTTTACGGTGTGTCATAATATCACCGGCTTCTTTATCACCAAATTCAAAGATATTATGTATCATCTCCGCTTCATTTTCCCGAAGGACTCCCTGCTCATGGCCTTCATTTACCATGGAAATAATTTCTTCCTCTGTTACATCCTCGGAATCTTTGAATGGAAGTTTATGAAAAATTTTTTTAAAAAATCCTGTATTCGGACTCCCTCCGTCATCCATTTTTGAATACTCTCCTTTTTATACATATTTCTGAAAAATATAACATTTTAGGCAAAAATAGTCAAGTTATGTATATAATTCCAGACTAATCTTCAGTGCTTTGTCGATTTTCGACAGAATTTTTCCATCCAGATGACACACCTTATCTTTTAATCGTGTCTTGTCAATGGTACGAAGCTGTTCCAATAAAATAACCGAATCTTTTACAATGTCATATTCATGACAGGACAGCTCCACATGGGTCGGCAGCTTCGCTTTATTCATCTGTGATGTGATTGCGGCACAGATAACCGTAGGACTGTGCCGGTTTACATCATTCTGTATAATCAGAACCGGTCTGATTCCGCCCTGTTCCGAGCCTACTACCGGTCTTAAATCCGCATAATAGATATCTCCTCGTCTGATAATCATAATATACACTCCATAGAATAGGTTTTACTGAAAGTATTACCAATTTTATCGAGTGTATACTGTTCTAATCCTGAAAATAATCTTTCTGTTCTACTTCTTTGTTGTTTTCGAAATAGATTCTTGGAATACGTTTACCAAGACAGCAGACAAATTCATAATTGAATCTGCCGGATAAATCCCCGATTTCTTCCGCTGTAATGATTTCATCGCCGTCTCTGCCAAGAAGTGTTACCTCTGTTCCAACGACAACATCCGGCACATCAGTAACATCCACCATAAACTGATCCATGCAGACTCTGCCAAGAATCGGTACTCTTTTTCCCTGAATCAGTACAGAACCTTTGTTAGATAAAGTTCTCGGATAACCGTCTCCATAACCGACCGGAATCGTTGCCACCTTCGTCTCTCTGGTTGTGGTATAGGTTCCACCATAGCTGATTTCCCTTCCAGCCGGCAGTGTCTTTACATAAGAAACATGACTCTTTAATTCCATTAACGGGTGCATTGGCAGTCTGTCTTTTTGCACTTCATCCGATGGCCAGAGTCCGTATAATGTAATTCCCGCTCTTACAATGTCCATATTTGCTTCCGGCAAATCAATAATTCCTGCACTGTTTGAACAATGTGCATGATGGAAAATAACGCCTTCTTCTTTGCACATTGCAATCATTTTCTGAAACAGTTCAAGCTGCTTATGGGCACCCGTTTTGTCTTTTTCATCTGCCCTTGCAAAGTGGGTAAAAATCCCCTCCATTATTATATGTGGCAGCTTACTGATTTGCGCTATCTCTCCTGCATTTTCTTTTTCCACCTGATAACCAATCCGGCTCATTCCAGTATCCACTGCAATGTGAATTGCCACATCCTGATTTTTCCTTGTTGCAGCTTCAGAAAGTGCAACTGCCATATCATACGTAAATACAGCAGGCTCTAATTTCTGTTCTACAATAATCTCATATTCATCCGGGAATGCAAAACCAAGAATCAGAATCGGCTTCTTAATTCCATGATTTCTTAAAATTACGCCTTCTTCCACTGTGGCCACACAGAAGCCATGGAGATACGGAAGCGGCTCTAATACACGGGCAAGTTCCGTTGCACCATGTCCGTATCCATCTGTTTTAATTACCGCAAACATGCTGGTATCTTTCTTTAAAAGCCGGTGCATTGCCTCCATATTCTCAATGGCCGCATCCAGATTCACGCTGGCATATACCCTGCTATATCTTTTCATTTCATTCACCTCAAATTATTATTATGACAACACATCGGATAATCCGTTTATAATTTCGCCTGCAGTCAGTCCATGCTTTGAAACTGTTTTGCTCCGTTCATCTGCTGCCGCCGCATGTACATATACCCCAAGCGGTGCCGCCTGCTCTGCAGATAAGCCCTGCGCCATCAGACTTCCAATAATTCCGCTCAGTACATCACCACTTCCCGCAGTCGCCATTCCGCTGTTACCGTTCCGGTTAATAAATGTTTTCCCATAAGGAATTGCCGTTACCGTTCTGCTGTCTTTCAAAACACAGATTACATTATATTCCCTTGCAAAATCTTCCGCAACCTGCTCAATATTTTCTTTGATATAGGAAACGGCAAGCTGTTTTAACCGGGACATTTCCCCCAGATGTGGCGTTAATACCAGTTCTGTATGCGGGCGAAGAAGCTGTTCGGTCTGCTCTGCTATGATATTTAATGCATCGGCATCTACTACCATTGGTACTGCCGCATTCTTAAGTACCGTCTTTACAATACTGTGTGCCACATCACTTTTGCCAATTCCAGGTCCTAAAATAATAACATCTGCCCAGGACAGACATTCTATCAGCTGCTGTGTATCAGCCTTTTTTGCAGAATAGGTAGTAAGAATTGCCTCCGGCACTGCTGTCTGTAAGATAATACGGTTTTCTTCCGGTGTATATATTCTCACCAGACCACAGCCACTGCGATAAGCTGCCTTTGCTGCAAGAACCGCCGCACCTGCCATATTCACGCTTCCGGCAACCAGAAGGACTTTTCCAAAGGTTCCCTTGTTCGAATCAGCAGCACGATTATTTAAAAAATTTAAATCTTCCTTTGTGATTGCATAAGCTGCAGGTCTTTTATCTAACCAGCTTTCTTCTCCAATTCCGATATCCTTAACCGTAATATTTCCGCAGTATTCTGCACCAGGAAATAACACCATTCCGGTCTTGCAGTAAGCAAAGGTTACGGTATCATCTGCTTTGAATGCACCACCTAATACAGCTCCATTATCTGCCGAGACACCGGATGGTATATCCACCGCCAGCCGGTGGGCACTGCTCTGGTTTAGCCGTTCCATCAAGTGCACCAGTTCATCATCTAATTTTCGTGATAATCCTATGCCAAATAACGCATCAATAATCAGGCTGTAGGAATTTGCATCCTCCATTTCATCAATAAATGGTACACCATATGATGCCAGGATTTCATACTGTTCTTTTGCCTGCTTTGAAAAATGTGTTTTATTTCCATAGAGATATACTTCAACCGGAATGTGGGATAAGTATAACAATCTTGCAATTGCCATACCATCGCCGCCGTTATTTCCGGTTCCACACACTACCAGCACGCGGTTACATGAAATTTCTTTTTCCTGTATTACTTCTATCGCAGAAAGTGCTGCCCGCTCCATTAGAACCATGGATGGCACTTTAAAATGTTCGATTGTATTGGTATCACATGTTTTCATTTCCCGGGAATTTACAAGATATTCCATAAATTAATTCCTTTCGTCCGCATTTTCCACCGCTTTTTTTCCCTGCAGACGGTCTTCATCTTCCTGCCGCAGATCAAATATATTTAAAATATCCACACCAAAAATATCATGCATATAAGAATAAATCTGCCGGTTGTTGATTTCACGGTTCTGTTTTTTGATGATATTTTTCTTAAGTTCTACCCTTACCTTATCAATCCAGGCCGTAATTTCATCTGCTTCTTTGCTGTTCTGTCTTAGTCTCTCATAGCAGTAACGCATGCTTTCTAACATAAGTTCCTGATTTGCACTGTTTATATTTCGTGGAAGTTCAATTAATTCATCCTCAATTTCTTCCATTTTGACATTGACTTCATCAATCAGTCTCTTGTCTTCATCTAATTTTCTGGAAGAAATATCCCCCTCATTTTCCTCATGAGTTCCTTCCATGTTGACAACAATGCTTTTCATCAACCGATTCTTTGTCTTTTTCAGTTCTTTCAAATCATTATTAAGCTTTCCCTGCTGTTCTAACAACTGATTTACCTTTTCTTCCAGCTGCTTGATTTCACTGGTTTTTCCACTTAAAGCAAAAAGCCTGTGCCATTTCTGATCCAATACAAGTATTGGTACTTTTCTGCTTTCTAATGCTTCCAGAAATTCCTTGTCATCTTTCATGCAAAACACCTCTATTCCAGCGTTTCCTTTTCCCTTTTGTTCTTTGTCATATTATAGGATAACTGCATCAGGCTGTCTGATAAATGTACATTTTCCACTACAACATTTTCATCCAACACTTCCAGATCCACATGGGCAAAATTCCAGATTGCATGTACACCAAGGCTTACCAGCTGGTTTGCCACAGCATCTGCCTTTTCTTTCGGCATAGTCAGTGTAGCAATATCTACCTTATGTGTCTTTACAAATTCTTCCAGTTTATCAATCATTTCGATTTTATTGCCACGAATGGATTTTCCGCATAACTCCGGATTCACGTCAAACAATCCTACTATGACGAAGCCGAGTTTTTCAAACTTCACATAATTGGCAAGTGCCTGTCCTAAGTTACCAGCTCCAATAATAATAATATTATGCTGTTCATTTAATCCCATAATCTTTCCGATTTCTTCATACAGAAATTGTACATTGTAACCATATCCCTGCTGTCCAAAACCACCAAAATTATTTAAATCCTGTCTGATCTGTGATGCGGTCACTTTCATTCTTGCACTCAGTTCATTCGATGAAATACGTTCTACCCCTTCATCTAAAAGTTCCCCCAGATATCGGTAATATCTTGGCATTCTACGAATTACTGCCTGTGATATTTCTTTGCTCATTCTGCCAGTTCCTCCTGCTCTCAATACCCTACAATAATTATAGTTTCTTGCCGAAAGGATGTCAATGTGTTACAACTTTAACAATCTTTCTGTAAACTTAATTCTTCCCATTTTCCATAGAGTTCTTCCAGAGCTGCCTCTTCCTGCATCTGCTCCTCATGGATTTTGTTTAATTCATAGGAATTTGATGCTACCTCCGGCTTTGATAGTTCATCATTTAATGCTTCTATCTTTGCCTCTCTCTTAGCAATTTCATCTTCTGTACGCTTTAATTCGTTTTCCAGCTTACGTTTTGCTGCCTGCTGTTTCTTCATTTCTTCCCAGCTTAACTTCTGTTTTCCTCCGCCGGATATCTGCTCTGTTCCATTATTTTCTCCAGTTCCATCGGAAACAATGACATTTCCTTTTGCTGCTGAATTGTCTGCACGATCCTGTGTAGCTGTGCCAAACGCCGCTAACTCCTGAACTTCCTTTTTCTCCAGATAATAATCGTAATTTCCAATATAATTTAGAATTGTTTCATTCTTTAAATCAAGAATTCTGCTGGCAGTTTTATTAATAAAATAACGGTCATGGGATACATAAAGCACCGTTCCGGTATAGGAATTGATGGCTGACTCTAAAATTTCCTTTGACATAATATCAAGGTGGTTGGTCGGCTCGTCTAAAATTAAGAAGTTCGCATTGGATAACATCAGTTTTGCCAGTGAAACACGGCCTCTTTCTCCACCACTGATATCACGAATCCGCTTAAACACATCATCATCCGTAAATAAAAATGCCGCTAACACATTTCGAATCTTCGTTGCCTTCAGATTCGGATAAGCATCTGCAATTTCATCAAATAACGTCTTATCCGGGTCTAAGTTCTGATGCTCCTGATCGTAATATCCGATTTCCACATTGCTTCCAAGCTTTATCTCCCCGGCATCTGCGTCTACAATTCCATTGATTATCTTTAAAATGGTGGTTTTCCCGGTACCGTTATTTCCGATTAAGGCAACTTTTTCCCCTCGCTTAATCTGAAAATCAATGTTTGAAAACAGTTTATGCTCATAAGATTTTGAAAGTCCTTTCACCGAAAGTACATCATTTCCACTGGTAATTTCCGGCTCCAATGTAATATGCATATCTGTTTTTTCATCGATTGGCTTCTCAATACGTTCTATTTTATCCAATGCCTTCTCACGGCTTTCCGCACGCTTAATGGACTTTTCCCGGTTAAAGGATTTTAACTTGGATATTACTTCTTCCTGGTGCTTGATTTCCCGCTGCTGGTTATAATACTGTCGCAAAAGACTTTCCCGCTGTATTTCCTTCTGCCTCGCATATGCGGTATAATTTCCCGGAAATACCGTTGCCGTATGGCGGGATATTTCCACTACCTTCGTAACAATCCGGTCTAAGAAATAACGGTCATGGGCTACGATAATTACGGCTCCTTTATAATTCAAAAGATAGTTTTCAAGCCATGCAATCGATGCCATATCAAGGTGGTTGGTCGGCTCGTCGAGCATGATAATGTCAGGCTTGGTTACCAGAAGTCTGCCTAATGCCACTCTGGTCTTCTGTCCTCCGGATAACTCTGACATTTTCTTTCCGAAATCATTTTCCGAAAAACCAAGTCCCTTTAACACACCGTTTATCTCACTGCGAAAAGTCAGTCCGCCCTCTAATTCAAAGGCATGGCTGAAACGATTATACTGCTCCATATATTTCTCTAATTCATCTGCGCTTACATGCTGCATGTCTTCTTCCATTTTACGAAGCTTTTCTTCTTTTTCGATTAATGCATCGCAGGCATGAAGCACTTCATTATAAATGGTCTCGTTGCTGTCTTTATCCTGATACTGGGCAAGATAACCGATGGTTTTTCCTTTTGCAACGGTTACCTCGCCACTGTCCGGTGCCAGCTCTCCCACTATAATTTTCAATAACGTAGATTTGCCGGCACCATTGATGCCGACAATTGCTGTTTTCTCATTATCTTCTACATGAAAAGAAACATTCTGTATTATGGTGTCTGTCCCAAAGGATTTACTGATATTCTGACAGGCTAAAATCATGGAAGTCTCCTCACTTTTTCTCTTCACCCCATAAGTAAAGCATTCTTTACAAGGGCTTTTTATAGCTGAAAATTCCGGGACGGCACACTATTCTGCCCTCCCGGAGTATAAAATTTATAACATTTTCTCTAATGTAGCACGGATTGCCTTGATAAAGTCTTCACTGTTTAATACAGTCGGATTTTCAATTGTAGTAATCAGTGCAAGGTCTTTGGTCATCTTTCCGGATTCAATCGTATCTACACAGGCTTTTTCCAGTTTATCGGCAAATGTGCTTAACTCCTGGTTGCCATCTAATTCACCTCTCTTACGGAGTGCTCCGGTCCATGCAAAAATAGTTGCTACGGAGTTGGTGGATGTTTCTTCTCCCTTGAGGTGTTTATAATAGTGACGCTGAACTGTTCCGTGTGCAGCTTCATATTCATAATATCCTTCCGGTGATACAAGTACGGAAGTCATCATAGCAAGTGAACCAAATGCGGAAGATACCATATCACTCATAACATCTCCATCATAGTTCTTACAAGCCCAGATAAAGCCGCCCTCTGCTTTCATCACACGGGCTACCGCATCATCGATTAAGGTATAGAAGTAGGTAATTCCTGCTTCTTCGAATTTTTCTTTATATTCTGCATCAAAGATTTCCTGGAAAATATCTTTGAAAGTATGGTCATATTTTTTGGAAATGGTATCCTTGGTTGCAAACCATAAATCCTGTCTGGTAGAAAGTGCATAGCTAAAGCAGCTTCTTGCAAAGCTTTCGATAGAATCATTTAAGTTATGCTGTCCCTGGACAACACCTGCTCCGGTAAAGTTATGAATCAGCTCTCTTGTTTCTGTTCCGTCCTCTGCTGTATAAACCAGTTCACATTTTCCCGGTCCCGGAATCTTCATTTCAGAAGCCTTGTATACATCACCGTAAGCATGTCTTGCAATGGTAATCGGTTTCTTCCAGTTCTTAACACACGGCTCAATTCCTTTTACAACGATTGGTGCACGGAATACCGTACCGTCTAACATGGCACGGATCGTACCATTCGGACTCTTCCACATTTCTTTTAGGTTGTACTCCGTCATACGCGCTGCATTTGGTGTAATGGTAGCACATTTTACTGCAACACCGTATTTCTTTGTTGCATTTGCAGAATCTACAGTTACCTGATCATCCGTTTCATTACGATGTTCAAGACCCAGGTCATAATATTCTGTGTTCAAATCAATAAATGGTAATAACAGTTCATCCTTAATTATTTTCCAAAGGATTCTTGTCATTTCGTCTCCGTCCATTTCAACCAAAGGGGTAGTCATTTTAATTTTGTCCATCTTTCTATCCTCCATTTACTATTTCAGCAGATTGTCCCAGCCATAATTATCCATATTTTCAATAGTATTTAACATATGACTTGTCGCAAGCAGTTCTGCTTCTTTTGCATTGTGCTGTTTCAATGCTTCTACAATCTTTTTATGTTCATCATTTGATTTTACCACACGATCTGGCATTGACAAAGTGATTTTTCGAACTCTTTCCACATAATGATGAAATGCAGACAATTCATGCTTTAACATTTTGCTTCCGGAAGCTTCATAAAGCACCTCATGAAACTTATTATCCAGCTCCAATATCTGTGCATAATTTTCCTTCTTAGCATGAAATTCCACCAGAAAAATGTTTTCTTCCAGTTCCGCTATCTGCTCCTTGGTAATTCTGTCTGCCGCCCACTTTGTGCAAAGTCCCTCCAGCCGTGCACGGATTTCATAGATATCTTTTACGTCTTCTTTCGTAATTCCTTCTACGAATGCTCCGCGGTTTGGAATGATTCTGACAAGACCTTCCAGTTCAAGCTGCCTTAAGGCTTCTCTTACCGGCGTACGGCTGACACCAAGTTCATCACCCAGGGTTTTTTCTTTTAATTCTTCATCGCACTTGTATTTTCCGGATAAGATATTTTCACGAATCGTATGAAATACTCTTCCGCTTAAAGAATATCCTTCTTCGCCCACGATAAAGCCTCCTTAATTTATAATACAATTCCGAGTTTTTTACAACAGTCAGTTATCTGTACTACAAGTTCGTTATCTGTAATTACAGTTACACGTCCCTCATCATACTGCTCGTCTACCCACTGTTTGATGGTCTTTACCAGTTCCGAATTCTTATCTACTTTACGGTCATCACTGAGACGGTAATAGGTATTAATCCAGTGTGCAATTCCAGCAAGTCCTGATGTATTGGAAACAGATACCAGTGCCGGACGATTTAAGAATTTTTCGGTATCAAAAATGTTATAAATTTCTTCATTTTTCAAAAGTCCGTCTGCATGGATACCTGCTCTTGTAACGTTAAAATTACTTCCGACAAACGGTGTACGGCTTGGAATCTTATAATTCAATTCCTTCTCATAATATTCTGCCAGTTCTGTGATAACTCTGGTATCCATTCCATCCAGGGTACCCTTTAACTGCGCATATTCAAATACCATTGCTTCCAGAGGTGTGTTACCGGTTCTCTCACCAATACCAAATAAGGAACAGTTTACGCCGGATGCACCGTAAAGCCATGCTGTGGTCGAGTTATTGACTGCTTTATAGAAATCGTTGTGTCCATGCCATTCAATCAATTCAGAAGGAACTCCTGCATGTGTGGTAAGTCCGTAAATGATACCCGGTACACTTCGCGGAATTACTGCTCCCGGGAAGTTTACACCATATCCCATGGTATCGCAGGCACGAATCTTAATCGGAATATTGTATTCTTTCATTAACTTCATCAGCTCTAAGCAGAACGGAATTACAAATCCGTAAATATCAGAACGTGTAATATCCTCCAAATGACATCTTGGACTGATTCCAGTCTCTAAGCATTCACGAATCACACTTAAGTAAAGATTCATAACTTCGCTTCTGGTCATTTTCATTTTATAGAAAATATGATAATCGGAGCAGCTTACCAAAATACCGGTTTCACGCAGTCCCAAATCTTTTACAAGCTGGAAATCCTGTTTGCTGGCACGGATCCAGCTGGTGACTTCCGGGAATTTATAACCACGCTCTAAGCATTTATATACGGCATCACGATCCTTCTTGCTATATAAGAAGAACTCGCTCTGACGAATTTTACCCTTTGGTCCGCCTAATTTATGTAAGTAATCATAGATGGTTACAATCTGTTCTGTGGTATATGGTGCTCTTGACTGCTGACCATCACGGAATGTTGTATCAGTAATCCAGATATCCTCCGGCATATTATGCGGAACGATTCTGTCATTAAATGCAATTTTCGGAATTTCCTCATATGGAAAAAGATTGCGGAATACATTCGGTTCCTCCACATCTACAAGCTGATAAAAATGCTCTTCCAACTGTAATAGATTAGTTTTTTCATTCATAACGACTTCTCTCATGGAACACACTCCTTTTGATTCACAAATATTCTTGAATAATTGTATACAATTATACTTGTATGTGTCAAGAGTTTTTTCAAAATTATTCCAAAAAAGTGAATATTTATTAGTATTATCCTTTTTTATCGGTAGATAATAGTATTGTAACCATTCGGTTATATACAAATGCTAAGGAGGAAATTTACTATGTCTAATCGTTCGAAAAAATCTTCTGTTCCAGAAGCACAAAGTGCATTAAACCGTTTCAAATTCGAAGTTGCAAGTGAGTTAGGTGTACCACTGTCTGAGGGATATAATGGGGATTTAACTTCCCGTCAGAATGGTTCCGTAGGCGGTTATATGGTAAAGAAAATGATTGAGGCGCAGGAAAAGCAGATGGCTGAACGTTAACGCATCTTTTTCATTTCCCGCTTAGATGTCAGAAGAGGCTGTCCACCGGAATCGGTGAACAGCCCCTTTCTCAGGTTCCCCCTTTTCTTTCTATATCATTTTTCTATCATGACACATGCAGTAACACTTATTACAATACGAATTTTCCGACAACCTCTTTTAATTCTCCGGCAATCTTTTCCTGCTGGGAAGACATTTCAGACACTTCTCCAACAACTGCAGATACTGAATTTACAGACTGCATAATCTGTCCACTATTATCCACTGTATTCTGGGAAGATTCCGCTACACTGGATACTGCCTGGCTGACTTCATGAATGATTGTCTCGATGTTTACTGCCATCTGGGCAATATCATTGGAAAATTTTTCGATTGCCTGGGCATCATCTCCATACTGCTGTGCTACATTGACAAAAGTATCGTAGTCCGGTGCAACCGTATCTGTCACGAAGTTTAACATAGACTGTGACTGTTCCACAATTCCGCTAAAGGCATGTTCTACTTCGCCAATTGTTTCTTTAATCTTATTAACTGCAGCTGTAGTCTCACCTGACAGATTGCCAATTTCTCCGGCAACAACTGCAAATCCCTTTCCCTGTTCTCCTGCCCGGGCGGCCTCAATGGAAGCATTTAAGGACAGTAAGTTAATCTGATCTGCGATTTCAGAAATCACTTCTGCCAATGCACCAATGGATTTTACAACATCTGCATTCTTAATACTCTCCTCCAGACCAGCTCTGTTCTGCGCTGCAAGCTTATTGGCAAGTTCATAAGCATTGCGGCTGGTATCTTCAATTCCATTTGCACGCTTCTTAATTTCTCCAGCCAGCTCCAGACTCTTTTCTGTCTCAGAAGCCAGCATATTAACAGAGGAATTCACTTCCTCTACTGCAGCATTTACTTCTTCCGTCGCTGCGCTGGAGGAAGTCATATCGGAATTAACCTGATTCATCAGTGACTCTATCATCTCATAATCCTTCTTTAATTCCTCTACCGAACGCTTCAGTTCAATGCTGGAATCACTCAGAAGTTTTGCATGACCACTGATTTTTGAAATCATGTCCTTATTATTTCCATACATTTCATTTAAAGACTGTCCCATTGCTCCTAGTTCATCACTGCGTCTGTTTTCCAGAGACTGTACTTTAAAGTTACCCTCTGCCAGCTGTACAGCAAAGTTCTTAACTCTATTAATCTGTTTGGAAACTGATTTTACCTGTGATAAAATCACAAGTATCATAATAATAAGAATCACTGCCGCAATGATTGCCAGCTTAATCCCAAGGCTGATAACCGGTGCATTCAGTTCTGAATTTTCAATCGCAATTCCAAGCTTCCAGTCCAGATCCGGAATTGTCTCATAATATACCGTATATCCGGTAATCCCTTCTGTAAAGCAGGCTTTTCCACTATCAGAATCTAACATTTTTGTTCCTACTTTAGCAAGAGAACTATTTTTAGAATCCGTTATTTTCTCATTCATGATTTTACCGGAATCCTGTGTATAAAGATAGGTTCCATCCGATGAAATCAGAAATGCTTTTCCTGTTTTTCCTACTGACATCTGGCTGACCAGATTCTGAATCTCATCCAGCGTAATATCAACAGTTACGCATCCCATATAAGTTCCATCTGCATTATACATCGGTGCAGAACAGTTTACCATATCACAGTCTAAAACCTCATCATGATATGCCTTTGTAAACTTCGGTTCTGTTTCACCATTCGAAACAATCTTGTAGAAATCCCTGCTTACATAATCATAAGAGGACTGGCTCCTGTCATAAGTCAGAATCGGCGTATCTCCATCCTTATATACATAAGGTCCTACAAAACGCTGTTTGGAGTCATACTTATTCGGTGCAAAATAAATTCCGGCACCATAAATAAAATCCTCCTCATAAATCATGGTATTTAAGAAATTAACATATGCCAGCAGTTCCTCATTTTCATAAGTAATTCCAACAATTCCAGCCATATGTTTTGCAAGGCTTGCCGCAGACTGCATCTGTGACTCTACCTCTGTCTTCTCGTTTTCCAGACTCAGCGTCATTTCCTTCCCAATCTCATCGTCAATAATCTGCTTACTGGAAAATACACTGACTGCCCCTAATACAGCCATACCCAGAATCAGTACCGGGAGCATTGCACTTAACATTTTCGTGCTAATTTTCTTCCCTTTTTTCTTCTTAGCCATAAAAATATATCCCCCGCTTTCACTAAATTGTAATTTTGTACTTATTGTATCAACATTTAGGCAATTTAGCAATAAAAACGAGGGGTTTTGCGTTAATTTTCGTAAATTTTTCACAAATCGTTCCTTAATTTTTCGAAACTATCTAAATATTTATGTTGTATTCTGCCATTTTGTACGCATTTTTCAGTGTTTTTTCGAGTCTCATGTCTTTTTCGCAATCGTTTAAGTTGCACTTTTCGACATATTCTTTTGCTTCTTCGGATGCAATAGAAAGCATATCGGCATCCGAAAAGACATCTGCAATTTTAAATTCCATCAAACCACTCTGACGTACCCCGAAGAAATCTCCTGGTCCACGCATTTTCAAATCTTCACTGGCAATATAGAATCCATCATTAGAGCCCGCCAGAATATTCAATCTCTCTTTGGCATTCTTTCCATTGGAAGAATTCATAAGAATACAATAGGATTGTGCATTTCCTCTTCCGACACGTCCCCGCAGCTGATGGAGCTGTGCCAGCCCGAAACGCTGTGCATCCTCAATCATCATAACAGTGGCATTCGGCACATTCACACCTACTTCCACTACCGTTGTAGAAACCAGAACCTGGATTTCACCAGTGACAAAGGCTTCCATTACTTTATTCTTCTCTGCCGGGCGCATTTTTCCATGAAGTAATCCTACGCTGATTCTGTCTCCATAATATTGTTCTAATTTCTTTACATATGAAGTAACATCCTGCAATTCCAATTCCTCATTGGCTTCTACCAGAGGACAGATAATATATGCCTGATGTCCTTTTTGAACTTCATCTAAAATAAAATTCCAGGATTTCTCCCGCATTTTCGGTCCAACGACACAATTTTTGACCGGAAGACGTTCTGCCGGAAGCTCATCTACTACCGAGATGTCCAGATCTCCGTAAAGAATTATTGCAAGGGTTCTCGGAATCGGAGTCGCACTCATAACCAGTACATGTGGCAGCCGGCTGCTCTTATCTGCCAGTGTCTCCCTCTGTCTTACCCCGAAACGATGCTGTTCATCCGTTACTACCAGCGCCAGCTTCTGATAAAGTGCCTTTTCCTGTATCAATGCATGGGTTCCAATTATCATGGCATTCTGTTCTGTTTCCATTCTCGCATATGCTTCACGTTTTTGCTTTGTGGTCAACGAACCGGTAAGAAGAATAACAGGAAAGTCCAGTTCAAACATAGCAATCCATTTCTGAAAAGTGTCATAATGTTGTCTTGCCAGAACCTCAGTTGGTGCCATAATTGCAGTCTGATAACCTTCATGAGCAAATTTTGCCATAATAAGGAATGCAAGAATGGTCTTACCGGAGCCTACATCCCCCTGTATCAACCGCTGCATGGCATAAGGACTGTATATATCTTTTTCCAGATCTTCCAGCGTTTTCTTCTGGGCATTTGTCAGTGGAAACGGAAGCTGTTCTGCCACCACTTCAATAAATTCATCCCTTACTACCGGAAATCCATTTGGCGTCTGCTCATGATGTTCCTTAAACCGCTGTATCTGTAGCAGAAATAAGAAAAATTCGTCAAAAGCAAGACGTTTTCTTGCTCCGGTCAGTTCTTCTAAATCTGTTGGAAAATGTACTTTTTCCAATGCCTCTCTCAATCCCATAAACTGATGGCGGGCTAAGATTTCTTCCGGAATATATTCACCATCTTCTTTTACACTGTCAAGGGCTGTACGTACAAGTTTACCAAACTGCTTGCTGGATATTCCCTTAGTCAGAGGATATACCGGTTGCAGGGATATCTGCATTTTCCTGTATTCATCCGGCTTCCACACTGCCGGCTGTTCCATGACATATTTCTTATTTTTTAAGGTCAGCTTTCCATATAATATTACTTCCGGTTCCCGGTTCAGCTGATTACAGATATAGGGCATCCGAAACCAGACCGCCTCTACTTTCCCTGTTCCATCGCTAAACTGTGCAGTAGATATCTGCATGGCTCTGGTATTTCTCGTTACCGGCAAAGAACAAAGCCGTACATGAAAAGCATAGACTTTCTCCAGCTCGGCCACACTGATATGCTCTGGCTCCGGCATCCGCTTATAATCCCTTGGAAAAGCAAGGAGTATATCCCCAACGGTATATACTCCAAGTTTTTGCAATATTTTTTCAGTTTTTGGTCCAACTCCATTCAATTCCTGAATGGGTGCATTTCTGTCCATAAACACTCCTGTTACTCTACTGATATTACATAATAGTAAATCGGCTGTCCGCCAAAGTGAATCTCCACTTCTACCTCCGGATACTTCTCTTCTAAAGCAGCACCTAATGCATTGGCATCTTCTTCTGTTACTTCTTCACCATAATAGATACAGATAATCGCAGATTCTTCATCTACCATCTCAGCAACCATATCTTCTGTAGTGCTCTTGATATCCTTACCAACAGCAAGGATGCTCTTGTCGCCAATTCCCATATAATCGCCCTGTTTAATCTCTTTGTCATCGATTACGGTATCACGGACTGCATAAGTTACCTGACCGGTCTTTACATTTTCTAATTCCTCGGTCATACGCTCTGCATTTTCCTCTGCCGACTGATCCGGAATAAAGTTAATCAGTGCTGTAATTCCCTGTGGAATTGTCTTGGTTGGAATAACAATAATCTTCTTATCTTCTACTAAAGATGCTGCCTGATTTGCAGCCAGTACAATATTCTTATTATTCGGAAGAATAAAGATGTTATCTGCATTCACATGGTCGATGGCATTTAACATATCCTCGGTACTTGGGTTCATGGTCTGACCACCTTCGATGATATAATCCACGCCAAGTCCGTTGAAGATTTCATTGACACCGGCACCAATGGATACGGAAATGAAGCCCATTTCTTTTCTTGGTTCCTCTGCCTTTTCTTCTTTTTTGGTTTCTTCCTCTTTCTGCTCTTTTGCGAGTTTCTCAGCATCCTTGATTAGTTTTTCCTGATGCTCTTCACGCATATTATCAATCTTGATTTTGCTTAATGAACCATGTTTCAATGCTTCCTGGATGGCAAGACCAGGGTCATTGGTATGTACATGGGTTTTCACAATCTCATCATCTGCCACAACAACGATAGAATCACCAATGGACTCTAAGAAGTTTTTATATTCATGCTCCTGCTTCTCTGTTAATGGCTGATTTAATACAATGATAAATTCGGTACAATAACCAAACTTAATATCAGCTTCTGTCTCAGCAGTAATCTTCATAACACCTGCAGATGCTGCAGAACCTTCAATGCTGTAATCAATTTCTTTGCCAATCAGGGAATCATAACCGCCCTTTAATACCTGAACCAGTCCCTGTCCGCCGGAATCTACTACGCCAGCCTGTTTTAATACAGGAAGCATATCCGGTGTCTTGCTTAACACATGGTCTGCTTCTTTAATAACTTCATCTACAAAGAATACAATATCATCGGTATCATCACAAAGTTCTAATGCTTTGTTGGCTGCCCCCTTAGCAACAGTAAGAATCGTTCCTTCCTTTGGTTTCATAACTGCCTTATATGCAGTCTCAACAGCCTTCTGCATAGCTTCTGTCAGAATCACTACATCAAGCTCATCATATTCTGCAATCACCTTGGTAAATCCACGGAATAACTGGGAAAGGATAACTCCTGAGTTTCCTCTTGCTCCTCTTAATGAACCCGAGGAAATTGCCTTTGCAAGTTCCTTCATGGTCGGATTTTCAAGCTCGCTTACTGCCTTTGCTGCTGACATAATTGTCATAGACATATTGGTTCCTGTATCTCCATCCGGTACAGGGAAAACATTCAGTTCGTTAATCCACTCTTTCTTTGCTTCGAGATTCTTTGCTCCGGCCAAAAACATTTTAGCAAATACCGCAGCGTTTATTGTACTTACTTCCACTTCAACAGTTCCTCCTTAATCAATCACTCTGACGCCTTCAACTAAAATGTTGACTTTCTTAATCTGCATTCCGGTAAACTCTTCCACTTTATATTTTACCGTATGAATCAGATTGTCTGCTACTGTCTCAATACTTACGCCATAGGCAACAATTACATGGAAATCAATTGTAATTTTATTATTTTCATCCACATCCACATTTATACCATGTGTCAGATAATCTCTCTTTAATAATTTAACCAGGCCATCTTTCATATTAACTGCAGCCATTCCCACAATGCCAAAGCACTCAACTGCAACAGAACCGGCATAGGTTGCAATTACTTCATTATCAATTACGACTTTACCTAATTCGTTTTCCATTTTACCTGTCATTCTATAACCTCCAATTAAAATTAATCTTCTCGCATTTCCGCCAGTATATACATAACATGAACTATATTATAACCTCTTTTTCTGAAAAAAGAAACAGTATTTTTCTTTATTTTCAAAAAATGCAATTTTTTTCTTGCATTCTGTCTGTATTTCTGTTAAGATAGCTTTGTTGTGAGCTTGTGTCATAACAGGCTTAGTGAAGAATTTAAAGGAGGTGCTATCATGGCAAAATGTGCAGTTTGTGGAAAAGGCGCTCATTTCGGTAACAATGTGAGCCATTCTCATAGAAGATCTAATAGAATGTGGAAATCAAACATCAAATCTGTAAAATGTAAAGTAAACGGAACTCCAAAAAAGAATGTACGTATGTACTTCCTGTTTAAGATCCGGATCCGTTGAAAGAGCTTAATTAGCATTTTCTATCTGGACTGTCCTTCTGGACAGTCCTTTTTTACTTTACAGGAAATTGCTTTCCTGTAAAGTAAAAACGCTCCGCGAGGATGCACACTGCGTATAAGGTAGTTGTCGCAAGCGACCGCCGCAGGCGCGAGAATGTGCCGAGGCACATTCTTTGTTCTTTACAGGAAATTGCTTTCCTATTACTTACAGCAGAAAAGATTATACCCTATCAACAGCAATATCAATATAATAATAATCCCAATCACGTCACTTGGAATAATAAACATAAAAAACATACCAAATCCCACCATGAAAAAGGAATACCCCATCAAGCGTTTCATGTTTTTTCTCCAATCAAAAAGACATATACCATTATAGTATATGCCCTTTTTTTCACTTAGCACGCTGTACGTTCTTCTGTTACTATTCTATACTGTTCTTATTCTTCATCCTTATTTACTGCATCAGATAAAATTTCATTCATCTCAGACTCTGCTGCTTTCTTGGATTCTTCATCTAACTTTGCAGTTGCTGCCTCATCCTTCTTTCCCCTGGATGCAAACTTATTTACGAAATCTGGTACCATATCAAGAATTTTGGTCACACCATCCTGATTCTTAATATTTACAAGCTTGGTGGTGCCATTCTGAATGACAAGAACCGCACTCGGTGTAATCTTTCCACCCATTCCTCCTGCTCCGTTGTTCTTCTTCTCCTGTGAAAATGCACCTGCGCCTACACCAAAGGATACATCCACTAATGGAAGAATGATGGTATCTCCGATATGAATGGCATCTCCTACAACCGTCTTGGTTGTAATGAAACTGTCCATTCCTTTGAATAAAGATTCTACCGTATTGCGAAATGTGTTATTACTGTCTGACATAATAATTCCTCCTGATTCTACTTCATATTGATTCTGTTAAAATTGCTTTATAAAGTGTTTCACATCCGGATTTCTCCAGATTTGAATTGCAGCCTTTAATAAATGAATCACCTGTATCCGTCCCCTTATATCCCAGCTGCCTTCGATATAAAAATGTTCTGCCTCAAAATCCGGCATAATAGATACCTTATCATAATATAAAAATGGTAATACGCTGAGCACTGCTAAAACCTGCCCTGTGGCTGCCGGATCTTCCATACCATAAGCAACATCTGCCTTCATATGCTTTGGTCCGTATTTTTTTAACAGCCTTATTACAGCACCCAGGACAAAACGGACGGCACTTCTATTCTGCTCATCCTGTATCCACTGATTCACTTTTTTTATTTTACTGCCGATATTTTTAAATTTCTGCGGAATTGCTTTTATCTTTTCTACTATCGAGCGTATTGTCTTGCTGATTTTACCAAATACGGAAACAAACTTTTTCTTATATGTCTTCTTATGGTGTTTCTGTTCATACTGTTTTTCCGTCTGTTCTTCTTGTACTTCAGCCGGTGGATTCTGTTCTTCCAGCCCCGTTACATCTATCTTTTTTTCAATCGCCGGTGCTGTTTGTTCTTCCGGCTTCTGACGTTTCTGCACTAAGTCTTTTTCCGGTTCCTTATGGGATTTTTCCCCGGATTTCTTTTTCGGCTTTTTCTTTACTTTCTTTTTCTCTAATTTCTTTTTGGATTTTTCATCCGATGGATACTTCCATGCTTTTATGCCAAAAATCTTTAAAACTGCAAGCTGCTTTCCCTGCTCCATCAGAAAGGAAAAACGCAAAGCCATAAGACACCATGCTCCATGCACTTTTAACGTAGTCTGTCCCTGCCTTGTCTCTCCACGAATCCGGTAAGATACCGGAGCAAACAGCAAAAGCATGATAAGTAAAACCAGTAAACCTAATATGCATAATAATATTATGCCCAGGATTTTCAAAATAGATAACAGCACTGTCATCCTCATGTCTCCATTTCAGTATTTTTACGAGTCTGCTGTTTCAGTACAAATTTACGCACTTCAAATGTTCCTGTTTTATGATAAATATCATTCACAATTGCTGCTGACATCTCTAATGCTGCGTCATATCCTTTTTCCAGACCGATAATAAAAAGTTCTTTCTTCGGATATGCCTTTTGTAATAAATCTGTTGCCGGTATAATATCCAGAAGATTCTCTTCATTTGACGGAAGGGTCAGAAGATAAAGCGACGGCTGTGGCACATTCCGCTCCACTCTGCTTTTTACCTTTGCTTCCTGATTTTTCAGCCTTTCTCCCAGATATAAATTAGAATACCAATGCATGCTACACCTCATATCTGATTTAAAAAAGCAGTCAGATGGCTGCTCTAATAATATTTGTGGGTTCCCCACAGATTGCACTTTTTCAAATCCAGATATTCATTATAAGCTTTTTCCAAAATCTGCTTCTCATTGGCAAATTTTAGAAGATGATAGGCTTCATGATATTTATAATATCCGGAATCTACAAAGAACTCTTCACGTTGTGGCTTACTGTAATAACTGTCTGCCATCATCAGATACCAATGTACCTGTTTCTCCACCGTATCTTCTGGCACAGTAAAGCTATACTGGCTCTTCCCGACATATTTGATTATGGATGCATCTACGCCCGTTTCCTCCAATACCTCTCTTGCTGCGGTATCTTTGAATTCTTCCCCGGGTTCTACTGTTCCCTTTGGAAGCACCCAGCCTTCGTACTTATTCTTATAATTCTTATAAAGGACAAGCACCTTACCCCGAAATATTACCACACCACCACAACTTGTTGCTTCAATCATTGCAATACCTCCTGATGTGGTCACTACCTTTTGTTTAACAAACAGTATACCCCTTTTTTCATAAGGATGCAACAATCCATTTCAGAAGTCCCGGATGATTCCTGACGCAGCATGTCATCCTATCTGCTTTCATTTATCTGTAATATACATCAAAAACCTGTTTTGCTGCTGGAACTGCAACGGTACTGCCTGCACCTGCACCTTCTGCAATTACAACAACTGCAATATCTTCCTTATCCTCCCGGTGTGCATATCCAACAAACCAGGAATGGCTTTCTCCCTTATTGTTATTAAACTCTGCGGAGCCAGTCTTGCCGTATGCAGTATAACTCTGCCCATTTAACTTGGATGCAGTACCATCTGCAACTACACCTGCCATAAATTCCTGCATGGTCTTTGCTTCTTTTTCCGAAAGAAGCTGCTTGCTTGCAGCCGGCTCATATTTCTTTACTTCTATACCATTTTCATTTTCCGTATGGTCTACCACATAAGGTTTCATCAGAATACCATCGTTGGCAATTGCACTGGTAATCAATAACATATGGAGTGGTGTTACCAGCGTCTCTCCCTGTCCGATTGCCGTCTGCATTTTCATACTTTCCGGGGATTCATCTGTTAATTTAAACTGACTTTTACTTGTTTCAAAGTTTCCCGGCAGTGTCTTATCAAACATCAGATCTGAACAAAGGTCCGAAAGAGAATCTGTGTCCAAAGATAATCCGATATTGGCATAAGATGAATTACAGGAATTTGCAAAGGACTGCTTCAAATCCTGCGTTCCATGCACGGCATTATTATAACAGTGTATTGTAAAATCATTCTCTGTAATACTTCCGTTACAGCTATAGCTGTAATTCTCATAATCCGGATTTTCACGGATATATTCTAAAGTTGTAATTATTTTAAAAGTAGAACCAGGCGGATATAATCCCTGGGTCGCCCGGTTTAAAAGAACCGAGTTATTATTATCTTCTGAAATAATGGAATCCCAGTCTGCCGCAATAGTATTCGGGTCAAAATCCGGTTTGGACACCATGGCAAGCACTTTTCCGGTGGAAGGCTCCATCACAACGACTGCACCATCATAATTGCCCAATGCCTGATATGCAGTTTCCTGCAAAGTGGAATCCAACGTGGTAACCACATTGTCTCCCATGCTTTTTTCATCTTTAATCTCGTTAAACATACGCTCTAATACAAAAGAATGGGAACGTAAAAGATTAAAGTTCATATTGGATTCAATACCTGACTTTCCATTGGTGGAAAAACCGACCACATGCGCATACATATTACCATAAGGATATTTCCGGGTTTCATTACCGGCAGCATCCACTACGGTCTCGGCCAAAACTTTGTCATCTGCTGACATAATCTTTCCTCTGACCACACGGTCTGCAAAAGTATCCTGTCTGCTATTATATGGACTATTGATAAAATCTTCGCTTTTTACCATCTGAAAATATACCATATATCCCATCAGGCAGATAAAGATAGCAAGGAAAAGATAAGTAATCACTGCAAATTCTTTATTCTTACTAACTGAGGTCCCTGACTTCTGTTTCGAATCCCGATTTTGCTTTCTTTTTTGCTGATTTATATTCTCCTTTTTCATTATGTGACACTCCTTCGTCTTCCCGCAAAATATATAATCCCTGAATAATGCCAAATATAATCAATGTACTTAACATGGAGCTTCCTCCATAGCTGACTAACGGAAGGGTTACTCCGGTGGATGGAATAAATTTTGTTACTCCACCAATGGTTAAGAATACCTGAAATCCGTAAATCGTTCCAAGTCCAAGTGCCACCAGCTTATAAAAGGAATCCTTTAACTGCATGGCAATATTTAAAAACATCAGGAAACAGCTTACACAGACCAGAATCAGACACAAAGCAAACATTCCACCCAGTTCTTCTGAAATTGCTGCAAAAATAAAATCCTGCTCTACTACCGGAATTTTATTTGGCATGCCCTGATATAACCCCAGACCGAAAAAGCCTCCGGTCCCGATTGCAAAAAGCGACTGGCAGATCTGATAGCCCTCTTTGTCAATTACTTTTAGTGGTGTTTTCCATGCCACCACACGGACTCTGACATGATTAAATAATTTATAGGCAATTACTGCCGCTACACTTCCCGCCAGCAGTCCACCGGCAAAATAGAGTGGTTTTCTCGTTGCCACATAAAGCATTGCCATATAAGCCACAAAGAAAATCAATGCGCCACCTAAATCCCGGGATAATACCAGAATCAATACATGCAGTGCTGCAATCAAAGTGGTAATTACCACCTGACGGAATTCCGTTGATTTATGATACATGGCAGCCACAAAAAACACAAAAAGAATCTTAATAAATTCAGACGGCTGTACCGTAATTCCTGCTATGGTAAAGGAAATCTTTGCTCCATAGCTGGTGCTTCCTGCGATACATACAATACCAAGTCCCACAATACCGATTGCCGCATAAATCCAGGTAAGATTCCGGAAAAATCCCATCCTCCGTATCATCACCGGAATCACAAGGGAAATCACACAGGATACCGCTGCAATCGCAAACTGCTTGATAGCATGTCCAAAATTCAGGCGGGTCAGAATAATAAACCCGATAATCATAAGCATACACATATTATTAACCAAAAGTCTTGAAGCCGTCGGATAACATAATTTGTACACATTCCGTACCACAACAAGAAGAATTATCTGCGCCAGATAAAAAATAAAAGTATATGCATCCTCTGTCACCGCAAATATAACTAAATATGCCGTAAAATGAATCGCATACAAAATTCTTGCCTGCCGCCTGAATTTCTTTTCCTGTTTTCGTTCTGATATATTCCGGAATACCGCAAAACATTCATATGTATACACGGAAAACAGAATAATCAGTGCATATTTTGATAATTCCACAATCAAATGAACCATAAATACCTCTGCTTTATTCTACGCCTCGTTTAAAATGTCCATTGGTGCATTCCATTGGCATCTGCCCCAAAATGCCACCATTTTTATAAATATCGCCATAAATTGTTAAAATCTGTTCTGTCTCTTCTTCAGTTTCTGTCGTAAAGGAAAGCCTTACGGCAGCCGGTGCAATCTTTTTCACGGTTACGTCTTCCTTAAAGAGACAGACCGGAAGCGAATTATAAATTACGTTATAACATTCCGAGCAGAAATTTTTCACCGGAAAATGTACAGAATAACGGTCTTTTAAGTTCAGCACCTTGTGCTGATGCATACAGCCTAACGTGTTCTTATGAATACACTGTGCCGTTATCATAAGCGGAAGTCTGCCATAGATAATCATTTCAGACCGGCTGTTTTCTCTTCTTAAAATCTCCTTCCGGTTCAATTCCACCGGAATTGTATCCTGTATCATTCCAAGACGATAAAAATATTCTGCCGCTTCATTGGAATAGGTATATAAATTACTGTCGGATACCATCTGCCAGTTTTCATTGCCCCATTCCTTTATAAACGCAATTTCATCAAGACTCCGCACCATAATACCATCTAATGGAAGCTTTTTTAGCTCCGGCATGATTTTTTCATAAAAAAGACTGGTCTGCTGCCGGAAAATAAACGGGAATACATAAAATGCTTTCTTACCGGATGCATGTACCCTGTCTATATCCTCACTTAACTTGCGGATCAGATTTTCTCTTGTATACAACATACAATCAAGATAAACCGTATCCACGAAATCGGCTTTTAATACTGCCGGAAGCTGTTCTGCGTCTTCAATCAGTACCCGGACTTCTGTGGATGAACCGGCGGATTGTTGTCCAGAAGTCTGTGATAATGACTGTCCGGAAATCTGCTTTTCTTTTATGGCATTTCCTGTTGTCTGCCTATCTGTTTCAGCGGAAGAAGTCTCCACCAATTCTGGAAGCGTTCTTTCATAAGGTTTCAACAACGCTTCTTCTAATGCTTCCAACGCACCTCTTCGCAGCTGGTTCAACTGGTTTACCGGCATAAAAATATCATCATCCATTGTAACTTCAAGATTTTCAAAAACAAATGGTGTATTTCCGGTCTTTGTAACCTTTTCTGTTACAACTTCTTTCGTCAACGGACGATTCTGCGCTACAAGAACCATATCTCCCTGATAAGAAACTTTTATTTTTCCATATTGCACTTCTATCTTAGCAGGGCATTCTTTATTTAATATTAACTTTCCTTTAATCTTTTCTTTTAATTCGGTGTCTACATATTCTCTACGGATGTTATCCTGAAGAACACCTTCGCTCTTATTATGGGAAGCACTCTCTCCGCTTAGCATATCACTGTCATTATGATGATAGTAATATCCGTTGGTAAAACCACCTCGGTTTCCAAGCTCTAAAAGTGCCCTGATATCCTTTTTTTCCACCGGAATACGGCTTCCATCCAGATAGGAATCCATATATTTCCGGTAAATACTTACTACACCGGCAGCATACTCCGGTGTCTTCATCCGTCCTTCTATCTTAAAGGAATATACCCCATGGTCAGCCAGTTCATACAAAAATGGCAGTGTACACATATCCTTAAGGCTCAAAATCGGTGTTGCATGATGTCCGGTAAGACTTTTTTCTCCCTGCAATACTTCATAGGAAAGGCGGCATGGCTGTGCACATCTGCCACGGTTTCCGCTTCTTCCGCCGATGATACTGCTGAAAAGGCACTGTCCGGAATAACAGTAACACAATGCGCCATGAATAAAGCTTTCCAGTTCCACGCCTACTTCATCATGGATTCTTTGAATTTCTTCTAAGGACATTTCTCTCGCTGTCACCACACGCTCAACGCCCTGTTCCTTTAAAAGCCTGGCTCCCTCTACATTGGTAATGGTCATCTGGGTACTGGTATGTATCGGAAGATTTGGAAAATGAGTTTTGATAAACTCCATAACGCCCATATCCTGCACGATGACAGCATCTAATCCCGCTTCATAATAAGGGTGCAGATAATCATAGAGCTGTCCTAATTCATATTCTTTTAACAGGGTATTTACCGCAAGAATAATTTTGCGTCCATGAATATGTCCGAAACGGATTGCTTCTAATAATTCTTCTTCGTTAAAATTATTGGCATATGCTCTTGCACCGAACATACTTCCGCCAAGATATACGGCATCTGCTCCGGCATGAATGACTGCCTTTAATGTTTTTAAGGAACCTGCCGGTGCTAAAAGTTCTAACTCTTTCATCTTTCCTCATCTCCTATGGCAACAAAAGGGACAGATAAATGTCTGCCCCCTTTCATAGTTTTTATTCTCTATTACGCTTTCTTTCCGGAAGGCTTTTCCTCTTTCTTTTCTTCCGTATGGTCTGCTTTCTTTTCCTCTGGTTTTTCAGTTTTTTCCGGTTTTTCAAGTTTATCTACTTTACCAAGTAAAGCATCTTCTAAGGTTGCTTCTAATCTGGTCTTATTTAAAAGCAGCTCTTTATTTTCTTTTTCCAGATCCTTTAAAGATTTGGCATCACTTTCCATGCGGATCTGATTGGAAATCAGTTCATGCTTTAAATCATAGATTTCACGGTCTTTTACCTCTAAATCCTGCTCTAATTTTTCAACCTGATTTTTCGCTTTGAAGTAATCATCTGCAATGTTCAATGCCAGCAATGTGGAACGCATATCACTTGGAATTCTCTTATATTCATCCAGCATTTTAAATTCTGCAATCTTATCATTGATATAAGTTGCTACCTTCTGTAAATACTCCTGACTCTCATATCCGCTTAAAGTATATACTTTTCCATCAATAATCACTTCTGTATTATTTTTTGCTGCCATTTTCATTTCCTCTCTGCGTATCTGCCTAAAAATATTCTCTGACTACTACATATAGCATATTATAGCCATTAATCTATCGAAAAACAACTATTTTCTTAGCCCTCTAATCCAAAGTGATGATATGCAAATTCTGTTGCGACCCTTCCCTTTGGTGTCCGGTTGATAAATCCATTCTTTACAAGATATGGTTCATAAACATCCTCTATGGTTCCGGCATCTTCCCCAATCGCTGCCGCAAGAGTATCCAGCCCTACCGGGCCTCCCTGGAATTTTTCAATAATCGTAAGTAAAATATTCCTGTCATTCTGGTCTAAGCCCATCTTGTCTACTTCCAGTAAATCCAGTGCAAAGGATGCTACTTCTTTTGTTATCTCGCCATTATACTGCACCTGTGCGAAATCACGCACTCTCTTTAAAAGGCGGTTGGCAAGACGGGGCGTTCCTCTGGAACGGCGTGCCAATTCGATTGCACCTTCCTCATCAATCTTTACCTCTAACTTTTTTGCGGAATGGACAATAATTGTCTTAAGTTCCTCCACATTATAAAATTCCAGATGATGAACCACTCCAAAACGGTCTCTTAAGGGTGCGGATAAAAGTCCGGCTCTGGTAGTGGCACCAACCAGCGTAAAATGCGGTAAATCAAGGCGGATTGAACGGGCTGTTGCTCCTTTTCCCACCATAATGTCAATGACATAATCCTCCATGGCAGGATATAATACTTCCTCTACCTGCCGGTTCAGACGATGAATCTCATCTACAAATAAAATGTCACCTTCTGCAAGATTACTCAAAATAGCTGCCATTTCTCCCGGCTTTCCAATTGCCGGACCGGAAGTGACTTTCATATGTACGCCCATTTCATTGGCAATAATGCCGGCGAGAGTAGTCTTGCCAAGTCCCGGAGGACCATAAAACAATACATGATCCAAGGACTCTCCACGCTGTTTTGCAGCCTCTATATACACTTTAAGATTTGCTTTTGCTTTCTCCTGACCAATATATTCATCCAAGGTCATCGGACGCAGTGTTTTTTCAATTTTGATATCTTCATCCTGCATCTGCGTTGAAATTACACGTTTTTCCATTTTCTGCTCCTCTTATAAGAATGCCATCTGCTTCAATGCCAGTTTTAAAATATCTTCTACCGAACTGTCTTCCGTAATTTCAATATCACGAAGAACCTTCAAAGCCTCTGCGGAAGAATAACCCAGTGAAACCAGTGCCTCTACTGCTTCATTGCGGATTCCTTTTAAGTCGTTACCAGAAACAGCTTCCTGTATATGACTTAATCTCTGTTCAAAGGCATCCTCTAAACTAAGCTTGTCTTTTAATTCTATAATCAACCGCTGTGCTGTCTTATTTCCAACACCCGGAGCTTTTGCAATTGCTTTTGCATCATCAGATAATACTGCAAAACGCAAATCATCCGTTGACATGACAGAAAGAATTGCCAGTGCACCCTTTGGTCCGATTCCGGATACACCAATCAGCAATTTAAATACATTCAAATCATCTCTGGTAAGAAAGCCATATAAAATAAATGCATCTTCTCTGACGCAAAGATAAGTATAGATTTTTACTTCTTCGCCAACTCCCGGCAGCAGAGATAATACCTGTCCCGGAATATAAATATTATAGCCGATTCCGCCATTTTCAACGACAATATGATTCTCTGCCACTATTTCGGATAATTCGCCTTTGATATATGAATACATAATCTTCCTCCTACTTCCTTTGCCACAATTCCAATCAGGGCACCCGTCACAAAGCCTGCAATCAATAAAACCGGCATATAGTAAATGACATAGTATGAGCTTACCAGAAATCCTGCTACGATAAGCTGTCCCATATTATGTATGATTCCGCCACAGATACTGACCGTAACTACATGAAAACGGTTCATCCGGATTAGAATAAACATAAGTGCAAAGCTTAATAGTCCACCGGCAAGTCCATAACAGATGCTGACCACATTTCCAAATAAAATTCCGGTAAGCACAATACGAAGCACCGATACACAAAGAGCCTCTCTCCAGCCAATCAGATACAGCATCAGCACCGTAACAAGGTTGGCAAGTCCAAGCTTTACTCCCGGTATTCCAATGGCAAAGGGCAATATTGCTTCCACATAACTTAATATCATGGCAAGTGCCAAAAACACGCCAAGATATGCTACACTTTTCTTCATGCTTTCACCTACCCTGCCACATCATCCAATGTATTTTTCTGCTCACTTTCTACGGTTACTACAACCCGGTTTGGCAGACAGATAATGGATTCTTTATCCTTGGAAATTGCTTTCTGATGCATACACAACTGATCCGGGCAGTCCGCCTCAAGCATATAGGCAGTCCCATTTTCAATCGTTACAATATTGGTAACTTTTCCATCTATTTTAATTGGAATCTCTTTATTTTCTGTCAGGGAATATCTGCCATATTCGCTGCCATTTACCGTAATAATAATACTGTCTCCGCTTTGTAATGCCGAAGTCATTCCCACATAGAAAACTAAAATAACTACCGCAAGAATTCCCAGCAACAGAATATCATTTTTTCCAAAACGACGGTTCATTTACTCTGCAACCTCTCCCATATAATAAAAGCCTTTGCATTCTTTTAAATGTACCGGCAGGATGGTTCCAATCATGGATGCATCACCCGGCAGATGTACCACTGAGTTATTGGATAATCTTCCGGTCACAAGACCTTCCTGCTGTTCATCTAATTCTTCAACTAATACATCCTGCACGCTTCCGGTTAATGCTCCGGCTTTCTTTGCGGAAATCTCCTGTACCAGTTTTAACAGCCGGTCAAAACGGTCTTTAATCACATCTTCCGGAATCTGATTTTCCATTTTGGCAGCAGGCGTTCCGGTACGTTTGGAATAAATAAAAGTAAAGGCGCTGTCATACTCTACCTGTCTTACCACATCCATGGTCTCTAAGAAATCTTCTTCTGTCTCTCCTGGAAATCCCACAATTATATCTGTTGTAATTGCTAAATCCGGCATTGCTTTTTTGATTTTTTCAACCAGTGCAAGATAATGCTCCTTGTCATAGTGACGGTTCATTTCTTTTAACACTCTGCTGCTGCCGGACTGAAGCGGCAGATGAAGATGTCTGCAGATTTTCTTGGAATTTTTCATTACTTCAATCAGTTCATCGGATAAATCCTTTGGATGGGATGTCATGAACCGGATTCTTTCCAGGCCTTCAATCTTTTCTACTTCCTGTAAGAGCTGTGCAAAGGTCACTGGTGTATCTAAGTTCTTTCCATAGGAATTGACATTCTGTCCTAAGAGCATAACCTCTACTACACCATCTGCTACCAGTTTTTCAATTTCTCTTATGATATCCTGCGGTTTTCTGCTGCGTTCTCTTCCTCTTACATATGGCACGATACAGTAACTGCAGAAATTATTGCAGCCAAACATAATATTAACACCGGACTTAAAGCTGTATTTCCGTTCTACCGGAAGTTCTTCTACAATTTCTTTCGTATCATCCCAGATGTCAATCACCATTTTCTGCTCTTCAAAGCAGCGTACCAGAAGTTCTGCAAATTTAAAGATATTATGGGTTCCGAAAACCAGGTCTACAAAACGATAGCTCTGTTTTAATTTTTCCACAACCTCCGGTTCCTGCATCATACAGCCGCATAATGCAATCATCATATCTTTATTTTTTTTCTTAAATCCGCTTAAATATCCCAGACGTCCATAAACCTTATTGTTGGCATTTTCACGTACGGTACAGGTATTATAAATGACAAAATCTGCTTCCTCGGAATCGGTCTCTTCAAAACCTACGGTTTCTAAAATTCCGCATAACTTTTCGGAATCTCTGGCATTCATCTGGCACCCAAAAGTTGTCACATGAAAGGTGAGCGGTCTGCCTTTCTTCCTGGAAATCTGCGTCACATACTGCTTTGCAAGGTCCATAAAATAAAATTGTCTCTGCGGTTCCATTACCGGAACTTCACCGGTGTGATTTATCTTTTCTATTTCTCTCATTTCTTTTCCTGTTTTCTTAATATTTTTCTTATTATTCTCTGATCTGGCCATCTCCATAAATGATATATTTGGTGGTCGTCAGTGCTTCTAAGCCCATCGGTCCTCTGGCATGCAGCTTCTGGGTACTGATTCCGATTTCTGCCCCAAAGCCAAACTCAAATCCGTCGGTAAAACGGGTGGATGCATTTACATAAACAGCCGCAGCATCAATCTCATTTAAGAACTTCTGCGCATGCTCATAATTATTGGTAATGATTGCTTCCGAATGTCCGGTATTATATTTATTGATATGTGTAATGGCTTCATCAATATCTGAAACTGTCTTTGCAGAAATAATATAATCCAAGTATTCGGTGCCCCAGTCTTTTTCTGTTGCAGCCACTGCATCTTTTGCAGCTTTCTGAACCCGCTCATCCCCACGGATTTCTACATGGCTTTCTGATAATTTTGCAGAAAGGCGTGGCATCAGTTCATCTACGATGCTCTCATGCAGCACTAAGGATTCACAGGCATTGCATACACCGATACGCTGTGTTTTGGCATTATTAATGATATTCACTGCCATATCAAGGTCTGCGGTTTCATCTACATAAATGTGGCAGTTTCCGGTACCGGTCTCAATCACCGGAATGGTAGCATTGGCTACCACAGCACGAATCAGTCCGGAGCCACCTCTTGGAATCAGTACATCCACATACTCATTCATTTTCATAAATGCAGTAGCAGTTTCCCGGCTGGTATCTTCAATTAAGGAAAGCACTCCTTCCGGCAGCTGGTTATTACTTAAAGTTTCATTGATGCTCTTTACGATTGCCATATTGGAATGAATCGCATCACTTCCACCTTTTAAAATCACGGTATTTCCAGTTTTAAAGCACAAAGCAAAGGCATCTGCTGTTACATTTGGACGTGATTCATAAATAATTCCAATGACACCTAATGGTACACGTTTCTTTCCAATCATAAGTCCATTCGGGCGCTGTTTCATGGAAAGAACCTCTCCTACCGGGTCTTCTAATTCTGCCACCTGGCGGATTCCCTCTGCCATCTGTGCAATACGGTCTTTATTTAACATCAGACGGTCTAAAAGTCCCTGATGCATTCCGGCTTCTCTTCCGGCATCCATATCCTTCTGGTTTGCTGCTAAAATAGCATCGGTATCTTCTACTAAATGTTCTGCAACTTCAAGCAAAATCTTTTCTTTTTCTTTCATGCCCATATTCCGCATGATGACTTCTGCTGCTTTTGCTCTCTTACCTAATTCCTGTAATTCCATATTTCCCTCCTGCTACTTATTTTCGTCTCTGTTATCCGTTACTTTATAAATCTTCTCCGGTGTTACAAGATAATCCATCGGAATATCATAAGCCTCCATGGGTACCTGATCAGCTAACTGACAGGAAAGTGCAATTCCAACCCGGATTACGTTCTTATATTTCTGAAAAAAGCGGTCATAAAAGCCCTTACCATATCCGCTTCTTCCACCGTTCATATCAAAGACAAGTCCCGGTGTGAATACAATTGTTTTCTCCTGCTCAAGTTCTGCTAAATCCATCGCCGGTATCTCATCCTTTGGCTCCATCACATGAAAATACCCTTCCTGAAAATCATCTGTACTGTTGATTTCACAAAAGTCCATTTCATCTTCACGCACCCGTGGAAAGGCTATTCTTTTTGAATACTTTCCTTAAAAAGCGGCAATAAAGAAGCCTCTTTTCCAAGGGGATAATAAAAGAAACAATTTTGTGCTTTCTGAAAGATTTCCAGGTACTGATATTCTGACAAATCCTTTGGGATTCTTCTCTTACAATATTCTCCGGCATTGCATTTCGCAGTGTCTTATACTTAGTTCTGATGCTTGCCTTTGTTTCCATATTTTTCTCCCAGATTGGTTACCGTTCCATCTGCATTTACCATATCAATATTATCTAACTGTCCCTTCAGATTCCGCTTTACACTTGCTATGTATTCCTTGCGAAGTGCTGCCTGTTCTTTCTTTTCTTCCGGTGTCAGTCCTTCTTTCTGGGATTTATGATATAATTCATTGATTCTTGCTATTGTATTTTCAATCATCTTTTTACCCCATGCTTTCTTCTACATAATCTGCAATATAGAAATCATCATTTTTATTGGCTTTGAAAAAGGTTCCCACTGGTTTTCCTTCGAAAATCTGATGCAGAACTCCCACATCCTTTGCATTGGCAATAATCATATCTGCTCCGGATAAGGTTGCAATCCTTGCTGCCGTTAATTTGGTGGTCATTCCACCGGTACCGACATCACTACCTACCGTATCTCCTGCCATGTTTTCAATCCGATTATCAATTTTTTCTACTACCGGTATCAATTCTGCTTTTGGATTCTTTCTCGGATCATCCGTATACAACCCATCAATATCAGATAAAAGAATCAACAAATCTGCTCCTACCAATGAGGCTACAATAGCCGACAGGGAATCGTTATCACCAAACTGCATCTCATAAGTAGATACGGTATCATTTTCATTTACAATTGGTATAATTCCCATTTCAAACAATTCTTCAAAAGTATTCTGGGCATTTTTTCTCGACACGTTATCAACCATAGTTTTTTTTGTCATAAGAACCTGTCCCACATTCTGGTGGTACTCTGAAAAAAGCTTTTGATAAGTCATCATAAGTCTCGCCTGTCCCACTGCCGCACATGCCTGTTTTACAGCTATTTTCTCCGGTCTTTCTTTTAATCCCATGGACTGTCTTCCTACTGCAATAGCCCCGGAGCTGACCAGACATACATCCATGCCCTGATTCTTAATATCACATAATTCTCTTACCAAACGTTCCAGTTTTAAAAGATTTAATTTTCCGGTCTCTTCATGTAAAAGAGATGAAGAACCGATTTTTACAATTACACGCTTCTTATTCTTTAATGTTTCACGCAACTGTGTATCCATTTTTCCGCCTCTTAATCATCTACGGCATATTCACTATCTGAATGCCGGTTATAATTTTTTATTAATATGCATACATTTTATACTTTATCATACCTTTCAAAAAAAATCATCTGTAAATTTTATCTTCCTTGTGCTATGCTTGTGCTATATGATTTTAAAAGAACCGGAGTATACATGATGAAAACAAAAAAGACAATATTTTCTTATAAATTAACCTGCAGTTTACTTGCTTTCTTTCTCTTCTTCTGCTCCTTTTCCTTCGTGGGATGCGGACGCAGCAAAGAACCCGTTTCCAAATCTGATTTTTATTTTAATACAGTCATTACCATTACACTATATGGAGAAGAAAATGCTTCTTATATTGATGACTGCTTCAAGCTTGCTTCCCATTATGAGAACCTTTTTAGCAATACCATCGCAGACAGCGATATCAGTAAAATAAACAATGCTGGTGGCACACCTGTTACTGTGGATGATGATACGATTGAATTATTACAAAAAGGTATTTATTATGGTGATTTAAGCCTGGGACAGTTCGATATCACCATTGGTAAATTGTCTTCCCTCTGGGACTTCCCAAATAACAGCGGTACGGTTCCATCTGAATCTGATATTGAAGCCACACTTTCCACCATCGACTATCATGCGATTGTTATTGATGGAAACGAAGTTAGTCTTTCCAATCCGGATGCCATGATTGACTTGGGAGGCATCGCCAAAGGTTATATTGCTGATAAAATGAAAGATTATTTAAATGAAAAAGACATTACCTCCGGCATGATTAACCTTGGAGGCAATGTCCTTACGCTGGGTGATAAACCAGATGGAAGCAACTATAATATCGGTATCCAGAAACCATTTTCCGATGACGGCACTGCCATTGCCAGTGTTGAAGTCTCTGATGAAACGGTAGTAAGTTCCGGTGTTTATGAACGTTATTTCTATGTGGGTGATAACTTCTATCACCACATTTTAAATCCGAAAACCGGTTATCCTTATGACAATAACCTGCTGGGTGTCACCATTATCTGTCCGAAATCCGTAGATGGTGACGGACTTTCCACCACCTGTTTTGCTTTAGGATTAGAGGGTGGCATGAAGCTGATAGAATCCTTGGATGACACGGAAGCCATTTTTATCACCGACAATTACGAACTTCATACCACATCCGGCATCGGCAGCAATATTCCATTTCACGAAATGTAAACATAATCCTATTGCTGCTCCATAACCATATTGTTGACCCAGATTTTCTTCTTTACCATAACATATCCGATGATGCATTTTATAATCTCTATCAACTGACAGGATAAATAAATAGATACAATCGGAACTCCTGTAAATCTGGTTAACACAAATGCCAGTGGAATATCTACCACCCAGATATAGACACTGTCAAAAAGAAAGGTAATGACTGTCCTGCCACCGGAACGCAGTGTGAAATAGGTTGCATGCATAAATCCATATAACGGCATGCAGGCTGATGCAATCCGGATAAATTGTTTTGCTAGTCCACGCACTTCTTCTGTCGTATTGTATATTCTTGGAAAGAACGGAGCAATCGCAAACATGCAGGCTCCTATAACAAAACAACAAAATACAGAAAATACAATCATCTTGCGGTCCGTATCCACCGCCTCTTCCAATTTACCAGCACCAAGCTGCTGTCCTACAATGATGGATATCGCACTTCCCAACGCAATAAATACAACATTAAAAAGATTGGCTACTGTATTTGATATATTAAATCCAGCTACAACAGCAAGACCTCTTGTGGAATAACACTGCATCAGGACTGCCATTCCTCCAGCCCATAAAGTCTCATTTAAAAGCAATGGCGTTCCTTTTATGATAATCTGTCGTACCAGTGTTCCCGGTATTTTAAAATCACGGTAAGCTCCTACAATAAAATGATTCTTATCTGCTCTCGCATGGGTCCACAAGACAACAATAATGCATTCCACAACTCTTGCCAATACGGTTGCTGCCGCTGCACCTCTTACTCCTAATGCAGGCAGTCCAAATGCACCAAATATTAATACATAGTCAAACATCAGATTTACTGCTACAGAAGCAATTCCGGCTTTCATCGGAAGAACCGTTTCTCCTGTTTCACGTAATGTCTGGGCATATGCCTGAATCAATGCAAAAGGAACCATGGATGGCATTACCGTCTGTAAATACTGTTTTGCATACAATAATGTAGCTTCAATATCTCCCGTGCTTCCTCCTTCATGCAAAAACAGCCGAATTAACGGTTCATTTGCAAAGCCCAATATCAGCATCCATATGACTGCTAAGAAACCACAGGCTACAATTTTAAAACGGAAGGCATCCCGCACTCCTTTATGGTCCCCTTTTCCATAAAACTGTGCCCCAAAAATGCCTGCACCGGATACTGCTCCAAAAATACAGATATTGTAAACCAGCATCAACTGATTGATGATTGCGACACCGGACATCTGCTCCGTTCCAACCAGTCCTACCATGATATTGTCCAATAGACTCACAAAGTTAGTGATGGCATTCTGTATCATAATTGGAATAGCTACCAGCAGAACCGTTTTATAAAAATCTTTATTTCCAATATACTTTTCTCTAAATTTTCTCATATCCAATCCTCATATAACATCAACTACGCAAAACGGGACTGCCAAATCAATGACAATCCCGTTCTTTCTATCACAGAAACGATTATAAAATAATCTTCTTCGGACATTTCTCGGCACAAATGCCACATCCGGTACATTTCTCCTGGTCGATATAAGCCACATTATCTACGACATGAACAGCATCATTTGGACAGTTCTTCTCACAGAGATGACAGCCAATACAACCTACGGAGCAGGCTTTCATAACGTCTTTGCCTTTATCCTTGGAACTGCACTGTACCAGATGCTTTGCTTCATATGGAACCAGCTCTATCAAATGCTTTGGACAGGCTGCAATACATTTTCCACATGCTTTACAAACTTCCTTATCCACCTTTGCAATACCGTCTACAACATGGATTGCATCAAACGGACATGCCTTTACACAGTTTCCAAAGCCAAGGCAGCCATAGCTACAACTCTTTGCTCCGCCGCCCGGAATAAATGCCATAGCAGCACAATCTTCTACTCCGGTATATTCATAATCATGACCGGCTTTTTCACAGGTTCCTGCACATTTTACAAAGGCAACCTGCTTTGTGCCTTCTTCTGCAGCAACACCCATGATTTCACCGACTTTTGCTGCAACCGGCGCACCACCAACAGGACATCCATTGACCGGGGCATCACCTTTTACAATAGCAGCTGCAAGACCGGAACATCCGGCATAACCACAACCACCACAGTTATTTCCAGGAAGAACACCAACAATTGCTTCTTCCCTTTCATCTACTTCTACTTTGAACTTTTCTCCGGAAACGCCGAGGAAAAATCCAATAAAAAGTCCTACGCCGCCTACAATAACGGCTGCAATAATAATTGCCTGTACACTCATCTTTTCTTTCCTCCTAAATCATTCCTGAGAAGCCCATAAATGCAATGGACATCAGACATGCTGTAATTAATACAATTGCTGTTCCTTTAAATGGCTTAGGGATATCATTATATTCAATTTTTTCACGAATTCCTGCCATAATTGTAATAGCAATAAAGAATCCAAATGCGGTTGCAAAACCGTTTACAACGCCCTCTAAGATACCATACTCTTTGGTTACGTTGGTAAGTGCTACACCTAATACTGCACAGTTGGTTGTAATCAAAGGAAGATACACTCCAAGGCTCTTATAAAGAGCAGGCATGGATTTCTTTAAGAACATTTCTACAAACTGTACCAGCGCTGCGATTACAAGAATAAATACAATAGTCTGTAAATACTGTGTTCCCGTCGGAATCAGTATAAACTTATAAATCAATGAGGTAACAAAGGAGGATATCGTTATGACAAAGATAACGGCTCCACCCATTCCAGCAGCGGTCTCTGTTTTCTTTGATACACCCAAGAAAGGACAGATACCAAGGAACTGGCTTAATACTACGTTATTTACAATGGCTGAACCAATTGCAATCAATAATAATGTCTGCATCTGTCATATTCCTCCTATTCACTTTTTTCCTCTGCATCTGCAGCTTTCTTCTCTTTTTCGCTGCAGGTTGCAGACATGCTGCATCCGGCACAGTCTCCACTGATACAGCCGGCAGGCTCTGCCAGTGGTTTGCCTTTTGCTTCCATCTTCTGACGAACAATACTCATTAAAGCAACTAAGAATGCCAGTACCAAGAATGCACCCGGTGCCATAACAAAGATATTGATTGGTGTATACCATTTCAGTGAAAGAATCTGGAATCCAAACAACTGTCCTGCACCTAAAATCTCACGGACAATACCGATACAGGTTAATCCGAAGGTAAATCCAAGTCCCATACCAACACCGTCTAAGATAGACAATACAGGTGGATTTTTAGATGCATAGCTTTCTGCTCGTCCAAGGATAATACAGTTAACAACAATAAGAGGGATATATACACCAAGCTGTTTAGCCAGTGCCGGTGTATAAGCCTTCATAATAAATTCTACAATGGTTACCAAAGATGCTACGATAACAATGTATGCCGGCATTCTGACACCATTTGGAATTGCTTTACGGAATAAGGAAATCAACAGGTTAGAGAAAATCAATACCACTGTTGTAGATAATCCCATTCCCAGTGCATTCATTGCTGATGTGGTTACTGCCAGTGTCGGACACATACCAAGCATCAGTACAAAGGTAGGATTTTCTTTAATCAATCCGTTATATACGCGTTCTAAATACTTATTCATTATTCAGTGCCTCCTTCCAATTCATTCTGGAAGTATGTAATGCAGGCATTTACACCATTGGTCATTGCTTTTGATGTAATGGTTGCACCGGAAATTGCTTCAATCTCGTTATCAGCAGATGGTGCCTGTTTCACAACGGTAAAGCTGTCTACATTCTTATTCTTATACTGTTTGGAGAAGTCTTCTGTCTTTGCCTTGTCTCCAAGTCCAGGTGTCTCTGACATACTGGTAACGGAATAGCCGTTTACGGTTCCATCATTCTTTATGCCAACAGAAAATGTGATATTACCCTGGCTTCCGTCTTTAGCTGTTACAGTAATCACATAGCCTAATACATTGCCATCTTTATCTAATGCTTCCTGCACACCATTGATTTCATCACTGTAACCATTCTGCTCTAACAGGCTGGCTGCGGCTTCTGCATCAAAATCATAGGTGGAAAAAGAATCTGCATCTTCAAACACTGCTTTGTATGCAGCCTGTGCAGTTGCCTCTTCTGCCTTTGCAATCGGATCCTTGGTAATCTCATATACCAGTCCAAGAATAAATCCGATTACTACGGTAAATACGGTTAAAATCAACGCGTCATGTACAATCTTCTTATTCATGCTGCTTTGCCTCCTTTACCTGTCCAAAGGCCTTTGGAATTGTAATCCTTTCAATCATTGGAACCAGAAGGTTGCTTAAAATAATTGCAAAGGATACACCTTCTGCGTTTGCTCCAAAGATACGGAATAATCCGGTAAGAATACCTAAAAGAATTCCATATAAAATCTGTCCCTTCGGTGTGATCGGTGATGTTACATAGTCGGTTGCCATAAAGAATGCACCAAGCATTAATCCACCACCACAAAGCTCAGCAACGATATAGTCGATGTCAAAGCCATGTCCGCCAAACAAGCTGATAAATATTACAAATGTAATGATATAGGTTCCCGGAATCCGAAGTGTAATGACACCCATCAGGATTAAGAACATTGCTCCAATTAAGATAGCAATAGCGGATGTCTCTCCGATGGTTCCAGCGGTCTTACCAATTAACATATTCATGGTATTAACAGCTCCAACGCCCTGTTCTCTGATCAGAGCCAGTGGAGTTGCTCCTGAATATCCATCTACGGTAAAGTTTGTCATGTCTGCGGCAAATGCTATCAGTAAAAAGCATCTTGCACCCAGTGCCGGGTTCATAAAGTTCTGTCCCAGTCCGCCAAACATCATTTTAACAATAACGATTGCAAATACACCGCCGATTACAGCTTCCCACCATGGAAGGGATGCCGGCAGGTTTAATGCAAGTAACAGTCCGGTAACTACCGCACTTAAATCACTGACGGTATTCTTCTTATGTACAATCAGATTGAAAATCCACTCTGATGCAATACAACTTGCAACAGATACCAAAATCAATACTGCTGCTTTATATCCAAAATTAACAATACCAAATATACTTGTTGGAAGCAGAGCTATAATTACATAAAGCATGATTCTGCTTGTTGTATCTTTGGCTCGTACATGTGGTGATGATGATACATGATATAACTCACTCACAATAGTCCACCTCTTTCTTTGTTATTTATTTTTTTTCTTTTCAGCAAGAACCTGTTTTTTCATTGTCTTAATAAGCTGTGCTAACGGACGTTTTGCCGGGCAGATAAAACTGCAGCTTCCACATTCCACGCACTCAAGACCATGCCATTTTTCAAATCCTGCCATATCTCCATGCTCTGAGAATTTAGATAATCTGGATGGAACAATCTGTTCCGGACATGCTTCTACGCAACGACCACAATTGATGCATGCTGTTGCATCTGCATCTGCTTCTGCCACTTCATCTTTGGTCATACAAAGGAGTGCTGAGGTAGTCTTGGTTGTCGGCACATCTAATCCGAACATGGAAAAGCCCATCATTGGTCCACCGGAAATAATTTTCTCCGGCTGCTCTTTAAATCCACCGGCAGCATCTAAAAGTTCCTGGAAACTGGTTCCGATTAAGAACTCAAAGTTACCCGGATCTTCTACTGCATCACCGGTAACTGTAAAGATTCTGCTTGTAACAGGTTTTCCTTCCTTTACTGCATGGTATACGGCAACCATGGTTGCAACATTATCTACGATACATCCTGCATCTGCCGGAAGCATTTTGGAATTAATTGCACGTTTGGTTACTGCATAAATAAGCTGACGTTCACCACCCTGTGGGTATTTTGTCATAAGAGGTGCGACCTCCATACGAGGCTCATCTTTCGTTAATTCTAATAATTTTGCGATACAATCCGGTTTATTATTCTCGACTGCAAATACACCCTTGGCATGTTCAAACATACTGAGAATAATACGCATGCCTTCTACCAGTTCTTCCGTGTGGTCTAACATGATGCGGTAATCAGATGTCAGATATGGTTCACACTCTGCACAGTTGGCAATAATATAGTCGATTTTTTCCGGTTCCTTCGGAGATAATTTTACGTGGGTTGGGAATCCTGCTCCACCCATACCAACAACTCCCGCTTCTTTTATACGGTTAATAATTTCTTCTTTGGAAAGAGCACTGACGTCTTCTACTGCCTGATACTCTACCTCCTTAAATTCACCATCGCTTTCAATTACAATGGAGTTCACCATATCACCTGTTGGAACTCTTCTTGGCTCAATTTTCTTAACAGTTCCGGATACGGACGCATGGATTGGTGCAGATACGAAGCCGCCTGCTTCTGCTATCTTCTGCCCTTTCAAAACGGAATCTCCTACCGCTACGATTGGTGTTGCCGGTGCTCCAATATGCTGCGATAACGGATATACCAGTTCACCTTTGGGTAATAATTCACGTATTGGCTTATCTTTTGATAAATCCTTTCCTTCGAAAGGATGGACGCCACCTTTAAATGTCATTAAACCCATCTTATGTGCCCCTCTTTCTATGATAGTATTGCACTGCATATGCAATGCGTTTAACATAAAATGTATTATAACACAAATTAGAATTTTTTGACACACTAAAAAGATTTTTTCTCAATATTTTTGTCGATTTTAAACAAGGAATGATTACTTTTTTCCCATACATCGTGTATAATAAAAAAATAACAGGAGGACAGATATGAAAACAATTGTACATGAAATTCCATATAGTCCGGCTTCGAATTTAGATGAGGAAATATTCACTGCTTCCTCTGTCTTTTTCGATATCGAAACTACCGGATTTTCCCCGGCTCATACCAGTCTTTATCTGATTGGATGTGCCTATCACATAGAACAGATGCTTTATATCAAACAGTTTTTTGCCGAAACACCGGAAGAAGAAAAAGAAGTACTTGAGCAGTTTCTTTTTGCTATTAGACGGTTTTGCCATTCTGTAAAAGATTTATCCGTCTTATGGAGGTCACTCCACACAATGGCATTACCCCAAAGTGAAAGGCTCTTTTCCAACCGGGATTTATCATTCATCCTTTGATATATTGCTGCAATACTTCTATCTGTAGGCATAGTTTTTATTATTTCAGACAATGAAAGCGGTTCTGGAGAGTGCATATAACACCACCAGTAAACCGCTTTTATTCGTCTTTCTATAGAAAGTCCTCTATGATTTCTCAACATTTCTCTGAGTCTTGAGTTGATTCCGCCTTCAATTCTGTTATTCGTAGATGGTGCAATGAAATCATTTATAAATTCCTTATCCAAGTATGTAAACAGTGTGTTTTCTTTGATAAGTTTAAGAAGGGATCTCTCTGCTTTAAGCAGTCTCTCATGAGTTGGTCTTTTATTACCATG
>VOFB01001048.1_pt1 | contig 178000 bp, 172 predicted proteins | sample 5384141 | NCBI WGS metagenome assembly VOFB01 (sample SAMN12384721, study PRJNA508395) | human gut metagenome | isolation source: healthy gut A | host: Homo sapiens
CAGTTATGACTGTCATAGGGAACAATATTGCATTGTCGCTTGGTATGGTCGGTGCATTATCTATCGTGCGTTTTCGAACTGCAATAAAAGATTCCAGAGATACTGTATATATTTTCTGGACGATCATCGTGGGAATATGCTGTGGAGTTGGAGATTATCTGGTTGCTGCAGTAGGCAGTTCTGCTATTTTTCTTATCTTTCTTATCGTGGGAGCAATCCGCAGTGATAACCGTATGCTTTTGATCATCCGTGCAAAAAGAAGCCGCTGTGAAAATATAGAATCCCAGGTCTTTCGTTATTTTGGGACTGGTGCCGTTCTTCGGGTAAAAAATACGACAGAGGAGAATGCTGAGTACATTTATGAATTACCCAGAAAAATACTGGGAAAAGTTCAGAAACAGCATCCGGCTTTAACAGATGATTTCTATAACCTTGGACAAATCGAAAGTGTTAATATTGTAGCTCAAAGCGATGAGATTTATAACTGATATGAAATATAAAATAATAGGATTTACATGCTGCTTTGCGGTTATCCTGATTGCTGTTTTTGCGCCACTGCTTTATCAGGACTATCGAAAAACAGAGAGAATTCACCAGCATGAACAGGAAATTCCCCAGGAACCATGTACGGATCCTGCGGATGGCGGTCTGTGTACATATCTTCCGATTGTCAAAATTGATACAGATGGGGTGGTAATCCCGGGAAGACCCATTAAGGATGATGAAAACAACCGCATTTATACATGTGCTGCTGATGGGGGAAACTACGATTGCTGCTCAGATGGATATAATCGGAAATGACAGCAAAGAGGACCATCATGCAAATGAAACGGCAGATGTATCTTCTGCAATCCGCATACGAATGAGAGGTAATTCCTCAAGAAAGTTTGATAAGCCAAGCTATGCCATCAGACTTGTAGATAAAAAAGGGGAAAACAATCCGCTTTCCATTATGGGAATGGATGCGCACCATGAATGGGTATTATACGGTCCCTGGCTCGATAAAACAGCCATACGAAATTATATGTTTTACAATCTTGCCGGAGAAATGATGTCTTATGCGCCAAATGTAAGATTCTGCGAAGTAATTCTTAATGGTGAATATGAAGGTCTATATGTAATGACTGAAATGATAACCGGCGGAAAAGATGGCGCCAGGCTGGGACTTCGTGTAAATGCCAAGCGCAGCACATTTTCCGGATACCTGCTTCGCCTGGATCATCAGCATGCGGACGAAGAAGCTTTAAACAGCTTTACAACGTATACCTACAAAACCCCCTTCCAGCTGCAGATAGAATATCCCGGAAGCAGGAACAGGGATGCCAGACTGACAGAAGAAATCCGGCAGGATTTTTCATGTTTTGAAAAAACTCTGTATTCATATGATTATGACAGGGAAAAACATGGCTACACTTCTATGATAGATGTAGACAGCTTTGTAGATTACTTTATAATCAATGAGCTTTCCAGTAATGCAGATGCCGGAAACTATTCCACTTATATTTATAAGGGAACAGATAATCTGTATCGTATGTGTGTGTGGGATTTTAATAATGCCTGCAATAACTATTTCGAGGAGGAACTTCCTTATACAGGATTTTTCCTGAACAACCGATTATGGTTTGAAATGCTTATCAAAGATGAGGATTTTACTGAACGGATCATTCAGCGATATCATTCCTTGCGAAAAGGTCTGTTAAGTGAGGAATCACTTTATCGTTATATCGATGAAACCCTTGATTTTATCGCACCAGCTCTTGCAAGAAACGATGCACGATGGGGAAGTGTGGAACAGCAGGCAAAGGGACTTCTGGTTCCGGTATCGAGAAATTTGGACAGCAGATCTGCCGCTGAAGGACAGTTAAAAGGTTACTTGCGAAACAGAGGAAAATGGCTGGATGAAAACATTGAGACTCTGCGTCAGTATTCAGCATCCTCCCGTGTAAAGCAGTATAATGAGGTTAATGATTAAAATATGAAACGATTTATTATCGGCATATCTGCCATCATTCTGCTTCTATTTATTGGATTTATAGCTGTGTTTTATGGCGGATTTTATATGGACTTAGGCCGGGACAATCATGTAAACACATTTGTCCGGACTGAGAATAAAGAGATACTTATAAAGGACAAAGATAAGTGGAAATCATTTGAAGTCAGGGGAATTGATATGGGAAGCGGTATTCCTGGTGAATGGTCTACAGATTATGCGATCACCAAAGAAACCTATCTGCACTGGTTTCAGCTGATCCAGGAAGCAGGAGCAAATACGCTGAGAGTCTATTCTGTCCAGAATCCGTCTTTTTATAAAGCGTTCTATGAATACAATTCCCAACATGAGGAGCCGTTATATTTACTTCAGGGAATCTGGGTAAATGATTATATACAGAACTCCCGAGTGGATGCATATGCCGACTCCTTTGCAGGAAAGCTTCTGTATAATTGCCTGGTCACTGTAGATGTGATCCATGGAAAACGACTGATCATCAATAATGATGCAGATACAAGTACAGGACTTTATTTACACGATGTCTCGAAATGGGTGCTGGGATATATTATCGGAAATGGATGGGAAGATACAACAGTTGCATATACAGATGAGAAATATCCGGATATGGAACCTTATAAAGGAACCTATCTTACTGCTTCAAAAGATGCTTCTGCCTTTGAATCCCTGCTTGCAAAAACAGGTGACAGGATGCTGCACTATGAATCAACAAGATATGATGAGCAGCGTCTGATCTCCTTTTCCAGTGGAAATGCAACAGATCCCTTTGATTATTCTAAAGAGATTGCAGAATATTTCCGAAAATGTGCCCGGATCGACACAGAACATATAACTGCAACCGATAAATTTATATCAGGTCAGTTTGCCAGCTACAGTGCATCTCCATATGATCAGGATTACTTTTTCCTGTATGGAATACACAACATGGAACAGCTTGTCTGATAAAAAGATTGACTTTAGTGACTGTATCACTCCTGACGGAAAACGGAATACTTATCGGGCATATTTAAGACTTTTAAACGAACATCATACAATGCCGGTTTTGGCTGTTGAATTTGGTGCAGCTACAGGACGAGGTGAGATTCAGGAGAATCAGGTGACCAGCAGAGGACTTGGATACTATTCTGAAAAGAACAGGGAAAGATTCTGGTAGATTGTTATGAAGACATTATGGCTGCCGGACTTTCCGGAGGCTGTGTCTATTCCTGGCAGGATGAATGGTTCAAGCATACCTGGAATACCATGTATGCTGTAGATTTGAGCCGTAATATTTACTGGGAAGATGCGCAGACAAATGACCAGCATTTTGGCTTGCTGGCATTTGACTGTGGGGGAAAAAGAAAGTGTTTGTTACGTGGACGGGGATACTTCCGAATGGACGGATAAAGATATGGTGATCCAATACGAAGACGGCTCTTTCACCAGTGTGAAGTATGATGCCTCCGATGTTTATTTATATCTCCATAAAAGGACTTTGATCTGGAAAATGACACGCTGTATGTTCCGGTTGATACGACCCCTAAAACAGGCAGTATCCGTATGGAAAATTGTACAGCAGAATTTGAAAGACCTACAGATTTTGTACTGATCTTAAATGGAAAAGATAATACTCGTCTGTTGGTTCAGGATCGGTATAATCCCATTCATGCCAATTATGAGGAAGATATTACAGGAGAAGATCCTTATATTGATCCACCAGCCAGGGACAGCGCTGTATTCGAAAATATCTGCATGGTATTACGGGATGTTATTGGTCAGTATCAGGATGCTGCCACACCGTTAAAAACCTTTGAAAGTGGAAAGCTGTATTATGGTAATGGAAATCCATCTGCATCTGCTTATGATTCCAGGGCAGATTTTATCTGTAACGGAGATGATGTGGAAATTAGAATCCCATGGCAGCTGCTGAATTTTTCTGATCCGTCCCGAATGCAGATCCATGATGATTATTATGACGGAAATTATGGCATTGAAGCAGTGGGGATCAAAGAGATGTTTATAGGTTTTGGCAGAGAAGGAAATACAATCGAGATGGGATGCCTTAAACTGAAAGGATGGGAGAATACAGTATCCTACCATGAAAGATTAAAAGAAGCATACCAGGTTCTGAAGACATACTGGACAGGAAAGGAATACGAATGATAGCACAGCTTGTGATTGCTTTTTATTTTATTGTCTGTGCGGGGATTATCATGTTTAACTGCTTTACAGAGATAATTTCAAGATATCGTTCCTGTGTTTTGAAAAGGAGGGAACAACGATATTGCGAAGAATACAGGCAGTTGTTTTTAGAAAATATAACGGAAAATAAAAAGCAGGAAAAAAGGCTGGTTAAAGAGCTTCATTCAACCAGTAGACTTCTGGCGTTCAGTGAAGCATTATATAAAGTTGAAAATAGTATGCCGGAACAATTCCAGCAGGGAATAGCATCTGTAAGTCGGCTGATGGAAGAACTGATACCGGTTTATAAAAGAAAATCGGATATGGAAAAGGCCTGCTTGGCTTATGTATTTGCCATATTTCGTATGACGAAATTCCAGGCTAAGGAAATTGTTTTTCCATTTCTTTTTGACCTGCTTGGAAATAAAAGTCTCTATTGCAGGGAGAATGCTTTGCGGGCATTATACGGTTCAGAAGATATACACGCGGTTATGCAGGCATTGACATTTCTGGATGCAAATGAGCAGCTGCTTCCGCATAAAAAAATACTTACAGATGGACTTCTTTCCTTCGATAAAAAGAAGAACTGATACCACTCCTTTGGAAAAAAATGAGTGAATTTCATCCAAGGATGCAGGTAAACTTGTTGGATTATATTAGATATGCATCGTCAAACTGGAAGGATGAAATGCTATCTATGTTGGAAACAAGCCAGGATATGGAAATTCAAATCGCATGTGTCCGCTATTTTGGCAGATATCAGGATGAAAGAAGTGTTCCTTTTTTGCTTCATCACGCCGAAGAAGAAAAGGAAGCGTTCTGGGAATTGCAGAATGCCTGTATTTCTGCTCTTGCTGTGTATCCCGGACCGCAGACACTGGAAATCTTGAAAAAAGAGACTTCCAGTAAGAACTGGTATGTCCGTCATAATGCTGCAAAAAGCCTTGCAGTTCTGAATACAGATAGGGATGCATTAGCTGATATTTTACAGGGAAATGACCGCTACGCAAAAGAAATGTTAGAGTACCAGCTGGATGCAGTAAAAGCACAAAGGAGGGCGGGTTTATGACCGATGCATTTCGTTTTTTTCTGGAATGTATCAATCTGTTTTTTATTATATACCTGATTGGATATTCCAGCTTTTTGTTTTTGTCGGTTGTAGCAGGCGCAATTGAGCTGTACAGATCATACCGCCTTGAACAGCTGCACAATAAACTGTGGCAAAGCTATTACATACCGGTTTCCATTCTTGTTCCTGCTTATAACGAAGAGGTTACGGTGAAGGATACAGTCACTTCACTTCTCAACCTGGATTATAAACTATATGAAATTATAGTAATAGATGATGGTTCTAAAGACAAAACATCTCAGGTTCTGATTGATGCATTTCATATGGAGCGAGTGGAACGCCCGATCCGTCATCTGATCCAATGCCAGCCTGAGGAAGATGTTTATGAATGCCCGAACCAGAAAGTGCCCATTACTTTGATCCGCAAGAAGAATGGCGGAAAAGCAGACAGCTTAAATGCCGGAATCAACGCAGCCAGGTATCCTTGGTTTATCTGTATGGATGCGGACTCTATTTTACAGCATGATTCGCTGGAGAAAATCGTTCGCCCGGTTCTGGAGGACGAAAATGTAATAGCCGTTGGTGGAAGTGTCCGCCCAGCCAATGGTGTTGTCATAAAAAAAGGTCATGTGATAAAATATAGGCTGCCCAGGAATATAATAGCAAGAATGCAATCCCTGGAATATGACCGTTCTTTTCTGGCAGCACGTATCCTGTTGGATAAAATCAATGCAAACATGATCATATCCGGAGCTTTTGGATTATTTGAGAAAAAAACAGTGATTGCCGTAGGTGGATATGACAACAGTACAATGGGCGAGGATATGGAACTGGTAGTCAGACTTCATGAATTCAGCCGCATGAATCGTAAGCCATATAAGATTCATTTTGCACAGGATGCCATCTGCTGGTCGCAAACTCCGGAAAAATTAAGTGAATTGTGCAAGCAGCGGAAAAGATGGCAGAGAGGATTGTTCCAGTGTATGTGGGGACACCGTAAAATGCTGGCAAACCCACGGTACGGGGCTGTAGGACTTTTATCCTATCTTTATTTTCTGCTTTACGAATTATTGTCACCATTGATTGAACTTTTGGGTGTACTTACAATGGTTTTATCTGTGATGATGGATATGCTGAATGTGAAATTTATGCTGATATTTCTTGCCTGCTATGCCCTGTATGGTATTTTACTCACATTAACTGCATATTTTTCAAGAATCTATACCATTGACCAGAGGCTTTCTTTTCGAGAACTGATCCTTGCTATTATTGCTTGTTTTTTTGAAACAACTTTTCTCCGCTTTTATCTGGTATTTGTCCGTGTGACTGCATTTGTGGGATACAAGAAGAACAAACTGAACTGGGGTAAACTGGAAAGAAAGAAAATGAACAGAATATAGTTTTATTATTATGTCAATTTATCTAATGTGACGACAAGCTGATTTCTAACGCAAAATCTGTTACCATAGATTATCCAAATTCATTTATCAAAAATGAGTTTTTTATGGGACGTCATACGCAATATATAGTTTCTCTTAGCCAGGAAGGGAAAAACAAGCTGCAGGCAATGAGCAAAGATAACAAACTTTCAGCACGTGTTTCCAAACGTGTCCTGATTCTTCTGGCTCTGGATGATAAGAAAAATTCCAATCTGAATCATAGACAGATTGCTTCCGCGTTGAATACAACGGTAACAACCATTGTAGCAACTGCACGCGATTATTTTCAAAATGGACTGGAACATATCCCGCTGGATGATATAGAAACGGCATTTGAAGGCGAAACCGGAGCTTTGGAGGGGTGTTCATCCTTAAACGCCCCTGCTTCACCATAATGTGGAGACAAAAAAGATGTCTCCTGCGAAAAGCCCGATTATATCGGGCTTTTTTGCTACCCAAACGGCGATTTTTCTCTGTACCAAAACGCAGATGTAAAATCGCCGTTTTCCCTTTGTGGATAGACTTGAACTCCCGAAAAGTAAATATCAGATACACAGGCAGATAGAAATCAAAAATCTATCTGCCTTTTTTATTACCCTAAAAAGGAGAAATCAAATATGCTACAGAAAGAATTAGCCAAACGCCTCAAAGCTCGATACGACACCAAGATGGACGGAAGCAGAAATCATAAAAGACTTAACCGAAACGAAGGTGCAAAGCAATGAGCCGTCTTAATTTCCTCTACCGCACCGAGCTGCCGCACAGAGCCGTTGCGGTATATATCTATCTCGCAGATCGGACGAACGAGAACAACGAGTGCTGGCCTGCCATTCCGACCATAGCCGCCGACCTCAAGTATTCGCCCTCCACCGTCCGCCGCGGAATCCGTGACCTCAAAAAAGCAGGGCTCCTCGAAACCGAGCAGCGATATCGCAAGAAGGGCGGCAAGAGCAGTCTGCTGTTCCGGCTGAAAGCAGAAAGAAAAAGACACAGAGGTTTCTTTTTGAAAAAGCCGGAGATAACAAAGACATTTTTATTAGTACGGTTTTGATCGTTGAGGCCATCCGCTATTTTCTTTCTGCTGTAGTGAAAGCGTGAAAAACCACAAAAAATAAATTTATCGCTTTATAACACGTTGTGTTTTTCACAGAAATATGCTATTATATTCTTGACAGTCACTTCTGCTGTTTTCGGATTTTGTTCGGAGGAAGCAAACCCTAATTGAATCGAGGCTGACGATATGAATATTAGCTATAAAAAGCTCTGGAAATTGCTGATTGACAGGGATATGAAAAAGAAGGACCTGGAAAAGGCTGCGGGCATCAGCAACTATGTCATTTCCAAAATGACACGGAATGAAAATATCACGGTTGAAACCGTGGGAAAGATCTGCAAAGCACTGAATTGTACGCCGAATGACATGTTGGAATTCGTGTCCGACAGTGAGTAAGAGGTTTGATTATGAACAGCATTTTGAAAAAAATCAGGCAAAGCGATGCCTTTAATGAGGAAAATCGAATCCCCTACACAAAGGCGATCGTGTTGATGAGCTTATTTACTTTTGTGTTTCTGGGCGCGGAATTTCTGTTTGTCAATATGATCTCCCGCACGGTTTCGGGGAATCAATCGGTAAATGCCCAAAACTATGCGCTTGGTATCAGCGTCATCGGTTTCGTTCTGTATCCTGTTTTCTCTCGATTTTGTAAAGGAAAATGGCAAACCGCACTTGCAATGTGCGCAGCGATTTTGTCGGTTATTTGTCTTTTTGTGATATGCCGCCATGCCTCTTATGCACTTACACTCGGCATGGGACTCTTGCTGTTTCTGATTCTCGGCGCATTTGGAAGTGCCGTATTCTACAAAACACTATGTCTGATAGAGGACAACACCTATATTGCGCAACTGACAGGCGTTTCCTATATGCTTGGAATCTTGCTTCAAATCGCAAACAACAATTTGGTTCATATAGATCACATAGAAGCCGGCATACTTTCTGCATTTATACTATTGCTGGCATTTATGCTGATAAAAGCAGAAAAAAACAGCGTTGTCCCTGCCTTCTCCAAAAGCAAAACCGAAGAGGAAAACGACGAAAACGGAAAGGATAGCCTGAAAATCATTTTGCTCCTCGTCCTTTTTGTCGCACTGATGACCTGTATTTTCGGCACCATGGACAATGCGGTCACCGTATACCACGCAAACGGAACGGTGAATATTGGTCAGTGGCCGAGAATACTTCTCGCACTCAGCGGTCTTATGGCAGGTTTTTTATTTGATATTGCAGGCAGAAAATATATGAGTGTGATCATGTACTGCGTAATGCTTCTGTCTACGACCTGCCTTGTCATTATTCAGTTTGCCGGGCCGTTCACGGTGGGTCTGGTCATATTCTATCTGTCCGCCGGCTTCTTTGCTGTTTTCTTTACCTCTTCCTTTATGGAGATCGCCCGATACACGGATACCCCCGAGTTATGGTCAGGGTTTGGCAGAACCGTCAATAATCTTGTTGCCGCTGCAATCTCGGGAGGCTCCCTTGCACTTTTGCATTCCAAAAACAATATTGTCATGATCACCATAGAGCTGATTATATTCGTGGCCACCAGCATTGTCGCGCTTTTCTATACCAACAAAAGAAAAGTGTTTTTTGACAGGCTTGCCGAAGCGGACAGCAGCGAACTAAGCGACGGTGAAAAACTGCAAAGGCTGGCAGAGCAGTTTTCGCTGACGCAGAGAGAAACCGAGGTTTTCGGACTGCTTGTCAATACCGAAGACGGATTGCAGACGATAGCCGATGGTTTGTATGTCTCCAGACGAACCTTAGAGAGATATGTCTCCGCCATATATGAAAAAACAGGTGCAAAATCACGGATCGGGCTTGTTACTCTTTATAACAACGTATAATTAAACATAACAAAAAGCATTTTATCCTCCTGCCGATGTGGGGGGATATTTTTTTGCGGTTTTTTCAGGGAAAACCGATATTTTTGCCTCGATTTTAAGAATGGCGGAGTTCCGCCACCCCATTTTCGGCAGATTGGCGGACTTCCCTTATATCAAAATCGGCACTCTGTAAGTATAATTATATGCAAAGACGGTCGGGAGGAATACGAATTGCGACACAAACTCTTATATTTGATCGAAAGGTATAATAAGAATTATTTGCCCAAAATTTTAACTGTCCTTTTGCTTGCAAGTTTGGTTCTGAGTGCCTGTGCCAAAAAGCCTTCGGAAACATACAGTTCTACATCAATCCCAGAGCCTTCACAAAACACATCTACGCAGGCGGAGCCGGTAACGCTGGAACAGGCGCTTCTCAAGGAGCGCGGCAAGCCGTATGACCAATCGGACTACAAGACATTTGTCGGCGGCGAGGGTATTATAAACGAATACGCCGAATTCGACTGTAATCTGGATCACGGCTACAGTAAAACCATTAACGATCTCGTGGTGGCTGACGGAAAGCTGTATCAGGCAAATTTCAACTCCGTTTTGGCAAACGGCAAGAACATACAAGAGGTCGGCACTCTGCCCGGGAAAAACATCCGGTACTGGCGTCTGACCCATGACGGTGAAATGGGCGAGATCTACTTAAATGACGGCTCCGGCTATAAGGTCAGCGGCCCGCCGTTTGCGGCCTCACCGATGGATAAGGCGCAGCTTCCGCTGTTCCGAAAGGTTTACCGCTATGCTTCCGACGGAAAGACATTGGAGGATCATACGGCAGAATACTTAAATGCCGATAAGGTCTACTCCGGCGATCCGATAATCACCGTTGCCGGCGGTAAAGTCAGCCTGCTTTTTTCGGGCAAATACCTTGATAAGGGTACGACCGGCTGGAATTGGTATCGGGACATGGATTGGCGGGAGTACATTGCCTTTGATTTGGAGCTGTCCGAGCTTGCCGGTGAAACACCGATCCGGCTGCTTAATCGGAACATCCTGATGACCAACTGTGCCTTTTATGAGATCGTGTATGCCTCGGAGCCTTTGGACGACAGCGACACAAAAGCGCAGCTTGCGCCGGACGGCTCGGTGTCTCCCTATTATCCCGCAGCGCAGCATCTCAACTGCAATGTAAAGCTAAGAAAGCTTGAGCTGCTCACTGCTTTTTACGGTGATGTCCGCAACATCAGCACAAGCCACGTGATCACCGAGGATTATACAATTCTTCCCATTGCCGAGGTCATTACAGACGGATACGGTGCGTATCAAAAATACGATCCCTGCCGTTTCTATTGGAACTATAGTCAGAAATAAGGAAAAGGAGAGAAACACGATGAATGCAAAACGAATCACGGCGCTTGCGCTGGCCTTGGTCATGACCTTGCTTCTTGCCGCATGCGGCAGCAAAACCGTTGTGAACGATGACGGCACAAAAACCGAACAAACAGAACGCGGAGTCAAAGTGACGCAAACGGCGGCAAAAGCCGTGCAGACCGAAAAATACGAAACCGCCGATTTCAGCATGACCATCCCGAAGGGCTGGACGGTAACGACCGGCGGCACCAACATCTACCACAGCATCCGGGTATACGACCCAGCTGAGCCGCTGAACCAGATGTTCGTACTGCTGAAGGCAGATGTCCTGCTCCATAGTCAGGCGGGCAAAGAAGCATGGCAGCAGAACTACAGCATGGGGAATACGCAGGCGGCGCTTTTTGCTAAGGCCGCTGTGCTTGATAACCCGTCTACAGAGGGCTTTTTCAAAATATTCTCACAGTATACTGCATTTGCATCGGAGGTGGAGCCTGCTTATTCGGGATATGCCTTCCCCCCGGTTTGATAGTTTTACGGTAACCGACCGCTATCCCTCTGCCAGCCCGATGAAGTCCTCCGCCCTGGGCGATGAGCAGCTTCGCGCGACATTCACGGATAACGGCAAAGAGGGCGAGGGCCTATTTGCCGCCAGTGTGGTGGACTTTGGCAGCTTTGCCATCTCCAACGGCAATGTGGTAGGCTATCAGCTCCAGGAGGTGGACGGCGGCTACTATATGGCTTACAACATCGTTGCTGTTACCGCCGCAAAGGACACCTTTATCGAGTGGGAAGGTGTGCTGACCGATTGCTTCAAAACCCTGCAGTATTCCGATAGCTTTGTCAGTGCCACCAATCAGGCAAGCAACGATAAGGTCGCCCTTGCAAAACAGATCAGTCAGAACTTTAATGCGACCATGGACGGCTTTATGTCATCATGGGAAAGCCGCAACAGGAGTCAGGACATTATGAGCCAGAAGAAGAGCGACGCCACCCTCGGCTACGAGCGCGTTTACGATACCGAGACCGGTGAAATTTACAAGGCTACGAACGGTTTTACCGATGTGTACGACGGCAAGCGGTACAAGTCAGTGACCGACGACAATATGTATGCCGAGCCGATAAGCGGTTATATTGAAAAACAATGACAGGACAAAAACGGTTTGCAAATAAAAGAGAATGATAAGGAGGCCTTAGAAGATGAATGTAGTGCCGCATTCCGTTCCGCAGGACAGCAATACGATAAAAACCACACTTCCGTACAACCGGAAATATGTGCTTTTTGCGATCTACGAGGTACTGGATAAAAAGGGCGCCGAGTACGAAAAAATAAATACAACGACTATTTTATCGGAAATATCGGTATACGGAAATACAAGCCGGTTTTCTCTTTCGGTAGATGAACAGCCTTTCGGAACGGAGCTGACCGTAACGATGGTTCGTCCCTGCGAAGGGCTCTCCGCCTCCGGCGTTCAGAGATCCGTAACCGCTGTCGCCGACAGCATCTCACAGCACCTGGAAAACGAGCTTGTGATAAACAAGTTGAAGGCTTGATTTCAGATCATAATCGAAAGCCTGAAGCAAAGAAAAGACGGAGGAAATGTCTATGAGAAAATTCGGAGAATATGTCAGAGCGGCATATGGGTGTTTCTCGGCAAAATGGATTTTCGGGGTGCTTGCGGCACTTAGCCTTTTGCCGACCTTAACAAAAACGGTTCTGTTGTGCATAACAAAAGAATCGCTTACCGCAGGCGCGGTGTTTTTTGCAGACCTGTTCTGCGTTGTCTGCGCCTGTATTCCGGCTTTTTTGGCAGTCCGCTCGACGAACGGAAACACAAAACAAGCCGCCGGTATATGGCTCAAGGGCTGTCTTCCTTGTATAGCGGCTTTGTATGCGGGTGAAATACTGGCAGGACTTCTTGGCGGGAAATTCGGAACAACCGGAAAAATCATCGCCTGCGCTGTGGCCGGGACACTGCTCGGGCTGTCATTTTATTTGCTTGGATCTGCCATGAGAGGGAAAGCCGAAAGGAAAGCAGGCCGGGAAATTGCACGAATCGGAATCGCCGTATTACTGGCGGTCGTCTGTTGGTATCTGCTTCCGTACTTCTTCGACCTCGGCGTGGAAACCGTTCTTTCCGGGAACAAAGCATGGAGTGCGAAGCTGGCAGCGGAGCTTTTGAATACGGTGTTTCGCTGGGCACTCCTTGTGCCTGCCCTTGCATTCATATGCGGCAAAGAAAAACAGTCGGAAGAAAAAGAAGAAGCCGTGCCGACAGAATCAAAACGATCCTTTCTGCCCTATATTCCGACCTGCATCAGTGCCGCCGTGCTGTTATGCGCCGCTGTACTGCTCTTTCCGCAAACGGTTTCGCCTGCCGACAGACTGAAGGATGAATATTATTCCCGCACGAACATGGCGTGCTATAACCTGCTGGGTGGCAACATCATAACGGCGGTCAACGAATACAGCGATATTCAGCGGGAGCTGGAGGTGTGGAAAAGCGTTGCCGACGGCGGCTGGAATGATATCAGCGAGCAGGAAATTGCTTCAAATCCGATGCTTGCCTATCTTGATACCTATACCAACCACACCGAAGACAGGCTGGAAGCAATGGAGAAGAATTACACGGCAGGCCACATTAAGGACACCGATTACTGCTTTGAAATGTTGTCCGAATATAAAAAAGCCGACACCCTGACGGCGGAACAGAAAAACCGGCGGACGGAGATACTGACGAATCTGGCGGCAAACGGACTGTTTGTCGGCGGACTTCCGGATGTGAAAGAAAACGCCGCGTCGATGGCGGATGTTATAGAAAACGCCTCTTCTTATCGGAACAGTTTTGAATATGCCGAGCTGCTTGCAAAAATGCGGGTGGGGGTTACAAACGGCACCAACATTGCCGATTCCGTCGGCACAGGTATTACCTATTCTATCGTGGACAACGCGATTGAAAAGGCGCTGAAAAATCCGGAGGACTTCGTGTGGAATTACATAGCGGTCATGCTGTATAACAATCAGGACCGTCATACCCTGTACCTTACTTCGGAATACTCAGCTGACTTTCAGATTCTCACTGTCGTTGAAAACTTTGAAAAGCAATTTGAAAAGCAGCTTGGAAAAGACATAACCGAAGAAGAACAGCTCGGAATCAAGAAGCTGGTCATGCAGACCTATCTGCGGGCGTTGGCGCTGGATAAATGCGCGGATTACGGATTGGAAGCGCTGAAAAGCCTTGATAATTCCTATATCCGGGAAAACACCATGTATGCGCTTTTGAAAACCGATCGGTACGATGAGTGCTTAAAGCTTGCTAGGGAGACGAAAACCGGAACCAATCCTGCGCCTATCTACTATGCGGCGGCGGCCACGCTTGAAAGTGAAGACTTCGATGCTTCCGTAGAATATGCGCTGGAGCTTGCAAAGCAGGCAAAGCTGAGCGAATATCCTAAAAAGGCAGATGAGCTGCTGCATTCCTGGCTTGCATTGCTGATCGTAGATACAGAAACCACAAAAGCGAAGTACGGTCAATTGAGCGAGGTACAGATAAGCAGGCTTGAAAGCGATGCGTTTTTGAAAAACTATCTTGAAGCCTATGCGAATGCCTACTATTCGACCTACGGCGGGCACTCCGTTTACGGCGATTCCTATACAGCGGCACTCGACAAGGCGATTGCCGCCGCAGACCGGGTCCTGTCCGAGTGCGGCGAATTGTGCTATCCGTATTACCTCAAAGGTGTAGCGCTTGCACAGCAGGAAAAATTTGAGGATGCCGTGAGCGCTTACAAAAAAGCGATTGAGTACAAGAGCGATGACCCGATGATATGGTATGCGCTTCATTCCGCATATGCAGAGCTGGAGGACTGGGAGAACGCATATACCGCCGCCGAAATTGCCATTGGTCTGAGTCCATGGTTCAATTACTACAATGATTACGAGGGCATCGGTATTCATATGTATTCCTACCGCGATCATGCGAAAGCCATGCTGGAAAAACAGCACGAAGCATCACAGAAGGGAGGAAACGAATAATGCTTATTATACTTTTAACTATCGTCTTTCTTGTTTTGCTTCTGCAAACCTTCTTTCTCGGCGGCACTGTTTGGTTGGGTGTTATCGGGATTCTGCTTTGTGCGGCGGGGATCGCAGCGTCGATCCTTCTGAAAAAGCAAGGGAAAAATCGCTTTGGCATGATATCGGCATCAGCAGGACTGGTTCTTGCGGTTGTATGCTGCCTGTTCATTGCGTCCGGTGCCGGGGCGGGCACCTTACAGCAAAAGGAAATACTCCTGAAGAAGCTCGCCGCCGCCGAAACCGTAGAGGCAGCCGAAGAAAAATACAATTCTTATATTGCAGTGTACGGGGAGGACGATTCCTCCGCGCTCTGCCTTGCGAAATACTATATGAAGGCGGAGGAGGCGGACAAAAGCCGGGCGATGCTTTTTAAGCTCCGGAACGAAAAAAGTATCGAATATTATCTTACGATGATAAACTGGTACAACAAATTCAGTAACGACAGGTACTATATTATCGATACTCTCCTTGATGCGGTTGCCGAGCATCCCGACTGGGCAAAGGGACATCTGATGCTCGGACTTTCCTATTACGAAAACGGAGACAATACATCGGCGATTTATTATTTAAAAAAGGCGCAGCTGCTCGATCCGTCGGACGGCTATTCCCTGTGCTATCTCGGCGTGATTTCCTATGACAGAGGAAGCTATCAGGCGGCGCAGGAATATCTGGACAGTGCCGAGAAGCTTGCGGGAAAAGATAACTATTTGAAAAGCATTATCGATACCTATCGGGAATGCGTAGCAAGGGAGGCGAAATAAATGAAAAAACAGATTTTATCTCTTCTACTGTGCTGTTGTCTGCTTATAACGGTCTTGCCAATCACTGCTTCGGCAGAAGGAGAAACGCCGACAGGAGGAACAATCACAAGACCGTCTATAAAAGACGTAATCGGCCATATCGGTTCTTCCGCCTCCGACGCTTACGACGCCTCGCTTAATTTTTGGAATGACTACGGCAACAATATTTCCGGCGGGTTCAGTCAGGCGGGGAGAGGATGGAACATCATAAAAAACACGCCTGACTTTGCTTCCGAATACGGGGATGCGGTAAAGGTGGGCGATGGGATATTCACGGTTGCCGGTGCGGCGACCAATGTCATGGATTCCGTTTCCGCAGCGCATCAGCTCACCCATCCGCAGGATAATCCCTACGCCGCTCATCCGGCTCTCTCCGCCGCCTACGACACGCTGACCGCATGGCAGGCGATGATGAACTGGGCGGAGATGGCGGTCGGCGATAAAGACCCCACCGGAGGGGTGAAGCTTACGAACTATCTGCTGGGGGAGGCGGTGAAGGAATGGTCAAATACCGCCACGCAGGCGGCTTTGCTGGATTACGCCGATCACAGCACACTGGTGGGAACCCTCAATATTACCGTACAGAATGTTAACGATTATTATACCGACTTGTTCCAGAATGTATTTTACCCGTCAAGGGACGCGGAATGGTCGGTTGAGGACTGGTGGAAAAAGAGCTATTACGATAAACTGAACTTTTCTATGCGCAGATGGTAAGGGAAGGTCGCGAGAAGGAATTTGAATGGCTGCGTGATCAGCTGCTGAACATGGCGCCGCATACCGGAGGCACAGTTCTTCCAAACAACACCGAGGCCAAAAAGCCAAATATTTATCTCTACCCCGAAACGGAAACCGAGATAACGGTCACCTTTGAAAAGCCGGAATATCTCACCTCGTCCATTCCGGACTATACGGGAGCGTGGACGGTAACGGCATCTCACGACGGCAAGCTCACCGATGCCGTGGGCAACAGCTACGGCTATCTGTTCTATGAAGCTCTTGTGAAAAAGAAGGCGTTTCAAACCGAAGAGGGTTTCCTTGTTCCGGCAGACAAACGGGATGAAGTATTCCGCCGGGTTCTTACGGATTACGGATTCAATGAACAGGAAACAGCCGACTTCATTGAGTATTGGTCCGATTATCTGACAAGCGGTGAGGACTACGTCATGTATCCGATACTGACGGACGGTGTTGACGCCGCCATGCCGGTGTCCTTCTCCGTCAACCCTGACAGCATAACCCGTATATGGTTTGGCTTTGCTCACCATGACGGAAGTGAAATAAAGAAACCCGAGATCACACCGATCGAGCGAAAAGGATTTACTGTTGTTGAATGGGGCGGCGCTGTTTTGGATTGATTGACAGAGCAAAATAAAACCGCTCTAACGAAATGTATAGCAGAAAGAATGGAGGCAATCAAATGAATGAGTCAAGAGTATTTATGTTGAACGGAACAGAGGTGTCACAGATCGTTACCCGGTTGGAAAACTTCTTCCGTACCGAAAAAGGCATGGAGGTTCAGAGTTCACAGACAACGGATGGCTATGTCATGCAGGCAAGCCAGCCGAAGGACGGCTGGAAAACGCTGACCGGAATGCGGCTGGCTCTTACCGTGCAGATGGCGGTGATGGGCGACAAGCTGAATGTCAGCATCGGCGAAGGTCAGTGGTCGGATAAAATAGGAGCAGGCGCCATCGGTCTGTTTGTGGCATGGCCGCTGGCGATTACCGCCGGCATGGGTGCGTTCAAGCAGAAAAAGCTCCCCGGCGAGGTTTTTCAGGTGATAGAAAATGCCATTATGACCGGTGGAAAGCCCGTGGTCGTGACCGGAGCCGGTCAGACCGTGGCGGCAGGCATGATCGTATGCCCGAACTGCAAGGCGCAGCTATCCGCCGACGCAAAATTCTGCGATCACTGCGGAACAAAGCTCGGCAGAAAATGCCCGAACTGCGGCGCAGTCGTGAAGCCGGACAGCGCTTTCTGCTCCGAATGCGGAGAAAAACTGTAAGAAAGGAAGCTAAGACTATGAAGAATAAAGCGATTAAGACAAAGCTGCTGACAGTCCTGCTGACGCTGTGCATGGTGCTGTCGCTGGTGCCGATGACGGCGTTTGCCGCAGACCCGGCAACAGAAACGGCGGACTTCACCGCTTCCGACGGCGGTGCGGCGGCGATTGCTCTGCTCAATCAGTATAAGTCCTTCGGTGCTGCCGATTCCACTTGGGATAACGGCACCAAGACTTTGACACTCAGGGGCATCGACTTCACCACCAAGGCTGCCATGGCTGTTAAGCTGCCGGACAGAACCACCATTGTGTTGGCTGACGGCACAACGAACACAATTACCGGCGGCGATGCTGCGATAGCAGAAGATGGTGGATATAATAAGCATATGGTAATAACCGCTTTGAAAGCTATGGGCGACCTGAAAGTTAAGGGCGGAGCTTCGGGTACAGGCACCCTGTCCGTTACCTCCGGTACCCATAAAAACACCGGTGAAGCATGGACTTATTCCTGTGCCATCGGCGTAGCAGACGGCGACTTTGAAATTGAGGGCGGCCATATCACTGCTCAGGGCGGAACGGCATACTCAGCCGACTGCGCTTTCTCCGTCGGTGTTCGTATGGACAACAGCAGCAGGCGCAGCAAGATCTTGCTGATAACCGGCGGTTCGCTTACAGCCATCGGCGGAGAATCCTATGATACGGAAGATCCGCAGAATCCAAGAAAATCCTTTTCCGATGGCGTAACTGTGTCCAAGGGCAGCATTTCAGTCACCGGCAGCGGAAAGCTGACCGCCAAGTGCGTTCCTGCTATGGATGGTGAAGGTCTTGCCTTTGCAGTGCAGACATATACAGGAGATCTGCTCGTTTCTCACAATGGTGAGGTTACAGTCGCAGCCACCAATGGTATTTCTGTCAGCGCAGGCGGAATAAAGCTCAGCGGCGGTAAACTCCGTGTTGAAAAGGGAGGCGTACGTGCGACCAAGGAGGTTGTTACCTCCAATACGGAAATCGCCGGCAGCATCGAAGTGAACGGCGGTGCGCTTTATGCTGAAAACAGTAACTTCTCTATGAAAAAGTTCACCGTGACCGGCGGTACGGTAAGAACAGGAAGCATGCTGCCCGACACGGTCAATATTTCCGGCGGTACGGTACAGACGCGGTATATCCTTGCCAAAGAAATGACCTTATCGAACGCCACGCTTACCATCCGTGAGCCGGTGAAAAAGCTCGAATCCGGAACACTGTATACCAGCCCTGCTCTTTGGCTGGCTAAGCTTACCGTTAACAGCGGGACGCTGGATGTTGCCTGGGATTGGGGAGAGATCGAGCCCACTGTGTTCCCCGTGAACACAGAGGACGGCTTTCCCACACCGCTGGTAAAAATATGGGGCGACGGTCGTGAGGCGACCTTCAACGGAGGCATCTCTTCCTTTGACACCGGCTGCGCCGGGAATATTGCGCTGAAACTGACACAGTTCAATCTGGGAGACGGTATGGAGATTACCGGCGCTGACACAGACCGGTGCCAGTTGCGCAGTGATACGCCCGTGAAGATTGCGGCGGCTACCACCCCTTCCGCTGTGGAGAATGTGACGCTGGACTATGAGAATATCAGCTACAAAGCAGGCGACACTCCTCGCGCAGCGGCATCCGTATCAGAGGGCAACTGCGCCGTTGCCTATGAGTGTTGGACTGAGATTCGCCAGCCGGAAGGCGGCGGTCAGTGGTATGAAACAGGACGCCGCTGGTACTCCGACTCGGATAAGATGGCATCTCTTCCGGCTGATGAGCGTATTATCAAGTTTGAAGCAGGCTACAGCTATCAATATAATGTTGTCCTTGCCGCTGGCAGCGGTTATTCTTTCAGCAATGACGGGACTGTTGTTTCCGTCGGAGAAGATGAATGGGGCACACCGGGAAGCCACAAAAAGCTTGAAATAAAGGAATCGGGCAAAGAACTGCACATTAACAAGATTTACACATTTGATCTTCCGAACGCAGGTCAGCCAATCGCCATTACCTCCGCCGCCGTGGAGAATGCGAAATTCGACTATAAACCCGGTGATGTGCCTCGGGCTACGGCCACCGTAGCTGCCGCCGATCAGGGCAAATACCGAATTTCCGACGAATGGTGGCAAGAGTTAAATGAAAACGATGAGCCCGTTGCCATATGGCATTCCAACGACGGGATATACAGCACCTTGCCGACCATTACTGCGTTTGAAAGCGGGAAAAAATATGTATATTCCGTTTTGCTGCTGCCGGAAAGGGGTTATGACTTCGGCAGAGAAGTCGCCGCTACGGTGAACGGAAGCACGGTGACAGCGGTTCCCGGCACAGACGGCTACCTGAGTCTCCCCAATGTTAAAACGATTACGCCGACGGCGGAATCCCATACGCATAGTTACGGTACGGCGTGGAAGTATGACGGAACAAATCACTGGCACGAGTGCGCCTGCGGAGACAAGGCGGACACGGCGGCGCACACCTTCAAGTGGGTTACCGACAAGGAAGCCACCGCAACCGAAAAGGGCTCTAAGCACGAGGAATGCACCGTCTGCGGCTACAAAAAGGCTGCCGTTGACATTCCTGCAACCGGTTCCGGAGACGGCTCGGCCGATCAGCCCAACAAGCCCGGCAATACCTCTTCTCCGCAGACCGGCGATAACAACAGCCTTGCTTTGTGGTTTGCCGTTCTGCTCGTCAGCGGTGGTGTCCTGACCGTACTCGGCATTATAAGTAAGAAAAAAAGTAAAAATGCCTTGAAATAAGGCTGATATAAAGGAGGAACTCTTATGGATAACCAAAACAAAAACGCAAGGAGGAAAATCAATATGAAATTGAAAACCGCAATTTTGATGCTGCTGGTGACGGTGTTGAGCCTTTCCGGCATCGTGACCGCGAATGCCGTCACGGTCAGCAATGACGGCGAATACGCATTAGTGCTGGGCACTTCGTTTGATGAGCATGAAGGCTGTTTTGACGGGGAGTATGTCAAGCTGGTAAGGTTTAATGCAGCCAAAGGCGAAACAAAGGTCAAGCTGTCCGAATTGACAAAAGGGATTGTACCCTTTAACGGCAAAAATGAGTTTTCACATTGGGAGACACAGAAAAATGAAAAAGCCGGCGAAGAACTGCCGCTAACCGATTTTACGGGAACTGGAAGCTTTTACACATCAACAGGTGAAGAAATCAAATATGACAAGGGCTTAACGCTGGTGGCAAAATTCGAGGGCAAGGCATTAAAGGATTCCGGTAATTATTATGTAACGCTCGACGCATTTGCCGGCACAATAAACGGCAAGGCAAAAGAAGTGCTGGAGAGTAAGGCGGATGCATTTAAGACAATCGATTTAACGGGCTACATCCCCGTAAGAGCAGGGTACACCTTCGTTGGCTGGGATTTGAATGGAGCGATTGTTAATTCCGTTGACGCAAGCGCTTTCGCAAAGGATGTCGTAGTCAATTTGACCGCCACATATACCAAGGACGCCTTTGACGGAAAAGGTATAGTATTAACACTCAATGCTAACGGCGGCACAATTGACGGCAAGGCAGTTAACAAATACGACTATGTAGGCGGCGGAAACTCCGGAACCGCTATGTCACTTTTGCCCTATGTTCCCGTAAGAGAGGGCTACACCTTTAACGGCTGGAACACCAAAAGCGACGGCAGCGGTACTATGGAGAAGTATGTTTATTGGAGAATTTGGGACAATAACGAGGAGACCAATAAGAAATTTGATAAGGATACTTTAGTTAAAGAAGAATCGGGCTACGAGCTGTATAAAAATGTGACCTTGTACGCCTCCTGGACGAAAGCCTCCGGAGAGCCGGAAAATCCCGGTAAGGACACGGTGAAGGAACTCCAAAGCACGGGGGAGACAAAGGCAAAAATCGAATTTGCAACAGAGGTCAGCAAGGATTACAAGCTGGATATCAAGTCCATCGAGGTCAAGAAGGAATTGGCAGATAAGAATGTGAAATTCGTTGCGGACATCAATGTGCTGGACGGAAACAACAATGTTGTGAAGATCAGCAACACCAAAATGAAGATCAGAATTGCTCTGCCGGAAGATTTGAAGGGGTATGACAAATACGAAGTCGTTTACATTGTAAATGATGAAATCAAAGAGACCTTGCCTGCTGCGGTGGAAAACGGTTATATCGTATTTGAGACAAACCATTTGAGTCAGTACGGAATCGTTGGGACAAACACCGGCAATGGGGCAAAAAGCCCGCAGACCGGCGATAACAGTAACCTTGCTTTGTGGTTTGCCGTTCTGCTCGTCAGCGGTGGTGTCCTGACTGTACTTGGCATTACAAATAAGAAGAAAAAGTCGGCATAACCAAATAGCACTGAAAACCCAGAGTTCTCCCATAGCAAACGGGCAGTGACTGAAAGGCCGTCACTGCCCGTTTATAAAAATAAAGGGCATAACTTGAATTTTCGGCAAAAATCAAAGGTTTCTCGCTTCTAAAAAACTTGCCGCTCAAGATGCTAATCAAATAAGAGTTTATAGACCAGGACGGTGACGGCGATATGCCGCCTGAAAAGAGAATAGCCGACCGGACGGCAATCTCCGGCACAGTTTCAAGAGCGCTCAGCAAGTAAAAAACTTGCTGGGCGCTCTTTCTTTATGCCTTCGACAAAAATCAGCCATTTTCAGCAGCAAAACAAACGGTTCGGCAAAATATTCCGGCGAGGAGGTGATACCGATGTACAGTGCAGTGCTTTCAGAGGACATACCATACGGATCTTTGCCGTAAAGGGCGGCCGCCCTGCAGTCCTTCGGCGACAAGGTGAGAACATGAAAAAGAACATAGGAAAGATACAGGTGTTGAAATAGCAAAGGCTGTCTTTGCGCAGACACACAGACACCTATATTTTTTTTGACCTTCCCGGTCGACAGAATTCAAAACAATATCCGAGAAGCGCCAATAAAAGCACCGAAAAACGGGAATTTTACTTGGCTTGACTTTTTGCGGCCTTTGCGCCCTAAAACAGCGGCAATCCGGCAGCTCTGTCGGCTGCCGCAGCCCTCCGTATCAATCGTTTTTGACCCAACAAAAAACGATTGAACGGAGGTACATAACCTTGAAAAAACAACCCAAAGTGGTTTATATCATATAAAAATAAGTTATCTGGAAAATATTGTTAATGTAAACGTTAACATTGTGCCTCGAATTTTAATTGAAAGATAATTTGTTGCGTGTTACAATGAATTAAAAATGATGAGATGCAAATGATATTTACAGATAAAACAAAACGACTAACGGGGGATTTATATGTGTACAGCAGCTACATACAAGACGAATGATTTTTATTTTGGCCGAACACTGGATTATGAATTTTCATATGGTGAGGAAATTGTGGTTGTTCCGCGAAAATATCCGCTTCGGTTTCGATCGGTTAACAATTCGCAAAATCATTATGCAATGATTGGTACAGCATTTGTCGTTGGCGATGATCCTCTTTTTTACGATGGAATGAACGAAAAAGGTCTGGGAATGGCAGGTTTAAATTTTGTAGGAAATGCCTGTTACAACAAGCCTGTTGACCATCATGATAATGTAGCGCAGTTTGAGTTTATCCCGTGGATTCTCAGTCAATGTGCATCGGTCAAAGAGGCTCTTGAATTGCTTACTAAAATTAATATTTTGGACGAGCCGTATAGCAAACAGTTACCGGCTGCGCAGCTGCACTGGATGATTGCGGACCGCAATCAAAATATTGTGGTGGAATCAATGCGTGACGGCTTGAAAATTTATAATAATCCCGTTGGCGTATTGACCAATAATCCGCCGTTTGACCAGCAGATGTTTGTGCTTAACAATTATATGAACCTTTCACCTAAGCAGCCAAAAAATTACTGGGGAATTCCGCTGACAGCTTACAGCCGCGGAATGGGAGCGCTTGGCCTGCCCGGTGATTTGTCATCGCAATCCCGTTTTGTTCGTGTGGCCTATACCAAAATGAATTCGTTATCCGGAGACTCTGAATTAGAAAGTATTAGTCAGTTTTTTCATATCCTCGGGTCGGTTGATCAACAACGAGGCTGTTGTGAGGTGGATGAGGGAAAGTATGAAATTACGCTTTATACATCCTGCTGCAATGCCGATAAGGGGATTTATTACTATACCACTTATGATAATCACCAAATTACAGCGGTAGACATGCACCGCGAAAATCTTGACTGTGATAAACTCGTTCGATATCCCCTGATTCAAAAGGAAACTGTTCGTTTCCAAAATTGATTATATGTTCAAAAACACCGCTTAAATTTTAAAGCGGTGTTTTTTTGAGAATGCTATATTACTTTGTGATAAGCGGCAGATAAACAAAAAGGTTTTTCAGTTTCTCATAACCCGATCCGGTTCATAGCGATTGGTAAAGAGAATGGTTGCAATCGAGGGGGAAACTATAGACAATAGAGATGCTCCGAAAAGAACGGAGAGCAATTTCCCATTGATCAAAATCAAAGCTTGGTGAAATAAAATAAAGTTTGTAAATATTGCCAGCAAACAGGTGAATCCAAAGGAAACAATGAATATTTTAGCTGTTTCCCAAAGCGATTCCGTCAAGATGAGACGATAAACCTCCCTATGAGTCATCCCGTTTGCTTTAAGGATGCAAACCTCATATTTTCGGCGCTCTGTTTCATGAATTCGGATAACGGTAACCATTAAAACTACAATCATTAAAATAGCAATCGAAATAATTAACATGACTAGGCGTGTATCCTGAATGCTGTTTATCATTGATTCAAAATCTTGATATTTATTATAGGCGAGAATGTTGTGATCGAGTTTCCTGATACGGGTTTTAACATCCGTTACTTCTGAGTAACTGTAGGAGATAACCCAACACGCACTTGCTGCCCATTTTTTTTCGTCTTTTTCAAATGATGTTGGCTCATGTTTTTTTAATAGCTTTTGAATCGTTTCGTACGGCATACAGATAAAACTCATACCGGAATTGGAATAGTTATTCTCAATTTGGCCTTCTAAAATGCCGCGGATGGGAACTGTTAAAGTGTCGAGTTCGGTGAAAATCTGCTCAAAATCGTCATCGTCAGCTTTTTTAAGCTTGGTGGGAATCGAAAGAGACAGGGTGAGCTCTTGATGATCCAATTGATCAAGTTTTAGTTCACGGGCGAGCCGATTTGAAAGATAGATTCCTTCCGATTGGGGAGTAGTTTCGTCCAATATTCCGGATTTTAAATCCATCAGCTGATCGGGATAATACGGTATGACATAGAAAAACAGCTCTTGATTATCAATTTTATTTCCTTGTATTTCAATATAGGGAATAACTTTATCTGCTCCCAATACATTTCCGACTTTGTGGTAGAGGCTTGAATCAAACGAAAGATTGTTCGGAGAATATTTTGCCTGTCTCTGTTTTTCGGTTCCGGTAGCATGAACGACAAAAATTTCCCGGTCGGAAATCTGATTCATCAGTTTTTCCTGTCCGGCTACAAAATTTTGCCCGAAATCCACGCAGAAGGAGATGAACGAAACAGCCAGCGCACAAAATAGAGTGATCAAGCGCTTTCGAAGCTGATTGCGATGGCTGTTTGAGCGGAGATATTTGAAATAAAACCCAATTGGCAGTTTTACAATAGAAAGCTTTTTTTCATTTTGTGCAGTACCTGTGAAATCCTCAGCCTTATGAGAATGTATCTTTTTGTCCTCAATCGAAAAAATATTGTCTGCCCGCCCGTAAATATTGGGATCATGTGTGGCAATTACAACCATTTTATTTTGTTCATGAGCAATTTTGTAAAGCAAATCGAAAACAATATCAGCGTTTTTCTTGTCCAGAGCAGAAGTGGGCTCATCCGCAATGATCAAATCGGGGTTTTTAATGAGCGCGCAGGCAATGGCAGCCCGCTGCTTTTCCCCGCCTGAAAGCTGGCGGGGATACAAATTCCCCTTATTCATTAATCCAACTGAACTTAATAATGCATCGGCTTTATTTGTGCGAACCTCTTCTCCGGACATAGAAAGCGAGGTGAGCAAATTATCGCGGACAGTCATAGTTTCAATCAAATTATTATCTTGAAAAATGTAGCCAATCCGTTGTTTTCGATATGCTGCTTTTTCGCGGTCACTTTTAAGGTCAATCTTTGCGTCGTCAAATTCATAAGAGTGCCCGGACTGAGATGAAATTAATCCCACACAGTAAAGCAGTGTTGTTTTTCCGCTTCCCGAAGGACCTGTTAGTGCCGTCACACGGCCGCGATGAATGATGAGCTCACTGTTTTCGATAACCAGATTACTCTTAAACTTAATGCTGATATTATTAAGTCGAATCATAGAAGTCCACCTTTGCCTTATTTTAAGAAGGTGCTGTTAAAATTGGTTGCAAACAGGCTAACCATTACTTAATTCCTCATAATCATATCGGGTTCGTAGCGGTTGGTGAGAGTGAGAGAGACGACAGAGGGGAGGAGAACGGAGCAGACTGCAAGGGCTGCAAGCCACAGTACGGTGAGCAGGTCGAATCGGAAACCGCCGATTGTTTTCGAAAGAATTTCGAAAACGATCCATCCGAGGAGAAGGGAAACAACAAAGGTCCAAATAGCCTGAACGCCCATCTCGGTCATGACAAGCCTGCGAATTTCTCTCTTTGTGAGCCCGTTGGCACGGAGCATGGCAAACTCGTATTTTCGTTTGTCGATGATGTTGACATAAACGATTGCAGAAAGGCAGAGGATGACAGCGAGGATGGCAAGAGAGATATACAGAACTACCTTTTGGGAGTTGTCGACTGATTCCATAACGGCCTCGTAGTCTTGAAACTTATGAACGATTTTATAGGTTGGGTCGATTTTTAATATTTCCTTTTTTACGGTGTCAATTTTTGAAACGTCGTCGACCATCAGATAATACGCCCAAGGAGCCCAGTTAGAAAGGTTTCTGATTATCGAGCGGGGATATCCGCCCAGAAAATGGAGAATTTCATAAAATTCATCTTCTGAAAGAGTTTCTGCTGCGATATTCTCGTTGATATATTGAACCATTTTGTTTGACGACATATACATATATATATATCCGGAGGTTGAATCGTAGATATCGTCCTGCAATACACCTCTGACAGGAAGTTCGATGGTTGTGGAAACACACCAGTTTTCGCCAGAGTCGTAGGTGTATTCTTCGCCTTCTTGAGTAAATCCGGTTGCTGTTGTTAAAAATCTCTTTGTTGGAATTGCAACATCCATAGTTAAGGTCAATCCGTCGAAATCATCATCTGATATTCCCATCTGAAAAAGAAGATTGGGGGAAACGTAAACCCCTTCGTTTGGATTTACCGACTCATCAATCAGTTTACATTGCAGCTCTATGTTTTCATAGGAAAAAAAAGAATAGATCGTGTAAGCGCCATGTATGGTTTCATCGTCACCGATCCATTCGAATTCTCCGGTTTCCGTATTTTCAATTGTTGCATTACAAAAGGTGAGTTCGCCTTTTTTTCCGCTTCGGGACTCGTATTTTATTTTGCTGAAATTACTATCCGATTTATGATCCAATTCGTGTTCATATCTTTTAGCGGTAAGAAGATCCTGATTTTCAAAATAAACAACCGGAGCAGATGCCTCAACTCCATTGATGCTTTTTAGCCGCGCTATTTCATCCGAAGCCATCGACAGGTTATGGTTATCATATACACCGTTTCCCCATATGGGATCGGACTGTTTTGACACAATCAGCTCTCTTTCAGAAACAGACTTATAGTACTCCCGTTGCTGCTTTTCAAAGTCCTTGATATATCCGGTGCTCAGTGCAGTAAAAGAGGTTGCCAGTGCACAGATAACAACCGTCAGGTTTTTTAAAAGCTGGCCTTTGTGAGAGGATTTGTATTGATATCGCAGGAAAAAGGGCGCTTTTAATTTGAAACGCTTTTTTGTTTCCTCTTCGACTGCGTCATCTTTTATCTGCTCCTGTCCCTTTATCAGAACAGGCTTTTTTTCTTTGATTTCATAAACAAGTCCGCAGCGCTTTACAACTGCGGGGCTGTGAGTGGCAATTACCACCATCTTTCCCTCTGCGGCAATTCCTTCGAACAGCTTTAACACCTGTTCGGTGTTATCGCCGTCAAGCGAGGAGGTCGGTTCGTCTGCCAGAATCAGCTCCGGATCTTTTGCCAGCGCGCAGGCGATTGCAGCCCGCTGCTGTTCACCACCCGACAGGGTGGCGGGATATGCTGCCTCCCGGCCTTCTATTCCGACCTGTTTTAACAACGACCGCAGTCGGGAAGGATCGGTATCCGCCCCTGCGAGGGAGGCGGACAAGCGAATGTTTTCCAGAACGGTCAGATTGCGGTTCAGGTTATTTTCCTGGAAAATATACCCGATTTTTGTTTTGCGGAAAATCCCTTTTTCTTCTTCGGAAGAAAGGTCTATGTTCTTTCCGTTAAAAAGATATTCGTAGTCCTTACAGGAGGAGATAAGGCCCACGCAGTACAACAAAGTTGTTTTTCCGCTTCCCGAAGGACCGGTCAGGGCAGTCATCGTTCCGGCGGGGATTGAAAGACTGCCGTCTTCGATTACAGGTTCTGTAAAGTGAATGTTGATGTCTCGAAGCTGTAACATGGGGCGTTCCTCCTAATTAATGAGATAGAGCTTAATACTGGATGCCTGTAGAATAATTAAACCAAGTGGTTGTTGCGTTTGTCGCAGTGCTAAAATAATGATAAACAAGTGTTTGCGGTACTGAAGCAAGAGAAATAGAGAGACCTTGATAAGATAAAGAGTTTAGACATCCGTAACCGTAATATCCACTTGTACGACTTGATTTGGTTAGACTTACACCGGTGGTATGATTGCTAGTTGTAAATGAATTGGAAACAACAGTTCTGCTAACTCCGTTGGTTTCAGATGTTAATGTGGCTTTAAATGATCCGCTAATAACAGCGTAAGTTCTACTGCTTACTTTCGCTGACGCAATAAACGCTGAAGAAATCACTAGCATCATGACCGCCAAAACAGCAATGAGAACTCGCTTTGTTTTACCGTGTATCATGTTTTACACCTCGCTTTTAAGAACTGCTTATGTTTTTGTCCACCTCAATTCCCGGCCCATTGGAATCACCCTATCTCTTTAATTTACCTTCATTATATAGGAAATATTTGGAAAGTCAATAAAAATTCGAAAAAATCCACATTAAAACGCAAAAATTGTGTAATATATCCAAACACAATATAGCTACATGTTAAATTGACGGATAATTTCGAATTGTTTTATATTTTTTGACGAAATTTATGTTGAAAATTAATGTGTTACAATTAATGCCTTATAACTGATAATAAAAAATCCATTCTCGACTTGGTTTTATAAGTCGAGAATGGATTTCAAAATAAATCATATTTATATTTACTGTTTCGCCGTCTGATCCGGACTTTCGGGAAGTTTGTCCTTCTTATGCTTGGACTTTGAGAAAAATGCAATGATTTTATCATTAAAAATAATTCCCAAAATAGCGACCGCTCCTGTGATGGCGAAAATCAAAATCATTTCCAGCCACTGCCCGTTATCAATTGCTGATCCTGCAAAGGTTGAGGTGATAATTGACGGAATTCGCGCAACAGTCGTAATGGCAAAGTATTGCAGAGGCTTAATTTCGGTTAACGGGATCAGATAAGTCAAAACGTCTTTTGGCGTACCCGGAATGAAAAACAGGATAAAAACAATCAAATTTAACTTTTTGTTGTTATGAAGGAACTTGAATTTATTGGTATCCTTTATGCGAATCATACTATTGATAAAGGAATACCCAAGACATTTGACCAGGTAATAAACCAAAACGGTACCGATTAAAGCTCCTGCCTCACAGGCCAAAAGGCCACCCCATGGTCCGTATAAAACCCCTCCGATAACTTCAATCGGTTCACCTGGTATAACCGCAAAAATAATTTGAAACACCTGGATAACCGCGAAAATAAGCCAGCTCCAGATCCCAAAGGAGAGAATTTGTTCTTTGAGCTGATCCCTGGCCGCCTGATCCTTAAGAGCGATAATATTAGGCAATAAAATGATGGCGATAACCAGGGTGAGCAGAATAAAGCCGATAAATACCGCAAACTTGATTTTATCCTTTTTGGAAGTGCTTTTAAATTTTCTTTAAGCTTTGACAAAAAATTTCCCCTCCAATGCATTATTGCCGAATATAAAAACAGGGATGCCGACGGCATCCCTGTTTTTAACGTAAAGCAGGCCGCGAAAACTTTCAGCATACTCTTTTATCATACACTGATTATGCGAAATAATCTACCCCTGCTTTAAAGATTAACTGATCTTTTACACCGGGTACGTTTTTACAAACATAATTGCCCATTCGTTCGCTGTGTCCCATTTTTCCGAGAACCCGTCCATCCGGAGAGGTAATTCCTTCAATTGCACAAACGGAAGTGTTAGGATTAAAGCGGATTTTATAGGTGGGTTTGCCTTCCAGGTCGATATATTGAGTAGCAATCTGTCCGTTTTCAGCCATGGAACGAATTAAATCTTCATTGGCAACAAATCTTCCTTCGCCGTGCGAAATTGCTATATTGTGAATATCACCTACATGGGTATGCATAAGCCAAGGGGATTTATTAGAGCAAATTCTGGTATTAACCATCATGGACTGATGTCGGCCAATTGAATTAAAGGTTAAGGTGGGGGAATCTTCGGTTAAATCTACAATTTCGCCATAGGGAACAAGGCCTAATTTAATAAGAGCCTGAAAGCCGTTACAGATTCCGAGCATTAAACCGTCTCTTTGTTTGAGAAGATCGTGAACAGCATCTTTTAAACGCGGATTACGGAAAAAGCTGGTAATGAATTTAGCAGAGCCTTCCGGTTCGTCACCGCCGGAAAACCCTCCCGGAATCATAATAATCTGAGACTCGTTTACCTTATTTACAAAAGCGTCAAGGGATTCTTGAATCTGATTGCTGGAAAGATTGCGAATTACAAAGACTTCGGGATCAGCTCCTGCTTTTTCAAAAGCACGCGCAGTATCGTATTCACAGTTGGTTCCCGGGAAAACCGGAATGAGTACCTTAGGTTTTGCAACTTTAATTGCAGGAGAAACCCGTTCGATAAACTGATATTGGAACGGTTCGATTACTTTATCGTCCGTCTTGATATTCAGCGGAAAAACCGGCTCCATAACAGCTTCGGTCAGTTTTGAAAGTTCGTCAACCTGAACAACGGATTCCCAGTCAAGACGAATGGAAGGTTCAGGTAGTACTATGCCGAATACGCGCAATGCATCGTCCGGAATATAATTTCCGTCGAGTTCCAAAATGAAACCACCGTAGATCGGGTTAAATAAGAGCTCATCGGAGAGTGCGGCTGTAAACTGAAATCCGAGGCGGTTACCAAAGCACATTTTTGCAATGCCTTCAGCGACACCGCCGTAACCGAGAGTCCAAACGGATTTTGCGTTTCCGTCGTGAATCAGGTTTTCGACGATATCAAATACTTTTTTGACACTTTCAAAATCAGGCAGACCGTTTTTATCATATTCCGGCAAAAGAAGTGCAACCTGATTTCCAGCCTGCTTAAATTCAGGGGAGAGAACGACTTTGGCATCTGCCACCGAAACAGCAAAAGAGACAAGGGTAGGCGGAACATCAATTTCCTCAAAAGAACCGGACATGGAGTCTTTTCCGCCGATGGCGCCGATGCCGAGCTTTGTTTGTGCGCTGTAAGCGCCAAGCAGGGCGGAGAGCGGCTTGCCCCAACGAGTTGGGGTGTTTTTTGTGCGCTCAAAATATTCTTGGAAGGTTAGCCAGCACTGTTTGCGAGAACCTCCTGCCGCAACCACTTTTGCAACGGATTCCACAACAGCATAAACAGCACCGTGGTAAGGACTCTGCGCACTGAGATCCGGATTGAATCCCCATCCCATCAAAGAAGAGGTGTTGGTTTCACCGTGCAGAACCGGAATTTTTGCCGCCATTGCCTGAGACGGCGTGGTTTGTAAAATGCCGCCGTAAGGCATTAAAACAGTAGAGGCGCCGATTGTGGAGTCAAACCGTTCCACAAGCCCTTTTTGAGAGCAAATATTTAACTCGGCTACAAGCTGTTTCCAGCTTTCCGGTGTATTGGTATAGGAGTGAACCGGTTTTAAAACAGGCTCTTCAATTTCTATGTCGGTGTATTTAGCGGCGCCGTTGGAATTGAGAAAATCACGGGAAAGATCAACGATGGTATTTCCGTTCCAATTCATTCGCAGACGCGGCTCTTCGGTGACAACCGCGACTCTGGTTGCGAGAAGGTTTTCCTCGGATGCAAGCTTAATAAAGGTGTCTGCATCCTTTTCGGAAACAACAACCGCCATGCGTTCCTGCGATTCGGAAATAGCAAGCTCGGTGCCGTCAAGGCCGTTGTATTTTTTGGGAACAGCATCCAAGTCGATCAGCAGACCGTCGGCCAGTTCACCGATTGCTACCGACACGCCGCCTGCACCAAAGTCGTTACAGCGCTTAATCAGCCGGGTAGCTTCCGGATTGCGGAAAAGCCTTTGGAGCTTTCGTTCTTCCGGCGGATTTCCCTTTTGAACTTCCGCACCGCAATTTTCAAGCGATTCAAGTGTGTGCGATTTTGAGGAGCCTGTTGCTCCGCCGCAGCCGTCACGTCCGGTTTTTCCGCCGAGCAAAATGATAATGTCAGAAGCTTTTGGACGCTCACGTACGACATTTTCTATCGGAGCGGCGCCGACAACAGCACCAATTTCAAGACGCTTTGCCACATAACCGGGATGATAAACCTCTGCAACCTGCCCGGTCGCAAGACCGATCTGATTGCCGTAGGAGCTGTAACCCTGTGCGGCACCAACAGTGATTTTTCTTTGGGGAAGCTTGCCGGGAATGGTTTCTTCAACCGGCACAAGGGGATTGGAAGCACCGGTAACCCGCATAGCCTGATAAACGTAAGAACGCCCGGAAAGCGGATCACGAATTGCACCGCCGAGGCAGGTAGCAGCGCCGCCGAACGGCTCAATTTCGGTTGGATGGTTATGCGTTTCGTTTTTAAACATCAAAAGCCATTTTTCGGTTTTTCCGTTTACATCTACGTCGATATGAACCGAGCAAGCATTAATTTCTTCCGACTCGTCTAAATCTTTAAGCAAGCCCTCTTTTTTAAGGCGTTTTGCTGCAATTGTAGCAAGATCCATCAGAGTCATCGGCTTGTCAGAACGGCCTTTATAAAGGTCATCTCGGGTTAAAACGTAGTCGTTAAACGTTTCCTTTATGTAGTCCGAATGAATGGTAACTCGATCGATATTTGTGAGAAAGGTCGTATGACGGCAATGGTCTGACCAGTAGGTGTCGATCATCCGAATTTCGGTAATGGTTGGATCACGTTTTTCGGTTTCTTTAAAATACTGCTGACAAAACTTAATATCGTCAAGATCCATTGCCAGCCCGTAAGTTTTAATAAAGTCGGATAGACCTTCCTCATCCAACGCAGTAAATCCATCCAGGGTTTCCACTTTGGTGGGGATTTTATATTTAACATCCAGCGTGTCGTACAGGGCAAGAGAGGCTTCTCTGCTTTCTACAGGATTGATAACATAAGCTTTGATCTGCTCAAACTGTTCGTTGTTGAGCTCACCTTCCAGGACGTAAATTTTCGCGCTGCGTACGCGGGGACGTTCACCTTGGGTTAAAAGCTGAATACACTGTTCGCAGGAATCGGCACGTTGGTCGAACTGACCCGGCAGATATTCCGTTGCAAAAACCCGCTCTTTTTTAAATTTGGGAAGATCGTAGAAAATGGTATCAACCGGTGGTTCCGAGAAAATGGTAGGAGTGGCAAGCTTGAAATCCTGCAGAGAAATTCCTTCCACATCATATCGGTTGATGATCCGCAGCCCGGTCAATCCATCCAGCTGTAGCGCGGTTTTAATATCGGAAAGCAGCCCTTTTGCCTCTACCGCAAACGGTTTCTTTTTCTCGACATAGATACGAAAAACTGACATAAAACCATCCATTCTGCCGCTTCGCGCCGGCATAATTTTAAAGTAAGGTGTGCGTTTTATCACGCGAAGCAGAGAATGATAAAACGCTTTTTACGAGACGAAAAAGCGATAAAAGTTTCGCCTTGAGAAACCATAAAATGTTTGGCTTATCCGAATTTTTTCAAAAGCATTACCTTCTGTTTTATAAAAGCTTGCCGACACAAAACCCTTCTGCTGTTTTGATAAGATGCACCGGATGAATTTCGCCGGTAAGAGGTTTGTCTGTTTGAACAACTACCGGGGAATAGTTTGGCGTATATCCCTCAAGCCCAAGGCCGTTTCGGCGGGATTCGAATAATACCGGTACGGTTTGTCCGATTTGTTCTTCCAGAAAATGTGCCGCAGTTTCATTTGTCATTTGGATCATCAGTCGGCTGCGAGTTTCTTTCACTGCATTTGAAAGTTGTCCTTCCATTTGAGCCGCTCTGGTTCCTTCACGGATGGAATAAGCAAAAACGTGAGCCTTGGCAAACTGAATTGAGCGAGCAAACGCAAGAGACTCCTTAAATTCTTCTTCGGTTTCACCCGGAAACCCCACCATGATGTCAGTTGTAATCGCGCAGCCCGGAAAACATTCGCGAAGCTTGTCCACGATCCGACGGTATTCCGCTGTGTCATAATGGCGGTTCATTCGCTTAAGCGTCTTATCGCAGCCGCTTTGCAGTGAAAGATGAAACTGCGGGCAGAGCTTTGACTGACGGGACATTCGGAGAATGTCCTCATCTGACAAAAGCTCAGGCTCGAGCGAGCCGAGCCGGACCCGCTTGATTCCTTCAATGGAACAGGCAGCTTCGACGGCATCAATTAGCCGCAGCCCTAAATCTTTTCCGTAAGAGGACAGGTTAATTCCTACCAAAACAATTTCCAAATAACCGTTTTCGGCAAGGGAGGAAAGTTCTTCCTTTAGCGCTTCCAAAGGTTTGGAACGGATAAAGCCGCGCGCTTTCGGGATAATACAGTAAGAGCAGTAGCGCTCACATCCGTCTTCAATTTTGACAAAGGCGCGCGTTCGCTCTGTAAAAGAAGAAATATTCATTTCTTCAAAAGCCTCACCTTTTGCATGGGGCTTAATATCGACAATCCGCTCTCCGGTGGAAAATGCGCGTTTAACGGCGCCGATCAATTCATGACGGCTTTTTGAACCGGTGATAACGTCCGCTTCCGGCAGCTGTTCGGCGACATCCGGAAAAGCCTGAGGAAAACAACCGGTCAATGCGATCAACGCACCGGGATGCTCCCGCCTGATTCGATGAAGCACCTTGCGCGTTTTGGAATCTCCGGTAGAGGTTACTGTACAGGAATTTATGACATAAACATCTGCTTCATCATCGCGGGAAACAATGTCAAACCCCTCGCGATGAAAAAGGCTGGAAAGCAGTTCGGTTTCATACTGATTGACCTTGCACCCCAGCGTGTAAAACGCAATTCGCATTTTTAAAATTTCCTTTATGAAAGACATGGGTATTTTTTTAAATATCTTACAAACTTACATCTTTATTATAATGTATATCGCCGAACTTTACAATTAGCAGTTGACTAAAAAGATTTATGCTGTTATAGTCTAAATATGGATAATATTCCTATAACAACATTCTCAAGGAGGAACCAATATGAAAAGTGTTATGATTATGTTAGCGACGATTAATGATGTAAAAAATTTTGTGAACATTGTTACCAAGTATGACTTTGACGTAGATCTTGTTTCCGGACGGTATGCGATCGATGCAAAATCTATCATGGGTATTTTCAGCCTGGACCTCTCTAAACCGATTAAACTGGAAGCTCATACTGATAACGCCGATGCTTTCCTCGCGGACATCAAACCGTTTATCGTAGACTAATCCGTATTTTGTGCAAAATCATAAGAGCGCTCGGTGGTAAAACCGGGCGTTTTTGTCTTTATATTTTAAAGAGAGGAATGAATTTTATGCGCGCTTCTTTTACAATGATTTCACCGAATATCACCTTAATTGACGATGGCGGTGAAACGACCTGCTATTTGGTGACAGGGGATGAAAAAGCTGCTTTAATTGATACTGCATACGGAAAAGAAAATTTAAAAGAGATTGTACGTTCTCTTACAGATCTTCCGCTTGTAGTGATTAATACACATGGACATTGCGATCATATTTACGGCAATCTCTTTTTTGACGAAGCATATATAAATGAGGCTGATCTTCCGGTGATGAAAGAACACTTTACTTATGTGGGAGCAACGAAGTTAATGGAGGAAACAGGGCGAAAACCTTGCCCGGTTAAGAACATTCGGCAAGGGGATGTTATTGATCTGGGAGGTAAAAAGCTTGAGGTGTATCAGGTTCCGGGCCATACCCCCGGCAGCGTTGCGCTGTTGGATCGGGATGAGCGGATCCTTTTTACGGGCGATGCACTCAACGGCCATCTTTGGATGCAGCTTGAGGAATCGACAAGTATTTTGAAATTGATCCGTTCCATTAAAGCGCTTGACCCGATTCGCGGCGACTTTGATTATATATTGACCGGCCATGGCCATGGACTGGAAGATGCAGCTTTGATTGATGAACTTGTGATGGGAGCTCAGGAGCTGTTGGATGGGAAGACTGAAGATGACGGCGACTATGAATGGTTTCACGGTGTTGCCAAACGCCATGATTATGGAACTCATGGTCGATGTATCGTATACGACAGGAAAAAATTATAAGAATAAAGTTAAAATTTAATTGGACCGAATTGGAAACATATAAAGTTTCGTTACGGGGTGAACGACTATGACAAATGTTGAAAAGCCCATTTATCGTTCAAAGGTAAGGCACAGACTTGGTATGGCTTATTATGGTATGCTGAGAAAATTATTGTGGCTTAAAAAACGAAAATTTTTTGCAAAAAGTTTTCAAAAGGAATTGTTGTCATATTCCTGTTTTTCGCACCGCACCATTTTGCTGAGGAAACTCAAAGATGTAGATATGTGGCTGTAAAAAACAAGATCGTAAATTTAAAAATTGCTGTTAAAAAATTAAACCGTGTTGTAATAAGGCCCGGAGAAGTTTTCAGCTATTGGTATCTGATTGGTAACCCCACCAGACGAAAGGGTTATCTCGAGGGGATGGTTCTGCGAAACGGAGCTTTTGAGCCTGGTATCGGAGGAGGGCTTTGTCAGCTTTCAAATCTTATTTTTTGGATGACGCTGCATACCCCATTGACGGTTATCGAGCGTCATCGACATGGTTATGATGTTTTTCCGGATGCCAATCGAACCCAGCCGTTTGGCAGCGGAGCAACCTGTTTTTACCCCCATGGCGATTTGATGATTCGGAATGATACTGAGGATACCTTTCAGCTTGTCGTTTGGGTTGGGAAAGAGTATCTTGAAGGAGAATGGAGAGTGTCTTCTCCGGTTAAATATCGTTATAAAATCGTTGAAAGAAATCACAAGATGAAAAGTGAGTACTGGGGCGGATACAGTCGCCATAACGAGATTTATAAACAGACGTTTAATTTACAGGGAGAACAAATTGATGAAATGCTGGTGGCAAGGAATGCTGCCATCATGATGTATCCTCCGTTTTTAGAGGACGGGCAGGAAAATTCTTGTTAAAAATTTTAGGGACGGAGATATTTTAATTTCACTCGAGCAGATTCGGTTGTTAAAAGGCTGAATCTGCTTGCTTTTTTATATCGTAAATCAGCAATTGATGTCGCTATCGATGATGGAAAAAACGAAAATCAAAAAATAACGTTTCATCAAGAGATTCGTTTGGAAAAATTAGACCATACTTTTAATTGTAAAATATGGCGTAAATTTTCACTTGAATGTTATCTTAAAAAGGTGTAAACTTTAAAAAGAACATTTGTTCTTTTTAGGAGGCGGATAAAATGTCGTCTGAACGTGTGATTCTTCATTCGGACATGAATAACTTTTATGCATCGGTAGAGTGCAGATATCATCCGGAGCTTCGCGGCCGTCCAATGGCAGTTTGTGGAAATCCTGAACTTCGTCACGGAATTGTTCTGGCAAAAAATGAAGAGGCAAAACGATTTGGAATTCAAACAGGTGAACCGATTTGGCAAGCTGTTCGAAAATGTCCGGAGATTGTCTTTGCCGAGCCGCACTACGATCTCTACACTGCTTATTCAAAAATGGCAAAGGAAATTTATAAAGGATACACCGACCAGGTAGAAAGCTTTGGGCTGGATGAATGTTGGCTTGATGTTTCCGGAAGCACTAAATTGTTCGGGAAAGGAAAGGTAATTGCCGAGGAAATACGAAAAAAGATTCGCGCAGAATTGGGGGTAACGGTTTCGGTTGGAGTCAGTTTTAATAAGATTTTTGCAAAGCTCGGAAGCGATTTAAAAAAACCGGACGCTGTAACCGAAATTGACAAAGAAGATGTAAAGGCGCGAATTTGGCCGATGCCGGTGGGCAGTCTTTTATATGTTGGAAGCTCCACCCGAAATAAGCTTGCAAAATACGGGATTTTCACCATCGGGGAACTTGCCCTTTCTAAGGTGGAATTTTTACGATACATTCTCGGAAAAAGCGGGGTCATGTTGTGGAATTTTGCAAACGGATATGATCTTTCGCCGGTTTCCGCGGCAGGAATGAAACGGCAGATTAAAAGCATTGGAAACAGTACAACCACTCCACGTGATCTCACCTGCGAAGAAGATGTGAAAATTACGCTTTATCTCCTCTGTGAAACTGTTGCAGCCAGATTGAGAAAACAAGATTTTGTATGCGGCACAGTCCAGCTTTCTTTACGGGATTGCGAGCTGTTTAAATATGAACGCCAAGGTGGGTTGCAGATTCCCTCTGCCAATGCGGAGGATTTATTTCAAAAGGTCTTTTCTCTTTACCGCGAAGCAAAGGTAGCGAGGCCGCTTCGAAGTCTGGGCGTGCGTGCCTGTGGGCTTTCTGAACGGGAATATGTGCAGCTTTCCCTGCTGCCGGAAGAACAAAAAATGCATCGGCAGGACCGTTTGGAACGGGCGGTGGAACATGTGAGAGATCGGTATGGGCAAAACAGCATCCAAAGAGGAATTATGTATACAGATCCTTCACTTTCCCGATTGAACTCGGACGATGACCGCTTTACGAATTCATATGGATTTCAAAGACTGCAGGAATCAGCTGGAAATCAAATATGCGATGTGTTATACTGAATGATATTCTTTTATTTTGGCAGCATCACCGCGGATACAGGACGATGATTTTGGAAAAATAATGAAAACGGCTGCGTTACCGAAGTGAATTGCCAAATGGATGTGATGTTATTGGATGGGGGATTTAAAAATGAAATTGGAAGAAATAAAATTTCCTTCGGCACAGGATGCGTTCCCTATTGCGGTTTGGGTTGCGTTGCCGGAGGAAAAAACGATTAAAGCTGTTTTCCAGATTTCTCACGGGATGAGTGAACACAAAGGGCGATATCGTAAATTGATGGAATATCTTTGTCAAAATGGATTTGCCTGTATTATTCATGACCATAGAGGACACGGGGAAAGTATTCGTACACGGGAAGATTATGGCTATTTTTATCAAAACGGAGTTCATTCTTTGGTGGAGGATCTGCACCAGGTAACGCTTTATGCCAAGAAGAGATTTCCCAATCTGCCGTTTTTTCTGTTCGGACACAGTATGGGCTCTATGGTGGTGCGGTCTTATTTAAAAAAATATGACGGCGAGTTGGATGGGCTGATTGTTTGCGGCTCTCCGAGCTATAATCCCGCTGCCGGAGCGGGGCGTGCCCTTGCGGGAGTGATTGGCGCTCTGCGCGGCGGTCGTCATCGCAGCGGTTTTTTACAGGAACTCTCGTTTGGCTCCTTTCATAAAAAATTTGGAGAAACCCAAAGTAAAAACTCCTGGATTTCCAGCCAGGATGTAGAAGTGCAGGCATATGAAAACGATCCGCAGTGCGGCTTTGTTTTTACGGCAAACGGTTTTCGCAATCTCTATAAACTCATGCAAAATACGTATAGCTCTAAGGGGTGGGAATTGCATCATCCGGACTTGCCGATATATTTTATTTCGGGCGGGGACGATCCTTGCTTAATCAATGAAAAAAAGTTTAAACAGGCGGTTGCTTTTTTAAAAGAATGCGGCTATACAGATGTTTCCTCTAAGCTTTATCCCGGAAAACGACATGAAATTTTAAATGAGGATATTCGTGATCAGGTGTTTGAGGACATCAAAGATTTTTGCGAAGCTCATATTTGCGGATAAAAAGTGGTGAGATGAAACCCGGTACAGTAAAACAGTTTGTTTTTTATCTCCAATATTAATAACCAAACAGGCGATGCACGATTTTTCGTGCATCGCCTGTTTCTATTTTTACAGAATGAGAAAACCAAGATGAAATTTCTGATATCAAACGGAATGATCGATAAATAGATATTGACTGACCAAAGTGATAGAAAAGATGTCGCAATTTGAAAATTTAAAAGATATTTTCCGGAAAAATCACCGGACCTACGAATATTTATTGGCCGCAGAGGCCGCCGCTTTTTACAATATCTTTGAGGTATTCTGCAAACGATGCTTCATGACGATTGAGTGGTCGGCTAGGATCGTAAACAAATACATCCTGATAGGCGGAGCTGACAGAAGAACAGCTTCTTAAAATCAGATGCTTTGAAGAAAGCACCTCTTTCGGCATAGGGGAAACCCACATAAAGGTATTATTGACACGCTCAAGCAGATCAAACTGAATGCCGCGGTCATATACAGCGATGCTCTTATGCGGCGTATCCAATCGGGATTGCTTTTGTATTTTTGATAGCGAAAGAGGCGGAGCTTGTACGTCCCCATGAACAATTTCGGTGTAGCGGCTGAGCAGATGATATGGAATATCTTCATAAACGGCAAGCGGATGATTTTCGGAAAGCAGGACGGAAAGCCCAAACTCCCAGAGCGGCTGTGAATGCAAATGATTTTCTTGAATCAGCCCGGAAAAATATGACTCGTAAATCGTTTGATAACGCACAATTCCTAGTTTGGATTCACCGTTTGAAACGTCATTGATGACGCCAACTCCGCTGGTTTCATGATAGTTGACATTTAAATGATCTTCGGAAGCATAGCGATTTAGAAAATCGGAGAATGATGCGGAAATATAGCTTGCACGGGGTGCGGAAATATTAAGTGAAACACTTTTATCATTATGAGGACGATAAAGTGATTCAAGTTCATCGATCTGTGTAAGAATGGTTTTGGCGTAAATTAGAAATTGCACCTTTTCGTGTCGGTTCCACTCCTTTAGCTGTTCGTTTAAAGATGGTGATTCCCAATTCATTTTCCAATTCTTTAATAGCCTTGCTGAGATTTGGCTGTCCCATATATAGATTGTGAGCTGCCTTAGTAATTGATCCTGTTTTTTCAACTTCGACAACATACTTTAAATGTTGTGTATTCATTTAAAAATCCCCCCCTTTATTCCAAATAATAATACTTACTATATTTATTATACATTACCTATTTTCAAATAACAATGATAAAATATTAACAAAGGGAAAAATAATTCCGGGCTGACGTTTAAAGAGAATAAAAAGTCAAAACGGAGAAACCCTTTTAAGTAAGAATGTTTAAATTTAAGGGAGGATTTTTATGGCTCGCTTTACATTACCTAGAGACATCTATTTTGGAAAAGGTACATTGGAGGAACTTAAAAACCTGAAAGGCAAAAAGGCGGTTGTCGTTGTCGGCGGGGGTTCCATGAAGAGATTCGGATTTCTCGATAAAGTTACCGGTTATTTAAAAGACGCCGGAATGGAAGTTCGACTGATTGAAGGCGTTGAGCCGGATCCGTCCGTTGAAACAGTTATGAAAGGCGCGGCTGTAATGCGTGAGTTTGAGCCGGATTGGATTGTATCCATCGGCGGCGGTTCTCCGATTGATGCCGCAAAAGCGATGTGGGCTTTCTACGAGTATCCGGATGTCACATTTGAACAGCTTTGCGTTCCGTTTGGTTTCCCGACTCTTCGTCAGAAAGCGCATTTCTGTGCAATTCCTTCTACCTCCGGTACCGCAACCGAGGTTACGGCATTTTCGGTTATCACCGATTATGCAAAGGGAATTAAATATCCGTTGGCTGACTTTAATATCACACCTGATATTGCTATTGTCGATCCGGAACTTGCCGAGACAATGCCTGAAAAATTGACAGCACATACCGGTATGGATGCATTGACCCATGCAATTGAAGCTTACGTTTCAACAGTTGCCTCTCCGTTTACCGATCCGCTTGCTATTAAAGCAATTCAGATGGTAAACCAGTATCTTCCGGCTTCTTATAAGGGTTGTCACGAGGCAAGAGAGCAGATGCACTATGCTCAGTGTCTGGCCGGCATGGCGTTCTCCAACGCGCTGCTCGGTATTGTTCACTCCATGGCGCATAAGACCGGCGCAGCGTTCAGCACCGGACATATTCCGCACGGTTGTGCGAATGCAATTTATCTGCCTTATGTTATTCAGTATAACGCAAAAGACATGCGTGCTGCAAAACGCTATGAGGATATTGCAAATGCACTCGGCCTTGACGGCGTTGATGCTCTTTGCGCTCGGATTGATGACTTCAATGCAAGAATGGGTATTCCGAAGACTTTGAAAGAATTTGGAATTAACGAAGCGGAGTTTAAAGAGAAACTCTCCGATATTGCCCAAAATGCAATCGGAGATGCTTGCACTGGATCTAATCCGAGAATTCCGACTCAGGAAGAGATGGAGAAACTCTTTACCTGCATTTATTACGGCGATAAGGTGGATTTCTAATTCAGCTTTCGTATAGAGGACTGTGTTACAACAAGAAAAGGAACGGGATTATTTCCGTTCCTTTTCTCTTTTTAAAATGTTATAGTCCCCTCGGCAAAATGCTGCACAAAGCCACGCATTTCTTTTCTGGAATTGATTTCGTGTACATGAGCGATCATCTGCTGCTGTTGCTCAGGGGAAAGGGCAGAAAATTTTTTCATTGCAGTTAGGTTCTGTGCAAGTGCCATTTCCAAACCGAGCGGCATATCAATTCCTTCGGCATAGTTTTTCATGATTATCACCTCAGGCTTAGTATATCCGATTTTGTTTTGTTTTTTCGGAAAGTTGGCAGAAATATCAAAAAGTACCGGTCACATAAAAGTTGTTATGAAAGCTTAACGCGATATGCATATTAATTGGCCGTAAATATATAAAACCGTCTGCTAAAAGCAGACGGTTTTTGCAAATTAAAGTTAATAAAACGTTTGGATTAGCTCCGATGAATCATTTCTCTTTGTAAAGGTCATACTCTTTTTCGAGCCATTCGATAGCAGCGTTCAGACCGTCGGCAGAAAATTCAAATTCATTGCGGCTTACAATTTCGCTTTTTTGATAGCAAAACATGCCGTACCAAACTGCGACAGCAAGCTTTTCCTCTTCTCCGGCAATTCGAAAATTGAACGTTTCTTTACTTCCGGTGAAAACATTTCCGCTTTTAAAATAATTGAATTTTGCTATGTCGAATAACATCCGAAGGCTTCCTTTCTGGAATAAAATAGCATTGTATCTATTATACCAGATTGATTCGAAATCGGCAATGAAAAGAAGTCAAAAACAACTCTGTGAGCCAATTTAGCTTTCGAGGGTTGTTATTCTGTCTTTGACTTTATTTATTCTCAGTGTCAAGCCGTTTTACTACATCGATAAAATAATCGAGCTTTTGGCCTGTGTAATTTCGGCTGTCAAGAGCTATTCCAAGGTCTTGGGCATCCTCTTCTATCGAACAACCGAAGGGGCTGACAAGAGTGCTGTCCTCACAGATTAAAAATGTCCAATAATTCCATATCGTAACATGTTGGTTTTTGGCAAGGGGTGCTTCAAACTGAAGAAAAGTAATGTACTGCTTTCCGATTAACGAACCGGCATCCGCATTGCTTTGTGTAATATATTTTGTGAATTTCTGTCCTTTTTTTAGATCACCGATATGGGAATGGCTGATTGTTGCGGTCAATTTGAATTGATAGTAGTCATTGTCGAGTTTTTTGATAAATTCGACATCGGTTATTTCAAACGAACAGAAACACATCCCCTGGCTTTTATTTAAACTTTCGATGCCTTTCTCTAATTCTCGAATACTTGGCTGAATTGCGCCGAGCTTTATCCATTCTACATCTTTTTCATATGTTTTACAAAGCTTATGCGTTTGATCGGAAGTCAAGTCCAGCCGTTCGGGCGAGGCGCAGGAAGTCAAAAGAATTGCGGAACACGCTAAAAGAATCAAAATGTAAATGCAAGTTGCTTTTTTCATTTGTCATCACCCCACTTTGAATTATCTCTTCTGAACTGAACAGGAGCCTCTTTTTGTATGTTTTATTATAAATTAAATTGTGGAAAAAGCAATCAATATTTTTAATAAATTAACCAAAAGTTGAAAAATAAATCTATATATACAAAATTATACTGATTTCCTGATTTGCAGTAAACACATATCAAGGGCGAAAGGGGGCTTGCGTAATATTTTTTGCTTTGATTTCAGGTTAAACTGATTGTGATTGATAAAACATAAAAATCCCGCAAATTCTTACAAAAAGAATTTGCGGGATTTTTATTGGAGCTGTTGAACAGATTCGAACTGTCGACCTCTTCCTTACCAAGGAAGTGCTCTGCCTGCTGAGCTACAACAGCATTTGGCGACCCAGAACGGGCTCGAACCGTCGACCTCCAGCGTGACAGGCTGGCGTTCTAACCAACTGAACTACTGGGCCAAATGCAGAAAACTACGAACGCAAACATATAGTCTGTTTTCGCGACTTAATTATTATACCCGGAAATGTTTTTCTTGTCAATAGTGTTTTTGCAATTTGTTGAAATTTGGAAGATGAAATAAGGATATTGGGACAAATAAGACAAGACATTTGTAAAAATAGATTTTTTGACTTTAATAATATGTCAAATTTGTGAAAGAAATGCTGATTCCTCAGAAAAATCCTATTTACTATCTACAATTCTTACGGTATAATATTGTAATAATGGTGATTCGATATTTTTAATATTTTTTGAATTTTAAAATGATTTTATATGGACTAATCGGAATGTGGGGAGGTGATAGATGAATGAAGAGACGAGCGCTTTGGATTGGCGGATTTTTAATTGCCCTCGCGTTGGCAGTGGGGATAATAGGAAGTCTGTATGCAGCACCGCGGGATGAAATGGGGAAAAAGATAGACACTTCTGCGGAGATCGTCCTTCAGCCGGCCTTTGAGATTTACAGCTGGTTTACATCTAACCCATTGCTGCACGAAAATACGCTTTATTCAGAGGCTTTACCCTATTGTAAAGTAGTTGATGAACGTTTTTCCGATTTTAAAGAGTTATCGTCCAAAGTAAAGGAAGTATTTTCAAATTCAATTGCTACCCGGCTTCTTGAAAGCGGGATTTATATCGATATCGATGGAGAGTTGTATGTGAATAGCTCTCTTGATGCGGAATATTTTATAACATCGTCCAATTTAACAGCCAGTAAGATAATCGCCAAAGAAGTTTATTCGGTTGTGTCACAGGACCCGGAAAAAATAGCTTATCGAGCCGAAGTGATATATACAACCGAAGATGGTACTCTTTTGGAAGAGAATGCTTTAAGTTATGATTTTGTTTATGAAAAAGTAAATGGAAAATGGGTATTTACTCAGTTTGATTACTACAAGTGAGGAGATAAGATATGATGACACCAAAAAACAATTGGGCTAAAACACCGCCGATGGGATGGAACAGTTGGGATTGTTACGGCGCTTCCGTGACAGAGGAAGAGGTTCGCGGTAACGCTGCCTATATGGCAGAGCATTTAAAAGAATACGGTTGGGAATATGTTGTGGTTGATATTCAGTGGTATGAACCAACGGCGGATTCGTCGGCGTATCACCCGTTTGTACCGCTGGAAATGGACGAGTACGGCAGACTCATTCCTGCGGTAAACCGTTTTCCTTCTTCGGCAAATGGGGCGGGTTTTAAGCCTCTTGCCGATTATGCACATGAATTGGGCCTTAAATTTGGAATTCATATTATGCGAGGTATTCCTCGTCAGGCTGTTCATGCAGCGCTCCCAATTAAAGGATGCGATGCAACAGCAAGAGAAATCGCGCATCCGTTTTCGCTCTGTTCGTGGAATACCGATATGTATGGGGTGAATCCGGATGCTTACGGTGCCCAGCAATATTACGATTCTTTGATGGAGCTTTACGCCGGATGGGGCGTAGATTTTATTAAGGTGGACGATATTTGCGTTACGTTTTTTTCGCCGGATAATCTCTATTCGGCGGAAGCCGAAATTGAGCTGATTCGCCGTGCAATTGACAAGTGCGGTCGGCCGATTGTATTAAGTTTATCACCAGGTCCTGCAATTGTAGAAAAAGCAGAACATTTAAAAGCAAATGCCAATATGTGGCGAATGACAAATGATTACTGGGATCGCTGGTCTGATTTGACTGCGATGTTCGAGCGCTGTGAGGTATGGCAGGGAATCGGAGAACCGGGGTGCTGGCCGGATTGCGATATGCTTCCGTTGGGACGGATTGGAATTCGTTCTGTCGATCAGGGCAATGGCGACAGAATGACTCGGTTTACGCATGACGAACAGCGCACTATGATGACGCTTTGGTGTATTTTCCGTTCGCCGCTCATGTTTGGCGGGGAGCTGCGGAGCAATGATGAATGGACTCTTAAATTAATTACAAACGCCGAGGTTCTTGAAATGTATCGCTCTTCCCACGGAGCTCATCCGCTCTCTCGTAACGGGAAGCAGGGGCATCATTATATCTGGATGTCATATCATGATAACGGAGTTGACGTTTATGCGGCGTTGTTCAACCATGAGAATATTCCGGTGAAAATGGAGGCAACCTTTGACCGTATGGGCCTTGAGGGAAGCTATCATGTCTGCGAATTGTGGGATGGTACCGAACTGGGCGTTTTAGATAGGTCGATTGTTGACATTATTCCGGCGCATGGAGCAAAATTATATAAACTTTCTCCGGCTCTGCGGTAGAGTATGTCGTAATAACATAAGCTAATTTGACATAAATCATATATGAAGAAAGGAGTGACACAAAACGTAAAAATTAAATATATATTTGCGTTTTGTATCATAGGTGATTGTTATGAGACACGTTGTATTAACCATTGGACGAACTTTTGGTAGCGGCGGTAGATTAATTGGCAAAAAAGTGGCTGAGAAATGCGGAATGACCTATTATGATAAAGAGCTCTTGCAGCTGGCGGCCAAAGAAAGCGGAATGAGCATTGATGTTCTAGAAAATATTGATGAATCTGCGGGAAATAGTTTGTTGTACACATTGTCAACGGGAGGAGCACATTTTCTGGGAACTCATTTTGCGCAAACAGCTGAGCCGCCTCTTCACGATAAGCTTTATATCGCTCAGGCAAATATTATTAAGAAAATTGCAGCCAGAGAAAGCTGTGTGATTGTCGGGCGTTGCGCAGATTATCTGCTTCGAAATATGGAAGAGTGTATAAAAGTGTTTATTTATGCGCCTTCCGAGGCGAGAATCAAGCGAGCTGTTGAAGTCTACGAAATTCCGGAAAATAAAGCTGCCGAGCAAATTCGGAAAAATGACAAAAAGCGTTCCGGGTATTACAATTTTTATTCGGGGAAAAAGTGGGGCAATTTAGATAATTATCATTTGTCGGTAGACAGTTCGCTTTTGGGAATTGATGCAACTGCGGATATGATTGCTGATTTTGTAAAGCAGCGGGCCGAGATGCTTGATAACAAATAACCAAGAAAAGCGGGGCAGGATTAAAATGCTCCGCTTTTTTATGCCAAATAAATAATCGCTTTCTTGTGAAAAACATACCTTGTAAGAAAAAAATAAATTTATTATAATTAAAATCAATGTCTAAAACTGATTCGTTATGATAAGAGCTTTGGGAGGGTCACCTGCATGCATTATGTCTGGCGCTTGATCAAATTTACTAAAAAATATAGCTACTTACTTGTTTTGACGGGAATTTCCATTCTTGGAGTTACTGCGGTTAATCTTTATGTTCCGTGGTGCATCCGGGATGTCACGCGGGTTTTAACTCAAAATTCTCCGGATTTTATCAAAGAAAATGCGCCTGAGGTTTTAGGGCAAATCATGCAGATTGCTTTGATTTTGGGGATTGCCTATATTGTTAAAATGTTTTTGCGCTTCTGTCAGTCTTATTTGAGTCACGTTGCTTCCTGGAATGTTGTGGCCCAGCTTCGAACGGAAGTGTATTCACATCTTCAAAAACTGTCTTTGTCGTATTATAACGACAAACAGACAGGGCAGTTGATGTCTCGTGTGATGAATGATACTGCTCTTTTGGAGCAGATGGTGGCCCATTCTATTCCGGATGTTACATCAAATATTTTTGTGCTGGTCGGCGTCGTTGTCCTTTTGATGACCATCAACTGGCAACTGGCTCTTTTGGTTATGATTCCGATTCCTTTAATATTTATTCTGACATTCTGGTTTTCTACCAGAGTGCGTCCCTATTTCAGAAAGGCGCAGCAGGATATCGCGGATTTAAATGCGGTATTACAGGACAATCTTTCCGGTATCAGGGAGATTCAGGCTTTTAATCAACAGGTGCCGGAGCGTGATAAAATTGAAAAAAGGCGAAAAAACATGCCAAATCTATTTTGCATGCGCTTCGTTTGAGCGCGGTGTTTCATCCTTCGGTCGAGTTTTGCGCTTCGGTTGGCACTGTAATTGTTATTGCAGTCGGTGGAACGCTTGCAGTACAGGAAAGTATGTCGGCGGCGGACGTGGTAGGATTTATCGCATATCTCACTATGTTTTATGCGCCGATCGAAGTTCTTGCCCGCGTAGCGGAAGAATTTCAACAGGCGGTTGCCGGTTCAGAGCGGATTTTTGAAGTTCTGGATACCGAGCCGAATATTGTCGATCGTCCGGATGCCAAAAAGCTTCAAACCTGTGAGGGAAACATTTCTTTTGACGATGTTTGCTTTTCCTATGATGCGGATACTCCTATTCTTGATCATGTTTCCTTTGATGTAAAAGCAGGGCAGATGCTCGCCATTGTCGGGCCGACCGGGGTAGGAAAATCTACAACCATCAATCTGCTTGCCAGGTTTTATGAGCCTGATTCCGGAAAAATTTTGATCGATGGACAAGATATCTCGGATTTAACTATCGATTCATTGCGCAACCATATGAGTATTGTATTGCAAGATGTTTTTCTGTTTAACGGAACAATTGCCGAAAATATTGCATACGGCTTTAAAGATGCCACCCCCGAACAGATTGTGGAAGCAGCTAAAATAGCTCATATTCATGATTATATTGAAGCGCTTCCTGAAGGGTATAACACCTATATCGGCGAGCGCGGCGTACGGCTTTCCGGAGGGCAAAAACAGCGTATATCCATTGCGCGGGCCGTGCTGCACAATTCTGAAATATTGATTCTGGATGAGGCCACCGCTGCCGTTGACATGGAAACAGAGGCTGAAATTCAGGCTGCAATTCAAAATCTTGTCGGAACAAGAACGGTCATTGTAATTGCACACCGGTTATCTACTGTCCGTCGTGCGGATAAAATCATTGTACTCTCCGAGGGAGTGATTGCCGAATCCGGCACTCATGAGGAGCTTTTGGCACAAAAGGGAATCTATGCAACGCTTTGCGAGTCAAATTTAAAGTAAATAAAGAAAGAAGGCAATAATTATGAAACAGACAAAGGTAGCGGTAATCGGCCTTGGGGACATCAGCGGTATCTATTTGAAAAATATTGTTCATGCTTTTCAAAATCTGGAATTATACGGCGTTTGTACACACCGTGTTGAAAGGGCAAAAGAAATTGCAGCAGAGTATGGTGCCAAAAAGGTGTATGCAACCATGGAAGAGGTATTTGCCGATCCTGAAGTCGAAATTGTTGTGAATCTGACTCGCCCCAACGAACATCTTGAAGTGACAATGAAAGCTCTTAAGTCGGGAAAACATGTTTATACTGAAAAACCACTTGGCGCAACCCTGGAAGAAGGAAAGAAAATTTTTGATTTTGCCTCTTCCAGAGGACTGGTTGTTGCCGGGGCGCCGGATACCTTTCTGGGGGCCGGCCTTCAAACCTGTCGCAAACTGATTGACGACGGATTTATCGGAACGCCTTTAGGTGCATCGGCCTTTATGACTTGTCGTGGACATGAGCGTTGGCATCCTAATCCGGCCTTTTATTATCAGCACGGCGGTGGACCGCTTATGGACATTGGACCATATTATTTGACTGCGCTGGTCAGCTTGCTCGGTGGAATTGAAACTGTTTCCGGTATGACGAAAACGAGTTTCCCAACCCGTACCATTACGAGCAAACCCAAATATGGAGAAGTAATAAAAGTTGAGGTCCCCACTTATCAAACTGGTCTGATGCGGTTTGTATCCGGCATCATCGGAACAATATTTGTAACATTTGATGTTTATGCTTCAGAGACGCCGCGAATTGAAGTATACGGTTCTCAGGGAACGCTTTCTGTGCCGGATCCTAATACATTCGGTGGACCGGTGCGTCTGTTCCGTCACGGGTCGGGAGAGTTTATGGAAATTCCCCTTGTTAAAAGCTACGCGGAAAACAACAGAGGAATCGGTATTTCCGATATGGCAAATGCCATTGAAAACGGGAAAAGTCCTCGCGCGGGGATTGACCTGATGTACCATATCTTAGAGGTTACAAACGCTTTTGAGATAAGTAATGAAAGTAAACGCCATATTGATATTGTTTCAAAGATTGAGCGCCCTGCACCGTTGCAATATAGCGAGGTTGAAGGCATTTTGATAGATTAAAAGGAGAATAAAATGAATCATCGTTATATGAGATTCCCGAGCGGTAAATGTAAAGCTGTTACGTTAAGTTACGACGATGGGGTTGAACAGGATATCCATCTTATGGAGCTTTTAGAGCAGTACCAAATGAAATGCACCTTTAATCTTAATTCCGGCTGCTATCCGCCGGAAGGAACGGTGTATCCTGCGGGAACTATTCATCGCAGGATGCCGGAAAGTGAGGTCAGCCGCCTTTATCGCAGCCCGTTTGTTGAGGTTGCAGGACATTCATTTACTCATCCGTTTTTGGAACAGATTACCCCTTCTCAAGTGATGAAGGAAATTGTTGACGACAGAATTAAATTGGAGGAACAGTTCGGTCGGTTGATTCGCGGATTCGCTTATCCGTATGGCACATATAACGATACGGTTGTGGAACTTTTAAGAGCGGCCGGAATTGTTTATGCCAGAACGGTAAAATCTCATCACGGTTTTACGCTTCCAAAAGACTGGCTGCGTTTGGAAACAACCTGCCATCATGATGATCCTATGCTGACAGAGCTTGCAATGCGCTTTGTTACAGAAACACCCGAACGTGATTCCTGGCTCTTTTATCTCTGGGGACACAGCTATGAATTCGAAGCGAACGACAACTGGAATGTAATAGAGGATTTCTTTAAAACGGTTTCCGGAAAAGATGACATTTGGTATGCAACGAATCTTGAGGTGTATGAATACTGCATGGCTTATGAACGTTTGATTTTTTCGGCAGACGGGGAAACGGTATATAATCCGTCTGTTATTTCGGTCTGGTGTCAGTTTGACGACAAAACTGTTGAAATCGGCGCCGGAAAAATTTTGCGTCTTTAAGCCTTATCTCTGCTTGGACAATAGCAGCGAAAAGGATATGACGTTTTAAAATATGCGATTTGTTTGCTAAAAGATAAAATTGTCTATAAAAAATAAAAGAGTATTGACTTAGACCTAACTCCAACCTATATAATAAAACAGGTTGGAGTTTTATGGTGTAATCAATAAAAAACCGGAGACGGGCGTTATTTTGTTGGATGAGAAAAAATAAGATAGAAATATAACGGAGGAATGAAGAATGAAAAAAGTATTGGTTGCATATTTCAGTGCGAGTGGCGTAACGGCGGGATTGGCGAAAAAGCTGGCGAAAGCAGTTGGTGCAGACTTACATGAGATCAAACCCAAAACGGCATATACGGACGCTGATTTAAATTGGATGAATCCTAAAAGCCGCAGCAGTGTTGAAATGAAAAATAAATCTTTCCGGCCGGAGATTGCAAACAAAGTGGAAGATATGGAGCAATATGATGTAGTATTTGTTGCTTTTCCGATCTGGTGGTATGTTGCTCCGACAATTATCAACAGCTTTTTAGAGCAATATCATTTATCTGGAAAAACTATTATTCCTCTTGCAACCTCCGGTGGAAGCGGAATGGGAAAAACCAATGAAGAACTGGTGCCTTCCTGTGCCGGTGCGATCCTTAAAGAGGGAAAACGCTTTTCTGTCGGTGTAGGTGAGATTGAGCTGAAAAATTGGGCAGAACAGTATCTGCGCTAACCTCATAATAAGGAAAGGCCATCGGGGTCAATGCCGATGGCCTTGCGTTTTATTGAAGAGGGGGTTGTCCTAACATTTGAGTTGTAATCTGTTGTAATTCTCCTACAGAATGAAATACAACGCCTGTTTGCTTAATGTTTTCCTGGATAAAGGCGGGAAGTGTGTTAAAATACTGATTCAGTTCCGTATCCGGGTTGTTTCCATTTTGATTTGACGTAAGATTTATAGTTTCCGTTTGCTTTTTTTGTATAATCGGATTCATTTGAATTCACCTCCAACATTATTTTTCTCCGCTTATATTTAAAGATTCACTGTAATGTTTGGCAAAGCAATAATGAAAAAAATAAAGTTTTCTGTAATAAAATTTGTGTGGGTGGGGAAAATAAAAACAAACCAAATAAAAGGAGGATTTTAATTATGCAACAGAATGATAGAGCAAATCAGAGTATTAAGTGTACGGTTCAGCAGTGTGCAAATCACTGTCAATCCCAAAATTACTGTTCACTTCAGAGCATCACCGTCGGTACGCACGAAATGAATCCAACTGTTATTCAGTGTACGGACTGTGAATCCTTTATCTTGAAAAAATAGCAAAGAACCGGCCGAAAGGCCGGTTCTTTGCTATAAAAAGTAAAATTTTGAATTCTGTTAATTTTTAGCGCGCTTTCATTCGAAGGCTGTTATTGAGAATTCGTTTGCGCAGCCGTAAATTTTTAGGTGTAACTTCCAAAAGCTCGTCTTCTGCCAAAAATTCCAGACAATCTTCAAGACTCATTTTCCGAGGCGGAACCAAACGAAGTGCATCGTCGCTGCCGGAAGCACGTGTATTTGTAAGCTGTTTTTTCTTACATACATTTACTGCAAGGTCTTCCTGCTTTGGAGAGTACCCTACAATCATACCTTCATAAACGGGAACACCGGCTCCGATAAAGAGCGTTCCTCGTTCTTGGGCATTGTAAAGACCATAAGTGATGGATTCACCGGTTTCAAACGAAATAAGCGAACCGTTAGAGCGACGTGTGATATCGCCTTTATAAGGCTGATAGTCGTTAAAGACAGCGCTTAAAATTCCTTCACCGCGGGTATCGGTCAAAAATTCGCTTCGATATCCAAAGAGCCCGCGTGACGGAATGATGTACTCAATTCGCATTCTGGAGCCAACCGGAGACATCTGAATCAATTCGGCTTTTCGTGCCCCCATTTTTTCCATAACAGAACCGACGCATTCTTCCGGTACATCGATGAGTAACCGTTCGGTGGGTTCATAAGTTTTGCCATCAATCTGTTTTAATAAGACACGCGGAGTACTGACAGAAAACTCAAATCCCTCGCGTCGCATTGTTTCGATCAAAATAGACAGATGCATTTCACCGCGGCCGCAAACTTTAAAACTGTCGGTCGTATCGCCGTCTTCTACGCGAAGCGAAACATCCTTGAGCAATTCTTTGTACAATCTATCGCGAAGCTGACGTGAAGTTACAAATTTTCCTTCTTTTCCGGCAAACGGGCTGTCGTTAACAGAAAAAGTCATTTCAACAGTGGGCTCGCTGATTTTAACAAACGGTAGGGGCTCGGGTGCTGCAAGAGAGGTGATTGTATCACCAATCGTAATATCGCTGATTCCCGAAAAACAAACAATATCGCCAACTTTGGCCGATTCAACCTGAATACGGTTCAAGCCGTCAATTTGATAAATGGCCTGAACGCGGCTTTTGTACGGTTCTTTATCCTGATGATAGTTGCAAACCATAACATCCTGATTCTGTTTTAATTCGCCGCGTTCAATCCTGCCGATTGCAATTCTGCCGACATAGTCATTATAATCGATGGAAGAAACGAGCAGCTGAAGCTCACCGTTTTCATCTCCCTCGGGGGCGGGAATGTAATTGATAATGGTTTCAAATAAGACGGAAAGATCTTTTCCCGGTTCATATTGAGAAAGAGATGCTGTACCTGCTCTTCCCGAACAGAAAATGATCGGGCTTTCAAGTTGCTCTTCCGAAGCGTCCAAGTCTAAGAGCAGTTCGAGAACCTCGTCGCCAACCTCGTCTAAACGTGCATCGGGACGGTCGATTTTATTAACGACAATGATGATTCGATGTCCCATCTCAAGCGCCTTTTGAAGAACAAAACGAGTTTGCGGCATACAGCCTTCCGCGGCATCGACCAGCAAAATAACGCCATTGACCATTTTGAGAACACGTTCAACTTCGCCGCCAAAATCAGCATGCCCGGGCGTATCGATGATATTTATCTTAACGCCCTTGTAGTGAGCAGCAGTATTTTTTGCCAAAATGGTAATGCCACGCTCGCGCTCTAAGGCGTTGTTATCCATAACACGTTCTTCTACTACCTGGTTTTCTCGATAAACGCCACCCTGTTTTAAAAGCTCGTCCACCAGAGTTGTCTTACCGTGGTCAACGTGAGCAATAATCGCTACATTGCGTAAATCTTCTCTAATCAAGGGAAAGTCTCCTTTAAATGATCACTTTATTTTAATTATTAACACAATTATTTATTATAACACAAATACATCTTAAGTTTCAAGCCGTAAAGAGATAATCCATGTCCGTGCCCGGACAGGGCAAACGCGATACACACGTGGAATATATATCTGCGTTATAGCCCGCGAGGCGCGTTTAAAATTAGCTGAATCAAGGACAACTGTGCCCGGACAGGGCAAACGCGATACACACGTGGAATATATATCTGCGTTATAGCCCGCGAGGCGCGTTTAAAATTAGCTGAATTAAGGACAACTGTGCCCGAACAGGGCAAACGCGATACACACGTGGAATAAATGCCTGCATTATAAGCCGCGAGGCATCCGGAGCACAGAATAAATGTACTCGGGTAGAATATACAGAGCATTTCCTTGAAATTTGAAAAAACAAAATGCTTGATAATTAATGTTTAAGAAGCTTAAATTAATTGTTAAAGCCTTAGTTGTGACATCTTCCGTAAAGAATGGTCATTTCGCGAATTTTTTCAGCAAGCTCTTCCGTTAATGTTCCGGGTTCCAATCGCCATTTCCAGTTATTGCCGACGGTGGAAGGAGTGTTCATTCTTGCACAGGGACCCAGGTTGAGAAAATCCTGCATTTGGGCGATAGCGGTGTCAGCGACACTTGACCATGCCCCTTTAATAAAGCCCCAATGATATCCTTCTTCATCATTAAGACGCAAATATTTTTTACAAAATGCCGCGTCAGCTTCCGGAATAACCTGAAACCATCCGGCAATGGTGTCGTTATCATGGGTGCCGGTATAAACAACGCAATTACGATTGAAATTATGGGGGAGATAACTGCTTTGTTCCCGGGAATCAAAAGCAAATTGTAAAACTTTCATGCCCGGATACCCGGTCTTTCTCAAAAGCTTATGAACTGATTCGGTTAAAAACCCCAAATCTTCTGCGATCACTCTTACATCGCCCAGTTTTTCCTGCATGACGCTGAAAAAATCCCATCCGGGTCCGATTTCCCAGTGCCCGTTTTCGGCGGTTTTGTTCCCGTAGGGGATGGAGTAATAAGCATCAAATCCGCGAAAATGGTCAATTCGTATGATATCAAACCGCTTTTGTGCGGCTTTAATACGCTCCATCCACCAATTATATCCGGTTTCGCGGTGAACATTCCAGCGATAAATCGGATTTCCCCAAAGTTGTCCGGTTGCGGAAAATGCATCCGGAGGACAACCGGATACACTGGTCGGCGCACCGGTTTCATCCAACTGGAAAAGAGATTGATTTGCCCAGGTATCCACACTGTCAAGCGCTACATAAATAGGAATATCGCCGATGATTTCAATCCCGTTTGAAACTGCGTATTTTTTTAATTTGTTCCATTGACGTGAAAACTCAAACTGAATAAATTGCCAGCAGCAGATTTCGATTTTTAACTTTTCGCGATACTCATGAAGTATTTCCGGAACCCGCAGCTTTAACCCGCGTTCCCATTCCATCCAGCTTTTTTGTCCAAAATTCTCTTTGAGCGCCATATATAAAGTATAGTCGTCGAGCCAGCTTTTCTCCTCCCGGATGAAACGAATAAATTCGTCGGATTCGGTATTGAAACGAGAAAAGGCGAGCTTTAAAATACGAAAACGTTCGCTTTTTAAAACATCGAACGACACTCTGGTGTTGCTTTCGCCCCAGTTAATATTCCGGTATTCTTCCGAGTAAAGCAGTCCTTCTTTCTCTAAAATATCCAGATCAATTAAAAACGGATTTCCCGCAAAAGTAGAATAGGACTGATAGGGAGAATCTCCGTAGCTGGTTGGCCCTACGGGGAGAATTTGCCAATAGCTTTGTCCGGAGCGTTTTAAAAAATCAACAAATCGAAACGCTTCTTCTCCGAGAGTGCCAACACCCCATTTAGATGGTAAAGACGTTATATGCATTAAAATACCGCTGGCTCGTTTCATGAATACCCTCCTGCTTGATTTATCACTTTTAAAATATTATATCATATTTTGGATTCGTTTTTTATTTTACACATTTTTTCGTTATATGACAAATTTAGGCAGAATATCTCTTCTTTACAACTTTCATGCGCGGTGTTACAATAGGAACATCTTAATGATTTTAACACTGAGGAGGTATTACGTGGCACTTTATAAAGATAAGCGTACCAGTCGAAAAAGGAAACAACTTAAAAGAATTTTTGTTTCTGTCGTTGCGGTGATTCTGGTTGCAACAATGGGAGTCTCTACTTGGGCAATCGTGGATAAATTAAATGCGCAGCCCGCAGGAGCAGCCGGCAGTTCGGAACCGGACTCCGAATCCGATTCTTCTGAGAGCAGCACAATTCCTGATCCTACCAGCGTTCGGGTTATGGTAGCGGGAGATAATCTGATTCATTCACGCATTTATATGCAGGCTGCTGATAAAGCAGGGGGAAACGGTTACGATTTTTCATATACTTATCAGCATATAGCACCTATAATTGCAAAAGCCGATTTTGGTGTTATCAATCAGGAAACTCCACTGGCTGCTTCAAAGCCGCCTTCCAACTGGCCTCTTTTTAACACGCCGACTCAATTGGGCGATCACATGGTAAAAATTGGGTTCAGAGTTTTTAATCACGCCAATAACCATATTCTTGATCAGGGGGTATCCGGTGCGATTGAAACGATAAATTTCTGGAAAGCAAAAAGGCAAACCAGGGCATTGTTCTTACCGGAGCATATGATGGCGATGATGATCTGAATACGGTGAAAAAACACACAGTTAATGGCATCACTTTCAGTTATATTGGTGTAACGGAGTATACAAATGGTAATGTTATGCCACAGGATTCGGAGCTTAAGCTTTTAAATCTTGCCGATCCGTATAAAACCCGAGCGCAGATTGAAGAGGAGATTCAAGATAAAATAACAAAAGCCAAAAAGGAGTCTGATGTGGTTTGCGTTTTCATGCATTGGCAGCAGGAGTGTAATACGCAGGTAACCGAAGGGCAGGAGGCGTTTGTGAAAAAGCTGATTTCTTGGGGCGCCGATGTGATTTACGGAAGCGGACCGCATGTTTTACAGCCGATTAAATACGTTGACAAACCGGATGGCGGAAAGGCGTTGGTTGCCTATTCTTTGGGCAATTTTATCTCATCCGAGCAGAAAGCAACCAACATGTGTGGCGGTATTCTGGACTTAACCTATGAAAAAGAGTATGAAAACAATACGGTTTCTATTAAAACCGTAAAATTTATCCCGACTGTAGGTCATTATAATTCTTCCTATAACGATATCAGAATCATTCCTTTTTCTGAGTATACACCGGAACTTGCCAACCAACACGGTGTAAGAAAATATCAGCCGCAATTTAACTATGAATATGCCAAGAATGTCTTTAACACCATTATTGATCCTGAGTTTATGACGCCCTTGACATAATAAAGATATATAGGATAAAAGCCGCGCGGACTTGTCCGTGCGGCTTTTATTTGTTTAAATGCCGTTTGATTGCATCAAAGGTTTCTTCGCTGATAATATGTTCGATTCTACAGGCATCTTCTTCGGCAGTTTCCGGCGAAACCCCGAGAATGTCGGACAAAAAAAGGGTAATCAGGCGGTGACGTTCATAGATAGCCGAAGCTGTTTCTTTTCCTTTTTCCGTGAGCTCTAAATTTCCGTTTGGCTCCACAACCAGATAGCCGTTATCTCGCAGAATTCCCATTGCGCGGCTGATGCTGGGCTTTGAAAAGCCAAGGGCATTTGCCACGTCAATTGAGCGGACGGATCCCAATTTATTTTTCAACAGCAATATAGTTTCAAGATAATTTTCGCCCGATTCCTGAATTCTCATAGGATTCTCCATTTCTTACACAGCTAAAAGGTCGAATTTAGTTTATATATAAGTGTATCATAATCTGTGATGAGAAACAAGTCGCTTTTTGTCCTTGCTTTAATAAGCTACGGTATGTTATAGTTAACTCATAGAATAAAGGAAGTGATATTATGAAGAAAAAGCTCCTTTCTGTTATCTGTGCTGCAATTGCCTTTCTGATGACATCTGTGCTTCCGGCACTGGCCATAGAAAATAATATGACGTTTGTAGAAGAGCTAAATTTAAATATTCCCTCTCCCGAGAACTGGTATGTGTTTACCAGAAACACACCGGAAGATGATCCGGTGTTTAATGCATGGGAGGGTGTTAATAAGGAATACATAGATCAGCTTTTTGAACAGAATACCATTTATTATAATGCAGTGGAACCGGACAGCGCATCACAGGAAATTGTTATTACAATGGTTGAAAATACCGATGTGTTTGACTGGAATGGGCTTTCAGATTCGGATTATAAAGAATTTGCAAATGAAATTATCAATGCGGATATGGAAAAAATAACCGGTATTTCCGGAGTAGAATATGGCGGCTACAAGATGGTCGACCATCCGCAATGTAAGCTGATGAAACTGGACGCACGGGTTGTTAACGAGGACGAACAAACGGCGTTTATTCAATATGTGACAATTGTCAACGGCCAGCATATCAATATTACTCTGCGCTCATATACCGGTGCATTTTCGGCAGCGGATGAAAAAATGTTTGATCAACTGATTCAGGAAATGCGTTTTACGAAAGTTGAGCAAGCGCCGTTTAATTTGCTCTCGCTGTTAAAATCAGAGAATATAATGCTGATTTTTTGTGTTGCAGGCGGGGCGATTTTGATTGTTGCTGCGGTTGTTGTAATATGTGTTGTGGTTGGAAGCAATAAACGTAAAAAATGTAAGCTTAATCAAATCAATCGGGAGCAGCATCCACTTTATGGAGTGCAGCCTCAACAGTCTGAGAAAGATAATCAGGATTCAGCAGAGCATTAAATGAAATGTAAAATTTCGTAATGACGATCGTAAATCAATAATAATGTAGTTTAAAAAAGAATGGGACACAAAAGCGATTGAGTATATAATTCATTATTATAAAGATTAAAAGAAATTTACATTGATAATAAAACGGAGGAAATCAGGTCCCACAAGAATTTGAGAAGATATGTTTTGATTTTTAAAATATAAGTTGATAAACAAAAAGTCTCTCTTGTGCGATGATGCAAGAGAGATTTTTTGTTCATTAAAGTTTATTGAGTTCGTATATCATTTTATATTTTATATGGTTTTAGATTGACTTTGGTGAGAGAGCTTTGTACAATGATAAACAAGAGATTTATTTTGTGTTGAATACAGGCGAAGGAGCGTCAAAATGGAAAAATACACTCAAAGAAGTGCGCCTGAGCGAAGCCTTTGGGCGCAGTTTGATGCACTGCAGCTTGGGATGGATTGGGATGAATCCGATATTATCAAGCCGCAAATCTTGATTGAAGATGTTTTCGGTGACAGCCATCCGGGCAGTAAACACCTGGATAAACTTGCCGAACAGGCGAAAATCGGCGTTTATGAAACCGGTGGGCGGCCCGCACAGTTTCACGCTACCGATATTTGTGACGGCTGTGCACAGGGACACGATGGTATGAACTATATCCTTGCCTCTCGTGAAGTGCTTGCAGATATGGTTGAAATTCACGGTTCGGTTAATCCCTGGGATGGGATGATTCTTTTATCCTCTTGCGATAAATCCATACCGGCACATTTAAAAGCGGCGGCTCGACTCAATATTCCGACCGTTTTTATTCCGGGCGGCAGTATGCGTCCGGGTCCTTATATGTCTACGTCTATTAAAGCGGGAGATATTTCTCTGCGGCAGAAACGAAAGGATGCAATTACCGAACAGGAGGTGCGCGATTATAAATTGACCGGTTGCCCGTCGCTTGGCGCCTGCCAGTTTTTAGGAACAGCAAGTACCATGCAATGTATGGCTGAGGCGCTTGGGCTTGCCTTGCCGGGAAGCGCTCTTGCTCCGGCGACAATGCGCGACATTCTTTCAATGGCGCGGCTTGCCGGTCGTCAGGTGATGAAGCTTGCAAAACAAGGATTGACGGCAAGCAAAATTTTAACTCGCAAGGCTTTTGAAAATGCGATTATTGTTCACAGCGCAATCGGCGGATCCACCAATGCTACATTGCACCTTCCTGCCATTGCGCGGGAATTGGGAATTGATCTTCCACCGGAGCTTTTTGATGAAATCAATCACAAGATTCCGCATATCGGAAATATTTATCCGAGCGGAGAACATGTAACAGAGGCGTTTTGGTTTGCAGGCGGTATCCCGATGATCCAATTGATGCTAAAAGATTACCTCCATCTCGATGTAATGACGGTGACCGGAAAAACGTTGGGAGAAAACTTGGAGGATATTCAAAAAGATGGTTTCTTTGAGAGAAATATTGGATATCTTGCAAATTATGGTTTGACGCGCGATGAGGTAATCCATCCTGTGAAAGAAACTAAGGAAATGGGCTCGATTGCTGTTTTGAAAGGTAATATTGCAGAAGAGGGCGCAATTGTAAAATATGCTGCGATTTCAAACGATATGCTGATTCATCGCGGAAATGTTAAAGCGTTTAACAGCGAAGAAGAATGCTATTATGCTGTTGTGGAGGGAAGGGTAGAGCCAAACGATGTTTTGATCATTCGGTATGAAGGACCGCGCGGATCCGGAATGCCTGAAATGGTTATGACGACTGAGGCAATTGTCTGTGATGAGAGGCTTAACGGTACGGTTTCTCTGGTAACAGACGGACGTTTTTCGGGAGCTACCCGCGGTCCTTGTATTGGGCATGTTTCGCCGGAAGCTGCGGCAGGCGGCGCTATCGCTTTTGTGGAAGATGGCGATATCATTGAATTTGATATTCCAAACCGGAAACTGAATGTTGTTGGAATTGCCGGTAAAGAGTGTACGCCGGAAGAGGCAGCCGAGGTTTTAAAAGAGCGTGCGAAAGTGGGAATTAAACCGCGTCCGGCACGTAAAGGAATTTTTAAACGTTATACAGACAGCGCCTTGTCTGCAATGAAAGGTGCTTCGATGGAATAAGAACCCCACCCATTGAGCGCAATCAAAGATTACGAATGGGTACCCGGAAACCTTGTTGCTCGCAGAGAGCTCGCGATAAGAACCCCACCCATTGGGCGCAATCAAAGATTGCGAATGGGTACCCGGGAACCTTGTTGCTCGCAGAGAGCTCGCGATAAGAACCCCACCCATTGGGCGCAATCGAAGATTGCGAATGGGTACCGGGAACCTTGTTGCTCGCAGAGAGCTCGCGATAAGAACCCCACCCATTGAGCGCAATCAAAGATTGCGAATGGGTACCCGGGAACCTTGTTGCTCGCAGAGAGCTCGCGATAAGAACCCCACCCATTGAGCGCAATCAAAGATTGCGAATGGGTACCCGGGAACCTTGTTGCTCGCAGAGAGCTCGCGATAAGAACCCCACCCATTGAGCGCAATCAAAGATTGCGAATGGGTACCAGGAACCTTGTTGCTCGCAGAGAGCTCGAAACAGAAAAATGTAATTATAATGGCAGGAAGCTGTTTATGTCGGCTTCCTGCCGTTTTTAGGTTTTTATATTTTGATCAGCAATGGATATTAATGGTGCAATTCATCTGCAAGTTGTTGGAATCCAAACGGCTCATTGATTGTATTTCAGTAAAGAGTTTTGAAAAATATGCCGATTCAACCCTTGTCTTAATAGGTATTATGGTATAATTTACAAAATTCAGAAAAATTTTTTGGCTAGAATTTCGGGTAGGTTTATTTGTCAAACTGTCAAAAAATCATAGACTTTTTAGGGCCTAAGTGGTATGATAAATGTATCACTGAAAACATAGGAGGATGTAACATGATTAACACACCTGTTGTTAAATTAGGTATTGTTGCGGTCAGCCGTGACTGTTTCCCAATGTCACTGTCTGAATCCCGCAGAAAAACCGTTGTTGCTGCATATAAGGCAAGCGGCGGCGACATTTATGAATGTCCGATTACGGTTGAAAACGAAAAAGATATGCTGAAAGCGGTTGAGGATATCAAGGCTGCCGGTGTTAATGCGCTGGTTGTTTATCTTGGTAACTTCGGACCGGAAACCCCGGAGACACTGCTTGCTAAAACCTTTGGCGGTCCGGTAATGTTCTGTGCTGCCGCTGAGGAGACCGGCGACAATTTGATTGACGGCCGTGGCGATGCATTCTGCGGTATGCTGAACGCCAGTTATAACCTTGGAATCCGTAAAATTCAGGCTTATATCCCGGAATATCCGGTTGGTACTCCGGATGAAATCGTTAACATGATTAATGATTTCAAACCGATTGCCCGCGTTGTTATCGGTCTTTCCAAGCTTAAAATTATAACCTTTGGGCCTCGTCCGAACGATTTCTTGGCTTGCAATGCACCGATTCAGAAGCTTTTTGATCTGGGTATTGAAGTTGAAGAGAACTCCGAGCTTGACTTGCTTGCTTCTGTTCAGAAACATGCAAACGATCCGCGTATTCCGGAAGTTGTTGCCGATATGGAAAAAGAGCTTGCCGGCAATAATCCTTGGAAAGATCTTGTTCCGAAGCTTGCTCAGTTTGAGCTTACTCTGCTTGATTGGGCTGAAGCACACAAGGGATCCAGAGAGTTTGTTGCTTTTGCTGACAAATGCTGGCCTGCATTCCAGACCGAGTTTGGATTCTGTCCGTGCTATGTCAACAGCCGTTTGACCGGACGTGGCATTCCGGTATCTTGCGAAGTTGATATTTACGGTGCCCTTTCCGAATATATCGGTCAGCTCGTTTCCGAAGATATCGTAACTTTGCTTGATATCAATAACACTGTTCCGGCAGATATGTATAACAGCGACATTAAAGGTAAGTTTGACTATACTCACAAAGATACTTTCATGGGCTTCCATTGTGGTAACACGAATTCCAGCAAACTTACTGAGTATGCTTTGAAATATCAGCTGATCCAGCATCGCTGCCTCGAGCCCGATAGCGAGCCGAACGTAAGCCGCGGCACATTGGAAGGCGATATTAAGCCGGGCCCGATTACTTTCTTCCGTTTGCAGTCCACTGCTGATACAAAGCTGAAAGCTTATGTTGCAGAGGGTGAAATTCTTCCGGTTCCTACTCGTTCCTTTGGTGGTATCGGTATTTTTGCTATTCCGGAGATGGGTCGTTTCTATCGCCATGTTCTCATTGCGAAGAGATATCCTCATCACGGTGCAGTAGCATTCGGCCATTTCGGCAAAGCGTTGTTCAATGTCTTCAAATATCTGGGTATTGAGGATATCGGTTTCAATCAGCCGAAAGGAATGCTCTACGAGACAGAGAATCCGTTTGAGAAATAAGAACCCCACCCATTGGGCGCAATCAAAGATTGCGAATGGGTACCCGGGAACCTTGTTGCTCGCAGAGAGCTCGCGATAAGAACCCCACCCATTGGGCGCAATCAAAGATTGCGAATGGGTACCCGGGAACCTTGTTGCTCGCAGAGCTCGCGATAAGAACCCCACCCATTGCGCGCAATCAAAGATTGCGAATGGGTACCCGGGAACCTTGTTGCTCGCAGAGAGCTCGCGATAAGAACCCCACCCATTGAGCGCAATCGAAGATTGCGAATGGGTACCCGGGAACCTTGTTGCTCGCAGAGAGCTCGCGATAAGAACCCCACCCATTGAGCGCAATCAAAGATTGCGAATGGGTACCCGGGAACCTTGTTGCTCGCAGAGAGCTCGCGATAAGAACCCCACCCATTGAGCGCAATCAAAGATTGCGAATGGGTACCCGGGAACCTTGTTGCTCGCAGAGAAGTACATTGGTATATTAAAAGGGCTATGTCATCATAGCCCTTTATGTTTTTTACTTTTAGGATAAACCATCAAACAGAAGGCTTAACTTATGGAATTTATTAAGTATTCAGTAGAAAATGGCCAGTTAAATGGTCTGCATCATCGTTTTATTCAACCACCCCAGGTGGCCTATTTTGTTTCAACGGTAGATTCTTTTGGAAATGTTAATGTAACGCCGGTTACTATGGGGACTTGTATTGGGCACAATTTTTTTTCGTTCACTCTTTCAAATCTCCATGTGGGAGCTGATGAATGGGATCAAGATAAAAATGTTTGGAAAGACGGCGTGAAGCAAGGCTATGCGAATCTCAGAGAAAATCCGGAGTGCGTTATCAGCTACTTTGGACATGAAATGATTCGCGAAAGCTGGATTGCCGGTATGCCCGTTCCAAAAGGGATCAGCGAGATTGACGTAATGGGATGTACACCGCTGCCGTCTACTGTGGTGAAACCTTGCGGTATTGCTGAATGTCCGATTAATCTGGAGGCAAAAGTGCTGTATACTCATAAATTAGGGGCTCGTTGGACAAATTATATCTGCGAAATTGTTCATGCTTCCGTTCATAAGGATTTGGTAGCGGAAAACATAACCGGCAAACTTGCCGGTTATGGAATGTTGGCAATTGATCCTGTCTTTGAGGTAATGATTGCAAGCGGCGACACTCCTGAAACCAAAAATTATCGCTTGTATTATGACCGCCTTGATGTGAATAAAATCGAACGTTGTCCGGAGGATATTGGGTATAACGACGATTGGATTGGTACGTTTGCACAGTGGATGCACGATGAAGTGGGACATGGACATCTCACTCCCGAGGAGGAAAAACGTGCTCTCGAGTTGGAGTGCCTGTGGAAGACAAATCGCGATCCTTTGTCTAATGCTGCGGTAAAAAAAGAATTGACCGACCTTTGTAAAAAGGCAGTCGGTAAGGTATAATTTTATTATTTAAAAATTCAGTCTGAAAGGAAGTTTTTATGAAAAAGGTATGTCTCCTGTTATTATCACTTCTACTCAGTATATCATTTAGTAGCTGTGCTGCTTCCGATTCTTCATCGGAAAATAGCTCCGATTCTCTGAGCTCTTCTGAAGCTTCCGGTTCCGACTCCGCTTTAAATTCTGATTCTGGTTCTGGCTCCGTTTCGCACAAAGATGATGTGAATTCGCTTACCGATGCTAGGATCAAGGAACTGGTTCAGGAAAATCTCAATTGTTTTCTTACTATTTTTGAAATGTCTTCGCTTCCAATACAGGGCGAGCCGCTTTACGGAACCATTTATCAGGTGGATCAAGCAAAATTTTCATCCTATAGCGTATTTGAAGACTATATTCGCAGTATTTATGTGAAAACCGAAGCTGACCGACTTTTAAAAAACTATCCAATTGACGGAAATCCGAAGTATTTGAACGAGAATGGAAAGCTTTGCCTTGATATAAGCCTTGATGCAGGTGGAGGCTATAATGTTGATTGGACAGGTTATAAGTTTGAAAAATCATCTGTTTCTTCGAACCGTTGTGATTTGACTCTTTGTGCCGTGTCTGAGGAACCCGGGGAAAATACAGTAGCTGAATATAAAGTTAGTGTAACGCTTCAATATGAAAACGGGAAATGGCTGTTGGCCAAAATGTTTAGTTAAAGCTTACAATAGTAGTGACGTCTTGACAGATCGTGTATGATATAAGAGAGGGAAAGTGAGGAATCTAACATGATTGTGGCTGTTGATGTCGGTAACAGTAATATCAGCATCGGTGCATATTCAGGGATGAATCTGCTATTTCTTTCTCGCATTAGCACGCACAGCGATGCGACTGCGGATGAATATGCGGTAAAGCTCCGTCACATCTTCGACCTTTACGGCCATACTTTTGAAGAAATAGAGGGTGCAATTATTTCTTCAGTTGTACCGCCTCTCTCCCATCGGCTGCATCAGGCAATTAAATTATTAAAAAATGTGCGCGTTTATACGGTGGGCCCCGGCCTTAAAACAGGCTTGAATATCAAAATTGATAATCCTTCTCAGTTGGGATCCGATCTGGTCTGTGTTTCCGTTGCGGCTACAATAAAATACCCGGCTCCTGCATTGATTGTTGATATGAGTACAGCAGTTACTTTTTTAGGGGTAGATGCGCGTAGAAATTTGGTAGGATGTGCTATTACACCCGGAATTGAGCTTTCGCTTAATGCACTTGCAGAGGGAACAGCTCAACTTCAAAAAATTGATTTGACCGAACCGGTTCATTCGGTAATTGGTCATAATACGATTGAAAGCATGCGTGCTGGCTCAATTTACGGAAATGCTGCCATGATCGATGGAATGATAACCCGGTTTTGTGAGGAATTTGGGGAGGAGCTTTGTGTGATTGCAACCGGAGCACAGGCACCGTATATTCTGCCATATTGCAAGAAAAAGATTATTTACGACGAAAATTTGCTGTTAGACGGACTGCGATTAATCTACGACAAAAATCAAAAATAGTTTTGCAGAAGTGAATTTTATTGTTTTTCAACAAACTGAATTTGATTCATGAAATAAATGGGTAAACTAAAAGTACCTTTTGTTTTTGGTATTTTCGCCGGAAACGGCGTGAATATATATTTCAGAGTGCGCTGCATCCGCCGCTGATGGCAGAGCAGCAGCAAGGAGGAATTTATAATGTCACAAACCCACGCAAAAACCCTGAGACTGGCACAGCTTGCCATGCTAATTGCCATTGAGGCAATTATGACCTTTTTGCCGATTGGATTTATTATGATCCCGCCGGTGTCCATTACGCTGCTTCACATCCCTGTTATCGTAGGAGCTATTTTAATGGGGCCGCTTTATGGAGGAATCCTTGGCGGATCATTTGGTCTGTTCAGTTTGATCAAAGCTTCATTCGCTGCTACTACCCCGATTGATATGGCTTTTTCACCTTTTTTAAGCGGTGCACCGATTCAATCGATTATCCTGTGTATTGTTCCGAGAATCCTTTTAGGCGTGATTGCAGCATATCTCTTTATCCTTTTTAAAAAGGTTTTAAAGAATGAAATCGTATCGATTTTGATTTCAGCGCTTCTTGCGACTGCCTTGCATACAGTTATGGTGCTCGGTTGCCTTTGGATGCTTTTTAACAGTATTGCCATGGAAGGCGGCGTCACCCTTGCTGCTGTTTTTGGTACGGTAATTACGCTCAATGGTTTTTTGGAAATGGCTGCAGCAGGTGTGTTGGCTACCGCGATATGCAAACCCTTGTTAGCATATCAGCGCAAACGCAGAATATAAATAAATCTGTTACTTAAATAAAAAGCCTCTGAAATTTTTTCAGAGGCTTTTTGATATAAGTGCAGACAATCTAAGATAAAAAACAACGGGCATCAACTTACTGCCATCTGCAAGTGTTATTTTCGGAAAACGAATCCATCAAAGCAATAATAACCGATGCTTGAAAAATAACAAGGCTATCTTTTTTGTGAAAGTAATTCCTGTTTGATATCCCAAAGCTTTTTGGAAAGGTCGACGTAATAATTATGTGGATTTTCAAACCGTTTTACTTCATCCCACTGCAGATCAATCTGTTCCTGACAATAAGAGCGGATTTTGTCAACTGACGGGGAATCATATACACAAACACCGTTTTTAAAAATAGGGATAAGCAGTTCTTTTGCAGTAAAATTGGTCAATGTTTTGCGCTTCCAGATATAATCCGGATCAAAAAGCTCCAGCGGTTTGCTTTCATCGATGGTTTCGTCGTGGACGCAAATTAAATCAGCAATTGCTTTTCCGGTGTCATTTTCAAAAAGGCGATAAACTTTTTTGAAGTGCGGATTGGTAATTTTTGCAGCGTTTTCGCTGATCTTTATTTTCGGTATAATTCTACCGTTTTGATTTTCTATCGCCGCCAGTTTATAAACACCGCCAAATACAGGATCGCTTTTTGAGGTGATCAGCCGTTCGCCTACACCAAAGGCATCAATCTGTGCACCTTGCAGCAAAAGATCGCGAATTATGTTTTCGTCAAGAGAATTGGATGCTACAATTTTACAATCGGTCAGGCCGGCCTCATCTAACATTTTACGGGCCTTTTTAGAAAGGTAGGTGATATCGCCCGAATCGAGACGAATTGCGCACTTTGTAATTCCGCGCGGGAGCAAAACTTCTTTAAACGCACGAATTGCGTTTGGCACACCACTTTTTAATACATTGTAGGTATCCACTAGCAGCGTTGAATTAGTAGGGTAAAGCTCACAATATGTTTTAAACGCTGTGTATTCGTCGTCAAACATCTGTACCCAAGAGTGGGCCATCGTACCGGTGGCGGGTACACCATATTCTTTGTCAGTAAGAGTACATGCGGTTCCGGTACATCCGGCAATATAAGCTGCACGCGCCCCTAGAATAGCTCCGTCAGCTCCCTGGGCACGGCGTGAACCGAATTCACTGATGGCACGTCCTTGTGCTGCACGCACAATTCTGTTCGCTTTAGTCGCAATAAGTGACTGATGATTGAGAATTAAAAGCAGGTATGTTTCAACAAGCTGTGCTTCGATGGCAGGCGCGCGGACGATTAAAAGCGGCTCGTGTGGGAAAACCGGCGTTCCCTCGGGGACAGCATAAATATCTCCCGAAAAATGAAAATTTCGCAGATAATTAAGAAAGTCTTCTGAAAAAGTATTTTTGGAACGCAAAAATTCTATGTCTTCTTCGGGGAAAAGACAATTTTTAATATAATCAATAACCTGCTCCAAACCGGCCGCGATTGCAAAACCGCCCCCGTCCGGAATTTTACGGAAAAAGATATCAAAGTAGCAGATTCGGTCTTTCATTCCACTTTTCAGATAACCGTTCCCCATCGTCAGCTCATAAAAATCGCAGAGCAGGGTATAGTTGTTTTTGTTCATAAGAAACACCTTCCATTTTCATGTTTTCGTGTTCCGGGCGAACTGCAGAATACTTTAAAAATTTAACACTTCGGATTGCCGGAATACGCTTTAATTTATTGCAGACATAGGAAAGAAATATCAAATTTATATAAATGAGCTGTATAGAAAAGCCGCAAAAAAATTAACGGTGAGTGACTTCAACGTGAAGTCCTTCCAGTATATCCAGCGCTTTTTCGTGGAGAATGGGATCGGCTCCTGCGGTACAAGCTGCATCTACAATAATATGAGCGTTAGGAAGCGCCGCTTTAGCAATGACAGCGTTGGATAATACACAGATGTTTGATACGAGCCCCACAAGTTCGACTGCGTCATATTTTTGCTGCTTTAGGTAGTTTCCGAGTTCAAGAGAGGGAAAGGTATTTTTTTCAAAGCTTTTAGTAGAGCCATTGCAGTAATCGGAAACTTTTCCGTAAAGCTGCCATCCTTTACTTGCGCGCAGACAATGTGTGATCGGAAGATTTTTTCCTTCTTCGGTTTTTAAATAATCAGAGTCGTGTGTATCAAAGGTGAAAAGAATATCATCACCGTTTTTTTGATATATTTCCGCCTTTTTGCAGATATTCTCTTCCAGCGAAGGAGCGGCGGGAAATCCAAGGCTTCCCGAGACAAAATCATTTTGATAATCGACAATAATTAATGCTTTTTTCATAAATATCATGTGGTATCAGAAGTTAGACAGATTCGCAGAACTGTTTGTGCTGGATGCCGTTCCTTTCTTTAAATTCGAAAAATTAATTATAAATTAATCTGCTCCAGCTCTTCGAGCCATAGAGCCGATGAAGCATCACTCGGCATTCGCCAGTCACCGCGCGGGGAAAGTGCAACAGAACCTACTTTTGGTCCGTCCGGCATACAGGAACGTTTGAATTGTTGATTGAAGAAACGGCGGAAAAAGGTTTTCAGCCATTTCAAGATAATGGCGTCTTCATATTCATTCCGAAAAGCCAGTTTGGCAAGACGATAAACCTTTGCGGGTGAGAATCCAAAACGAACGGTGTAATATAAAAAGAAATCGTGTAATTCATATGGCCCAACCAGGTCCTCTGTTTTTTGGGCAATTTCTCCGTTTTTCGCAGGAAGAAGTTCGGGACTTACCGGTGTATCAAGAATATCTAAGAGAACCCGACGCAGAGTTTCATCTTCTGCACAGTCGGCCGCATAACGTACCAGATGACGAACCAGTGTTTTAGGAATGGAGGCATTAACTCCGTACATTGACATATGGTCCCCGTTGTAGGTTGCCCACCCAAGGGCAAGCTCCGAAAGATCTCCGGTTCCGACAACCAAGCCATTTGTCTGATTTGCGATGTCCATCAGAACCTGAGTGCGTTCACGGGCTTGACTGTTTTCAAAGACAACATCATGCTTTTGACTGTCGTGGTCAATATCATTAAAATGCAGCGTGACCGCCGGACCAATATCTACACATCGCAAGGTAACGCCCAGCTCTTCACAAAGAAGTTCAGCGTTATTTTTGGTCCGCTCGGTGGTTCCAAAGCACGGCATGGTTACTGCCACGATGTCTGTGCGCGGGCGTTTCAATAAATCCATAGCGCGGACTGAAACGAGAAGGGCGAGACAAGAATCGAGTCCGCCCGAAATGCCGATAACGGCGGCTTTACTGTGGGAATGTTCCAAACGTTTTTTTAAGCCGGCAGCCTGCATATTGAAAATAGCTTCGCAGCGTTCGGCGCGGTCGGTAAGATTACCCGGCACAAACGGAGTTTGAACGAATGTTCGGGTGAGTTCGGTTTCTGAAAGTTCCATAGAAAACAAAACGGTTTGATAATCATCGAAAGCAGAGGAAAAAGTGGTCATTCTGCGGCGTTCGGAAGCGAGGCGTTCAACATCAATTTCGCTGACAGCCAATCCGTTCTCGAAGGGTTTTGTTTCGCTTAACAAAATGCCGTTTTCGGCAATGAGATTTTGCCCTGAGAAAACAAGATCGGTGGTGGATTCTCCATCGCCTGCATCTGCATAAAGATAAGCACAGATCAATCGGGCTGATTGACCGGTTACCAGCTCTTTTCGGTAGCGGCTTTTTCCAACCGTTTCGTCACTGGCAGAGAGATTTCCGATGATCGTGGCGCCTGCGGCTGCATGAGAGATAGAGGGAGGGCTTGTCACCCATAGATCTTCACAGATTTCGACGGCAAAGCAAAAGCTTTCAAGCTCTTTGCAACGAAATAAAATCTTTGTCCCGAAAGGGACAGAAAACGTTCCAATTTTTTTGATGCCGGCTGTCTTCGGAGCAGTGGAAAAGTGGCGCAATTCGTAAAATTCACTATAATTTGGGAGGTTGGTTTTGGGAATGATACCCAAGATCTGTCCGTGATAAATAACAGCTGCACAGTTATATAGTTTACCATTATAAGAAAGCGGCAAACCCACCGAAACCAGAATATCTAAATTGGTTGTAACGGATGTAATTTCAAGCAAGGCCTTTTCGGCAGCCCTTATTAACGTTTGCTGTAAAAATAAATCACCGCAGGTATAGCCGGTAATACAAAGTTCCGGTAAAACCAATAGCTTAATTTTCATATCGGCGGCTTTTTGTATCAGCGTAATAATAGAATCCCTGTTAAAATAACAGTCGGCCACTTTTATTTCCGGTGTACCCGCTGCTACTTTGATAAATCCCTGTTGCATAATTCTCTCCTAACCGCGTTTTATCGTTCCGTCAATGTCGAAATTTCGGAATTTGATTATTTTTATTATAAACCCTGCCAAGGGTAAAATGCAATGAATATCCGAGGAAAACATTTGATTCATTCGACAGAATATGCTTTTGAATTTGGGACAAATAAAATGCGCAAAGCATCTTATGGAATAACAACATTTTCTTTATCACATAAAATATAGAGGTGATACTTTTGTAGATGCAAAGAGGGTGTTTTATGAATCAAGATATTTATTTATCCATGTCGAACCGGAAATTTTCCGAAGAAACTTTAAATGAGATTGCTTTACTTGATAAATCAAAATATTATATGATCTATCTCATTGTTGCCACCATGATGCGTTACCATTATCTTGTTGTTTCAAAACAAATGCTTTTGGACAATACCTTAATGCCCGAAACGTTTTCTTTGAATTGCTATCCTGATACCTTTGAGCTTCAGATTGTATCATCTCTGCTCTTTTTGATAGCCCTAATGGGATTTTATGAAGAATCAAGGGAGGTTGCAAACCAGGCCGAACAGGCCGGAGAAGATACCTCCGAGGCCGAAACTGATTTAACGCTCAGCGAAACGTTCATTACTGTTTCGCTGATTCGCTTTATACGTCTTTTAAAACACTTGGAAAAACGGCAGGGGACGGAGAACGGTATAAACCGTGAAGAACAGGAATCGAAAAATTTGATATGAGAGATAATTGTGATTTTTTATGAATTGCAATTTTAAATTAGAAACTGATAAAATCTTATTGTACTTTAATAGATTATTGCATAAAACAGGCGTATGCTTTTTAGCATACGCCTGTTTTGCTTATTTATTTTTCATTTGGCCAAATGTAACGGTTTCGAATTTCAAGGAAATTTTATCGACTTGCCAGCCGTAAGCTTCTAATTCTTTTTTGTATCGCAAAAAGGAGTGATCAATCGAAAATCCGAGTATGTTTTTAATCTCACAAAAGCTTAGGCTCAGACTGTCTTGATGTAGGAAAGATATATGTTCCCACAAAGGCAAATAGTTACTCATGCCTGTTGCTCTTTCGCGTTTTTTACGCTGATTGTAATATGACAAAACGCGAAAATAACCGCCAAGAAAATTAAGGGAATGTTTACGGTTAAAATACCGCTTTCTAGGAATAGCAATGAAGGCAGTACCGACAATATGATAGCTTTGCGCAGAGAGCTTTCTTTCCAGAAAACGATCCATCCGAGGCAATAAAGCAGCACAAGAATACTGCCGATAATGATATAGGCTGTTTCTCCGCCGGAAAGCCAGTAACCCTTGCATAGAAAAGGAATTTGCAGAATTTCAAATCCGAAACAGCCAAACCGACCGATTTGTTCCAGTAACGCCACAACTTTATTTTGATATATATTATCAAAACCGTCTTTGTGCGTTGCAGCAAAAATGATGTTGGGAATCAAAATAACACCAACAAATAATAAGCCATAATAATTTATCATTTTGTTTTCTTTTTGATCATGTTTATGATCACATAAAGTGCAATTAACAATATAATTGTGCCGATTAAGATAAGATACATAGTGCTGTTTTCTACTTTGGTTTCAAAGAAATACAGATTACAGTCAACACTGTCCCGGATTGCTTCTATTACCTCTGCAGGGAAGTTTTGCTTGCTCATCTCAGAAAATACGCCTTGCATGGTGTGGTTGCGCAATAAACTTGTACCGTATGTACCCGGCAAAAAAGACATGACTTTTTGCAGCCCTTCGGAAAAACTGGAGATGGGCATATATGCACCGCAGATAAAGCCATAACCGGCACTGATAATCGTACCAACTGCCGAAGCTTGACCGTCAGTGGACAGGAAAAAGTTGACGCATGAGGAAAGCGCCGTTCCGAACATGGTCAAAAGAAAAACATCCAGAATTAGCAGAACAACGTCCGAAAAGGTTAAATACCAGCCTACAAAACCAAGATACCCAAGACAAATTGCCGAAGCGGTAAGGTTGATAATTAATGTCGAAAACAGCGTGGAAAGATAATATCCAAGTGCCAGTGTACCGGATTTTACGGGGGCGATTGTCAAATCGTTTTTTGCTCCTGTTGTTTTATCTTTAATCATTAAGAGGTTGGAGCAAAATGCTACAGTTACACAGCTTACTGCCAGCAGAGAGGAAATCAGCTGCCCGCCTACGCAGCCATTTATAACTCCGTCGGCGATTGTTGCCCCGGCGGCTTCTAATGCCGAACGAAAGGAGCTTTCATAAACATTTTTTAAGAATGTACTGTACAGTATGAGCAAGATAACCGGAGTAATGAGAGAAGAGAAAAATAATCCCTTATCTTTAAAATATAATTTCGTATTACGCCGTGTGAGCGTCCAAAGTCCTGTCATTTTACTTCACTCCCTACGAGCTTTTTGCCTGTAACATTAAGGAAAACATCGTCCATTTTTCCTTTGGTTATTTCATAATCCCGAAACAGTTCGGGATGTTTTAAAATCAGTTCGGTTGCGGCTGCTGTGTTTGATACAGAAACGCGATATGCATCTCGTATTATCTCATACTTTAGGCCAAGCTTTTTTGTACATCAGCCTCATCAACACCGTAAAGGGTAATAAAATCACCTGTATAAGTGTTTTTTAGTTGAAGCGGAGTGCCTTCTGCCGCAATTCTTCCATGGTCAAGAATTACTACAAAATCGGCGTCTGCCGCTTCCTCCATATAATGGGTAGTGAGAAACACGGTCATATTTTTTGTTTTTCTGAGCTCGTCAATTACCCGCCAAAGAATATTCCGCGTTTGCGGATCCAGTCCGGTGGTGGGTTCATCCAGAATCAGAATTTGGGGATCATGAAGCAATGCACGGGCGATGTCAATTCGACGACGCTGTCCTCCGGAAAGCTTTCCAACAGGGCGCTTGAGTAAATCATCAAATTCGAGAAGATTTGAAAGCTCTGAAAGCCGTTTTTTAAATGCTGATCCATGAATTCCGTATAGTGCAGCCCTGCTCTCCAAGTTATCCTTAACGGAGAGTTCTTTATCCAGCACGGAGTTTTGAAATACAACGCCGAGATTTTTCTTAATTAAATCGAGCTCGGAGTCCAGATCGTTACCGCAAATTTTTATATTGCCGTTGTCTTTTTTTAACTGTCCGCACATGATATTGATACTTGTGGATTTTCCCGCACCGTTAACCCCCAAAAAGGCAAATAATTCTCCTTTTTCGACATGAAAGCTTAAATCCTGCACAGCTTTTATGTCACCGAATGATTTGCACAGATGGTTGATTTCAATGATATGACTCATAGTTTCCTCCTCAGTTTACAAAACTGCAAAAACAACAGTTCCTTTCTTCTTCAGCCAAATATAAATCACCGCCGACAGCGCCAGCGTAAGGATAGCAAAACAACTCATATAAACAAAAAAGCCAAGACGATATCCGATCAGGAAATACAGACCTAAAAACAGAGCCGTGTACAAAAAACCGCCAAACAGGGAAAATATGACACAACCGCTCTGTTTAATCGGTGCAATTTCACTGGTCCAGCTGAGGTTTGGCATTTTTAATCCCAGAAACAGTCCGAACAGGGCAGAAAATACGCCGTATAGCAGCGGAACAAGAAAAGCGGGAATCAACTGCTCAAGTGTGTAGGGGCAGATAAAAGCAGAACATACCGTGCAGAAAAGAATCGGAATTTCCGTTAAAATAAGCTGCATAGACAGCTTGGCTCGTAACACCTGCCAGGGGGTTACAGGCAAGGATTGCAAAAGCCACAAGCTTTTTCCTTCCAAAGAAACGGAGGGCGCTATCATATCGTTCATCGAAGCTATAAAACATATTGCTGCGCAGAGTAATACAGGAGCGTAGCCGGAAGTTTCGCCAAACGCCTGATTTAGAATCGAAACAAATTCGTTGCCTTTAAAAAGTAAAACAATGCCGCCGATCGGAAGAAGCAGAACGCCCAGTCCGCAGTTAAGCATATAATTAGGACTGGAAAGAAAACGCTTGAACTCTTTATATAGAAGAGAAGAAGAAACACTTTTCTTTTTAAGATATGTCTCTTTATAAACCTTTTTAGATACATTTCCGGAAGCAGTAGCAATTTTTAGAAAACTGCGGGCGATCAACCACCACATCAGCAGAAACAACAAGAGCACAAAAGCAGCAATAATCGCTATTGCAGCTATATCGCCCACGCCCACCCTGCCGAACAGATAAATGGGATAGGCATTTCCTTTGATGTTAACTCCGTAAACAGCAGCATTGGCAATCAAATCACTGATAACCGATTGTGCCTGATAGCATAAGAAATAATAGCCTCCGATAAATAACAGGGAAATCAATACTGTGATAAAGCTTTTGTTTTTAAGCTTCAAACTGATTTTAGCCACAACCCATCCCAAAGCGCAGGAGAGCGTAAGGACAAATATGGAAATCAGAATTATTAAGATCAGAGAACCTATGATCGCTCCCGCCGAGGCGGAAACGGTGACCCAATAAACAATTGCGGCCGGAACAATAACCACGCCGGAGTACATAAGCCCCATTAAGTAAACGCCGAGCAAACGAGCTGTCATGATGGTGTTGACCGGGATTGGCATGGAGAGAAGCAAATCGTTGTCTTTAGCGAGATAGAGCCCGGAATAGGTGTTAAAGACGCTGCCGAAAATACCGAGAAAAACTGCAAGCAACCCCATCAAAGCAAAATACAGCCAATCCATCCCCGCATCCGCCAGAGCACCGCAAATAGCAACTGACAGATAAGTGAATACTCCTCCGAGAAATCCTACCATGATCAGGATAAACAAAAGAACGTAGCCAATCGTCGCTCCTTTAGAACGCGTTTTGTTTTTTTTGGCGTTGTAAAAATAGCTGCGGAAAATTTCGGAAAATTGTTTTTTTAAAAGTGTTTTTAACATGATTCGCCCTCCAGCTCCAAAAAGACCTGTTCGAGAGAATCGTCTCCCTTTACCTCTTCCATCGTACCGGAACGGATTAATTGACCGTTTTTGATGATGGCGACCTTATCACAGAGCTTTTCGGCAACTTCAAGCACATGGGTAGAGAAGAAGATTGCTCCACCGGCATCGCATACTTCGCGCATCATGCCTTTGAGCAGGTGAGAGGCTTTTGGATCGAGTCCGACAAAGGGTTCATCCATAACAATTAACTTCGGTTGATGCAGCCACGCTGCGATAATAGCCAGTTTCTGCTTCATACCGTGCGAATAAGTTGCAATGGCTTGTGAAAGATCTTTGGTGAGCTCAAAGCGCCCTGCATAGTCATAGATTCGTGCCTGACGATCAGCTGCGCTGACGTCGAAAATATCAGCAATAAAATTGAGATGTTTTATGCCGGTCATAAAATCGTACAAGTCCGGATTGTCGGGAATATAAGCAAGTTTTTGTTTACAGAGCAAAGGTTCGTCTTTGATGGATGTCCCGTCGATTCGAATTTCGCCGGCGTCAAACTGTAAAATGCCAACGACCGATTTCAGCGTTGTGGTTTTTCCGGCACCATTGTGACCGATAAAACCATATATTTCACCCGGGGCGATGTGTAAGTTTAAATCATCAACCGCCTTTTTTTCACCATATATTTTTGTTAAATGTTCAATTTGAAGCATGAGATTGTCCTCCTGTATCATCCTCATTATCATATTATTTCCTTAAAATGTAAAATCTAAATTAAATCTAAAGCCCATAGAAGTAAATCTTTTATATTTCGTGTTGAAAAGGCTCGTGTTGTTTTATTTGTTCTTAATATTTTTTTATAAATCTCTACACAGAATCCTATGTACCCACAATGGGGACAGGTTAACTTTCTGAGCGTCTGGGTATGTTTGGCCCAGAATGCCTCTTTTTTGACGGAACAAATATTTCATGACACTTAGGGCAGATATAGGCAACCCGCTTAAAATAAAAAAACTGAGATCAGAATTGCATAGGGAATCATCATTAAAATATAGAAGGCTAGAAGGCAAAAGGCCACCGGATTCCGGTTGCAATCCATAAGACGATCGAGATACATTGAATGACGATAAAGGGGATTCCCGAGAGTAGCAAAATGATGCGGAACAGTTTAAGCTGTTTTTTATTCTTCATGGAATAAGCTATATCACCAATGGATTCAACAGAGGAGAAACTTTCAACGCGTCTTAGTTCTTTCTTTATTGCATCAAGTGTATCCAGCTTGGCTTGACGTTCATTTATTTCTTCACGCAGACTCTGCTCTTGATGTTCAAGCAAAACCGAAATAACACTTCCGGGATCTTTTTCGGACAAAAGTCCCGCAATATTACTGATCGATATTCCGGCATCCCGGAGAAAACAGATGATCCTCATTCGCTTGAGATCCTGTTCTGAATATAGACGACGTCCCCCCTCGGATAACTCGCTGGGTACAAGGAGATTTCTTGTATCATAATATTGTATCGTCCGTACGGTTACACCACAGAGCTTCGCCATTTCTCCCGTTGTATATTTTGACGCAGCACACACCTCCTCTACCGCTATTTTATTATATTACGCAGTGTAATAAGCAATGGTTAACGCTGCATAATTTTAGAAAATCGTTTATAGTATAGCTGTATGGAAGGAATTGTGCACTAATCAGAAACGTTTGCGCTATGCATGAGAGGCGGTTGTTTAGGAGGATCTCCGTAAATGGAAGTCAGCGCCAGAAATTCACGACGAAGCGCATTGATCAATTCCGTATCGCTGAGTTTTATATTTCCTGTGTTGGTCAAAACAGCAAGGCCATATGAATAAAAAATCATGTCTTGATGAAGTTTCACAGCGATATCTTCTTGATATCCGTATTCTTCACAGATGGTATGAATAATCTCCGGGAGAAATATATCATACTGTCGCCGTTTATCGGCCTGTCCGTCCTCGAGATAGAGCCAGCGGAACAGTTGTTTTTCCTGTTCGGCAAATCGTATGAATCCGATTCCAAAGTCGCTGTAACGGCTATGTGAACCGTTGTTTTTACGGATAGAATCCATTACACGGATACGGTGTTCTTTAATGGCGCATTTTGTAAGCTCTGATTTTAATTCGTTCATGTTTTGAAAAGAAAAATAGATTGGCTGGGTAGAGCATCCCAACTTTTTTGCAACATTTCTCGCGTTGACCGCGGAAAATCCGTTTTCACGCAAAACCTCAAACGCAGCGTTAATAATATCTTCGCGGGTTGTTTTTTATTTGCAGGCATATTGCTTCACCTTAAAATAACATATCGTTATCTATAACAACATGTTATTTTAAATAAAAATTATTATTTTGTCAATTGTCAGACACAAGAATGATGCCGTTTATCTTTTAAAACCATTGAATAAATGAATTCCTAAGATTGCGTTAAAACCTGTCGCTGCAAATACGCTGAAACGTTCCGGGATTCCAAAGTATTCAGCTGGGAGGACGCCGGTTCCGATTGCGCCTAAAAGCATTAAAATAAGTGCAGCTGCAGCCCAACACCCAAGAGATGGAGACGCTTTTTTATATAAACCGCCCCAAATTATAAGAACTAAGGATGCGATGGATAATAATACAACCCCGGCGGTTACAACAAGATGCATGATTCCCTGAAATCCCTCAGGCGTTCCTGATGTAGGAAGGGGGAACATGGCATATCCGGCTGCTGAAATCCAGTTCATTACAGCAAATAAATATACTCCTGTTCGGAGAGCCTTGTTATAGTGATTCTTGATCTCCAGGCAACCGACGGTGCAGCAAACAATACCGCATGGCATATATAACGAGGCGAGCTGATTCCATAAAACTCTGGAAGGTGCTGCATCGGCAGACAAATCGCTGACGGCTTGAGAGAGCCAATCGTAACCGGGATAGGCAAGCGGCGCAAAAATAACCGCCGCCGTATAAGACAACAGGCTGATAAGACCGAGTAATCCAATTTTTTGGCTCCATGTTCGTTTCATAATTTTATGCTTCTTAAGTTAAAAATAGCAGAAGTTAGTATAAATTTCTTTGCATCTTTGCTTTTTGTTTTGTACTAACTAACGTTAATTAGCTATATTATAAGCACAGACTAATTGATTGTCAAGAATCAAATTGCAAGAATGCCGATAAGTAAATTGAATAAATAGTTTAATCGGATTTCCGGCAGATCAATAAAATTGATAAAATTCGTTTTCTGTTTTACAGTAAAGGCCAAGATATTTTCGTTGGCAGGGGAGATCGGAAAGTTGTATTGCTTTATTGAAAAGGCATCTGTGGAAAATTATTTTGAATTTCGTGCCCCAAAACCCGTAGTCTACATCCTGTGCTTCCGGGGCTTTTCTTCATTGTAACCCTAAATCGGCTTGCCCATGGCATTCGAGTATTGTTTAACTGTAATTAGCCTGTTTTGGAATTTGTTTAGATCGTCAAATAATAAGCCTCCATTCCTAGCAAGTCAGTGCAACATAGTATTTCTGATTTATGCGCTATTTCTCTATTGGTTTTCTGCAGCTATCGTAGCGGAGTAAGCAGACAAAATTGAATGCGTAGATAAAAGAAAACGCCCAGAGAATAATGAAAACTCTCTGGACGTCAACACCTAAGAAAGTAAATTTCGATAAAAATAAAAAACCCAAACTTATCCCCAATTGGGAAAAAGTTCGGATTTTTCATATGTGGTGGAGGAAGATGGATTCGAACCATCGAAGCTGAAAGCAACAGATTTACAGTCTGCCCCCTTTGGCCGCTCGGGAATTCCTCCATATTAAATTTTGTGGAGCTGGTGGACGGACTTGAACCCCCGACCTGCTGATTACAAATCAGCTGCTCTACCAACTGAGCTACACCAGCAAGAACGAAATATATTATATCATATATTCTGAGGCTTGTCAAGAAAAAATTAACTCAATACAACAGCAATATTTACTTCTGAACTGAAGCCTTGACAAGTATATCATAATTATCCATAGGCTGTCAACTAAAATTTTATTTTAATTGATAGAAAATTCATTGTGATGATTTTTAGTGAATAACAGAAAATATGATATTCTTAAAAACAATTTTGAAAAGACGATCGGTAAACAACCGGATGGAAAGAAGAAAACAAATCATGAACTCATATCTGCTTATGATTTGTTTTCTTCTTCTTGTAATTTGAAAAATTTTGCCAACTCTAATAATTTATTTCTGCCTTCAGCACTTAGTCCTTCGGTTTCTTTGGCAAATAGCTGAATAAATTCTTCAAAACTGTTTTGCCTTACATCATCGGTTTTATATATAGCTGATGAACTGTTTAATACACCGGACGGTGAAACTTGATTACTATCGCGCTCCATCGATACGTTATCATATCCCATCAGCCACGCTTCGCTGATATTTAAAGCGCGGGCAATCGCTTCGATGCGATCCTGTTTGGGTTCAAAAGTACCTTTGAGATACTGACTCATAGCACTTTTGGGAATTCCGGTCATAGAGCAAAGATCAACTTGTTTCATTCCGCGGATATGCAATGCAGCAGCGAGTCTTGCTGCGCAAGTGGAAATTCTTGGCATATTAATTCGCCTTCTTTCGACGTTATTATACACCTTAAGTTTAGAAAAATCAATATTTTTTAAAAATAAGTTTATTTTTTATAAATTTCTTCTTGACACATTTTGTCGAAAATGCTAAGCTAATATTAGTTTAGAAAACATAAACAAGCAATACAATAAATAGAAGGCGTTGAAATGATGAAAAACAACAAAGTACAAGTCACAAAAAGTTTTAATAAGAAAAATTTTAGAGAATTTGTCCTGAAATTAATATACATTCAAAAATTGTATCAAAATTTCGGGGTGAAAAGTAATAAAAAATTGAGATGCTGTCGGATTTCTCCGTTTCGATCATTTTTATTTTTTTCTAGTTTGTGTTTAGAAAAAATAAATTTTTGCAAAATAATCCGGCGATTTTTTTTGGAGAGGCGTGCTTTCATCTCTGACATAGCCGTGACTCTCCTTTTGCCGAATAAAAGGGGAGAGACAAATGGATCAAATGAGGGGTAGGAAAATTTTACGTTTATTATTTACAAAAGAAAAACTTGTTTATTCCTGTAAAAGCTGTGTTTTTTTGTCAACTTGTCCTATCAAAAAGGGGACTGACTGCCCGTTAAAATCGGCAGAACAATTATTAAGTAAATAAAAATGAGATTTAAAAGGAGTGTGAGCTTATGATAACTTTAAAGAATAATAACAGATTGACCATTTTAAGCGGACAACCGCCGGACAATCCTGCTCAATTAAAATGTTGATGCCGAGAGATTATTACGATGATGTAAGGATGCTTTATTTGATAAAACAATTAACATTGGCGAAAAAACATATCCCAAAGTTTCAGTTCATATAGTAACTTTAAGTTTATTTATGACATTTAAATATCATATCGGCGTAAAGATTAAAAAACAAATGACAGGAGGGGTTCTTTTTTGTACGAGAATCATACGACATATCAATACCGTCTGGTCTCACGCTGGCAAACAAGTCCGGATGCTCAGCGATATCTTGGTTATGGGATCTGCGTAGTTCAAAATACAAGCCGGGGTGAAGGTATCCTTTCAGTAATCTGGGATATATCGGATCGGAAATCACTGGTTTCGGAACTTGTTGAGAACTGTAACCGGCTTCGTTTAGAACCGATTCATTTTGTGAATGTAGTTGAAGACGCTCTCATCTCGCAGGGGAACGGATTCAGAAATTTTTGAAGCAACCTCAATTTTAGGGGGATAAATCAGGGGGAATCCTTTTTGACGGGAATCCCCCTAATGTTTTAATTTGAAATTGGTAAGCGTGGATTTTTCGCGGCTATGAAAAATCGATGTTTGATTCCGATATTCTCGTAAAACCATTTGACTTTTCTCAAGCAGGTTTGTAATTAATATATATATTAGTTTTTAAAGGGAGGGATTCTTATTTCTATACGAAAAGACGGTATGGAAACGAAACAGAAAATCCTTACCGTATGTGTTCGTCTGTTTTTAGAACAGGGGTACAGTCGGACGACTATCACGCAGATTGTGGAAGAGGCTGGTGTTGCGAGAGGAAGTTTTCAAAACCTGTTTCCGACAAAGGACGCCGTGTTGATGGAACTGGTCGGAACGATGTTCGGCGGTCAGTTTGGCGTGGCGAAAAATATTGTGGGCGACAACCTGCCGTCTGTTTACACCTATGCGGTAGAAACAGCAATGCAGCTCACTTTAACCGAGCTGAATGAAAATCTGCGCGAAATTTACATCGAAGCCTATACTTTACCGGATACCGCGGAGTATATTTATCTTCACACTACGGCGGAACTGAAGCGGATTTTCGGTTCGGCTTTTCCTGAATATACCGAGAGCGATTTTTACGAAATGGAGATCGGCACTGCCGGGCTGATACGAAACTATATGGCGCGAAAATGCGACATTCACTTTCCGTTGGAGCGCAAGCTGAATCGTTTCCTGACGGCGTCAATGCGGGTGTATTCTCCGCACGCAGTCGCCGGACTTCAGCCAGCAGATCTTCTTCTGTTTCCTTCGGCAGCTGCTTTGGCGGACACCTCTTACTCCCGCGTCCTCTTCGTTCGATGGAAAAGCCATCCGGACCTTCTGTCAGGTAGATCCTCTCCCATGCGGCAACGCATTTATGGTCATTGATCTTGAACTGTCTCGCTGCTTCTCGGTAACTCGGTTTTTCTTTTTTCATAGTTTCCACGACCGGCTTCTTGAATTCCGGTGTGTATCGTTTGTTCGATACTCCCTTTGGCATAAAAATCACCCCATTTGTTAGACATTTTTTCACATTGTCTAACAAATGGGGGCAGTTCAATAAAACAGAGCTTTTATTTTTATTCAATTGCGGAATAGATAACGGGAAGAATGCGTGAAAGATGATCGAATTTCCCCGGAATCATTTGAGCCATAAAAACGGCTGACATATCCTCTGCCGGATCAACACAAAACCATGTTCCCGCCATTCCGGACCAACCAAATTCTCCGATAGAACCATTGTGACCTTCTTTTCCGAGATTCATCATAGTACGAACTCCCAGACCGTAGCCGTAGCCAAGCCGATTCATTTTAAAATAGGAAAGCTGTTCTTGAGAAAGCTGATTTGTTGTCATCAATTCTATGGTTTTGCGCCCTAAAATATGAGTGTCGCCAAACGTTCCTCCGTTCAGCAGCATATTAGCAAATTTTTCGTAGTCACCAAGGGTCGACACCATTCCTCCACCGCCCGATTCCAGCTTTTTAGGCGCCAAAAATGAATCTGTATATCCTTGTGCTTCGATAATTCGGTTTGCATCGTCGATTTTGTAAATTTTAGAGAGACGATCTGCTTTTTTCGGCGGTACCCAAAATCCGGTATCGTTCATCCCGAGCGGTCCAAAAATCTCTTCCTGTAAAAATTCTCCAAATGTTTTTCCGGTCAATGCACAGATTAACGCGCCTAAAATATCGTGTGAATAACCATAAAGCCATTTTTCGCCCGGATGGAAGGCGAGTCCGACATTTTTGGCAACCAGTTTTGCAACCTCAAGGGTATCTTTTCCTTGAATATTAGGGCTGCGCATCAACACAGCCATCTCTTCCGCCGCGGGACCTGAATCTTCCATCCATGCAAGTCCCGATGTCATTGTAAATAAGTTCCGAATTGTCAAGGGGGACTTTGGTGTTTCGTAATACTTTATTCCATCTTTCCCGCGTAAAACAACTTTTTGATCGGAGAATTCCGGAATATATGCTGAAATGGGATCATCTAAAGAAAAAAGTCCGCGTTCATATAGCATCAAAGCGGCCGTTACGGCAATCGGTTTGCTCATGGAATAGATTCGAAAAATTGTATTCTCGTCAATTTCCTTTTTTGCAGTCAGATCGGCATATCCGAAATATTTTCGGTAAACGGAATTTTTACCTCGCGTGATAGCAATAGAACCTCCGGCAATTTTTCCTGCTTCAACAAATTGGCGTAATAATGCATCCAAGTGGTTCAGAGCGTTTTCGTTTAATCCTTTGTGCGATGTCTGGTGAAATAGCATGACTGACTTCCTCCTTGATTTTCTCTATCGTATCATAAAGAGAAAGTGGGTGCAAGTAAAGTACAATAAAAGTAAGGGATAAAGTATGAAAGCAGGTAAATCCATATTAATGATTTACCTGCCTGCTTTTGATTGCTTATATAAGTTGAACTCTTTTGTTTATCTAGCTGTTTTGCGTTTCATAAAACGAAAGGCAAAGAGACCTGCAATTAACAAAAGAGGAAAGACGATTGCCGCAAATAAACCGACTCGCAGATTGTCCTCAAAAGCGCCTGAGATAAAACCGACAAAAGTCGGACCTCCGGAACAACCTAAATCGCCTGCCAGCGCAAGAAAAGCAAACATTGCAGTGCCGCCGGCACGAATTTCTTTTGCAGCAATGCTGAAAGTACCCGGCCATAAAATCCCGACCGAGAGTCCGCAAAGCCCACAGCCGATCAGGCCGATGATCGGAATCGGAACAAGAGATATCAGAAGATAGCTGATAAGACAAAGTCCGCCGCTTATCAGCATAAAACTCTGCAAATTTATTCTTTCGCTGTATTTTGCGTAAAATACTCGTGCCCCGCCCATTAATACAGCAAAGGCGCAGGGTCCTGCCAGGTCACCGATTGCTTTTGTAACACCGAGTCCTGATTCCGCAAAAGTAGATGCCCATTGACTGACTGATTGTTCGCAGGCACCGGCACACATCATTAGTAAAAGCAGGAGCCAAAACGTTTTCATTCGAATCAGTTTTCGTAATCCTAATCCTTCATTTTCCTCGGTTAAAGTACGCAAAGGAACTTTAGTAAAATACAAAGCATTAACTAAAGGGAAAGCAGCCCAAATTAAGGAGAGGATTTTCCAATTTTCGATTCCGACGAGGAAGAAAAAGAGTGTGCTTGCTAAGACGACAAAAACATGCCCCCAGCAATAAAAAGAATGTAAAAGGCTCATTGTCGCTTCTTTGCGCTTGGTGGGACAGGCTTCAACAATTGGGCTGACCAGTACTTCGATAATGCCGCCTCCAATGGCATAAATTGCAATTGCGATTAAAAGGCCGATATATGGGTCGGAAAAACATTCCGGAAAAACAGTGAGTCCAATAAGCCCCAGTCCCGCAAACAGGTGAGCGGAGACAATGGAAACACGATAGCCGATTTTGTCGACAAATTTAGAGGCCAACAAATCTACAATCAACTGAATTCCAAAGTTTATTGTAACCAACAGCGCTATTTTATCAAGAGAAATGGCATATGTATTTTGAAATGTTAAAAATAAGAGCGGAGCGAAGTTGTTGACAATCGCCTGTACCACATATCCTACAAAACAGGCGTAAACGGTATGATTAAAATTGTTTCTTATTTTCACGGCTGCACATCCTTTTTGTGTCATTAGAATAAAAACAGAACCCGTATAAAAACGCTGCCCCCGGAGAGGGACAGCGCTTTTGAAGACAAATATGCCTTTTGTAACAGGCGTGAAAATCTGATCTCAAGACCAGATACACTGTACCATAGAACAAGTTATTCGTCAAGAAAGATTATTATTTTGATCCCGAATTAATTCAAAATTTATAAACTTGCTAATTAGGTTAAGGGTTAAGCGGCTTTTGCAGTAAAAGGTATAATTGAACTGTACTGAATACAATTTCGTAGATAGTATAATTCATTCAATTTACTGACAAGTACAGCCCAAAATCAATCTGTTTATCCACAGATTTTTTATATTTGAAAAGTCATGATTGGTGTTTATATTTCGAAATATCATAACAGCTTAATAGATAAGCATCTGTTCCGTCCCAATCAAAAAAGAGAAACACTGGTTGCAGTCCAAACGTTAAGATAAGGATTGTATGATTCTATAGGAACTGAAGATTTGATTTCTCCGTTTTGAACGAGGCTGATGGGACAAGTGTCGCAGGGACTTTTTTTATTTACAAAAGCCTCGTAACAGGTCATGCCGATTCGAGCAGTCGGCATTAATTCTTTGGCCTTACGGTTCATATAAAGAATTCTGTAATCCTTTTTATCCACTGCGTAAATCCAGGAGCTTTGATACTCTAAAATTGCGTTTGTCCGTTTTGCGGCTCGTTTAAGCTGTTCCTGTGAGTATTGTTTTAATAAGAAATTACTGAGAATTTGCGCAAGCATCGAAAGAACATCGACCTGCTCTTTTGTCCAATATTGATGTTTGCTGCATTCATCAAACCCAACATATCCTTTGAATACACCTTCGTCGCGGATTGCACATTGTAGAACGGATTTAATTCCATGCGGGAAAAGAATATCATATTGACTTTTTGGAAGCTCAGAAATATCCCGGCAGTAAAAAATACCGTTTTCGTCAAAATTATCGTAATAATTTCCGCCTAAATCCTTTTGATAAGAAACGTTTTGTAAATGATCAATTCCCGGCTTAATTCCAATATTACACCATTCAAAGGTGTTATTACAGTATAAGCCATCTTCCGTATTTTCGAAAATATAAGCTCGGCTGACATTAAATTGTTTTCCGATTAGCTCTAATATTAAGTTTACAGCAGTGCTCAAATCATTTGATTTGTAGATAATACGAAAAATATATTCGGTTAATCGGTCGCTGAGTGATTTTGAATTTTGATTTGAATCGACTGTTGTAAGAGTATGAGAATGTTTTGACAATTCGAAAATTTCTGTTCCGGTGAGAGATTTGTCAAAAAGCACACAATGATTTTTACCTTGATTTTTAGCCTGATACAGAGCTAAATCTGCGTTGTTATAAAGTTCGTTAAAACATTTTCCGTTTTGCGGATAAATAGAAATGCCGATACTGCAGCTGATTTTGCAGTGATCTTTTTCATCGAAAAAAAGAGTGCTGAAAATCCTAGTGAGGAGCTCAGCCTTTTTTTGCGCAAATTCCGGATTCGGAATATTTTTGAGAAAAACAATAAATTCGTCTCCGCCCAGTCGTCCGATAATGTCACTCGAACGAAATTGCTTTTTCATTTCGTCCGAAATTTTAGAAAGCACAATATCACCAAAAGATGTCCGAAATGATCGTTGAGCATTTTAAAATTATCAATATCAATCATTAAAAGGGCGCTCATCGCAGATTTTTCAGTGCTGTTAAGGAACAGTTCGACTTCATTTTGCGCGGTCATTTTATTATAAAGACCGGTTAGAGAGTCTTTTTCTGCCTTATCAAGCAAATCGAGCTTTAATTTTTTCTCTGTATCAATATCAAGAATTACTCCAACCGCTTTTAGTGGATGTCCATTGTGATCATATTGCGTAGTTGCACGAATTTTACACCAGATAAATTGTTTTTCAATATTTTGAATTCGAAATTCTGTTTCTGCGTAGGGAGTACCTTTACGAACCGATTCCATGATTTCTACAAAGAAATGTCGGTCTTTTTCGTGAATATGAGAGTTTAATGGGATATTTGTACTAATTTCATTCCGGATGGGGATATACCCGAATTTTTCCTCCCAGTTATGAGAAAAGTTCAACGTATCGTTTAAAATATCCCACTCAAAAATAATATCCGTGGTTTGATCCATAATAATTTTATGGCGTTCTAAGCTAAGACGGAGCTCTTCCTGTTTTCGCTTTTGTGCGGTAATGTCGACTAAAATACAGGAAAAGGCTTCCTTTCCATAGCCGTCAATTATTTTTTGATATTTTTCAAGAATGAAAATCGTATTTGCATCTTTACAAGTAACACGATATTCAAGTTCACACATACTTTTTGAATCTGTTTGTTCATAAACGGCAGCAAGGATAGCCTCTTGGTCATCCGGGTATATCATTTCCAAAAAGTTGTTGTGAAATTTCTCTTCGATTTCTTTCTTGGTATAACCGAACAGCGAAACAAAGCCATTATTAATATATTGAATGGTGAATTTTGAATCGGAACAACAGCGTAAAATACCACAGGGAATATTATTAAAAATCGCCTGTAAAGTTGCATCCTCAGGTTTGAAAAGTTTAGAATTTCGATCTGATTTGTTATCAGATGAGGATGATATATGAACATGACAAATTTTTATATTGTCGGACGATCCGGAGCAGATAACGGTGACTTGCATAGGATATTCGGGATTGTTTCGGGCGGGGGACAATTCTTGAATAAGAAACGAACCGTATACGATTGTAAATTCGTTTTCGCCATTTTCGGTGAAAAGACGTGTATCTTTAATGCTAAAAGAATAAAAACGCGATTCGAATTCTTTTGAAAGAGCTTGAACGACGCTTTCGCATGAAAGATAAATTTCGTTTTTCGAAAAACCGATCCAACTGATAGACGGATCAAAGTAGGAGACAACAGCGTTGATGTTTTGTGTCTCAAAATAACTATGCAGCATTTCTTGAGTCAATTTAAGAGCAGGATCTTCCAAGATGCTTCAGCCTCCTTTTATGATGTATTATTATAACATGAAGAATTAAAATTGAAAAGATAATTATAAAAAATCAGGGCAACAAGAAAGAGCTTGTAGCATCAAAATGTTATTTTAAGATACTATATTAAAAAGTAATAGCCAAAAGAATATTTTTATGATATTGTAATGATAAAACAGAAGAAAAGAGGAAATATAATGACTGCACGCTATCTTCATACCAATTTTAATGTGTTCGATCTTGAAAAGAGCCTTGCATTTTATCAAAAAGCACTCGGCCTTTCTGAGATTCGGCGGGTAAACGAACCGAATGGAGCATTTATCATTGTGTTTCTCGGAGATGGACAAACCGATGCACAGCTTGAATTAACTTGGCTGCGGGATAGAAAGGCACCATACAATCTCGGCGACAAGGAATTCCATATCTGTTACCGTGTTCCGAATAAAAAAGATGCTCATTTTCTGCATCAGGAAATGGGTTGCATCTGCTATGAAAATAAGGAGATGGATCTCTATTTTATTGAGGATCCGGATGGTTACTGGATTGAGATCATCGATTAAAATAAAAAACTTGCCCCGGATCGGTTACGTCAGCAACAGATGCCGCATATCCTTTTGCGCGCGGATCACTTTTTAATCGTTTGAGAATTTGATGATCGCCCCACATATGCATCGGAAAGATCGTTTTTGCATGGACAGTATTTGCAAAAAAGTCAAGGCCATATAAATATGCATCTTCCAGCCGCGGATCGAGCGGGACAAATGCAAAATCAATTTCTTTTCCGCTCAGTTTTGCAATTTCTTTTTGATACCTTTGTTTCATCTCTGTATTATAAGAGTCACTTTCACCGTTCCAATGCCACCAGTTTAGATCTCCTGCGTGGTAAATGGTGATCCCATCTGTTTCTACTAAAAAAGCAACGCCTTCGTCAGTGGAAGAAAGGGCGGTTACAGTAATTCCGTTTAGCTTCAGCGTTTCACCCGGATAAATCGAAAGGCAGCCCTGTTTAGCTGGAATATCAAAAGAAAGAATAACCTGAATATCCGGATTTTTTTCTTTCCATCTAAGAATTTCCGGATGATAATGATCGGCATGCCTATGTGAGGCAAAAACGATAATGTTACGCTCTGTAAGCGGTAAACTGAATTTTGGGGGAATTCCGTCATAATCGAAAATAAGATAATGCCGCTGTGTCTTTATTAAAAATCCGCTGTGATGCAGATATTGTATTTCTGTAATCATTTGCCTCACTCCTCAAAATCAGTATATCATTTTTGAAATAAAAATGGAAATCGGAAGAATAAATAAAAAGCGGAAAGAAATTCTTTCCGCTTTTTATTTATTCAAGCTCTATTTTTCGTGAAGCCTGTATTTTAGACGGCTCCTTTTTCGGCATGGTAAGTGTCAGCAAACCATTTTGATAGGAAGCTTTAATTCCGCTTTCATCAATCTCGCTTAAATCAAAGCTGCGCATGAACGATCCATACTGCCGTTCACGTCTTAGATATTTACCGTCTTCCTTGTGTTCGCGTTCCTCTTTATGTTCGGCGCGAACAGTTAGATAACCGTTTTCGATATCAATGTCGATATCTTTTTTATCAAAACCGGGAAGCTCTGTTTCTACAACGTAATTGCTTCCTTTATCCAAAATGTCGGTTTTGAAAGAACGAAGTGTATTTTTTGAACCGCCGAAAAAATCTTTCTCCATTGCGTCCAAAGAGTCAAACCAATCATTTCTGCGTCCAAACGGCATTAAGTCAAACATAAAAATTCCTCCTGACGGATGATCTATTAAAAGTTAGTTGTTAGAATTTTTAATCAGGCCCATGGCAATCACCTTCCCTCTGCATGAGCCACTCTCTTTTTGTTTACATCTATATTCTATCCGCATTTGTAAGAATATATTGCATAGAATTTTAAGAAATTGTAAAAATTAGCACTCTTGTAATTAGAGTGCTAAAACGACAAAATTCTGTAAATCATTAATATTAATCTGTAAATTATGAACGTTTTCTTGTACTATTTATGCAATTTCTATTGCGATAAAGTTATAAATTGTTATAATTAGTAAGATGTTATTTAGTACGAAGGACGGATAAATGAATAATCCGCTTTTACTTTCACTTCTCGGAACGAGTTTTTCATTTTAGGAACAGCGCTTGGAGCCGCTATGGTCTTTTTTATTCTGAAAAGAGATTAAGTTGTCGTTTCAAAAAATGTTTTTGGGGTTTGCTTCGGGTATTATGCTGGCAGCGTCTTTTTGGTCACTTTTGATGCCCGCAATGGAGCTTTCTGTTCAATTGGGTATGAGCGAATGGGTTCCTGCGGCAATAGGCTTTTGTGCCGGCGGTATCTTTTTGTTTTTACTTGATAAATTGCTTCCGCATCTGCATTTCGGTTCTGATAAACCGGAAGGTATGTCCAGTCGCTTAAAACGTACGACGATGCTTGTTATTGCCGTTACCTTACACAATATTCCGGAGGGAATGGCGGTTGGTCTTAGTTTTGCTTTGTCAGCACAAATCGGTTCTCCTGTAACGTTTGCCGGAGCATTGGTTCTAGCACTTGGAATGGCATTGCAAAATTTTCCGGAAGGTACTGCAATTTCTCTGCCGCTGTTAAAAGAAGGGTTTAATAAGCGGAAATCATTTGCTTGTGGTGCTCTTTCCGGAATTGTTGAGCCGATTTCCGGTGTGCTCGGCGCACTTCTTGCCTTTACTATTGTTCAGGTTATGCCTTTTATGCTGGCTTTTGCAGCCGGAGCCATGATTTATGTTGTAGTAGACGAATTGGTTCCGCAGGCGTATAATGAACACAGCAACAGCGCAACATTGGCGGCGATGGTTGGATTCGTTTTAATGATGGTTCTTGATGTTGCTTTTGGATAAGCTGTTTGAGTAAAAATTTTGAAGCTGTTTCATTTTGCTGTTCCTAACATTAAAAATAATCATACTATTTTATTTTCTGGAGGAATTTATCATGAACAAAAATCAACTAAAAGTCGCTGTAGTTGTTGGACATCACTCTTATGAGGTTCAGCCGTTTCAGGAAATGTTCGAAGCTATACCGGAATGTCATTGCTATATTCAACATCTTGAGCAGTTTACGAGCAGTTCAAAAGAGGTACGGGAGAGTTATGATGCTGTAGTGTTTTACACGATGTGGCTAAATACTCCTGTAAATGACGGCCCATGGTATGAGGGGGCGGCGCTTGATGCTTTAAGTGAGCTCGGTGAATGCGGGCAGGGCATTTTTATGCTGCATCATTCGATTTTGGCGTTTCAAGACTGGCCGCTTTGGAAAGAAATTACGGGCCTTGATCCTAAAAAATACCGGGACTATCATCTGGATGAATCTATGAAATTTCATATCACTGCACCGGAACACCCAATTATGAAAGGAATTCCAGATTTTGCAATGGTCGATGAAGCATATGAATCAGACGGTGTTGCCGACGTCTCCGGCGTTAAGGTTTTAATGACGACAGATCACCAAAAAAATATTCCAACTGTTGCCTGGGTTAAGCAATATAAGAATTCCAGGGTATTCAGTTATCAGTCCGGGCATTGCAACACCTCTTATTCCAATCAATATTTTAGAGAAATTCTCCGTCGCGGGATCCTGTGGACTGCGCATCAACTTTAAAAACAAAGATAAAACAACTTGAAAACGAAAGAGGAATCATTATGGCATATAAAGCAATTCTGGTCGGTGTCGGATCGTGGGGTGAATGGTGGTGCGAGCATTTCCTTCCGCCCAACATAAAAGACGGCACTTTGGAGGTAGTAGCTGCTGTAGATAAAAATCCAAAGGCGCTTGAAACCGCCAAAAAATTTTTAAACCTGACGGATGAACAGTGCTATACCGATGCGGAAACAGCGTTTCAAAATAATAAAGCAGACTTTTGCATTAACGTTGTCACTCCGGCGCATCATGAAGAAATTGTAGATCTGGCGATTAAATACCATCTGCATATTCTTTCGGAAAAGCCGATTGCCGATACGTTGGAGGGTGCGGTGCGGATTGCCGAAAAAGTAAAACGCGCCGGCTTAAAAATGGGCGTAACAATGAGTCATCGTTTCGATCAGGATAAAACTTCGCTGCGTGGCCAATTGCGCAGCGGGCGTTGGGGAAAGCTTGATTATTTGATCACCCGTTTTACATGTGATTGTCGTAAATATGGCAGTTGGGGCGAGTTTCGTCATGAAATTGCTTATCCGCTGATGTTGGAAGGAGCCGTTCATCACCTTGATATTCTTGCCGACCTTGTCGGTGCAAAATGCGATACCATTTATATGCAGAGCTGGTGTCCCTCCTGGGGAGAATTTAAGGGCGACTGTAACGCTTTGATTACAATGACTTTCGAAAATGGAGTAAAGGCATTTTATGAAGGTGCAAAAACGAATGCTGTTACTTTAAACTGGTGGAGCCATGAATATTTTCGTGCAGAATGTGAAAACGGAACGCTGATTTTAAATCAGCGAAAGTTGGAGACTTTTCCGTATAATCCCGAATTAACCATCGCAAAAGCGTTGGAAGGAGAGGGGATTCAAATTCCGTTGCTCTGCCAGAAAAAATGGGCCAATACCTGGCTGATTGAAAAATTTGTACGTTGGCTTGATGGCGGAGAACCGATGGAAACGAATGTAGAAGCAAATCTTCAATCGGTTGCGCATATATTTGCAGCCATTGAAAGCGCTGAGACCGGACAGGCTGTAAAGGTGCAGGAGTTTTTAAAAAAGACCCGTGAAAAAGTATTGGCACAGATGAAATAAATTCATTTGAGGGAGGCTTTTTATGAGTCAGATACAAAAAGCTTATGAATTTGCAAAAGAAGTTTATGCAGAAATCGGCGTGGATACAGAACGCGTATTGGAAGAATTAAAGAAAATTAAAATATCGCTTCATTGTTGGCAAGGCGACGATTTAAACGGATTCCTTTTCCCGGACATTGCACTTTCCGGCGGCATCCAGGCAACCGGAAATTATCCCGGACGTGCTCGTACTGCCGATGAGTTGCGGATGGATTTGGAAAAAGCGTTTTCAATGATCCCCGGAAAACATAAGTTGGCTCTTCACGCTATTTATGCCGAACCGGATCATCCGGTCGATCTGGATGAAATTGAGCCGAAATATTTTGAAAACTGGGTCGAGTGGGCAAAGAAAAACGGCTTGGGATTGGATTTCAATCCGACCTGTTTTTCGCATCCTATGGCAGAAAGCGGTTTTACCATTTCTTCGGCTGATCCGAAGGTGCGTGCATTCTGGATTGAGCATTGTAAGCGTTCCAGAAAAGTGGGCGAGTATTTTGGAAAAGAGTTGGGTCAAAAATGTGTAAATAATTTCTGGTTTCCCGATGGGTATAAAGATATCCCGATTGACAGAGAATCCCCCAGACGACGAATGATGACGGCACTTGATGAGGTGATGACCGAAAAGATCAATCCGGCCTACAATTTGGACTCGCTCGAAAGTAAAGTGTTCGGAATCGGTGCTGAAAGCTATACCGTCGGGTCGCATGAATTTTGTATGGGGTATGCGATTTCCAGAGGAATTGCATATTGCATGGACGCGGGACATTTTCATCCGACTGAGGTTATTTCGGATAAAATTCCCTCTGTCCTTCTTTATACTGATGAGCTGATGCTTCATGTCAGCCGTCCGGTGCGATGGGACAGTGACCATGTGGTTATTTTTGACGATGAACTTTTGGCAATTGCACAGAGCCTTGTTCGCAGAGGGCTTGTAGAAAGGACTCATATCGGACTTGATTTCTTCGATGCGTCTATTAATAGAATTGCAGCCTGGGTAATCGGCAGCCGCAATATGATTAAGGCGCTTCTGCGGGCAAAGCTTGAACCGACCGAGAAATTAGAGCAGTTGGAGCTTGCGGGAGATTATACGTCAAGATTGGCACTTTTGGAGGAACTGAAAAGTTATCCATTTGCAGCCGTTTGGGATTATTATTGTGAAACGATGGGCGTTCCTGTTAGAGAGACATGGCTTAACGACGTGAAACAATATGAAAAAGACGTTTTGCTTAAACGATAAATAAAATTAATTGTGTTGGATACGGTGCAGCTTCCGAATGTGGGACTGTACCGTATTTTGTTTTAGACATTACAGCAAACTTTGTCTTTTGTTTTGATTATCATTTGTATTTTTCGGCGGTATGATGGATATTAACTCACTTACGGCGACGTAATGAATATTTTAATGATTCACACAAAAGATTTGCAATATTTTGCGAAACAACCGTTTGAATATAAGTAACTTTCTTGTATTTGTAATAGCTTAAGATATACTGTAATATAATGAAACTGAGAGATGTAAAAATGATTACTTTAACGATTAGCTATAACAGGTTTTGGAAGCTGCTTGTGGATCAAAAATAGAGGACTTGCGTAAGGCTGCAGGTATATCGTCCAACATAATGACAAAGCTCTGTCGCGACTAAGAGGTTTTCATGGACATTATCAGAAGGATATATAAAGACAGTTAAAAAATATTGGAATTCTCAAAGCCGAGACAAGAAAGCCGTCGCGATTTTATAAAAACGGCCCTGTTTAAAAAACGTTGCCTTTGCTGTAATTAAAAACAGAATATGTAGGCGATAAAAAACACCGAGATAGCCTTTTACAGGTTTTCCCGGTGTTTTTATTGTTAAATCAGTTTGTGTTTAATACATAAAGAGCAACCATTCAATATTATTACAAGTATTTTTGTTTTATTACATCAAAAAGGCCGCCGTCATTTACTTTTAATTCAGGAATAACCAAAAGTGAGAGAAACGCCAGTAGCATCAGGGGCTCAATATCCGGATTTTCGGACATTTCCCGAACCAGTTTTTTAATCTGTGCGTGTTGTTCGGCGGCAATTTCAGCCGGCTGATCAGACATAAGTCCGGCAATCGGAAGCGGCATCTGATATAAGTTTCCATGCCTGGAAATCGCGATTCCACCTTCAGGGGCAAGCGCGGAAACAGCGCGGAACATTTCAACCGGATCATCTCCCAAAACGGTAATGTTGTGAGAATCGTGTCCGATTGTTTGAGCAATTGCTCCACCGGTCAATTTGAAATTTTTTACAAAAGCGGTTCCAATCCCACGATGACGTCCATATCTTTCAATAACGGCGCAGCGATTTAAGCCATGAGCATTTTCGGGAAAACATTTTTTTGTCACCAATGAATGCGGTAAGACCTCAATCGCCGACATTCCGGACGTCCATGCAAATTCAAAATCTTTAACGGAGAGAGGGGGGAGATTTACCGTGTTTAAAACAGGTATCGAAAAATCCTGCGGACGAAGCGGATAACAGGCACGTCCGTTTTCAGCCACCGGATTGCCGTTTTTGTAAACCGCAGTAATTTCGCGGAGAGAGAGATCGCGGCTTAAAATTAAGTCGGCATGATATCCCGGGGCAACAGCGCCTTTTTTGGATAATCCATAACATTCGGCCGCGTTTAACGTGGCGATGGTAATTGCATCGATAGGATTAATACCGCACTCAATTGCGGTTGCTACACAGTTTGAAATAGTACCGCTTTCCATAATATCGTTGATATCCCGGTCGTCGGTACAGAATAAAATGCGTCGCAGTGTGATGGGAGTAATGCCGGCGGCTAACTTTCTAAGATTTTTGGCACCTGTTCCTTCTCGAAGCTGGACATACATCCCAAGACCGATTTTTTCCAACATTTCTTCAGGAGTTTCACATTCGTGATCAGTAGCAACACCCGCCGCAATATATCCGCAAAGTTTTTTTCCGTGAAGCTGTGGTGCGTGTCCGTCTATTTTAGTAAAAAGATCGAGCTTTTTCCATACATCGGGATCGAATCCCAAAAGTCCGGGGGCATTCATCATTTCGCCTAACCCCAAAAAGTCATATTGACGACTGAGTTCTTTTGAAGTTTCTGCATTTAATTCTGCGCCGGCATGGTCGTGCGGAGTGGCAGGAACGCAAGAAGGAAGCATATAATGAATTTCAAGAGGGACATTTTGTCCGGAACGAAACATAAAGTCAATTCCATTTTTTCCGCAGACGTTTGCAATTTCATGCGGATCTGCAATGACTGTGGTTACCCCTTTAGGAAGCACAGCTCTGGAATATTCATAAGGGGTCACCAGGCTTGATTCAATATGAGCATGGCCGTCGATCAGTCCCGGAAGAAGATAAAACCCATCGACATCTCGTTCCTCTCTGCCGTGGTAGTCCTCTCCAAGACCGGCGATGACTCCGTTTCGAATGGCAACGTCACATTTTAAAATGCGGTGGCAAAAGACGTCGATGACAGATGCGTTTTTAAAAACAAGATCGGCCGGTTCTTCCGACAAAGCGGCGCGTACAATTTTTGGATCTGGCATTTTATCACCTCGGAAATAGATAAATGAATTTCGTCGTTTGATATAAAAATATCAACCTGTTTGAAATCAATGCTTAACGACGATTTTGAGAGGAAACAGTAATTTTTTTGAAAATTCCTTTTGCATCTAAAAGAATCAAAGAAAAAAGCACCAAACAAACTCCGATTCCGGACCAGAGCGTCAATGATTCGTGAAAGATTAAAACGCCGATCAGCGTTGCCACAACCGGTTCGATTGACGCCATGATGGATGCCTTGCTGGATTCGATTACCGTGAGTCCGTAAGTATAAAGCAGATAAGCGGCCACGCAGGTGATGAGCCCCAATGCGAGAATCCACGGAATACTTTCGGGTTGACAAACAATTTTGTTTGTAAGCTTTGGAATATCGATTAAAAATATAGAACCGGCAGAAGAAAAAGCAAACGTATAAAATGTAATCGTCAGCGTGTCATAACCGAAGTTTAATGCGTACCGCCCGAAGATGCTGTAAAGTGCATATCCGAGTCCGGATCCTAATCCTGTTAATAACCCCATCGGTGTAATAGACAGGCCGGTTTGGGGATTAACTCCCGCTACCAGAGCACAGCCAAGAAAGGACAAAATTGCCGAAGCACATTTTGAAGCCGTCAGTCTTTCTCTGAAGAGCAGAAGTGAAAGAAGCATAACGATAACAGGAGCGGTATAAAGAAGAATAGATGCGGTAGAAAGGGATGTGAGATTGATGGTGGTAAAATAACAAAAGTTAAAAAAGACGATACTTAAAATGCCGGTACCAGCGAAGCACCATAGGTCTTTCAATCGAATATGGAAGCGATTCTTTTTGAAAAACAGCAGATAAATCCCCATGGAGACCAGCGTAACAAAGGAGCGAAGCGCTACCAGTTCCATAGAACTAAAATTCATTTCAGAAAGAGTGCGAATAAAAATCCCGATGGTTCCCCAAAGCGAACCGGCAATTAAAATTGAACAGACAGCAAATATTTTTTTCACGGAAAATTCTCTCCAAAATATAAGGTCAGCCCGGTTTCCCGGGCCATTTTACCAAAAATATTGTTTATATAAAACGCTTTACCGAATAGTAATTTGCTTTGCTAAAAGAACAAGATGTTTTTCCCAAAAGCTTTAAAATAATACAATATTTTCATAATTATAGCATAAAGAAATTGGGAAATCCAGCCTAAAAAATGCTGCCCGAATTTTCTAAAACAGGCAGCATTAAATCATTTTTGTTTTTCTCGGCTAAAACTCGCTGGCAAAGTGCAGAAAAAATGCATTCACGACAAATTTCTCCGATATTACGAAGGTGTTTTTGTTTTGAAAGGACAAGTTCGCGATATTCAGAAGCCGAAAGATGTGTTTTTTCTTTAAGATCAAAGTAAGAAGCAATATCTTGATCTCTGGAAAGAACAGAAGTTTCTGTTTCGCAATGTCCATCAAAATTGTGAGGACAACAGACGCAAAGATCATCGCACCGATCTACCAGACAAAGCTCCAGTTCTTCCTTCCCTTCGTAAAGTAAGGAAACGATTCGCTTCATATTGGCTGTAAAGGCTTCGCTGTACCCTAACGCCTGTAAATGTGTAACAACACATTAAGTGGTGATATCGTAGATTAAGCCGCTTCATATAATTTTGCTTTGCTTAAGGCGGTTCTCAGAGCAAGAGCCAATGCAGACGCCACAACAATTTTAATACAATCAAATAAAACAAAGGGAAGAACGCAAGAAGAAAGAGCCGCAACCCAAGTCGATTGTGTAATAAGAACATACCAAACCGTTCCGAAACCATAACACAAAAACAGCGAAATGAGCATTCCGACAATGAGAGAGGGAAAAAGATGATTTTTAAATTTTTTTGCAATAAGCGCGATAAGCGGAGCCATAAAAAGATAAGCAATCAAATAACCGCCTGTTACGCCGAAGAGAATTCCGGGACCTCCGGTAAACTGAGAATAAACCGGTACGCCAACCGCTCCGATTAACAGGTAAACCCCTTCCGCCGCCAAAGCTTCCAGCGGAGAAAGAATCGCTCCACAAAGAAAAACAGCAAAAATTCCAAGGGAAAAAGGCACGGTCGAAAAAGGAATCGGAAACGAAATTTGAGAGCATACGGCTGTAAGAGCGGCAAAAACGCCGATATAAGCAATCTGTCTGACTTTCATAGTGTAACCCTTTCGTATTTTGATAGAGTTACTATAACATAAAATTGTTTATACGTCAACCTAAAACAATAAATTGAGTTGACGTATGATGAGTAGCGTAATCTATTTAAAGCTTCTCCCGCAATCGGCACAAATACGGCGAGCTTTGCGTTTGATCCGATAACCACCGAAAAGGCGACGCTTTTTCTTTGTTTCAAAAACAACCTGAATTTTATTTCCTCCGCAAAACGGACACCCCTGTTCATCCTGTTGCCGCTGTGTGATATAAGGGGCGGAAGGAGTGTTACAACCGTTGGGGCAAAGCGGAGAACTGTATTCGATACCGCAATGAGGACATCGCATATAAATCGATCCTTTATTAATTAGTTTAATATAATTATATCACCAATTATAGATGACTGTATACTCCTGGTGTCCAAAACAATGATCGGACATTGAGAAAAGGTTGAACAATTAAACGCTTGTTTATCTGTTTGCACAGGAAAATCGTTTTTACCGACTAATTACATGCTTGATAGGCCGATTGAAAATTTGACCATGAAACAGTTTTATTGAAAAGGCTATTGACAAAGAGGTGAGATAATACTACAATAACACTAACGAATATTAGTTAGTGGAGGGGTATATGAAACAGGAAGATACAAAGCAAAAATTCTTAACAAGGCGTTAGAACTGTTTTCATCCTATGGATATGATTCGGTCAGCGTTGGAGAGATTGCAAAAGCGGTGGGAATTAAAGCGCCTTCGCTTTACAATCATTATCCAAGCAAACAGGCGATTTTTGATGCCATTGTAGAGGCGACAGCCGCACAATACGAAAAGGATACTGATAAAATTTCCATACATGTACAGGATGCAGCACAGGATATTCCGGTGTTTTCAAAGATTACGGCGGAGGATTTGATCCAAAAAGTTCGTCAGCTTTTTTGCTATTCTTTGCATGATGAAACGATCAGTCGTTTTCGCCGTATGATGACCATTGAGCAGTTTCGTTCTCCCAAACTGGCAAAGTTATATTCAAAACGATATGTAGAGCGTGTAGTTGATTATCATGCCGGAATTTTCCGAAGCCTGATTGCGGCCGGCGAAATTATAGATGAAGATCCACAGGTGCTTGCTATGATGTATGTTGCGCCGGTTATTACTTTAATTGGAATTTGTGACCGTCAGCCGGAAAAGGAAGCAGTGAGCCTTGAAAAGCTGGATGCACATGTGAAACTCTTTTTTAAGACATTTCATATTGTAAAAGACGATGATTGACAAACTAAAAGAATGAGAGTGCGCTTGTAAAACAGATATATTTTTATCTGCTTGAAAAGGCAGGCGTATGAAAAACAATCCGAGACTTATTTTGGTCAGAGAGCCGTTTTTACTTGATGCCGAATTAGAAGATAAATGCGAGAAATGGGTTGAGTGGGCGAACAAAGCAGGCCCGAGCGAATATGACCCGTTTGCAAGTAAGAGGTGATGCGAAATGACCAATAAATGAGCAATCCGAGAAGCTATCATGCGTTTGTCTATGTGCGCAAACAGAGAGAGTGAAATCTGTAAATACAAAGGCAGACCGAAAAGCAACCTTCGTCAAAAGATTGCAAAGAGCGGAGCATATTTTTTAAAACGAGAAGCTGCCGTCTTTACGACGGCAGCTTCTCGTTCGATCGTTAATAAAAAGCAGGCAAAATATTGCCTGCTTTTAGTTTTACTATATCAACCGACCTGTGCAGATTCGTCTTTTGAAGGAAGATCTGCCGTTGTTCTTTTTCGCAAATAAAACATAAGCCCCACAATGATTGGCAAATAGAAAGTGAAGAGCCGCCAAAGTAAGATTGCCATGTTAAGCTGCATAGTTGGAAAGAACATTTGAAAGAACATAAAGAAACTGACTTCAGCTCCGCCGATTGCACCGGGAAGAGGAACAAATGCAGTAATCATCGCAACAAAGATTTGAGCAGCGATTACCGTGAAAATTGATACGTTGGAGTTTCCAAACGCACGATAAATAAAATAAGGAATTGCACTGTAAATAATAATCTGGACAATCGATGCTAAAACGTTCAGGATAAACATCTTTTTGTTCTGTTTAATTTTTTGAAACCCATCGTAAAATTCGTTAACTTCCACCAAAGCGCGTTCCAGTTTTTGATCGACATCTTTAAAAATATGAAACTTTCCACAAAATTTGATAAAGCCCGTAACCATTTTAACGGTAAATCCTTTGAAAAAACCGATACAGAAAAGGAAGGCTAAAACGGCGAAGTTAATGATAAAGCCTATGAAAACCAGATAAACAAAACCGCTGATCTGAGAAAATTCACCGAATTTTATAACGAGGACAACCATAGAGGATAAAGTAAGAGCTGTTTGAAAAACGATAAATTTGATTAACAAGGCACAGGTAGCTACACCGATTGGGACACCGCTTTTTGCCATTTCATATGCCTGAACCGGCTGACCGCCGCTGGCAAACGGCGTAATACAGTTAAAAAGTTGACCGATCATCGAAGCACGAAGTGTCTGCTTAAATTTTTGTAGAGGATGATAGGATTTGGTAATCACATGAAGAATGCCAGCCTCAATAAGCCAGTAGGCAAACATGGCGAGAAGTCCGCAAAGTAGCCACCGTTTGTTGGAGGAATTCCAGATGTTTAAAATATTATCAATTCCGTCTACCCAGATGACATAGGCAAGTAAGGCCACGATTGACGTTGCTACAATAATAATGTTTATTTTTTCTTCACGCAGGTAACTCCCTTTTAAGGAATGTTTTATGTATCCGTTAAAAAACAATATCGACCTTATTATAGCATATTCCTTAAAAAATACATCATTATTTTGTCATTTTCGTGATTATAGATGAAAAGCATTTTAAAAGTAAAGAAGAAATTTCTGTTCTGTATAGTTTTTCTTATGCTAATTTATGTTTAAGATGATTGGTTTGTTTAAAGAAAAAGAAAATAAAAAAGTTTTATCGAAATATTAATTTTTATCTTGACAACAAGAAAGATATCTTGTAAAATAGTTTTCGTCGCTGATGTGAGTTAGGCCATAAGGGAGCATAGCTCAGCTGGGAGAGCATCTGCCTTACAAGCAGATGGTCACAGGTTCGAGCCCTGTTGTTCCCACCATTTATTTGCCTCTGTAGCTCAGTCGGTAGAGCAGAGGACTGAAAATCCTCGTGTCGTTGGTTCGATTCCGACCGGAAGCACCAGTTAAATACTGCGGATTTAGCTCATCTGGTAGAGCGCCACCTTGCCAAGGTGGAGGTAGCGAGTTCGAGCCTCGTAATCCGCTCCAGAAAAGCACTTCTTTTGAAGTGCTTTTTTCTTTTCCCGGTTTAAAAAAACGTTAACTCGCTGCCTCCACCGTTTTAAGATTGAGGTACGGGGTCCCCGCAAAAGCGAAGCTTTCGTGGGGGTGTGATAGCGAGTTCGAGCCTCGTAACCCGCTTCCAGAAAAGCACTTCTTTTTGAAGTGCTTTTTTTTTTCCCGGTTTAAAAAACGTTAACTCGCTGCCTCCACCGTTTTAAGATTGAGGTACGGGGTCCCCGCAAAAGCGAAGCTTTCGTGGGGTGTGATAGCGAGTTCGAGCCTCGTAACCCGCTTCCAGAAAAGCACTTCTTTTGAAGTGCTTTTTTCTTTTCCCGGTTTAAAAAAACGTTAACTCGCTGCCTCCACCGTTTTAAGATTGAGGTACGGGGTCCCCGCAAAAGCGAAGCTTTCGTGGGGTGTGATAGCGAGTTCGAGCCTCGTAACCCGCTCCAGAAAAGCACTTCTTTTGAAGTGCTTTTTTCTTTTCCCGGTTTAAAAAACGTTAACTCGCTGCTTCCACCGTTTTAAGATTGAGGTACGGGGTCCCCGCAAAAGCGAAGCTTTCGTGGGGTGTGATAGCGAGTTCGAGCCTCGTAACCCGCTCCAGAAAAGCACTTCTTTTGAAGTGCTTTTTTCTTTTCCCGGTTTAAAAAACGTTAACTCGCTGCCTCCACCGACTTTTGCTGTATCTATCGCAGATTTGTTCCTTGACCTGGCACCAATTTATATCATGGTTGCAAATGTTCCCTGCTGTTTTTCTTTTTAAAAATGATAGAAACGCATTTATTAATAATAATTCCAATCCCAATTCCTATTGCGGAGATGGTCAAATACCAGACGGCGTGAATCAAAGCGGAGCTGTTGTAATAGATAAAAACGGTCGGCAAGAAAAAAAAGAGCGGTAATTATCGGATAAATATACTTGATTTTTTCCTTTGATACGCACCCCAAAAGAATTGATAACATCGATGTTGCCGAGAGTATTGACAATACCATTCCCAGTGGCTCGGCCGAATCTGCGAATAATGGGAAAACAAAGAATATCAATAACTGCAACAGTAAAATCAGAATTTCTTTCCAAAGCCTTTTACATAAGTTTTTCATAAACACACCTGCTTTTTCAGCTGTCTTAACACATTTTTATTCCATTATAACAATTTGGGTAACTTTTTGCAATCGCTTCTTAACTTATTAAGAAACGAAAAAATATTTTACCCTATAAAAATAGTGACAAACATTATAAATACTGGCTTTGTAAATTGAATTGACGGTAAATTCTATTTGCGGCAAAGAACGAATATGATATAGCATTCATTGATTTTAATCCAAACGGAAATAGAGGAGTTATTGTGCTATGGAACGTTCGGTCGATTATGACCTTCATGAATTTCGTCAAAAAAAGAAAGGGGACCCGGAAGAGAATAAAACAGGAAAGAGCGGAATTGGGAGCATCTTTTTAATGCAGCTGATTGTTTGCCTGATAACAGCGATTTTACTCCTTTTTACCAATATTCTATTTCCGGATGCTATAAAAAACGTTAAAGTTTTTTATGAGACGCAGATAAAAAGGGATAAGGGGATTACACCTGATATTTCAAATGCTTTTCGGGATGTATTGGGATTTTTAACAAGCTCCTCAAATTCTTCTGAAGCTCCTGAAAGTTCCGGTTTGAATTCAGACAGTTCCTCTGTTTCAACTACTGGAAAATCAGGGACGGAAAGTACAAATTTATCCGGTTCCTCTGTGTCTATGGGAGCGGGCGGAGAAGAAACTCCGATTATTATGCCCTGCGAGTCCGCTGGACTGGTTGTGCCGGATATCACGCCGATTCAAACTGATTATGTAATTCCGGTTCATGGTAAAATCAGTTCTGATTATGGATATCGTTTACATCCTATTACCGGTATGCCCGATTTTCATAAGGGAATTGATGTTCCTGCCGAAGAGGGAACCGAAATAGCGGCTTTTCAAAAAGGAATTGTAATTCAAGCTCAGCACTCAGAAAGCTTTGGCAATTTTGTGGCTGTTGAGCATGAAAACGGAATTGTCACCCGCTATGGACATTGCAGTAAACTGAATGTTAAGGTAGGAGATGCAGTTGAAGCGGGCGATACAGTTGGATTTGTAGGAAGTACAGGTTACTCCACGGGAAATCACTGCCATTTTGACCTCTCGGTTAACGGCGTTTTTATAGATCCTCTTAAAGTGATACCAAGCTATCGGAAATCTGGTTATGTTACAGTTTAGTGTTTTTGGAATTAAAGTGAAATTATCCTTTCTCTTTTTTGCTGTTGTGACAATTTACCTGATTCTTGATCGATCGGGTTTTGGATACTGCGGTGTATTGGCAGCGGTCTCGCATGAACTCGGTCATGTTATCGCCTATTTCCTTGTGGGAGAGCGCCCGAAAAGCGTTGCATTGTCAATTGAAGGAATGAGGATTACCTCTTCAGATCGATACTTAACGATAGGAAAAGAATTGTTTGCGTTGTCTGCCGGCTGTTTTGTCAATTTTTCTATCTTCCTTTTCCTTTATTACGGCGCAAAAGAAAACCCGGAATTTACCCAAATGGCTCTGGTGCAGCTTTCGGTTGGATTGTTTAATCTGATTCCGGTTGGTGCGCTTGACGGCGGTATGATTCTCAGACAGATTCTGTCCGAATTATTTCCGATGAGAATTGCATTGATTTTCTTAAGGTTTCTTTCCTGGTTTATTATATTACCGGTTTTTTGCTATGCTTTACTGATTTTGTTTCGCGAGCGGAATGTTACGTTGTTGATTACTTCAGCCTTTTTAATGCTGTCATTATTACAGGAAAGTAAAACGTGATATTTGCATTCGCCCCGGGAATAAGGTACAATAGGAATATCTTATTTTTGGGAGGAACTTATGTTCGAGCCGATAAAAAAGAAAGTGGAGCCGATCCTTTTAGAGGTGCAGAAACCGGCTCGTTATGTGGGCGGAGAGCTTCATCAGATTATAAAAAATCCGGACGATGTTGACGTCCGCTTTGCTTTTTGCTTTCCGGATACCTATGAAGTCGGAATGTCTCATCTGGGCATGAAAATTCTTTATTCTTCTTTAAATGCAAACGAGCACATTTGGTGTGAACGATGCTTTATGCCGTGGGTGGATTTTGAAGCTAAGATGAAGGAAAATAAAATTCCGCTTTATTCCTTGGAAAGCTTTACGCCACTGAGTGAGTTTGATATCATCGGATTTACCTTGCAGTATGAGCTAAGCTATACAAACCTTCTTCAAATGCTTTTCCTGGGAAATATTCCGGTTTTGGCAAAAGAACGAGATGGTTTAAAGAATCTGGTTATCGCAGGAGGACCGTGCGCCTGCAACCCGGAACCTCTTGCGGATTTTGTGGATTTGTTCTGTTTGGGTGAGGGAGAGCAGCAGCTGGACGATTTGAGCATGCTTTATCGTAAAGCAAAAATGGAAGGCTGGACCAAAGAGGATTTTTTAAAAGAAGCTTCCAAGCAGGAGGGGATTTATGTTCCCGCACTTTATAATGTGACCTATCATGAGGATGGAACGATAGCGGCGATTGCGGCACAAGACGGTGTACCGAAAACGGTTCGCAAGAAAATTGAACAGGATTTGAATCGTTCTCATTATCCGGAAACTTTTCTGGTTCCCTATATGGAAATTGTCCACGACAGAGTCATGGCAGAGCTTATGCGCGGATGTATCAGAGGCTGCCGTTTTTGTCAGGCTGGATTTATTTACCGTCCGCTCCGCGAAAAAGATGCGGATGTTGTCTGCCATCAGGCAAAGGCGCTCTGCGATTCAACCGGATATGAAGAGATATCGCTTTCTTCCTTGTCTACCAGTGATTATTCGGAAATTGAGCCGCTTTTGGACGAGCTCCTTTCCTTTACAGAGGACGAGCATATCAATTTGTCTTTGCCTTCCTTGCGAATTGATAATTTTTCGGAAGAATTGTTGGAGCGGGTTAAGCGGGTGCGAAAAAGCGGTTTGACTTTTGCTCCGGAGGCAGGAACGCAGCGTTTACGGGATGTTATCAATAAAAATGTAACTGAAAAGGAAGTTATGAACACCTGCAGAATTGCATTTGAGGGCGGTTATACGGCTGTTAAGCTTTACTTTATGTTGGGACTTCCAACCGAAACAATGGAAGATGTTGCCGGCATCATTGAACTTGCTCATCGTATCCTGGATTTCTATTTTTCAATGCCGGTGCGCCCAAAAGGAAAGGGCATTACCATATCGGTCAGTGTATCTACTTTCGTACCGAAACCGTTTACTCCGTTTCAGTGGGAGGCACAAGATACAATGGAAATGGTAAAAGCAAAACAGAAACATCTTGTTGAAACCATCCGTTCCAAAAAAATCAGCTGTAGTTGGCATAATGTAAAAACCAGCGTTTTAGAGGGAGTGCTCGCCCGGGGCGACCGTCGTCTCGGAAAAGTGATTTACAGCGCTTGGGAAAAGGGCTGTCGTCTGGATAGCTGGGACGAATGCTTCCAGTTTGATCTTTGGGAAGAGGCTTTTTCAGAAAATAATTTAACTATGGAATTCTACGCTTCCCGTAAGCGCTCATTTGATGAGATTCTTCCCTGGAGTCATCTGGATTTCGGTATTAGCGAAGCCTTTTTGCGTAAGGAAAACGAAAAGGCTTATGAAGCGGTTACTACGCCGAATTGCCGTGAAAAATGTTCCGGATGCGGCGCAAACTGTTTGATGGAAGGGGGGCGCTGCAGTGTTCATTGATTATCGCGTTTTTTATACGAAAACGGGGCGGCTTAAGTATATTTCGCATTTGGATGTCAATCGTTTGATGCAGCGCGCATTAAAACGCAGCGGTTTGCCCGTTTGGTATTCGGAAGGGTTTAATCCTCATATTTATATTACATTTGCTCTTCCTTTGGCTCTCGGGCTTGAAAGCCGCTATGAAATTATGGATTTTCGTTTAACTGCGAATCTTCCCGAAAAAGAGATTGCCCGTCGGCTTCAGTGCGCTCTGCCGGACGGAATGGAGGTGCTTTCTGTTGCCAAACCGCTTTATAAAGCACAGGATGTGGGAGCAGCACTTTTTAAAATCGAGATTTTTTCAAAGTCTTCGGACAGTGTCAAAGAAGGTTGGAATCGTTTTTTAGAGAAAAATGAAATTCTTGTGGAAAAGAAAACCAAAAAAGGCGTTAAAACCGTTGATATTCGCCCAGACATTATAGTGAAAGGCACCAAGAAAAAGGATGGGGCATTTGCGATTGAAATCATGTTGCCGGCGGGAATTGAGAAAAATATCAGCCCGTTTTTAGTAATGGAAGCATTTAAGCCGGAGTTGCAAGTCAATGTGGAGCAAACCGTGATTACTAAAATTGACGTATTTACCAAAGATGGGGAACAATTCCGTTAATGTTTCTCTCTTTTGTGATGTGGCCATTTATGAGTGGATGATTGATTCTGAGAAAAGAATATCGTATAATTAACTTAAGTTTTAGCTTTCCGGAATTTGATACAAAAAGGAGTATGAAAGATGGAATTTTCTGTTGAGCCGATGGATTATTTGAAAAAGAGCGATTTGGAGGTTGCCGAAGCAATGTCGGCAGAGCTTGCCCGTCAGCGCCGTAATTTGGAATTGATTGCCAGTGAAAACATTGTTTCCAAAGAAGTAATGGCGGCAATGGGAAGTGTTTTAACCAATAAATACGCCGAAGGTTATCCGGGAAAACGGTATTACGGCGGTTGTGAGTGCGTCGACGTTGTCGAAAATCTTGCAATTGAGCGTGCAAAAAAGCTGTTTGGTGCTGATCATGCCAATGTACAGCCACATTCCGGTGCACAGGCAAACCTCGCTGTCTATTTTGCTCTGCTTAAGCCGGGCGATACTATTATGGGAATGAGCCTTGCCGATGGCGGACATTTAACTCACGGTTCTCCGGTTAATATGTCCGGCGCATATTTTAACTTTGTTCCGTATGGTGTGGACGACGAGACACATACCATCGACTACGATAAGCTTTATGCGCTTGCGAAAGAACATCGTCCGAAAATGATTGTTGCCGGTGCAAGTGCATATCCTCGTGTTATTGATTTTGCAAAATTCTATGAGATTGCTAAAGAAGTCGGCGCATATTTTATGGTCGATATGGCGCATATAGCAGGCTTGGTTGCAGCAGGTTTGCATCCGAACCCGGTTCCGTATGCCGATGTTGTTACCACGACTACTCATAAAACACTTCGTGGCCCTCGCGGCGGTATGATTCTCTGCAAAGAAGAACTCGCAAAAGCAATTAATAAAGCAATTTTCCCCGGAACGCAGGGCGGTCCGCTTATGCATATCATTGCTGCTAAGGCTGTCTGTCTGGGCGAGGCACTGAAACCCGAATTTAAGGTGTATCAGCAGCAGATTTTAAACAATGCGCAGGCTCTTGCCAAGGAGCTTACAGAACGCGGCTTTAACCTTGTTTCCGGAGGTACGGATAATCATCTCATGCTTCTTGACCTGCGCAGCTTTAATATAACCGGCAAAGAGCTTGAAAAGCGTTTGGATGAAGTATATATTACTGTTAATAAAAACGCTATTCCGAATGATCCGCAGAGTCCGTTTATTACCAGCGGTGTACGTATCGGAACTCCGGCTGTTACCAGCCGTGGACTTGTAGAAAGCGATATGGAAAAGATCGGCGAATTGATTTATCTGACAGCACAGCCCGATTTTGAAGAGAAAAAGATTATATTCGCGGTGAAGTTCATAAAATCTGCGAGGCTTATCCGCTTTATTAACAATAGCAGTAACTACCGCTCCGTTTTGGGGCGGTAGTTTTATGCCTATAAAACGGTTTAAACTAGCATATTACAAAAAATTAATCGATAAAGACGATTGATAATCTGGCCGAAATAGGCTTGTGGTGCATGGCTTTTAAAGGAAAATAGAAATGGACTTCTTTTCCTGCCTATATGGATTTTTTCTCCAACATGCCGATATCCCATAATTAAAAGTGGGATTTTTGTAACGATATCGTTTCCGTTTTCAATTCGAAGCGCCTTAAAAATCCGCTCATTGTAAAACTTGCGAAATGCGTAATTTCCTACCCGAGGACATCCAAAAACAATTACTTCCATATAGTATATTTATAATTTGGCCTCAATAAATCTCACACTATAGATATTGATAAAACGCTCCGCTTTTTTCGGAATACCAGATCAGGGTATCGTGTCCGCGGTTTGGAAGGCGACATTGAAGATCCCATTCCGGGTATTGCTTGATCAATTGTAATTTTTCTCCTGTGGCAAAGGCAATAAACGAAATGTAGTCACTTTTTTGCATGGGGTGTTTACTTGTTATATACCAGTCGTTTTCAATTTGTTTTACGGTAAGTTTTTGATCATCTGTGGCCTTTTGTAAAATCAAAAGCTCTAAAATTCTTCCACAACAGGAAACACAAGACCGCGCTCCCATTTTGATATTGTTTTATCGCTTAGGTTTAATAGGTCACCCAATTGCTTTTGCGTTAGTCGTTTTTCAGTTCGCAAATTACGAATTAATACCCCCGTTTTATCATAATTCATCCGAATCACCTCTTTTTATATTGTAACTGTGTGAACCGTTTTTCAATCGACGCTCCGTAGAGTGATGTTTCTATCAATTTTTTAAAATAATTGAAAGCTATAAAAATAAGAAGAAACCGGAAGAAGAATTTTAATTCTTCTTCCGGTTTCTGTTGTTATAATACCACAAAATGGGGAAAATTCAAGACTTGTATAACAAATAGACAGGGAGTATGCTACCGGTTGGGGTGATATTTATGCCGGATTTTTTCCTCATTCCAGTGGAACTTTACAAATTCACAGAAACGGAAGAACTTAAAAAATGTAATGAAATTATCGGACAGTATGGAATGGTACTGACGGATGAGCAAATTAGGAATCTGGTTACAGGGCGTTTTGAAGCTCTTGAACAGACAGGGAGAATTGAGTTCGGGGAGGGAATTCTAAAAAAACTGATTCTGACATTTTGTGATTCGCCTTATATTTCACGCGAGTATTTTGAAGAAACTTTGCTTGAATTGCAAAACCTGTTTTATCACTTTAAAAATGAATGTGACAACACATTTACAGATGATGAATTGATCGAGTATATGAATCTCGTATTTAATGGAAAGGCAGAGGGATCGATAGAATATTTGGCTGACATTTCTCTGGAAGAACTGTGCAGGACTGTTCGTATGAACGAATATCAATTTTGAGGTGAGATATGAAAAATAAAAATTACATGCCGGAGACTTCATTTTCTCTTCAGCTTAATACACTTAGCGAAAATGAATCTTTTATGATGCAGCAAAAGCTTTGGAGACTTCTTGCCAGGAAAAGCAGACGATATACTATGAACGACAGCAGCTCACTTCGTGAGGAAACAGCAAAAGAATTGTATGAATCCCTTTGCTATTTGCTTTCGCTGTATCTGGAAGAGCATCGTCTGAACATAAATGATTTGCTGCAAACAGATTTGGAATCGGTGCTGGAGCAGGCACTTTCTATCGCACAAAACAAAGCCAAAAGGACCAAACGGCTTTATGAAGCGGTATGCTTAAGTCTTCCGAAAATTGAAAATGTTTATTTAAATGAAACATTGCGAGAAATCGGAGCGTTTTTTCATCGTTATGATGCGTTTTATTTTGCCCATCAAATTCCCTGTATGATCAATTACTTTCTGTGTATATCGGTTTCCGAAACAATGCGAGGCGTTTCATATATCGAAGAATATCTGCGCCGTTTGTTTGTGGAAAATCTTTTCATTAGACTGTTCCCGATAGATGCAGTAGATCGTTTGTTGACATCCGTCTACTTAAATTATCATGAGTCCCCACTTAATTTGTACAGTCCGGTTTTGATCGGTGCCGTTACTTTGAAAATACTCGGCGAAGATCCGAAAACGCTGAAGGTAACAAAGGACCGGAAGAATAAACTGTTTAAAGCTTTTGAGGGAATTTCCCCCGAACAGAGAGAAGCGCTCTTTCTTAAAATGGCAGGCCGTTTATTGCGAGAATGCCTGCCGCCTGATTGGAATGAATATGATTATTTTGAAAAAACCGCTGTTGAGTTATATCCGGGTATTGTTCGAATGTTTGGACGAGGTGTGATCAATTAAGCCGGATGTCAAAGGCATTTTATATACTGTTTTATTGTAATTCAGGCAGATCGTTTGTCGACATTTTATCCGGGATATGATATGCTAATTATATGAGACATCCTGCCAATGATGGGCATGGGAAATTAAAGAAGTTAGGATAAAAGATGGTGAATTTGGAAACGCGGCGCCTTTTCCTGCGAGAGATGACGGAAAATGATTGGGACGATCTTTGTGAAATTTTGCAGGATAAAGATGTTATGCATGCTTATGAACATGCGTTCAGCGATAAAGAGGTGCGGGAATGGTTAGACAAACAACTCATACGGTACCAAGAATACGGGCATCTTTATCCTGCAAAATGATCGGACAGGTTGAACTGACTATGCAGGACTGCGGAGACAATAAACGGGTTTTAGAAATTGGCTATTTGTTAAAAAACGGTACTGGCATAAAGGTTATGCAACGGAGGCCGCAATTTCATGTAAAAATTATGTGTATACAAAGCTCCATGCCTCTTGGGGTATATTCAATCATTCGTGATAATAATATCGCATCATAAAATGTGGCAATTCGAAATAGTATGAAACCGTTAAGAACATTTGTAAAGCACTATTACGGTATGGATACGCCGCATATTCTGTTCGGCGTAAAAAAGGTGTAAGGCATAAATATTGGCCGCAGTATGGTAGTATAAATTAAAGAATTGGTCGGGTTCTAAGGTATGATCCCATCGTTTGCAACATAGATTGTGTTAGAAATGGTACCGGAGAGGTGGAGATGTAATGGGCAAATACAAAACACTGCTGTTAGATGCAGACGACACCTTGCTAGATTTTAAGGCAAACGAACGAGAATCCGTTAAAAAAGTATTCCAAGAACTAAATCTGCCGATTGACGATTCGGTTTTGGAGAAATATTCTGCAATTAACAGAGAATTGTGGCTATCGCACGAACGCGGCGAAATTACCAAACAACTAATTTGGGACAGGCGGTTTGTGAAGCTTTTTAAGGCGCTTAATTATCAGGCAGACGGACTCAAAGCGGAACAGCTTTATCGCGTCTCGCTGGGTGAGGGTTCTCAAACGATTCCGGGGGCACTTGAGCTTTGTTCCGAGCTCAGTCGTACCTATACGCTTTATATTGTGACAAACGGAACAGCAGAAACCCAGTATAGCCGGATTCATAATGCGGGACTGGATCGATGGGTAAAAGACATTTTTATCTCGGAAAAAGTTGGCGCACCCAAACCCGCTTTGGAATATTTTGATGCGGTGTTTGACAGGATCCCTTTTTCGCGACAGGAAGCCCTGATTGTAGGAGATTCTCTTACGTCGGATATTAAGGGCGGTGTTTTGGCCGGTGTTGATACCTGCTGGTATAATCCCGGATGTTTACCGAGGGGAAACGGCCCATGTCCTACCTTTGAAATTCATCATTTAAACGAATTGAGAGACGTTCTAAAAAATGCAGGAGAGTGAAAAATATTCATGGAGCAGGTGTTGTTAAAAGCGGGATCCTTTGTCATCATTATTGTGCTGGGATATTTGTTAAAAAGCTTTCATGTTTTTGGGCCGAGCGATTATAAAGTAATGACCACCATTGCAGTTAATGTAACGCTGCCGGCTGCAGTTATTACAAGTTTTGCAAAATTTGAACGGGACGACTCTTTATTTTTGTTGGCCATTCTGGGATTTGGCTTGAATTTTGTTATGATTTTTTTCGGATTTCTCGCTTCTTTACGAAAAGGGAAAAAAGAGCGTGCATTTTATATGATGTGCTGCCCGGGCTATAATATTGGATCGTTTACATTGCCGTTTGTCCAAAATTTCTTTGGCGCTTTTGGCGTTGTTGCTACCTGTATGTTTGACGTGGGAAATTCGCTAATGTGTTCCGGCGGAAGTTATACCATAGCCTCTGCTGCCATCGGCGGAGAAAATGGAGAGAAAATGGGGCTTAAGGCAATCCTTAAACGTTTGTTTACGTCGATACCTTTTGTTACATATCTGTTAATGCTGATTCTGACGTTAATTCAGGTGAAAATCCCGGAACCTGTGGTAACACTTTCTTCTACCATCGCCGCGGCAAACGGTTTTGCTGCTATGATGATGATTGGAATGATGTTTAAAATTGAGTTAAAAAAATCCTACCTAAAAGCAGTGGGGCTCACTTTGCTGATTCGATATCTTTCCGCCGGCGCTTTATCTGCTATTTTTTATTTTTGTACGCCGTTTTCCCTTCAGATCCGTCAGGTGCTTGCAATTGTTGTTTTTGCACCTGTTTCGGCCTTAGCACCTGCTTTTACGGAAAAACTAAAAGGTGACCCCGGACTTGCCAGCTTTGCAGGCTCAATTTCGATTGTTATCAGTATTGCGATTATGACCGTTTTGATGATGGTAATGCATATTTAACATGTCGACGTCAAAAGATGGTTATATGTATTCGATTAGTGACATTCTCTTTCGTGACTTAAAAATATGGCTTTTTTATTAAAGAGTTTAAGTAAATATCCACCGGCTAAGCCGGTGGATATTTACTTATATTATCTATCATATGCTTCCAAAGCAACAGGACCTGCCATCAATTCACGTTCAATATACATGGTTCGATCTTTTTTGGTGCTTACATACCATTTTATCAGTGAGATCATTCCATTTTCAATTTCGATCCCTGTAATTCCACCAGGATGGACACAGCTTCCATCATTGAAATAGGGTGTGCTGCCCGGATTTGCAAAAACAGGGCGATGGGTGTGTCCGGCAATCAGCATGATTTTTTCTTTTTTGGCAAAAGTTGACAGCTTTCTTTCTGCCTTTTCCGATTTTTCTCGCGGCCAGCTTGGACTGGTGGGAGCCAAAAAACCAATAGATTCCAAAGGCTTCCAGACATGACGCACCAAAAATCTTGCCAAAGGCCACATGGTGTCATTAAAGAAACTTACCTGATGGCCATGCAGCAATAAAATTTGACGCTTTGTTTTAATATCCTGTAAAATAATTCCTTCCGGAATTTCAATCCCAGGGAATAGAGGCTTTTGACAAAGAGCAGAATCGCAGTAAAAACTGTTGCAATTTGATTTAAGGTAAGATTTTTTTCGTTTTGAGGTATCGTGATTCCCGTACAGCATATAAAACCGATTATCGTGGTAAAATTTTGACAGGATTTCAAAAACGTTGCTGTGAGCTTCAATGATTGGTTTTAAACATTTATTTTCCCAAAGTTCGTCACCGTCTCCCAGTTCAATATATGAAAATCCATTGTCAAAATAATATTCGAGAGCACCGATATAAACAGGCTGATTTGGCTGAAAATTATCACCGCTGCTTCCTTTGCCGCGATGACAATCACTCATAATAACGAATTTCGATTTTGAATGGAACTGAATGATGGATGCGGTATGATAGACATCCCGCAGCCTGCGATAAACCGTAAACATGATTTTTATCTCCCGCAAATTCTACTTTTTCCGCGTTCTTGAAAACTTTTGGAAACAGATTTCCATTTGAGCGAATTCGAAACGATGGATAAATTATAACAGCGATTTCCGCGCTTGAAATAATAAGAGTAATTTGAGTTTTGCTGCTGAAACGGGGAAATATTGGAGCTTACTTTGATACAGGTATATTTTACACGTTGAACAGGTTTCGGGCAGGATAGCGGATCAGGACTCGGACCGGGGTTAGGACTCGGATGGATTAGATTATTTATCCATTCGAAAGAATCGAATAATTCTTTGGCATATAAAGAATGAAGAAATAGATCAAATATTTTTGGAAAAGCACTTTGAAGGTATTCAAGTTTTTCCGGTGTTGTTTTATATTTTTTTGTGACATATCGGAATAGCTTACAGTTTGTTTCATTAAGCTGCTGTATCAAGATTTTTTTGGCGATGTTTTGTGAAAGCGGCTGAGGTGAATGAGGCTTGTTGTAATAAATCGTAACTGTATTCTCCCGAACTTTATATTCTTCATGAGTATATCTGATTGCCTGAAGGCCTTCTAAGAAAGCATCTCGCATTTCTGCGTTCGGAAATTTAATTTTTGCGGTCATTGTCAACTCTCCGGGATGAGAAAACTCTCCGAGAACAAAGCCGGTCAGCCACCAGTGGGTTGCTCTGCGGTGAAACATCACCTTTTTGTTTTTGCGCAGCATAATCGAAAGAGGTAAACGTTCGTCATCGGAAATCGGTTCATAATATATCCCTGTAAAACGATCTGTGTGGATTTCATCTCGGCTTGTATTGTAAATCCCGATTTCAGCTCCGGTTGTAATGCCATATTGCCCTTTCCACAATTCGATCAGCCATCGTTTGTCGCCGTATGAAAAAGGAATCGGTTCGCAGTCGATCACCATATTGAACAAGGGAGATCCTTTGTCAAACAGTTTACAGTATCCCATTTTACGTTGCCAGCAATCCATGGTAGAATAGAAAATATCTTTTTTAGGGTCATAGGCAAAGCCGGCAGATTCTAATGTTTCGTTTATCATAACATGTTGATTCTCCTTATCAGTTTAGGATTTAAGTGTTAATCATGAAACTCCTACCTGACTTAAAGCGTCGGATGCACGGAATGTCATTTCTTGTATTGTGATAACGGATATTGGGCAAAGTCATTTTTTGCAAAGTTAGAGTTTCATTTTAAACAAAGTGATAATAGTAAAATTCCTTAGTTCATTTTATTCCGCAGTTAGACAAAAAGTGACAAGGGTTAGACGGAGTTTTCATAAATGTCAAATAATAAACCCCGCTTTATTTGTTTGATACCAATAAAGCGGGCTAGCGAACAAACTATTTGAAATAAGGCAGGTAAGTGCAGCTTTAATCGTTTATCTTGCTGTGGCAAAGGGGATAAAGGTTGTCGATAAGATAATCCATAGGATAGATCGTTTTAAAAAAAGTCTCCTTTGTAAAAGATTACAATTTGTAATAAATATGCGATAACATGCTTTACATCAAAATTCCAGAGGTAAAAGTTGGGAGACACTGAAAATATAATGTAAAAAACGACTGCCTTTTCGCCTTTAGATTATATAGTGTAAATGATGAATTGTAAATAACACTCAAATTTTTTGTGTTATATAAATTTTGAGAAACACTTGACAAGCTACAGAGTACTTTATATGATATAACAGCGATATATAACGTTGTTATATCATGCGGATAAGGATGAAATATGAGTAAAGATGAAAAAATACATTAGAGCGTATTCACATAGCTGCCGAAAATGAATTTCTAAATAGAGGCTTTCGTCAGGCCTCCTTACGCAATATTGTTAAAACAGCAGGAGTAACTACCGGTGCGTTTTATGGGTATTACAGCAGTAAAGAGGAGCTCTTTTCCGATTTGGTAGATGCGTCCTATCGATATTTGATAGACACATATCAAAAGGCACTGAACTATTTTGCACAATTGCCGCCGGAGCAGCAACCGGAGCAGATGGGGAAAATCAGCGGAAATTGTATGCGGGAAATGCTTTTGTATATGTTTGAGCATCGAAATTCATTTCGTCTGCTTTTGCAGTGCGCTGATGGTACACGATACGCTGCAATGATTGATGAGTTGGTGGAGCTGGAAGTGGAGTCTACACATCAATTAACTCAGAAAGAGAAATCCCTGTTGCAACGGTTCCGTCGTCAATTTCGTGATCTATTAAAACTTCGTCCTGCGTCAACATGAAATAACTTTGCCAGCCGGGATCCAGCGGCGTATTTATATCGGCATCAGCCCAAGTCACATCGACATGATAGGTACCGCTTTCAAGTTTAACTAAATTCCACGCGTGAGATACATTTTGTGAAATGCCACTGACCTGAGTACACCATAAATTTGCTTTGCGGCAAAGATATTCAAAGCCGGTGGCATAGCCCTGACAAATAGACGTCCCTCCTTCAATCGCTCCGTATGCATTTGACGATGGTTTACCACCGGTAAATGTATTATCATAGCTCGTCGTAAGCGAAATCAGCGTTGCCAGATAACGATACTTGTCATAGGTGCTGAAGCCTTTCGGGATGGCTGCGACAATCAAATTGCATTCTTCTTCAAAAATCTGCACCTCGTTTTTAATCTTTTCCGTATCGGTGGTGGAAGCGGCATTGGGATCATAGGGAAGAAAATACGATGCGCGCAGTGCCGTTGTTGTATCACCGTCAAAGACTTCTATAATGTCGAAATAAATTTCATATTCCGGATGATCCTTGCAAAGTGCCGATGAAGCAATCAAAACATTGTCCAAAACGTCATATCCATCTTTTTCGGCGGTGTATTCAAACGGCACCAGCTCTTTTACTTTGGACAGCATTTCATCATACAGATCTTGTTGTTTATCGCTTAAAGCGGAATAAAATGTGTCGCTTTGCTCATATGGGTAGCTGACCGTAGAAGACCAGCCGTCAATCGGGTTTTCACGCACATATTGAAGAGCTAACTCAATGTTGCTTTCAATCCGTGCTTGTGCAATTTCTTTTGGCTGGATTTCCGGCTGAGAGTCGGAGGACGATGACGCTTGTTTTTCGCAACCGGACAACAACATGATCAGTAAAAGCATTACTGTTCCTGTTAAGCTGATTATTGCAAGTAGCTTCACTTTTTTAAAATGCATTGTTTCCTTTCCTCCTTTGAATACTTTCACGAAAAAAATTTTATTGATGAATTTGTTTTGATTCAATGTTTTTTTGCATTTATTGCCTTTGCCATGGCGTTTGTACTTTTTCTTTTTATCAGACAGTTCTTATTTAATACTACTTTTTTGTTTTTTACAATTTCGGTTTGTTTCTCATTCATGCCCTATAAGCAATTCAAATAAACAGAAGTCTGTATTCCCGACATTTTCGGCATACCAATTGCAAACGCCCATTTGTTCAAACCCTATTGATCGATACAATTTGTGTGCAGGAGTATTGCAGGAAAGCGCATCCAAGCGGATCGCCTTTGAATTGTTATTCTTTGCAATTTCAATTACATCACGCATTATTTGCTTTGCAATGCCGCATTTTTGGTGGTCTGGGCTTACTGCCAGCAGATGAACAACACTTACCTCGCCATCAAGGCAGGAAATCTGCCAATTAATATCTCGGTATTCATTTTCTTGAAATGGTGTTACGGCAACCGCTCCGAGTATTTTTCCGTTGCTTTCATGAAAATACATAAAGCCGTTTTTAACGTAGTTTTCTATTTGTTTTCGTGTAGGGTGCAAGCCGTAAATCCATTTGCCATACAGATTCATATTTGCAGTATTTTTGCTAACATATCTGTAGAATTTATCTATTCTGTCAAGATCAGAAACTATACATTTTTTAAAACGTCATCACTCATTTGCTTCTCTCTTTACATTATTTAAACTTTATTTTATCGCACTCATTATATCATTAGATAAAGTGTTGAGCAAGAAACGATATAAAAATCCACCGTAATTCTATCAAAATTACGGTGGATTTAGAAGGATTTCATTAGAAAAAGCACTTGCAATGCAAGTGCTTTTTCTGGCGGAGAAGGAGGGATTCGAACCCTCGAGACGGTTTTGCCGCCTACACGAGTTCCAGTCGTGCGCCCTCGACCAAGCTAGGCGACTTCTCCAAATCTTGGCAACGTTGATAATTATATCAAAAAACTTTTTAAAATGCAAGTGTTTTTTGCGTCAAAATAAATTATTTAATAAAACACGAATATATTCTTTGATTAAGCTTGTCTTATTTTCAACTTTTTCGTATTCATCATCCTTAACAGAGTCTTTTACATCATTAACGGTTGGAAGTCCAGCGCGAAACAGACTTCCGTCAGCCGGTGTACTGATATAGGATAAAGCGGAAATGCCGATTACTACAGCGAAAAGTGCGAAAATAATGATCCAGACAAGCCTCGTTTTAGTTTTCAAAACTTCATCCCCTACAGTGGTATGCCTGATTTTTCGGTAACAATGTTACAATGCGGTAAAATAAAGCTTATTTTACTTTCAAAGTTATTATACCACGCTTTTTATCAGGGCGTCTATATCCTTGACTTTTTTATAAATAACATTTATGATATCAAAGGCGGATTTTCCGCGGTCAGTCGCAACCTCCTGACCTTAAAGAAAACTACGAAAGGATTTTTAATCTCATGAAAAAAAACAAGGTACATTTTTTAACCGTATCGGCAATCATTGCCGCGCTTTACTGCGTTGTAACGCTGATAGCCGCTCCGAGTTCGTTCGGACCGGTTCAGTTTCGGCTTAGTGAAGTGTTCACGATTCTTCCGGCCTTTTCCTTGGCTGCGGTTCCAGGGCTGACAATCGGCTGCCTTCTTTCAAATTTGATCGGTTTTATGATCGGTGCCAATCCACTTGGCTTAATTGATGCACTTTTTGGAACGTCTGCAACGTTGATAGCAGCGCTAATCACTTATTGGATTGGGAAAAGCCGTAAAAACTGGTTTAAACTTAGTTTGGCGCCTCTTCCTCCTGTAGTGCTAAATGGGGTTATTATAGGAACTGAACTTGCTATGTTAAACGGCGCGTTTTCGCTTGATATTTTCTGGCCTCTTGCAGGTTCTGTTGCACTCGGCGAATTAGTTGTCTGTTATGCGCTTGGCGTTCCGCTTATGTTAATACTTTTGAAAAAAGATTCAAAAGGGAATGAGCTTTCCTCTCAAATTTTTAAATATTAGTTGCATTTGGCTGAAACTATGGTAAAATAATAAATAGATAAAGCTTTTATATAAAAGAGGAGGTTTATATTTTATGAAAAACATTTTAAAAGTATTAACGGCAGTGGGATTCGCTCTTCTTTTTATTAAAAGGGTTGCAGGTTTTAATCAATGTGATTTATGAACAAAGCAACAGCCGTTATATTACTGTCAATGATGAAGAATAAGAAAAATATTTTGAAAGGCTATGTCATTAGATATAGCCTTTTGTTTTTTATTATTTTTGTAAAAAGACTTGATTTTTTGAGAAAAATGATTTATAATTAATACCTGTTAATGCCGGTGTGATGGAATTGGCAGACGTGTCGGACTCAAAATCCGATGGTAGCGATACCGTACCGGTTCGACCCCGGTCACCGGCACCAAATTTGACAAATCCGAACTTTTCATTGATATATGAATAGTTCGGATTTGTTTTTTCGTTCTCTAAATATTGGTGCAACATTATGATTTGGCAATTAAATAAGATGACACATATTCATCTTAACCATTGAGAAGAATCTATTCTCAGCAAGTTGATTTATATTATCTCTTTAGCAATCAAGCAATTTAACTTACCTAAAATAAATTGACGTAGATTTTTAAAAGTATTATGATAGAATCAATCCGGATCAAAAGGAGGAGCATTTTTTGGAATTGAAAAATATAAAGGAAATTGCCGATCAGCTTCGAAATAATATTTCTAAGGTCATTGTTGGAAAAGATACTGTTATTGACCAGGTGTTAATTGCATTATTCGCATCCGGTCATATTCTGTTAGAGGATATGCCAGGAACGGGAAAAACAACCTTGGCAAAGGCGCTGGCAGCTTCGATTGATTGTACCTATACACGCGTTCAATTTACGCCGGATCTTTTACCGTCGGATTTGACGGGAATTAATTATTACAATCAGAAGCAGGGGGAATTTGTCTTTCGTTCCGGTCCTATTTTTACCAATGTTCTTTTAGCGGATGAAATTAACCGTGCAACTCCAAGAACCCAGTCGAGCCTTTTGGAATGTATGGAGGAGCGGCAGATTACCGTTGATGGCTCAACCTATCGTTTGGATCGTCCTTTTTTTGTTATCGCCACTCAAAATCCTATCGAAACACAGGGGACATATCCTCTTCCGGAAGCGCAAATGGATCGTTTCATAATGAAATTGTCAGTCGGTTATCCGGAAAAGGAATATGAAACAGACATGTTGGGACGATTTGAAAGGGATAATCCGCTAAGCCGACTTGAGGCTGTTGTAACCAAAGAAACTGTAGCTGAAGCACAGAGTGCAGTTCGAAATGTCAAGGTTTCGAACGATGTGCGTCGATATATTGTAGAGCTCTCTGAAGCGAGCAGAAATCATCCCGGTGTTCGTCTTGGTGTCAGTCCGCGCGGAAGTCTTGCACTAATGCGGGCATCTCAGGTAAAAGCAACTTTTGACGGCCGTGATTTTGTAACGCCAGATGATATTAAAGCGATAGCTCCTTCTGTAATGAAACACAGGATTCTTCCAAAAGGGGGACTCACTTTGAATCATTCCGGTCTGGCATCTGAAATTTTGGAAGAAATTCTATCTTCTGTCCCGGTACCGCTTGAATAATATCGCCGCTAAGGAGAAAATGCATGGAAATACTGGTTTTACTTTTAGTCATGCTGGTTCTTGTGGCAGTCCAGTCTCTTTTATATAAACATTTGAGCTTTAAGGGACTGCAATATCGTTGTGAATTTAGTGCCGACGAAGTACCGGAAGGGACAGAAATCTTTTTAACAGAAACAATTGAAAACAGGAAATGGCTTCCGCTTCCCTGGTTTAAGTCGGAGATTACTACGTCAAAATGGCTGGATTTTGCGGGGGCACAGTCCGTGATAACTTATCATACCCGATTTGTACCCAGCTTTTTTTTGATAAAAGGACATAAAAAGGTTACCAGGCGCTGGAAAGTTATTTGTACTCGTCGCGGCGTTTTTTCGGTGGAGAACGTGATGTTGGTTTCTACCGATCTTTTAGGAAGCAGAACTGTTTCACATCCGGCGCCGTCCGATGCAAAAATAACGGTTTTGCCCAAACCGTTTCCGCTGAACGAGTTTATCCTGCAATCCAGATATTTAATGGGAGAGCATCCGGTACAATTTCAATTAGTTCCCGATCCTTTTTTGGTGTCAGGCGTTCGGGAGTATCTGCCGTCTGATCCGATGAAAAGCATTCATTGGGGCGCCACCGCTAAAATGGGGCGTATTATGGTTCGAAATCAGGAATACACTACCAGACAAAGTGTTATGGTATTGTTGAATATTCAGTCCGGCGAATATGAACGGGAAAAGGAGCGGGTGGATCCGCAGGGCGTTGAAAACGGAATTCGTACGGCCGCATCAGTTTTTGAAATGGCGATAGAGCAAAACATTCCGCTTTCTTTTGCAGTTAACTGGAAAGATAAAAACGGCGAATATGTCAGGGAGCCGGCAGCTTTTGGACGAGAATACCTTCTGCGCCTTAATCGCTTGTTAGCATGCATCCCGGAAACAGGCAGCGAAAGCTTTGAACAATTTTTAAGTGAATTATCACTGCAGAAGGAAGTAACCGATTTTATTATCATAACAACTTATCTCGATCAAAGTATTCTTTCTTTTTGTCAAAATCAAAAAGAAATGGGAAAAACGGTTCATGTACTGCTTCTGCGTGCAACCGGTCAGAAAATTCCGGAAGATTGTAACGTGTATCTTTTAAATCAGGAGGTGCTGCCAAATGCCGGAAAAAGCGCATAAACAGGCTTTTTTTCGTTATTGGACGCTGCTGCTGAGAATCTTTGTGTTTTTTCCTCCCCTGATGTTTTTCCTCTTGCTTGGAAATAATTCCTTTAGCATATATAGAAAGGGTAACCTGTATAGTTGGCAGGATTTTGGCGTGGCGGCCGGTCTTTGCATCTTAATAAGTCTTTCGGCTCTATTACTTCATCGTGTTTTAATGCTGTATGAAAAAAAACATCCAAGAAAAACGATTGAATTTGATCGCGAGGTTTTGCAGCAGGTAAAACAGACTTCGTTTGACCGGATTACCTTTTTAACATTTTGCAATTATCTGCTCGGCTTTCTGGTCTGTTTTGCAGTTTCTGTATTTGTATACGATTGGCTGATAGGAATACTGGAAGGAGTGTTTTTCTATTTCTGTTGGATCCGTTTATACCGCAGTGCCGATAAACCGTATCATAAGCTAATATCGTTCATCGAATATATTGTAACAGGCGGTATTTATTTGGCTGGTTTTATTGCAGTATTCTTAATGAGATTATTTTTTCGGCAAACTGGTTTTGAATTGAGTGCGATAACCCTTTTGGCTGATTTCAGTATTGATCCGCTAATTCTCGCTTTTGGATTCTATACAGTCAGTGCAGGTTTTTTGCTCAATCAGGCAAACTTAGACAGAACCATGGAATCGATGAAACACAGCAAGTCTTCTCTGCCGCAAAAAATTCGACTTTACAACATGTTTTTCATCAGCACTGTTATGACGTTTTTGATAATCGGTTTTATTTTTCGTAATCAAATTGTCAATTTTTTGGGCTGGTGCGGGAAAACGCTTTTGTACTTTGTAATTGTCATAGTTTCGTTCATCCTGAAAATTTTAACGCTTGGATCGTTTCAAATGGGCGAAGAAACGGACGAAATGCCTACCTCTCCTGGCGGATTAACCTCTCAGGCAGGGGGGAATCCGTTTTGGGATCTGATTTTAGTCGCTTTGCTGATAGGGTTAATTATTTATTTGATCTCGCCTCCAGGACGTAGATTTTTGAAAAAAATTGTTTCGCTTCCTAGAAAGGCATTTAATGCGTTGCTTTTTTGGATTTCCGCTAAAACCAAACGAAACATGATTGATGGCGATGAAACGTATTATATCGATCAGGAAGAGGATTTGGTACAAATGACCGAGTCCGGTGAAAAGCCGCAGAATTTGAAGCGAATGTTAAAAAACAGTTAAAAGAGTGGCAAAAGCTTACCGATCCAGCGCAAAAGCTACGCGCGGGCTACGGGTTAATGCGTAATTATGCAGTTTTACAACAAGACGAAATTGCGCCGACCGACACGGTGAAGGAAGCCGAAAAGAAGGCACATTTAAAACCGTATTCTGCATTTTTAGAGATGTATGACCCGGTTTATGAACAGGTGCGTTATGGCGAAAAAGAGATAAATGAACAAGAGGTTTTGCGTCTTTCACGAGAGGTCGAACAATTTATTTCTTGAAAATTATTTGGATATTTCTTTTATCGTCCCTTAAAAGGGCGATAAAAGAAATATTATTATTTTTTTATAAAACAGCTTGACTTTTTATTTTTTTTTCGATATAATAATATTCGTTCCACAGAGCATGGAACAGAAACATACAAGTGTGTGTTTCTTTTTTTGTGTACATTGGGGTGTAGCCAAGTGGTAAGGCAGCGGGTTCTGGCCCCGTCATTCCGAGGGTTCAAATCCTTCCACCCCAACCAACAACCTAAAAACCGCCTATTTAAGGCGGTTTTATTTTTTATCACCGAAAAATCACCGAATTTCGTTTGATTTTCTGCGTTTTCTATTTAATTTTGTTTAAGATTAATATGACGCGTTCCTCTTCTCTGGGGTAAAGATGGCTGGAAGTGTCCTCGGACGGCATCCCCCTCTGCCGGATAAAATACAACGGTCAATTTCTAAGCAACGCCGACCAAAACCTCTCGGATGAATACCGCAGTAAAATTACAGATATTCAGGATGAGATTTCTACGGTGCGGGAATATGTCGGACTCTACGAACACGCACCGCAGATGAAAGCTGCCGATGTCTCCGATTACAGACAGCTTGCCGCCTTCGGAGATACCGTGTTGGCGGCAACCTACAGCGAAAAAAACGGCTTTATGTTCTGTACCTGGAAGCAGAACGCAGACGGCGATTCGGTGTTCTGGGGAGATTACTCGCCGAACTATGAATATGTCAAGGAAGCCTTTGCCGTGCGCTCCGGTCTCGTCAGCAAAGAACGACTTTTCAGTGAGAATGAATCGGCAGACCTCTATCGCTGTGTGGACTTCGCCAAAGGCAACTGCGAAACGCTGACCTATGAGCAGGAACGGCAGTTGGATAAGCTCCAAGAAAAGCTCACGGGCGCATATCTTTCCCTTGAAGCCGATCCGCCTACCTTTGAACAGGTGTCACCTTCACAACAGAATATGTAATACTATTGATCGCCCTTCGGTTACACAAAAACCGGAGGGCTTTTTCTATTTCACAAGGAGAAAAGACAATGACCATATTTTCAGATAATCCATATGATAGACGCATGGAACGGCTGATGATGACCGTTCCGAATTTTGCACCGAGAGGCGTGGGCTTCCATTTTACCGAAGTACAGCTATTCATCGCAACAACCGCTGCCACACCCACAGAAATACTGACAGACACCATGAGGCAGATATGGTGTCCGCCCTTCCGAAAGAGATTCAATGAATATACAGAAAGCGAGGAAAAGCCTATGGCCTACCTTAACAAAAAACATCGTGCAAGATTTACGCTTGTCGCAAAGAATGTACACAGAGAGAATTACGCATTGCTTTCGGCGCTGTATGGACAACGATGCCGCAGGTCAGGCGGCGAACAAGAGAATATCCGACAAGCTCTTTATACAGGGCATAAAGCACGAAGTCCTCGTTCCGTCATTGAAAGATTGGAACGAGGATCGACTGGCAGCCGGAGGCAATGCTCCGCACATCCGTGCGGAGTTTTCTTCACCCCAGGAAGAAAGCGAGGAAGATGAAGTATGCCAAACATTGCAGCTTTAATCACCGTTGCCGCAGTTATGTTTGCCGTCCTCGGTGCGATAACGCTGATCGCTCACATCTATAACCTCAACAATATCAAGAGTAAAACGGTCGGCGACGGCCAGCACAGCACGGCTCGGTGGGCAAACAAAGCGGAGATACGAAAGACCTACCGCCACATTCCGTTCATGCCAAAGAAATGGCGTAGGCAGGCAAAGCAAAACCAAACGCCAACCATGACGGCGACAGCACCGAGAAAACTGCTTCAGAAAAAGACCGAGCCGACCGAGGAGGCTCTGCCGCAGGGCATTGTGGTCGGGTGCAAGGGCGGCAAGCACAGCACCACCGCCATGATAGACACGGGAGATGTCCATGTTCTGATGATCGGTGCGGCTGGCGTCGGCAAGACCGCCTTTCTGGCTGTACCCGTGTATTGAGTATGCCTGTGCTTCGGGAATGTCCTTTCCCGAATGAGCATAAGGCAAAATGGTTTGTGGGTGCGGCACTCAATACCGCCGAGCAGAGTATGGCAAGCGTTATGAGTACGGCTCTGTCAAGGCTCAACGCATTCCTCGACACCGAGTTAGAGCAGCTCCTGTGCTTTGATACCGAGATAGACGCCGAAACCTTCTGCAATCAAAAGTCGGCTATCTTCGTCATCATGCCGGAGGAAAATCCCAGTGCGACACGTTCCTGAGTGAAAAGCTCAGGTGCAAGTCAAATTTATATATACAGAAAATTGAAAGGAGTTTCTGAAAAATGAACTTGTAGAACTGATATCTCAAGCGGTGGAATGATAGGGTAACGCCTTGAAACGCCCCCTTAATACTGCGGCAGGCGGTCATGCATGCAATGGCACGGCCGTCTGAAGCCCGCTGAAGTCGGCAGAGAGCAGCCCAAACAGGTGGAGCATGTCTGCTTCGGATGTGGAAAGCTATCCAGAGGTGGATGGTGCTGCCTATATGCCGGAGGTCAATAAAATATCTATGGTGAGTATATGGCGAAAAGCTATTGACGAACCTCAGAAGTTACGAGTCTATATTTCTATACGGCAGAAATGCCGTAGCCCGAGTACGGGAGCAGGCCGGGGAAAAGTAAAAATTTGGGTTATGAAATTCCCTACTGCGTTACAGGCGCAGGATGAGCTTGCAGGCTTATATGAGGCACCTACGGATATATATGGAATGATAGGGATATCGGAACGTGGTAAGGCCAGAACGTGGAGCAGATTGCACTGCAAAGAAGCGTTGTCAGGGAAAGTCTAAGGATATAACCTGACTTTATTTGGCGGAAAGCGATGCCACAGTACCTGTGAAGCCGTGATAACAAACGGTGGAGGGATAGGCATTAGTCACAGGAAAATAAAATGGAAAATTACACTCATCTTATGGGTTCGAGTAAGACTAAGAAAGGCAAATCCATACACTTGGTGTAAAGGAGGCGCCGACCATAGCAAGCTCAAGGACAAAGAAACGCCAAAAGCTGAGAAACAGCGAGTACTACGACCTGCAATCGACATTTGACAGATTATACGCTGACAGCAAGGCCGGTAAGGTATTCACAAGGCTTATGGGAATTATCTCATCAGAAGAAAATATCGGACTGGCCTATCGGAATATCAAGTCGAACAAAGGAAGCAAGACCGCTGGAGCCGACGGCAAAACGATTGACAACATGAAAAACTGGAGCAGTAAAAATCTTGTTGCGCATATTCAGAAATCCTTTGAGTGGTACACGCCGGGCAAAGTCCGTCGTGTAGAAATTCCCAAAGGAGACGGTAGAATGCGGCCGCTTGGGATACCAAATATCAAAGACAGACTGGTGCAGCAATGTATCCTACAAGTCTTAGAGCCGATTTGTGAGGCTAAATTTCACGAACGGTCAAATGGTTTCCGCCCAAACAGAAGCGCCGAAAACGCTATTGCACAGGCTATGACAATGATACAGCAAAGGGGCCTGTACTATGTGGTTGACATTGACATCCACGGTTTCTTCGATAACGTATCACACGGAAAATTGTTGAAGCAAATGTGGGCGCTTGGAATACGGGACAAAAAGCTGATAAGTATTATTTCGGCTATGTTGAAAGCAGAAGTTGCGGGAATAGGGTTTCCTAAAAAGGGCACGCCGCAGGGCGGTATCATCTCCCCTTTGCTGTCCAATATCGTGTTAAACGAATTGGATTGGTGGATTGCCGGCCAATGGGAAGAAATGCCAACACGTCATGCGTACAGATGTAACGTGCATGACAACGGCAGTATCAACAAAAGCCCAATTTACGCTGCACTCAGAAAAACAGCGCTGAAAGAATGCTACATTGTCAGATATGCGGACGACTTCAAAATATTCTGCCGGAAGCGAAGTGACGCTGTAAAACTCTTTGAAGCCACAAAGCAATGGTTAAAAATAAGGCTGGGACTGGACATCAGTCCGGAAAAATCAAAATCGTCAACCTGAAAAGGCATTACTCCGAATATCTTGGGTTCAGGTTGAAAGCCAGAGCAAAAGGTAAAAAGACGAATGGCGAAAACAAATATGTCGTCACTTCCCACATTAGCGACAAGGCCAGCAAGAAAATTCTGAGCCGTGCCAATGAACTGATACAGGACATATTTCGGCACACAGACAAGGAAACTGCTTACAGGTGCATAGGGGAATATAACGCCTTTGTGCTTGGAATTCACGAGTATTACAGCATAGCCACGGAGGTCAGCAAAGACTTCCACAAAATTTCCTTTCATGTCAATCGAACCCTAAAGGACAAACTGAAAACAAGGTTGAAACGCCCGGACTTTAAGAAGCTCAAGGGAAAAGCCATCATTGAACGTTACGGAAAAAGCCGGGAGTTACGGTCTGTCTTTGACATGGCAGTAGCTCCAATCGCCTATGTGCAGCACAGAAATCCCAAGTGGAAAAGGACGAGTATCAACAAATACACGCAGGAGGGCAGAAACGCTATTCACCAAAACCTGCGTGGGCTGGATTTGGATATTCTGCTTTATCTCATGCGTAACCCTGTGTCCAGCCGAAGCATTGAATACAACGACAACAGAATTTCGTTGTATTCGGGACAAATGGGGAAATGTGCAGTAACAGGACGCAGGCTGCGAAAAGAAGAGATACACTGCCATCACAAAACGCCCAGACAATTAGGCGGCGATGACAGCTACGGAAATCTTCAAATTATTCATATTGACGTTCTCCGGCTGATACATGCAAAAGACGAGAAAGAAATACAGCGGTTGATGAAATCTCTACAGCTGACAGAATTCCAGATAGAGCGAGTAAACCTTTTGAGAAATCGATGTAACCTATTTCCAATCTTAAAGAATTGAGTTTGAGAGTGTAAATTTTACTGAACCTTTCCTGTGATGGCACGCCGTGTGATTGGGAAACTATCACGCACGGCGTAGAGTGGGGGAAAACTTGGAGATAATCTCAAATAGTTACCTATCACTATATACCTTCTTTATGATCTCGCTGATTATCCAACAGCTCTACCGTGAGATACTTGCCGTTGCCGATGAGAACGGCGGCAAGCTCAAAAACCGCTGTGTGTTCTTCTGCGATGAGTTCGGCACGCTGCCCAAGATAGAGTCGGCAGAGATGATGTTTAGTGCGTCGAGGTCTCGGCGTCTGCAAATTGTGCCTATCATCCAGTCATTTTCGCAACTTCAAAAGAACTACGGCAAAGAAGGTGCGGAGATCATCGTGGATAATACGCAGGATACCATCTTTGGCGGTTTTGCACCAAACAGCAGCTCTGCCGAAACACTGTCCAAGGCTCTCGGCAGCCGCACGGTCATGAGTGGATCTGTCAGCCGTTCCAAAAACGATCCGTCACAATCACTTCAAATGATAGAGCGACCGCTGCTGACACCGGACGAACTCAAGTCCTTGCCCAAGGGCGACTTTATCGTGATGAAAACGGGTGTGCATCCGATGCGGGTACACCTAAAGCTGTTCTTCAAATGGGGCATCGAATTTGACGACGAACATCCTTACGCCGTACCCGACCAAGGCAACCGTGAGGTCAAGTATGCCGACAAGAAAGAAATTCAGGACGGCATACTCGAAAAATATCCGCCGGAGTGGAAAGAGGAAACGCCTGCACCGAGCGACGCTGACGGCGGCGGTCAGGCACAGCAGGACAGCCCAAAGAACGAGCCGCAGAGAACGCAGCCCAAGAGCGAAAAGCGAGGCGGCAGCCCCATCCGTACCTCACCGCCAAAAAAAGAAACTGCTCCCGACAGAACGGAAGCAGAGATCATAAAAGACTTAACCGAAACGGAGGTGCAAAGCAATGAGCCGTCTTGATTTTCTTTACCGCACCGAGCTGCCGCACAGGGCCGTTGCGGTATATATCTATCTCGCAGATCGGACGAACGAGAACAACGAGTGCTGGCCTGCCATCCCGACCATAGCCTCAGACCTCAAGCTCTCGCCCTCCACCGTCCGCCGCGGGATCCGTGACCTTAAAAAAGCAGGGCTTCTCGAAACCGAGCAGCAGTATCGCAAAAACGGCGGCAAGAGCAGTTTGCTGTTCCGGCTGAAAGCGGAGTGAAAAAAGCAAAACGCTCCGCCAAGGGGCAACTGCGTTCTCGGGGTCCCCAAAAAGCTATACAGCTTTTTGGGGAGAGGAGGAGCAACGGAGCAGATGAGCTTTTGCCGTTCTACGGCAAAACGAATAGTGCGGAGTTTGCGACGACGAAGTGATAGGTGCCACCTGTCATGGTGGAAAGAGAAAGTGAACTACCCAACTGAAGGACATTTTTTATGAGATTATATTGCAATTTGATTTTCTTCGTTTTTTCTCGAACAGCTCTTGAATTCGTCACAAATCTATGTTATGCTATAACTAACTGATTAGTTACTTATCAAAAAGGAAGTGGCGTATACGAGAGCGACAGAGGAACAGCACAACGCGCGCAAGCGCGAAATGATGGAAAAATGCTTTGAATGCTATGCCGAAAACGGGCTGACGGGAACGGGCATCAAGGCTTTGGCGGCAGCGTGCGGCTGCACGACGGGGAATCTTTATTCGTATTTCAGCAGTGTAGATGAGCTGATTATCGAGTCGACCGCATACTGCATGGAAAAGGTCGAGGACGACTTTATGGAGATGGCGCCCACCGACCCCAAGGACGTTGTCCGGTTTGTGAAAGAGGTTCCGTATTGGACGGCGAAAAAGCACGGCAAGAAATATCGACTGATGTATCAAATTTATACGCATCCGAAATATATTGAATACGGCAAGAAATTTTTCGAAGGTGTCAACGAGCGCTATACCGAGTATGCCAAGCGGCTGGAGCCGAAGATAGGTATTCCGTACACGGTCATCACGCCGTTGATCTTTATCTTCGTCCGCGCCTGCGTCCACTATGCGATGTTCGAGGACGAATATTATCTGAAAACCCAGATGGAGGTCTTAAAGCAGGGGGTCGCCCTGTTTGCGGATAAGTACAAGGAAAACCAAGCATAAGCCGGTCAGCCGCCGCTCATTTACGGCGCGGGCAGCGGTGCAAAACTCCGCCGTGATAACCGATTCCGAACGGAGGAAAGAAGATGAAAACAGGGAAAAAACTACTCACAGGTACACTTTTGGCGCTTTGCGGGGCTCTTTTGGCGCTTTGCAGCGTGCTTGCCGAAGGATGGAGCAAGGCGGCAAAAACCGACGCTGCACTGCCGGAGGTGCGGAATAACGGCACGGCGATCCAATGGAGATACCCCGCTGAAGAAGAATGGCGCGACCTTGTGTCGCTTACCGAGCTGCGGGGCGCTGTCGGAGAAAACGGTAAGAACGGCACCGACGGAAAGAACGGTCTTGACGGCAAGGACGGAATTGACGGCAAAAACGGTGCTGACGGAATCAACGGAAAAAACGGCATTAACGGCAAAAGTATCGAGGTACAGCGAGCCGAAACCCACATACAGTGGCGTTACGAAGGCGACGAGTGGCAAAATCTTGTTGCGATAGCCGATATAGAGGGCCCCGCCGGACAGAACGGAACGGACGGTGCAAACGGAAAAACTCCGGAATTTCGCGTAAACGAAAATATCCTGCAATGGCGTTATGTCGACGATGAAATATGGCTGAACCTTTACGACCTTTCGGTTTTGAAAGGTCTTGACGGCAAGGACGGAATAAACGGACAAAACGGCTCTGACGGCAAAGACGGTAAAACACCTTTTATCGGCGAAAACGGCAACTGGTGGATCGGAACGACCGATACGGGAGTGAAAGCCGCAGGTGTTGACGGAGGAAAGGGAGATAAAGGCGATAAAGGCGATAAAGGCGATAAAGGCGACAAGGGCGACCCCGGTCAGAACGGCGGGAGCTCCGGGTATTTTTACGCAGAGGCAAAATCTCCGAGTGCAGTACTGAATAACAGTCATGTCAATATTACTGTCTACGAAAAAATAAACAAGGGCGGCTTGATTTCATCCTACAGGAATAATATTACACTCAAAAAAGGACATATTTACAGTGTCAGCATAAGCGGTTCTCTCGAAGTTGGTTCAAACGAACCTAACAACAGCGGCAATTACTCTATTCAGATGACAGACGGTTATGATGACAATCTGTGCAGGGAGCTTACGCGAATAAAAAGGGACGGGGCAAAAATACCGTATACCGATGATCAACATTCCTTTAATTTCAGCAGAATGTATGATGCGTCAAATAAAGACATTACATTGCAGTTGTGGTTTGAAAATTCGGCATACAACACTTATCTCAAAGGCTTCAGTGGTACTATTACCATTATTGCTCTTGACTGAGCCGACATATACGAAAACGGAGGTAGCAAGAAATGAAGAAACGAATACTCAGTATCCTGCTAACCCTTTGTATGGTGCTCTGCCTTGTGCCGACGGCAGTGCTGGCGGCGGATGAGGTCTCCGCAAAGGTCAACGGAATTGCCGTGCCTGCGGCGGGCGGAAGCATCACGGGCGAGGGCATTTCGGGCAGCGTTGTTTTTGACGCGTCCGCTAAAACGCTGACGCTCGAAAACGCCACAATCAGCGTGACGACCGAAGAAAAAGTCATAGACATTCGCAGCGGCATTGACACGCTGATCCTTAAAGGAAAAAACGAGATCAAATGGGCAGACGAAAGTGATAAGAAGACGAGCATTTATGCGATCTCCGCCTCAAGCAGTTCCTTTCTCATCAGGGGAAACAGCCGTGAGGACAGCCTGACGGTCACGCTTCCCGGAACGACGGGCGGGTATAAGTACGCTTATGCCATTTCAATGGGAAAATGTGAAATCCGTAACTGTTCGTTAGACATCACGGTGATCGGCGGTATGCAAAATGCCGGCGACAACGTTGCGATCCGTGTGTCCGACCTAAAGATAAAAAACGCGGCGCTGAATCTTATCGTCGGCAAAGACCGCCAAGGAAATGTGCAGAAAGCGATGCAGGGCGGGTGTGTTTATGCCACCGGTAGAATCTCGATCGAAAACTCGTATATTAATGCGGGAATCTATTCGTCTTTAGATGCTCACCTTGCCAATTTCTACGCAGTTTTGCAGGGCCGAACCACCTGCACAGACAGTGTGATTTATGCAGAGGCGGATGTTTTGCAAGTGGGAAGAACAATATGCTTAGACGGCGTAGACACGACTTTTTCCGTTAAAAACAGCATATTCAAGGCAAAAAGTAATCAATACGCATTCTCCGGCTACAAGTATGCAAAACCGACTTTCGAAAGCAGTCTGGTGGAGCTTGAGTCCAAGGATATCGTGATGCGCGGTCCCACCTTCGGAACCATAAGCGGCTTTACGAAAATCACCGCCACCGACAAGAACGGCAAGGACACCACATATAAGCCCGGCGACGATCTCAGCACACTCAGCACCGATTCACGCAAGGTCGTGATCGAAAGTCAGATCCACTCTCACTGCGTCTGCGGCGGAGAAAATGCGGCGGAGGGGCATACGGTGCATTATCCGCTCATGTGGACACCTTGGACAAAGACGGATTCTCTCCCGATCGCGGCAGGAAACTACTATCTGACGGGCAATGTGCTTCTGAAATCCAACTCCGATTATTTTATGCCCGACGGGGTGCAAATCTGCCTGAACGGATACACCATCCGCAGCGCGGGCGGAACGAACAAACCGACACTTTATGCAAACGGCGGCACGCTGACAGTCACCGACTGCAGCACACGGGGAGCCGTCAGGGATATCAAGATGTCGTCCGGTGAGCTGCTTATGTACGGCGGCAGATTTGTCTGGGAGCTTATCATCGGAGAAACCGGCGCCTTTACCGCGGCGGACAGAGTCGGTATCGGCGCCGAGGTGACGAATAAAGGCGTCATTTTCGGCGGCATATTTGACGGCACTGTGATCAATGACGGCGGAACCATAGAAGGCGGAACCTTTAACGGCAGGGTCAATCTGAAAAGCGGCGATGTGATCGGCGGCATCTATTACGGAAGGGTGACATACGGCGGAGCGGTTATCCATGACAGCGCATGCCGTTATCTGACCTTCGACACCGACGGCGGCAGCGCGATGGATGCGCAGAGAGTTTTGCGCGGACAGAAGGCGACGCTTCCGACCGAAAGCCCCGTCAAGACGGGATATATTTTCAGCGGCTGGACAGGGTTTGATTATACGAAGCCGATGCTTGAGAATGCCAAGGCGACGGCAGCGTGGACGGAGTGCGACCACTCCGGCAACACCACGCAGCTCTCCTGCACGGAGCCCGTTGCCTGCTCGGTCTGCGGCGGCACGATCGCGGCTTTGGGGCACGATTTCTCCGCATCCGTATGGCAGCATGATGGGGACACCCATTGGAAGAAATGCTCCCGCTGTGATGCAAAGAATGACGAGAACCCTCATGTTTGGGACAATGGCAATGTGACCGTGCCGTCTACCTGCCTGACGGAGGGCAACAGAGTATTTACCTGCGACGAATGCGGCTTTGAAAAAACGAGCCGATTCAGGCGAGCGGTCACAGCTGGGATCAGGCATGGCAACACAATGCGACGCATCATTGGCATGAGTGCCTGAATGCCAACTGCGATGTGAAGAATAATGATTCCGCAAAGGACGGATACGGTGCGCACACCGGCGGTACGGCTGCCTGCACCGCCGAGGCAATATGCGAGTACTGTCATCAGTCCTACGGCGAAAAGGATCCAGCCAACCATGTGGGCGGCACGCAGGAGTGGACAATAAGAACCGCTTACATTCACGAGTAAAAATGGAGCTGCTGCGGCGCTGTGATCGTGGCGAGCGAACCCCATGAGTGGTCGAACGGTGTGTGCAGCGAGTGCGGATATGCGTGTCTGCACGACGATACGGACAAAAACCACATTTGCGACTATTGCGGAAAGATGATCACCAATCATACCGGTGGCAAGGCAACCTGCGCCGAAAAAGCGGTATGCGAGGTTTGCGGAAAGGCTTACGGCGAGCCTGACCCGAAGAACCACACCGACTTAAAGCATTTCCCGGCCAAGGCGGCGACCGAGGATGCCGAGGGCAACATCGAGTATTGGTACTGCAGCGGCTGCGGAAAGTATTACAGTGATAAAGACGGCACCAAGGAAATCAAAAAAGCCGACACCGTAACGGCGAAGCTGCCGAAGTCTCCCTCAGACCGGCGACACAAGCAGCCTCATGCTGTGGATCGCCCTGCTGCTTGCCAGCGGCGGCGTTTGCACGGCGCTTACCGTGAAACGCAAAAAAGTCGTATCTACCCGGAGGTAACGCAAAATGAAAAAGCGAATACTCAGTATCCTGCTCACCCTTTGTATGATGCTCTGCCTTGTGCCGACTGCAGTGTTTGGCGAAAGGACGGTGGTTTGATACCGAAATCCTGACTGTCACCCGTAAACAAATCTTTCTTCGGTATGTCCGCTGCCGAAGAAAGAACCAAGCGGACAATTAAAAAAAGTGGAGGAACTGTTATGAAGAAAAAACTATTGGCACTCCTGCTCGGCATTGTAATGTTAGTCGGACTCCTGCCTTTTACAGCACTGGCAGCGGATCCCACGGCCTACGACATTTGGGTAGACGGCGTACAGGTAACGTCTGAGAATAAGGATAATCTTTGCGGTGGAACAGTAAGCTATGACCCGACCACGCACACCTTATCCTTGAACAATGCGACCCTTGACAACGACACCCTGTCGGACTACGGTATTAAAACGATTATCCCCAGTACGTTGAAGATACGGTTGACCGGGACAAACAGCATTATCCGAACCTGTCCCGGCGGAGGAATTGGAATAGCCCCCAATTCTGCCAATTCTGTCGAGATTACCGGTGATGGAACACTGATGATCAACGTTAGCGGGGAAAACTACGATGGAATCAGCGCAGGGGCTGACGTCAAGATTTCCGATAAAGCAAAGGTCATAATAAACGCTGAAGGCGGCTTGGGCATAACCGGAAGAATGGTCGAAATTGACGGGGCAACTGTGAATTCCACCGGCTTGTATGCCGGAATTGATGCCCATAGTCTGAAGATTGTAAACGGCGCCGATGTTACGCTTAAGGCGACCCAGGACAGACGCAACGGAGCCTTTATCTGGAAAGACCAAGAAGGAAACGGCGGCGATATCAAGATTGCTCAGTCCACAGTCAAAGCAACAAGCTATTATCCCGCTTTGTTTACCGAGGGCAATCTGACGGTTAACGGCGGCGAGGTAAAATGCACCTCTACTGCGGACAGCGCGATATGGACGCAAGGCGATATTTTGATCAAAGGCGGCGCCAAAGTAACCACTGACGGTAAATACCCCATGGGCGGTAACGGTACCTTCACCGTAGAAGAAGCAGAGATTGATGCAAAAAATACGAATGAGAACAATATCCCTGCAATTTTCGATGAAAGTGTGCCTGTGATTGCCGATGGCTATAAGCTGACCTATGCAAAAGCTGTAGATTCTGAAGAAACAGAAATTGACCTGCTTTCCAGCGGTACCCAATATTTTGCACTTTATAAGAATGTTCATTTTATCACAAAGGCTGTTTATCCGGTTTCCTTCGTTGTAACGCCGGAGGGTCTGACCAATGTGGTTATTAAAGTGAACGGACAGGAGATTAACGGCTCTGTGAGCCTGACGGCGGGAACTCATTCCGTTGAAGTAACAGCCGATAACTGCAAAGCATACACCGGCAATATAACGATTACTGCCGATACGGCAACGCACACGCAGACGGTTGCAATGACTTATTTACCTGCGGACTACTCTAAGGTTGACGCAGCAATTGCCAAGGCAAACGCACTGAACAAGGACGACTACAAGGACTTCTCCGGTGTGGAAGCTGCCGTTAATGCCGTCGTTCGTGACAAGAACATTACCGAGCAGACGGAGGTTGACGCAATGGCGAAGGCTATCGAGGACGCCATTGCCGCCCTGCAATACAAAGATGCCGATTACATCAAGATTGAGGTTCCTTTCAAGCTCACTGTGAAGAAGCTGAATTCGACTACAACAACCCGATCGAGGAAATCGGCTTCACCAACAGCTATAGCGCCAAGAAGCCAGTGACTCCTCCTGCGCCGCAGGATACTGAGTCTCCCCAAACCGGCGATACAAGCAATCTTGCGCTGTGGATCGCATTGCTGCTTGCCAGCGGCGGTGTTCTGACAGGTGTAACGGTATTTGATAAGAGGAAAAGGCATTCCGTCAAATAATCAGAGATAAGTAACAATTAACGATCCATCACGGAAACATCGCAATTACGGCACAGAGGGCATAAAAACCGCTGTGCCGTATTTCTTTCCTTGGCGACTGTTTTTGAGAAATAAGCAATTTCTCGGTCATAACCCAACAATTTTTTGCCGGATTCCATGTATACTGTGTATATCACACTTATGACCGCTTCACTTTTGCCCCGGCAGCGGATACACTGATATCAACAGATACCAAATACAGCGAGGTAATTATGAAAACAAGGAGAAGTCCCTAACAATCATGTACATAAGCGAAACGCAACACCCAAGGCCGTCTTAACAAAACGGTTTTTATATGCACGCCCTCAAGCGGCTGCACTATGCCTTAAAGCATAGCGCAGTCGCTTTTTTGTTTCCCCGAATACCGTAACAGGAGGTGACCACGATGTTTAGCCTTGCAGAATCAATCGACGAAGCTCAACACAACGCAGTGCCATAAAAAGCGGTGTCCTGCCGTTTTCAAGCGACAAGGTGAAAGAATGAAAAAGAATACAGGAAACAAAAAGGAAAAAATTGGATACGGTAGATGTAATTACATTATTGTATGATATGTGCAGATATCTTTAAAAAAATAAAGTTTTAGAAAATTTAAAATTTTAATGGACTTCTGTCAATAAAATTTTGCTTTATTTATAAGCGGAAACTTTTTGTTGAGAAATAGTACAAAGTTTGGCTTTGTTCATTTGTGTTTTTTAAATAAAATGGCAATTTTCTAAAATGTAAATTCAATGTATAATAAGTAAAGTAAAATGAAGCTTGTAATATAATTCTGTTGCAAATTAGAGTAAACTTGTAAGAGCTGATGGCCTGTTTTATTGATATAATTTGGCATAATTATTTCGGTGAACGTTGTTGTTCGCAAAGCTATCCCTATGATGTAGGAGATGTTGTCTATCTATGGCGTTTCTGAAACGTTTTCTTTCAGAGAATCTGCATAATTCGTCTTTGTTTCGGACTGTATATATTATTAACCTCTTTTTTCTGTTCCGTTTGTTTTTGGAATGTCGTCGGCATTGCCGTAAATGTGTTGATTTTCTTCTGGTCCCTTGTTCTTTTAGTCGATATGTTTTGGATTCGAAAAAACTTTCATCGCGTAAAGCATCTGGCCGTTTTGTTTTTCTTTTTGGCGGCGGGACTTTACACGGCATTACTTCATATCGAAAGCAATTTTGCTGTGAATTTTGTTATGATCTATCATGCGGCAATCTGTTTCTTTTTGTTTTACGGAATGTATTCGGAGCATGACGGTACAAAATTACGCGCTGAAATTGATCGAATTTTAAAATTGATTGCCTATCTTTCGACTTTTATGGCAATAATCGGCCTTTTGTTTGTGTTGTTTGCTCCTACCGGGCGCTTGTATCTTGGAGATTATGTTTTCGGGATTATGGATAACCGTTTTACCGGGGCTTATACCAATCCAAATTTGGCTGCTTTTTCGTCGGTTGCAGGAATGGCATGCTGCCATATTCTTATTAAAAGAAACCCTTCGACCACGAACGGAAAACGAGTTATTCCGATTTGGGCAGCGATACTTTGCTTTTTGACAAATACAATCAGCCTTCTTTTATCGGATTCCAATTCGTCTTTGATATTTGCGGTAATTTATATTTGTGTTTATGCGTTTTTCCGCTTTTACCAAAAAAGTGCCGGCTCCTTCTCTAAAAAAATTATTCTGTCTGTAACAGCTCTGATTCTTTGCTGCGGGTTTATAGTCGGATGCGGTTTAGGACTTCGGTCGGTCGGTCAAACGGCGGTTTCAGAGCTTATTAATGCAACCGATCAGGTACGGGTTATGGCTGAAACCGGAGGAAAATCATCTAATGTTCAGGCAAAGAATGAAGTGAAAAATACATCGATTGGAAGAACAGATAGCTACGATCTTTCAAGTGGTCGGCTTGATTCGCTGAAAAAATCAATGGGGCTTTTTGTGAAATTTCCGCTGTTCGGAATAGGAAAGGGAAATATTGTTCCGTACGGTGAAAAATATTTGATTAATAGTTTTTCATTTCACGACCTTCATAACGGGTATTTAACAATTTTGATTTCTGATGGAATAGTTGGTCTGGTTGCTTTTTCTGCCTTTATGCTGCTTTTGGCTAAAAATTTATTTCGCTTTTTGCGACGCAATCGCAACACAGATTTAAAAAGAATTTCCTGCACTGATTGCTGCGCTGGCGGCTTATTGTGTGTTTGGGTTGTTTGAAAAAGCGGTTTTGTTTGACATTACCTTCATGGTTATGGCTTTTTGGATGTTGATGGGACATACGGCCCTATTTATTTCCGAGTATGAGTGGCAGGAAGATATGGCGGTTGACAATCGTGCTGCGATTCCTGTCAGCGGCTATATTCGCCCCGGATACACCTATGTATATCCGGCATATCCAAGTGAAGCAGAGTCGAATTTTCATAGCTTGGAGTCCGGGTTGCCTGTAAGCTCCAAAAGGAGCGCAAAACTTTATTATGAGCAGGGGCTTTCGCCTCCGCATTCGGTTGAAACAGTTGAGGTAAGACGGGATATCCTCACGAAAAAACGTTTGTTAAAGTCTAAAACATCTATTCTAAAATAAAAACAGGATCAAATCCACGCCTTGGATTTGATCCTGTTTTTATTGATTTTTGAAATTGTCGACTTTGTCGTTGGAGATACTACGCAATAAGCCCTTGAAATTGCTTATATTTCCGACTTGGTCAAAAGTCGGAAAAGCTTTATAAATCTGTTTTAGAGTGTTCTTACGATGTTATTACAAAATAGAAATTCTGAATTATACAGCTCAAACACTTACTTTATTCCTTTTATCTTCTCCCAATATTGTTTTGCCGCTTGCTCGTTTTTATTGGATCCGTATTGGTAATAAACGCGTCCCACTAACTCGTCCGGCAGATATTGCTGTTCGACGTAATGATTGGGATAGTCATGTGGGTATTGATAAAACTGTCCTTTTTCTTCGATGTCATCTCCATCAAAGTGTTTGTTTTGTACTGCGCGAGGAAACTCGCTGTTTCGCAGTGTTTTTAAATCCTCAAGTGCAAGGTCAAGAGCAACATGTGCGGAATTTGATTTTGGCGCTGTGGCTAACAGTACAACAGCTTCAGCGAGTGGAATTCGCGCTTCCGGAAAGCCGAGCTGTAAAGCGGCGTCAACACAGGATTTGACAATAGTGATCGCCTGCGGATAGGCGAGCCCGATGTCCTCACCGGCAATTACCAATAAACGCCGGCAGACAGAAATCAAATCACCGGCAGCAACCAGCCGTGCAAGATAATGAAGTGCTGCATTTTCATCTGATCCGCGAATGGATTTTTGAAGAGCGGAAATTGTGTCGTAATGTTCGTCGCCGTTGCGATCGTATCGAAACGAGCTTTTCTGTGCGAGATCTTTTGCAAGCTCAAGTGTAATAAGAATTCCGTCCTGTTCCGCGCTTCCTGCCATGGCGCAGAGTTCAGCTGTATTCAAAGCCTTTCGTACATCACCGCCACACGAAGATGCAATATGAGATGAAACTCCTTCTTCCAGGCGAATTACGATTTTTTGTTCTTTTTCTAATTTTTGAAAGGCACGTGTAACTGCCCGCTCAATTTCTTCAGCAGGGACCGGCTTAAACTCGAACACCGTGCAACGACTTAAAACAGCATTATATATATAAAAATACGGATTTTCGGTTGTGGAAGCAATCAACGTTATTTTTCCGTTTTCAATGTATTCTAAAAGCGATTGCTGTTGTTTTTTGTTCAGATACTGAATTTCGTCTAAATACAGCAAAACTCCGTCCATGGCCGTAATGGTATCAAGTTCCTCAACGATCGCTTTAATGTCTGCTGTAGAGGTGTTTGTTCCGTTTAATTTATGCAGACGTTTATGTGTGGTTTTTGCAATAATGCGGGCAACCGTTGTTTTTCCAACTCCGGATGGACCATAAAAGATCAAATTGGGAATTGTTCCGCTGTCGATAATTTTTCTAAGCGGTTTATCTTTACCGAGTAGATGCTTTTGTCCCACAACGTCCTCCAGAGTTTCGGGACGCATTCTGTCTGCGAGAGGGGATGGCATAATATTCCTCCTTTTGTCGGATTTAAGTTTATTTATTGTACCACTGACATTTCTTTTTTGCAAATACATAGGTTGTTTTAAATTTAACGATGACTTTTTTTAAAAAGTGTTGTATAATATTTTTAGAATCTAAAAACAGGTGAAGTGAAACTATGGGTAAAAAATTATCGGCTAAGGGAAAGCAAAAGAAAAAACAGCGTTTAACGGTTGTGTTTTTGCTTGTTATTATTGTAGTGGCCATTGTTGTATCTACAGCAGCTATTTTGCTGTATTTGAAGGAGAATGCTGATAATTTTGGCAGTTCGTCATCGCTTTCTTCTGACAGCGTGTCTTCTGAATCCACTGATTCTTCTGCGCAGTCGGCTGAATTTTCTGCGGTCAGCGAATCCAGTGCGGTGGACGACAGCTATTTTGACGACGCCGTGTTTGTGGGTGACTCTCTTACGGTTGGCCTTGGAAATTATGGAGTTTTGCCGGCTGAAAATATATATGCGGATATTGGCTTGAATCTGGATACGATTCTCACCAAAGAGTGTATTCAAACATCAGATGGATCCGTGACCGTTTTAAATGCATTAAAGCTGAAAAAACCGTCAAAAGTATATATTATGCTCGGTTCAAATGGAATTGCTTGGATTACTCCGGAAAAACTGGCCGAAAAATATGCGGCATTTTTAAGCAAGGTAAAAGCGGAATTGCCCGATGCCACTATTTATGTGGAATCCATTTTGCCGGTAACGGCTGAGAAACAGGCGGGGGATGCGCGGTACAGCAACGAAGCAATCGTAGAGTATAATAAGCTGCTTTTTAATTTGGCGAAAGAACAAAAGGTTAATTATCTCGATTGTCATACAGAATTTAAAATGTCTGACGGTACTTTAAATACCGAGTATGCCGAACAGGATGGAATGCACTTAAAAAAAAGTCGGTTATAATGCGCTGTTTGAATTTTTTTAAAACGCATACAGTAAAATAGAAATGGGTGGAGAGATTTGAAAATTCTAAAAGAGAAATGGCTTTTCTTTGCATAATCGCTTGTTTGGCTTTTCTAATGTCCGGATGCTCCGGGCAGGGTGGAGAAAGCGGTGTGACTAAAGATATCGACTTAGATGCTGTCTGTGAATCGTTGATAAAAGAGCTTGATTACCCGGAGATGGCTGATGTATCAGAAAGATACGATACTTATTATTCTGTGCCGGATAATACGGTAAAAGAATGCCGCCTATTTGTCTGCTCCTCGGGCGCTTATCCGGATGAATTGGCGGTATTTGTACTCAATCGGTCCGATGATAAGGAAAAACTGAAAACAGCGATAAACGCACGAAAAGATTATTTGCTTGAAACGTGGGAAGATTACAAACCGGAGGAAGTTCCGAAGATTGAGAATGCGAAATTTTTAGAGTATTCGGGCTATTGTTTTTATCTAATATCAGATAACACAGGAAAAGCTTCTGAAATACTGAGTCAATATTTTAGCTGACGGAATGCAGGGAGGCAGATATGATCATTGAATGTAGTACAATTGTATTAATTATTATGATGATAGGCGTTGTATTCTTAAGAACAAAGCGAGCAAACTACGCTTTTATCACATTTCCGCTTGTTACGGTGCCTCTTATGCATCTGTTGGGAGTTGCGATAGCATATTTCTTAATTGAAAAAAACGACTTTACCGTCAAGGTTGCCACAATCCTGTCTTTTGATATTCTTGGACTATTGGTAGGCGCGCTTTTGGTTGGAATGTTATTGCACAATTTGCCTACAAAGCGCTCAAGGCTTAGTTTTGCTATGATCGCTGCTGTTTTTATGATTGCACTGTCAATTGTATTGATGTGTAGTCTGATTGTATAGTTTGATTTACGTTTAACCATTCTGTGATTTTATAGTTTGATTTATATAAAGGAATATCCTCGGTCTGTATTTATTGCGGGCCGGGGATAGCTGCCTTTATGAAAAATATTTTTAAGGATCCGATGAAACGAAAATGTCAAAGATCCTAAACGGAGAGAACATGTAAAAATCGGATTTGTCGGATATTATAGGTAGACAACGGACGATAGTCAGAATCAAAGGTGTGACACGCGATTTGAGTGTTATCAAGATCCGGCATATATCCTGTCGATACGATAAGGCCGGAGTGGTGAAAACGTGATCCGGCTGTAATCAGCTGGACGATATCTCCCGGTTCAATTTCTGTAAGATCAATTTCTTCTGCGACAGGGCCGACTCTCCGTTTTGAAGTCGTAAAACGATAAAAATCTTCTACGCCGGTCCAAGCGGGTGCACGGCTGTTTAACGAGTGATAATACCACCCCCAAAGTGGGGTTTGATTCATGACTGCACCGCCTGCAATCAGACATTGTGAGATGAAATTGGTACAATCTCCCCCCATTTCATCAAAATCGGTGTAATAAGGATTTCTTGAGAATGCCCATTTATGGGCATAATTAATTGCATCCTTTCGGTTATACTGCATACGGATCACCCGCTTTATTATACGCGGATTTGATAGAATTTGTGAGCTTTATGCCGAAATTTGGCATTGTACTTTAACGAAAATGATCGTTTTATGTTTCAAAAAGAAAGCAGCCTGATACACCAATCATATATCAGACCGCTTTTAAGTTGTATTGATCATTTAATTTAACGAATTACAGTAAATCCAAGTTCTTCAATGACATCACAGATGGTCAGGTAATCGAGATCTCCGCCTGTTACTGTTGCCATTTTTTTATTGACATTGACGACGACAGATTCAATTCCGCTCAATTTCATGATTGCATCTGAGATATTTTGGTTGCTTTCGGCTTCGATTTTTCCGTCAAAAGGGATTGTCAGAGTCATACGTTTCACTCCTTTACAGCAATAGTATTTGAAGGAGCAAAACGGTTATACGTTACAGGGCGTTGATTTCATCTAAACGTTTTTTGGCATCTTTAATTCCGAGATCATAAAGGGCCTGAAGCTTGGTCGGTTTTTTTTCAAATCTCCCAATTGAAATAGGGGTACTTTGTGCTAAAACGACTGCGCGTCTTTCTTTTTCAAGTCCATTTATAAATTCTAGGGTATTATTGTAAATTTCATGACGGCGATCAAGTGCCTCAATCATAGCAGGATAGTTTTTAAATTTTCTTCGATAAATACTTCTGAAGCTTTCGGGAGGCTTTTGATAGCCACGAGGTCTGGTTAATACAATTACAACTTTGTCGCAACCATCTTCCAAGGCCTTCTTAACCGGAATAGGATCGCTTGTACCACCGTCGAGATATTGCTTTCCGTTTATTTCAACCATAGGTGAAAAAATCGGAATGGCACTGGAGGCAGCTACAACGGTATTGACCATTTGAATTTCAGGACTTGAAAAATAAAAAGGACGACCGGTTAAAACATCGGTTACCCCAACTACAAATTCGGTTGGGTTTTTATCCATTGCCCGATAATCAAAGGGAAGGAGATGATCCGGGATCTCGTGAAAAATAAAGTCCATTCCAAAAACCGACTTGGTTTTTAAATAATTTCTTAAACTTACATATCGTTTATCCTGTGAATATTCCAAGTTGATTTTAAAGCTTCGCCCCCGTTGCCCCGACAAATACGAAGTAGCATGACAGGCTCCGGCCGATACGCCGATTACATAATCAAAGGTTAAATGGTGATCCTGGAAACAATCCAGTGCCCCTGTAGTGTAAACACCGCGCATTCCACCGCCTTCGAGAACCAGACCAAGTTTCATGACAAATCTCCCCGCATCCTATAATATGTTACTATTTTAACATTTATGTTATTTTAAGACAAGTGATATTTGCGGTGAATCGAGATAACGTGTATAATTAAAATAACTTAACCGAAATAGGAGGGCCTTAATGCGTGATAGAATTATTAAGATAATATCCGCTGTTTTGGTTTTCGGCTGCATGGCGGCAATTTTCTGGTTCTCAAATCAGCCTGCAAAAGCTTCTTCGCAGATGAGCGGAGGTATTACAGAAACAATCGCAGCTTTTTGCCGGGATATGATGCCTTATCCTTAGAAATTCAAAAAGCTGTGTTTCATACCGTGGAGGTTGTAGTCCGAAAATCTGCCCATTTTGGCATTTACGCCCTTTTAGGTGGACTTGTATTTTTTGCGGTCAGCCGCTATTTCAAGCGTGGATGGGCACAAATTCTGATAGCTTTTGGTGGTTGTGCTTTGTATGCTGTCAGCGATGAAATCCATCAGCTTTTTGTGCCTGGGCGTAGCTGTGAATTCAAAGATGTCTGTATTGATTCAGCGGGGGCTTTCATAGGAATTCTGGTTGTTTTTGCGCTTCTGGCGATTATTTCCGGGATAAGAAAGAAGAGAACAGCAATTTAAGCTGAATGATAAAGGTCTGGAGATTTGTAACGAATTGCTTATATCGTTTGCTTGATATGTAAATATAAAGCGGCATGATAGAGAATGCTTCGTGGGGCGGCAAACCTGTAAAACATTAAGTGTTGGTACATGGATTGTTACTTCGTTTTAAAACTGCGAACTACTTTAAAACAGAAATCTTGGATGCAAGAAAAGGCAAAAACACCGGATATGCGACAGCATTATCCGGTGTTTTTAATTAACGGGTGATTATTCAAAAGACATAGCTTTGAAACATTACCGTTTTATCAACGCACAGCTTTTTGCCGTGCTGCTTTTCGGTCTGTTTGAAAAACAAAAGCTATATTTTTGTAATATCCTTTGTACAAAGTAACGGTATATTGTGAGATTTTAATTCTTCAACCGCTTTGGCGTTATCATCGACGCGCAGAATAACAAACGCTTTGTCATGCGGAGCTCCTACAAAAGCATAAATGTATTCAACGTTGATTCCTTTTTCGTCAAGAATTTGCAGCGGATAGGCGAGTCCACCCGGCTGATCTTCAACGGAGACAGCGATGACATCGGTAATAGAAACCGTAAGATCCGCATTGCGCAACACCTCTTCAGCGCGCTCCGGCTCGTTTACGATAAAGCGCAGAATACCGAATTTGGTAGTATCCGCAAGGGAGAGTGCACGGATATCGATATCGTTGTCTGCCAAAACTTTAGTGATTTGTGCGAGTCTTCCTGATTTGTTTTCTACAAAAACGGAAATTTGCTTAATAATCATTGGTCCAACTCCTTTCTTATTGTTGATAGCCTAATTCAAATGCCTTTAAGTTTAATTCCAAAAATCTTTCGGGCACTGTATTACGAAGTGATTTCAGCCAAATATCCTTTTCAATTTCAGAATGCTTTGCCATCAGCCCCAAAAGAACAACATTAACAGCTTTGGAAGTTCCGGCTTCATTGGCCAAAGCAAGCGCGTCGATGGCTTCGTAAGAAACACCACTTTTTTCTATTGTATCCAGGATGCCTTCCGGATATGTTGCAGCACCTATAATAACAGGCATCGGATCAATTTTTTGAGTGTTGATGATCATCTTTCCGCTTGGTTTTAAGTAGGAAATCCAGCGTAGCGCCTCCAGCTGTTCAAATGCGACAATGATGTCTGCGCCGCCTTTTTCAACAATCGGTGAAGATACTTCCTCGCCATAACGAACATATGTAACAACTGAACCACCGCGCTGTGACATTCCGTGAACCTCTGAAACTTTGACGTCATAGCCGCAGTCAATCAACGTGTTTCCGATGATCCGGCTGGCAAGCAAGGTGCCCTGGCCGCCAACGCCGATAATCATAATACTTTTAACAGACATCTGCATCCTCCTTGAGCGCGTTAAACTTGCAGGCTTTGGTACAAAGGCCGCAGCCGGTACAAAGTGTTGTATCGATTACAGGCTTTGAGTCTTCCCCTTTTTTTACAGCAGGGCATCCCATTTTGAAGCACATTCCGCATTTTTTACATGCCTCGGAATGAACGATGACAGGTGGTTTCGCCTTAACAATTTTAAGCAGGGCACAGGGACGGCGCGCTATAATAACAGAAGGCTCTGCTGTTGAAATTTCTTCTTTTACTGCTGTTTCTACTGCAGCAATATCAAACGGATCAACCACGCGTACCCGATTGATACCGACCGCTTTGCAAAGTGCTTCCAGGTTGACAGCCGTCGCAGGATCGCCCTTGATATTAAATCCGGTTGTTGGATTCTGCTGATGCCCGGTCATACCGGTGATGCTGTTATCCAAAATAATAACAGTTGAGTTACTTGCATTATAGGCGATGTCAATTAACCCGGTAATTCCGGAATGAATAAAGGTAGAATCACCAATTACCGCAACTGATTTTTTCTCCCAGTCTTCGCCGCGTGCTTTGTTAAAACCGTGTAAGCCGGAAACGGAAGCCCCCATACAGATGGTTGTATCAATTGCTGAAAGCGGGGCGCCGGAGCCTAGGGTGTAACAGCCGATATCTCCGCTGACAAAGAGTTTTAATTTGTTGAGCACAAAGAAAACACCGCGATGCGGACAGCCGGGGCAGAGAACCGGTGGGCGGACGGGAATATTCTGATCTACAGAAATGTAATCGACGGTTTTTCCGAGAATTTTGGAACGGATTTCTCCGGCAGTATATTCACCAATTGGCGAAAACAGCTCTTTTCCGATTACATGTACGCCGTTTGCTTTACAAAACTCTTCGATAATGCCGTCGAGCTCTTCGATTACATATACTTTTTCAAATCGTTTTGCAAAGTCTTTAATCTGTGCTGCACTTAAAGGATGAACCATTCCAAGCTTTAAGTAGGTTGCCTGATCGCCCAATGCTTCACGAGCATATTGGTATGAAATTCCGGATGTGATAACACCGATAGCACCGTTTCCGACGATTCGGTTTACAGGGCATTCGGACGCGTATTCAGAGAGCTTTTGGGTGCGTTCTTCTACAACAACATGACGTACCTTTGCGTTTGCCGGGACCATAACATATTTACCCGGATTTTTTACATATTCCTTTAAAGGAAGTTCGACCCGATCGGAAATCTCAACTAACCCTTGTGAATGAGAAATACGGGTAGAAAGTCTTAAAATAACCGGAGTATCAAATCTTTCGGAAATTTCGAAAGCAAGTTTTGTAAATAAAAGGCATTCGGCAGAGTCTGAAGGCTCCAACATCGGAACTTTGGATGCTGCCGCATAATGTCTGGAGTCCTGTTCATTCTGGGAAGAATGCATTCCCGAGTCATCTGCTACAGCAATTACAAATCCACCGTTTACACCGGCATAAGAAGCGGTGAAAAGCGGATCGGCAGCAACGTTTAAGCCGACATGTTTCATAGCACAGAAAGCGCGAGCACCGGCCATTGACGCACCATAAGCCGTTTCACAGGAAACCTTTTCATTCGGTGCCCATTCACTGTAGATTTCGTTGTATTTTGAAATTGTCTCAGTAATTTCCGTACTTGGAGTACCGGGATAACTTGAAACTACACGACATCCCGCTTCATAAAGGCCGCGGGCAACCGCGTCGTTTCCTAACATTAATTTTTTCATTGAAACCGTCCAATCTGCCGCTGTGTATCGGCTTGATATCTATATTTTCCCACTTGCCGCACACAGAAAACGGCGGGAATACAGTAAAGTTTAAATCGTGCCCTTGTTGCGCAGATCAATAATCCGTTTGGCTTTTCCTGCTGTTCGTTCAATGGAGCGCGGCTCTTTTAAGGTGATTTTACAAGCGAGACCCAAAACAGTTTGGAGGCGATGCTTAATATAATTCTCCAGCTTTTCGAGCTCGGCATACCGTTCAAGAAGAGAACCGTCAATTACTTCAACGACTACCTCGATATTATCCATAAACCCGGAACGTGTGAGGATCAGCTGATATTGTGGTCCAATATGCGGAACAGTCATTAAAACGCTTTCAATTTGAGAAGGAAAGACATTAACCCCTTTAATTTTAAACATATCATCGCTTCGCCCCATAATTTTAGCCATTCGTGCGCCTGTCCGTCCGCAGGGACAATCAGGTGTATAGTTAATTCTGGTGATATCTTTGGTGCGATAACGCAGCAGGGGAAAAGCCTCTTTGGTGAGCGTGGTAATGACAAGTTCGCCGATTTCGCCCTCGTCAAGCGGTTTCATAGTGTTGCGGTCAATGATTTCGGGGTAGAAATGATCCTCTGCAATATGCATTCCGGTACGGAATTCGCAATCGCCCGAAACACCCGGGCCGATCAATTCACTCATGCCATAGTTATCGGTTGCAAAAAGTCCAAGGTTTTCTTCAACGGCAGTTCGCATTTCTTCTGTACAGCCTTCGGATCCGAATAAGCCTAGCCGCAGCTTTAGGTCGGAAAGAGAATATCCCATATCGCGTACAACTTCACCGATATGTAATGCGTAAGAAGGGGTGGCAACCAAAATTGTTGCTCCGAAATCTTTTAAGAGCATAACTTGCTTTTCGGTGTTTCCGCTGGACGCAGGTACAATGGATGCACCTATCTTTTCCAAGCCGTAATGAAGCCCAAGAGCACCGGTGAAAAGTCCGTACCCAAATGATATTTGAGCAATATCATCATCGGTTGCGCCCGCTGCAACACAAAGACGCGCCACAAGATCCGACCAGGTATTTAAATCGTTCCGTGTATAACCTACAACGGTCGGTTTTCCGGTTGTTCCGCTTGAAGCATGCATTCTGACAATTTGCTTCTGAGGAACCGCAAAAAGACCGAAAGGATAGTTATCTCTAATATCATCCTTGGTGGTAAACGGTATCTTTTCAATATCCTTAAAGTTTTGAATGTCTTCGGGTTTAAGCCCGATGCTGTCAAAACGCTTTTGGTAAAAGGGAACACGTTCATAACAATATTTTACAATGTATTTCAGCCGCTCCAGTTGTAAAGCTTCCAGCTCAGAGCGCTTCATTGTTTCGATTTCTTTCTGCCAGTATTTAGTTGTTGCCATTGATATATTCTTCCTCTACTTCATTTAATATGTATTTGTGATGCGCCGGAACAGGTTCATCATAGCAGGCAAAGCTGGACTGCAGATGCTCTTTCGGCAGTTTGGGAGATAATATGCTGACGAGCGGAACGATAATTAATGAGAAAACAATTGCAATCGCCCCGACGTTAAGCGGAGAGTTCAACAGCGCAAAGGGCTGCGGCAAAACAATTCCGGCGCTTTGAAGAATCAGTCCGGCAACAGTAATTCCCACTCCGGAAATAAAGCCGGCCCAAACCCCTGCCCTTGTTGTACCTTTCCAGAACAGCCCGTATAAAAACGGCCCAAGGAAGGCCCCTGCAAGTGCGCCCCAGGAAATTGACATCAAACTTGAGATCATGCTGTTGGGATTTAGAGCAAGAATAACCGAGATCAAGATAAAAGCAGCACAAAGTAATCGAATAACCGACATTTGCTTCTTACTGCTCATCCTTTTAAAGAAAATCCCTTTTAAAAAGTCAATGGTAAAAGTTGAGCTGGAAGTGATAACCAGTGAGGATAGGGTGGACATTGAAGCGGAAAGCACCAGAATAATGACGACTGCGATCAATAGGTCCGGCAACGATTGAAGCATTGTGGGCACTACGCTGTCAAATCCGTTTGCAGGTTTATCGCCTTCTACAAACAGGCGTCCGAATCCACCCATGAAATAAGATCCGCCGGCAATAATCAGAGCAAAAACAGTTGAAATAATCGTTCCGGTTTTAACGGTTTTTTCGTTTTTAACCGTGTAAAATTTATGAATCATCTGAGGCAGACCCCATGTGCCCAGACTTGTCAGAATCACGACGCCGAAGAGACTAATGGGATCAGGCCCGAAAAAGGATGTAAAGGGTCCGGCAAGTTTCGAGCCGCCCTCGGGTACAATTTGCGAGAGCTGGTTCATCGATTCAGTAAAACCGCCGTGAACATTCAAAACCGCTAAAACAACGGCAACAATACCGACTAACATGATAATGCCCTGAATAAAATCGTTAATCGCGGTTGCCATATAGCCGCCGGCAATTACATAAATGCCGGTTAAAACAGCCATGCCGATAATGCACCATGTAAAATCGATTCCGAACGCCATTGAGAAAAGCCCGGAAAGTCCCTTATAGATTGAAGCGGTGTAGGGAACCAGAAACACAAAAATGATAACAGAAGCAACGATTTTGAGAGATTTACTGAGATATCGCTTTTCAAAAAATTCCGGCATAGTAGCCGCCTCAAAATGTTTGGTCATTACGCGGGTGCGCCGTCCGAGTACAACCCAGGCGAGCAAACTGCCTATGACTGCGTTTCCGATTCCGATCCAAGTGGCAGATATACCAAAATTCCAACCGAACTGTCCGGCGTAACCGACAAAAACAACCGCTGAAAAATAAGAGGTACCGTATGCAAACGCGGTAAGCCATGGACCAACGTTGCGTCCGCCTAAGACAAAGTCATTAACGCTTTTGATTTTTTTGCGGCAGTACAAGCCAATTCCGGCCGTTACAGCGACGAAAATGACAAGTACGATAATTTTAACTGCCATAAAGTCCCCTTTCTCAGATATCACAAAAGGACACAATGTGCCCTTTTGTGATTCTAGCTTTATTTTATCTTAGTTGACAAAGTTTGTAAATCCTTTTGTTTAAAAGATTTTTCTCAGATCGGTTACCCGTTTTGCTTTGCCTTCGCTGCGAGGAATTGTTTTAGGGTCAACCAATGTGATGACAGCACTGATGCCGAGAACCGATTCAATTTCAGCACGGAGTTTGGCTTGAAGTTCTTCGATCGCCGTAACAGTATCGCTGAACATTTTCTGAGTCATTTCTATTTGAATTTCCAAAGTGTCGGTATTGTTTTTTCGATCGACATAGATCATATAATGTGGTTCAACATCGTTAAATTTGAGCAGAACGCTTTCAATCTGAGAGGGGAAGACGTTAACGCCTCGAATGATCAGCATATCGTCTGATCTGCCGGTAACCTTGGACATTCTCGGACTGGTACGACCGCATTCGCATGGTTCGTACGTGATGCTGCACAAATCACGGGTACGATATCGAATCAGTGGAAATGCTTCTTTGTTTACACAGGTGAAAACAAGCTCACCAACCTCGCCTTCCGGAAGGACTTCGCCGGTTTCGGGGTTAATAATTTCCGGAATGAAGTTGTCGGCCGCAATATGCATGCCACAGTTGTAGTCACAGCTCATAGCTACGCCGGGACCGGCCACTTCACTGAGACCATAAATATCGTAAGCTTTTAATCCCAAACGATCTTCAATTTGCGCGCGCATTTCTTCACTCCAGGGTTCCGCGCCAAAAACACCTGCACGAAGTTTTAGATCTTCTTTTTTAATGCCGTTTGCTTCCATCTCGTCTGCAAGGTGCATGGCATAAGATGGGGTGCAACAGATCATCGTTGCGCCAAAATCACGCAGTAGATTCAACTGGCGGCTGGTATTTCCAACAGAGGCCGGAACAACGGTTGCGCCTATTTTCTGGGCACCGTCATGTGCGCCGAGCCCTCCGGTGAAAAGTCCATATCCGTATGAAATGTGAATAATATCCTTTTTGCTTCCTCCTGTCATGGTAAGCCCGCGAGCCATGCTGTCGGCCCACATGTCGAGGTCATGTTTTGTATAACCGACAACAATTTGTTTTCCGGTTGTTCCGCTCGAAGCGTGCAGGCGTACTATATCATCCATCGGAACGCAGAACATTCCAAACGGATAATTATCTCTTAAATCCGCTTTATAAGTAAAAGGGAGCTTATGCAGATCATCTACCGATTTAATATCTCCCGGTTCTAACCCCAAATCCTGCATCTTTTTTTTAAAATACGGAGCTTTTTCATACATCCGCTTTACAGTATTTACTAAGCGCTCACTCTGAATTTTAAGTAATTCTTCGCGGCTCAGAGTTTCCATCGGACTCCAAATTTTACTCATACTTGTACCTTCCATTCTGCCGGTAACGGCGTTAAATTGTTTTGGCGCAAAAACGCCGACGGGAGAAAGGAACCTTATATCTGGAAAAAACCATAAAAAATCCCTTCCATCCCCAGAATCATGGGACGAAAGGAGTATTTCGCGGTACCACCCATATTCACCGGACACCCGGTGCACTTCAGCGGCCTGAAAACCGCCTTTTCCTTAACGCGGACTAACGCAGCCGACTACTGCTTGTTTCACCGGCCGAGCTCAGGGGCGAACTTCGGCGCAACTAATGTACAGGTTTGCTTTCAGTCAGCGACAAACCCTCCCTGAATACTCTGCAGCGCTTACTTTTCCCCATCAATGCTGTTACTTCTTATTATAATCGGGTAGTCGATATTTGTCAATTTGTTTTAGCCGTTTAAACGAAAAAAGTGTCGTTGAATTTTTGTGCATTTTGTATTATAACATAAAGGGGAATTTACTTTTTGCGTAGATGAAAAAATTGATGCCAAAGACAAGATAGGGAGGAAATGAAAATGAAAGCGTTTGAATATAAGCTTCATACTGATGAAGAAGGATTTTATAACGTTACGCGGCAAGTACAGGACGCCATTGTAAAAAGCGGTGTGCAGTCCGGAATCTGTGTGGTCTACACGCCTCATACAACATCGGCTATCACCATAAATGAAAATGCCGATCCGGATGTCAAAATTGATTTGTTATACGGGTTGAATGAGGTTTATTCTGACCTTTCAGCCTATTGCCATATGGAAGGAAACAGTGCGGCACATCTCAAGTCGAGCTGTGTAGGATGTTCCGAGACAGTAATTATCGAGGAAGGGAAGCTTATGCTCGGTATGTGGCAAGGCATTTATTTTTGCGAATTTGACGGTCCGCGTAATCGGAGATTTTTTGTAAAGGTGATCGAGGGTTAAGAAAGTCATCTAAAAGGCGTCTGCTAAAGCAGACGCCTTTTAGATTTACCGGATAAACCGGACCCTTCCTTCTTTTCTGGGCTGAGCCTTGGTACAGGGTTGATCAGAATAACCGACAGCAATACTGCCGCAAATCACTTCATCATCTCCGATGCCGCATTCTTTTAAGAATTCCCGTAAAATCGGATTATCGGATAGCCAGGTAAGTTGATTGATCCAGCAGGTTCCGATATTTATTGAAGTAGCGGCAAGCAGAATATTTTCAATTGCCGCAGCACTGTCGGCCATTGCATTTCCGTGTCCTTTTTGATTGGTAACAACAATTAATGTAGGAGCATTGTAGATAAAATCGTAGCTGCCGCGTTTGGCCATTTGTATCGTATGAACTTTACTTTTATACATTCCATCTGTAATTTCCATCTGACTGAATTCTTGTTTAACAATTTGCTTCAGCTTTTTTAAAACTATTGGACTCTGGATAACGGTAAAGCGCGCATATTGGCAGTTTCCGCCGCTGGGTGCATAGAGCCCCGCTTCCAGCATGGTGTGAAGTTCTTCGTCGTTTATCTGAATAGTTTTGTATTTGCGAATGCTTCTGCGGCTTAAAATAGCATGAATAGTTTGTTCCATTTGTCAATACTCTCCCCGTTTGAATTAAAAACAATATAAAATGTAATGTAAATATATTTGAACTTTATGATTTATGAAAGAGATGTTTGAATTTTCTTATCAGAGTATCCGGTTGTTTTTTGAAAGAAATACCGCTGTGCGCCCGCTCGATTGCCAGCTGCATAAATTGCTCTTGGCTTGCAATCGCAAACGGTTCGCGATCACGGAAGCGATATTGTCCATCAGGATAGAGCTTTCTGCCTTTAACGGTATCGTTAAGCATAATCTGAAGCATTTTGTAAATTTGTTCTTTTAAAATTTGATTCTCAACCGGGCATGCAATCTCTACACGGCGCTGAGTGTTACGGGTCATCATATCGGCAGAGGCGATATAGAGCTCTTTTTCGTTTCCGATACCGAAGCAGTAAACACGCGAATGCTCTAAAAATCTGCCTACAATGCTGATGACCGAGATGTTTTCGGTTTTTCCGGGGATTCCCGGGATTAGACAGCAGATTCCGCGGATAATTAATTCAACAGGTACGCCAGCTTGTGAAGCCTCTGAAAGTTTATCAATAATATCTCGATCTGTCAACGAGTTCATTTTCATTATAATAGCAGCCGGGCGTCCCAGTTTTGCTTTGTCAATTTCTCCCTCAATCTTTTTAATTACATTGGATTTTAAACTATACGGTGCAACCCAAAGCTTTTTATAAGTTCCCTCCAAGTTGGCAAGGGCCATATTTTTAAAGAAATTGACAGCGTCCGTACAGATATCCGGATCGGTGGTAATTAAAGAAAGATCCGTATAGAGACGGGAAGTCTTCTCGTTATAGTTTCCGGTCCCTATCTGTGTGATGTACTGAATTTTAGAGCGGTCTTTTCGGGTGATCAGGCAAATTTTAGAATGAACCTTGTATCCGTCAAAGCCGTAGATTACATTACACCCCGCCTCTTCCAGACGCTGCGCCCATTCAATGTTATTCTGTTCGTCGAAACGGGCGCGTAATTCCATTAATACAGTAATTTCTTTTCCGTTCTCCGCTGCTTCTATCAAAGATTCCGCAAGCTTTGACTCCCGGCTGATTCGATAAAGCGTGATTTTAATTGAGAGAACACCCGGATCATTTGCTGCTTCTTTAATGAGAGAAAGAAAAGGCTTCATGCTTTCAAAGGGGTAGGAGAGCAAAATATCTTTTTTCAGCACTTGTCGGATAATACTTTGATGAGACAAAAGCTCCGGTGTGTTTTGCGGCTGAAACGGCTGATTGACAAGAAGCTGTTTATCGGCCGAAGGAAGCATATCTTCCAGCGCAAAAACATAGGACATGTTAAGCGGCGTTTTGCTGACGAAAACCTGGTCGTTTCCCAGTGAAAGCCGTTCGCAGAGAAAACTCTGTAAATTCTTACTCATGGATGAGGCGGCCTCCAACCGAACCGGAGCCAGGCGTGCCCGCTTTTTAAGAATTTTTTTCATATGCTGACGAAAATCAATATCTGCGTCATAAAGGCCTTCGTCAGTGTCAATATCAGCGTTTCTGGTCACGCAGATCACGGTTTTCTCAGTGACGTTATACTGTTCGAAAATCTGATCGGCATATTCTAAAATAACGTCTTCCAACAAAACAAAGCGAAGATCGCTTTCGGGAAGTGCAATAATTCGCCCGAGCGCGGGCAAAACCGGAACCAGCCCGTAACATTCATTTTTGCCATGCTTTAAGACAGCAGCAACATAAGGCTGTTTATTATTTAAATGAGGGAAGGGATGCATGTTGTCCACCACTTGGGGAGAAAGAAGGGGAAGAATGGAGCGTTTAAAATATTTGTCGATATACTTATGCTCGTTTGCTGTTAATTCGCTGATCTGCGGACGGCAAATATGATGTTCTTCAAGGGCTTTTGCAACATCGTGATAGGATTGATCCCGCCGTTTATATAAATCGGGTGTTTCTTTATAGATTGCTGCGAGTTGTTCGGCACAGGTAAGTCCGGATTTGTTATCAGGTTCAAGGTCATCTGCCTGTGCAAGATCATATAAGCTGCCAACACGTACCATATAAAACTCATCCAGATTACTGGTAAAGATAGAAATGAATTTGAGTCGTTCAAAGGCGGGAGTCTGCGGGCAGTCGGCTTCCTCTAAGACTCTGAGATTAAATTTTAACCAGCTCAGCTCCCGGTTTTCGGTATAGCTATAGTTGTTTCCTGCTCGTTCGTTCATCGATTATCCTCTTTTCATCTGTGATTCGGTACAATGCTTTTATGGAATAAAATAACGAAGAAATCTCTCTTTGATTTAAAATAGTATGATGCTAAAAACAAATATTTTCTTTTTATGGATATTATACCCTAAATTAAGTTTGTTTTCCATAGGCGAAAAGGGTGATTTATTTGTAAAATTCAGATAAAATCACAGCTGTTTTAATCTCGGCGCTAAATATCGTTTGCGTATCTGTAAAATTATCTCAAAGACATCTTGTCAAAATACAGACGCTATGCAATAATAAAATTATAATCATAATTCATATAGGAGGGAAAGAAATGGATGATATCAAAGCGTTGGTTTTAAAACTTACTTTGAAAGAAAAATGTTCACTCGTCAGTGGTTTTGACTACTGGCATACCCAACCGGTAAAACGGTTGGAAATTCCTTCGGTAATGATGACTGACGGTCCACATGGGCTGCGTAAAATGGATGAAAATAAAAATACCGCATCTGCCACATGTTTCCCTTCGGGTGCGGCGCTCGCTTCTTCCTGGAATCGGGATCTGCTTGAAAAGATCGGTGCCGCAATCGGAGAAGAGGCGCAGGCGGAAGAAATATCAATTGTTTTGGGACCGGCCTGCAATATTAAGCGTTCTCCTCTTTGTGGACGTAATTTTGAGTATTTTTCCGAGGATCCTTATCTTTCCGGCCAGATGGCAAAACATCACATTCTGGGTGTGCAGTCGCAAAACGTCGGAACTTCGTTAAAACATTTCTGTGCCAATAACCAGGAAACAATGCGAATGCGCATTGATGAGGAGATTGATGAACGCACATTGCGCGAAATATATCTTTTCGGCTTTGAAACCGCGGTAAAAGAGGCACGTCCTGCTACGGTAATGTGTTCCTATAACACGGTGAACGGCACACCGCTTGCAAGAAATAAAAGGCTGTTGACCGATGTTTTGCGTCACGAGTGGGGATTTGAAGGCTTTGTTATGTCCGACTGGGGTGCAATCAAAGAACGCGCGGAGTGTGTTGCCGCTGGGCTGGATTTGGAGATGCCGGGGTGTGACGGCGTTTTTAACGATGAAATTGAAAACGCTGTATTAAACGGTACCCTTGAAATAGAAAAGCTGGACCGTGCTGTCGAACGAATCCTTTCGTTTGTCTTTGAGGCGGTTAAACGCCAGAAAAGGGGTGCTTCATATTCTGCTAAAAAGCACGATGAACTGGCACGCGAAGCAGCGGCGGAATGCATGGTTTTGCTCAAAAACGAAGAAAACGTCCTTCCGCTGAGACGGGAGGAAAAAGTCCTTTTTGTAGGCGGATTTGCCGAAACACCGCGCTATCAGGGAGGGGGAAGTTCGCATATTCAACCGTTAAAGATTACTTCTCTGCTTGATGCTTTGAAAGAGGAAAATGTTGATTATTCATATTGCAAGGGCTTTTCCGCTTTAACGGATGAGGTCGATGAAACTTTGGAAGCACAGGCGCTTGCTGCCGCCAAAACTGCAGATAAGGTTGTTATCATGGCGGGATTGCCGGATATATATGAATCAGAAGGCTATGACCGGGTTCATATGCATCTGCCGCCGAGTCAGAACAGATTGATTAAACGCCTTTCCGGTGTTTGTAGCCGGCTTGTTGTTGTACTGTCGAATGGTTCGCCGGTTGAAATGCCATGGGAACCGCTTGCCGAAGGAATTTTGGAAGGATATCTTGGAGGTCAGGCTTCCGGCGGTGCCGTGTTTGATATTTTGTATGGCAAAAAGAATCCGAGCGGGCGTCTTGCCGAAACATTTCCGCTGCGTTTAGAGGATAACCCGAGTTATTTAAATTTCCCGGGTAAACGGGAAAAGGTAAGTTACCGCGAGGGTATTTATGTCGGTTATCGCTACTATGACAAAAAGAAAATGCCGGTATTATATCCGTTCGGTCATGGACTTAGTTATACCACTTTTGTATACAAAGATTTAGAGCTGGATGAGGATGAGTTTGAGGAAGAAGACGTTTTAACACTCAGATGCACGGTTACCAATACCGGCAGTTATGCGGGGGCTGAAGTAGTGCAGCTTTATATCGCTGCTCCCGGCGTTCAGGAAGATCGTGCACCGAAAGAACTGAAAGGTTTTTGTAAGGTGTTTCTTAATCCCGGTGAGAGCAAAAAAATTTCTTTCCGCCTTGATGCCCGAAGTTTTTCATATTATAGCGTTGAGGAAAAAGACTGGTTCTGCGAACCGGGTATGCACCGAATCCTTATCGGTTCTACATCGGAGGACATCCGCCTTGAAAGGGAAATTGCGGTACGTCCGAGTAAGTTCTTGCGTTTGAAAGTTTCCCCTTTTATGATGGTGAGGGAAGTATTGGAGCATCCGCAGGCTCGGAAAGAGATAGAGTTTTTTATCAATCGCTATTCTGTTGCCGATCGGGTCAACAATCAGGATGGGGCACTTAATGCTCAGATGATTGAAATGATGTTTCACGAAATGCCGATCAAAACTCTCACCGTGCTCTATCCGGAGCTCTTTTCACAGGCAGATATGGACGAGCTGATGAAACGACTTCAAAAATATGCTGTTTCCTGATATAAGCGCGTTTAAATTTTAACTGTAATAAAAGCATTTTGTGATGAGAAGAGTTTTGCTTTAAAATTAAAAATTCCCCGAAAGATTTATCTTTCGGGGAATTTTTAGCTTATCCGGCGTTATTTTCCAAACCGGAAAGACGGGAATCCTTTTACACCGGGATGAATTGCAAATAATGCACCGCCGAGTGAATTTTTTTCCCGTTCTTCAGGCGTGTCGTTTTCCCAAGCGGTTGTAATATAAAGGGTAGAAAAATCCGGGCCTCCGAAAACAGGACAAGTTACTTTTGACGCCGGCAACAGAGCTTCGGCGAGAATTTCGCCGGTTTTCGGACTGGCGCAAATTACCTTTGAACCTTTAAACAGAGCAATCCACAGATTATCGTTTTCATCAATTGTCATTCCGTCCGGAAGGCCGATTTCTTTTGGTATTTCTACAACGGTTCGTGGGTTTGCAAGGCTGCCGTCTGTAAGATTATAATCATATGCAGTTACAGCGTAATTCAGAGAATCAATATAATATAACGTTTGGTGATCGGCGCTGAAGCACAGACCGTTTGAAATGGAAATGCCGGTTAAAAGCGTTTTATAAGAGCCATCCGGCTCAACACTGTAAAAACCGCCGTCAATTCTTTCACCGTCTGGCAAGGACGTATAACAGGTTCCGGCAAGGAGACGTCCCACGGGGTCACATTTTCCGTCGTTAAAACGATTGGGCGTATTAGGTTCCGGATCAGCCAGTTTCTGCTTTTTCAATGCGCCGTTTTCAAAGTCGAGTAGATAAATACCGCTTTTGAGCGCGCCGATTAATCCGCCGTCTTTTCGCAATGCTATCGTTCCGATCGGCTCTGCGCAGGAAAACGATTCGTCTTTTCCGGTTACAGGGTCAAAGCGATGCAGTTCGCCGACATTAATATTAACCCAATAAAGTTTTTGCTCTTCTTCATGCCAGAGCGGCCCCTCTGCGAGTTCTGCACCGGCGTTTAAAACCAGATCTGCTTTAAAAGTTTTCATGATAAGCCTCCTTATGTTGTAAAATAATCAGGTATTGGATATATCTTATGAGGGAAAAATCCAGATCAATTATAAGCACACAGATAAAGATTGCAGTAATTATTCCGGTGTGGATATGGTTTTTGGCGAAGTTCATAATTTCTATCAAATTATAATATTGGTTTCTATAAAGGAGGTGTCATTTAAACTACACAAAATTTTCGAAAGCACTGGTATAAAGACGCTAAACGAATTTAACCCGAAATTGAAAAGAATAAATAGACTTCCGTTTATGGTAATAATAAACACCCATGGAAAATGGACTAAGACGTATTAACATTTTCAGAATACTGTGTATGAAAGCCTGATCTTTTAGGCTTGATTTTATGACTCTTTCAGAGCTTTTTCAGTGAGCTCCGATTGATGCCGTATGGATAAAACGGCCTTTTCCCATTTTCGGCTTAACCAGATTCCCATTGCTATCAGTCCGCGTAAAATGTCATCGGCTGCCATACCAATCCAAAGTCCGACAATCCCAAGCTGACAGGGGATGGACAAAACATAACCGAGTCCGCAGTTAACAAGCCAGATGGAACATGAAGCGATGATCATAGGCCAGAAAACATAGCCGGCAGCCCGCAGCCCATAATTGAAAGAATGATTTAAAGAGCGTCCGATATTAATGGCAATGCATAAAGCGAAAAGTGGCATGGAAAGGGAAATAATTTCCTCGCTTGAGGTAAAAAGACTCATAATCGGTCGGTAAAGGATAAAAATCAGGGTGGAAATTGTAGCGTTGCAGGAAAATACCAATCGCCATTTTCGTTTGATAAAACGGTAGGCTTCATCGAGTTTGCCGGCGCCCATCATCTGCCCGGCGATTACCTGTGCTGCCTGCCCGATTGACATACCGATTACATAAGCGTAGTAATCTACGGTATTAACGTAAACTTTAGCCGATAACGCTGCTTGCCCGAATGCGGTTAAGAATCCTGTTGTCACTACTTGAGAGAGCATATAGGAAATACCCTCAGCCCCTGACATAAATCCGATTCCGACAATCTGTTTTAGGGTGCGCCATTTGATTTTCCAAAGATTTACGAGCTTATAACATTTAAATTTCGCCCGAATCAGTAACAGAATAAGCAACAAAGCGCCGATTGTTTCGCTGACAAACCGAATAATACCGACACCTTCAATCCCTTCGAGCGGAAATGAAAAAGGGTGAAAAATGACAAAATAGTTGCCAAGTACATTGACGACGTTAATAATCATAACGACAATCATCGGGATCTTGGCATTTCCATAACAACGGAAAAGAATTGATATTGTGCTGGAAAGCGAAATCATGACCGATGCTCCGCCTGCCCATTGCAGATAAATGGAAGCACCACCGATCAAATCCTGCTCAAGTCCCATCAGAGTCAAAACCGGTACCGCCATTACAATTAAGAACAAACTGACAATTCCACCGAGTAAAACGCTAATTCCAACGGCATTCATACTGATAAGACCGGCCTCTTTGTCCTTGCGCGCACCGAGAACCTGGTTGATAACAACCGCAGAACCGGAGGAAATCATGGTAAAAGTAACCAGTACGACATTCATAATCTGATTGGCGACACCGACGGCGGCAACCGCACTGTCAGAATAATTTCCAAGCATGAAAACGTTAACAGTTCCCAAAAAATTTCTAAGGACCTGTTCAATTAAAATAGGGATGGCAAGTGAAAACAGAGATATTTGCTTAGATGGTTTCATGTGGCAACGGCCCTTCTAACTGATATTGTTAACGCAAAAGAAATATACTCATAAAGTATAAATTGAGTATCAGTATAACACGTAAAAAAACTTTTTGTCAAATTTTTTTAAAAAGTAACAATTTGTTCTTGAAAAAAAATGAAAATATGGAATAATAAGAACATAAACAAATAAATGCGGCGCATTCTAAATACAGGTGAATGGAATGCGAAAATGGAAAGAATATTCAATTGTATATACAATCGGCTCTCTTGGCTATGGGTTGCTTGAAATTATCTGGCGTGGGTTTACCCATTGGTCCATGCTCTTTGCCGGAGGGATCAGTATGCTTTGCTTGTATATATTACATTTTAAAAATTTTTCCATGAAACTGTGGAAAAAGTGTTGTTTCGGTACTGTGATGATTACGGCAGTTGAATTTGTTATAGGCCTTTTTGTCAATCGTTTATTTCACCTGAATGTGTGGGATTACTCCGAAAAACGCGGCAATGTTTTGGGGCAAATCTGCCTGAAATACTGTTGTTTGTGGTTTTTGCTCTGCGTTCCGGTGTTTTTTTTATGTAAACGTTTGAAAAAGCGGCTGCTTTTGTTGTAAAATAGATATGAGGACTTAGTGAGGGATTTTCTGCATGACAAAAAGGAAAAAGGTTTATCTTTATCAAAACAAAAAATCGAAAAATCGTGCAAAGGTATTTGTAGTTTTTACAACTGCGATTGCGATCGTTTTAGCAGGTGTCGCTACGGTAATTGCATTGAATAGCGGTGGGACAGGCAGTGACAGTGTTTCGGCAAGCAGTTTGATTCCGAGCAGCATTATGAAGGACTGGGAGGCTAAACATCCGTCTTCGTCATCTCAATCAGATATAACATCGGATTCCGGAAGCAGTCAGGTCGGTGTTGTTGCCACTTCGAATAAACCGGTTCCGGCGTCCGGTGCAGTGGATCGTTCTTATTTTGATGATGCGCTTTTTATCGGAGATTCCCGCTCGGAAGGGTTTAAACTATACAGCGAGATAGATAATGCCACTTATTATGTTTATAAGGGGCTTTCGGTTGAATCGGTCAATACCAAGGCGGTTATTACAGCACCGGACGGAACCCAGCAGACCGTGATGAACGCTTTAAAGCAAAAACAATTCGGCAAGGTTTATATCATGCTTGGAATTAACGAGCTTGGCTGGACAAATACAAATGCTTTTATTAAGAAATACGGCGCGTTGGTTGACGCTGTAAAGCAGTATAATCCTAATGCGATTATCTACGTCCAGTCTATTTTGCCGGTATCGGATTTGAAACAGGGAGATCCTGTTTTTAATAACGACAACGTCAATAGATTTAACAGCTTGATTCAGAATATGGTAAAAGAAAAAAAGGTTTATTATGTTAATTCTGCCGAATCTGTTACAAAAGACGGAATGCTGATCCACGAGGCCAGCACGGACGGAATTCATTTAAATAAAAAATATTGTATGGTTTGGCGAGATTACTTGATGACCCATACCGTGCGAAAGTAATGAGACAAAAGGAGCGTATTTATGAAAAAAGTTGCAGTTGCGATTGTTACGTTGATTCTCCTCTGCCTGATGGGAGGATGCGGTGGATCACCAGCCAAAGAGGTGGATATTAACAAGGTGGCGGAGGATCTTAAAACGCAGATTACCTATAAAGATGACCTTGCGAAGCTTACGGACGAAATGTTTGACAGCGTTTATAAAATTGACCGTTCGCTGATAAAACAAGCGGTTGCATTTACAAGCTCCGGGGCAACAGCGGAAGAGATTGTTGCAATCGAACTTAATAAATCAGACGATGTAAAAACTGCGGAAACAGCGTTAAAAGAGCGGATTAAATACCAAAAAGACGGTTATTCCGATTATGGTCCGGAAGAAGTACCGAAGCTTGATAACGCGGTGATTAAAAGCAGCGGCAATTACATTTTTATGAGCGTTTCGGACGATCATGCCAAAGCAGCTGAGATTTTAAATTCTTATCTTGGTTAATTAAATCGAAATAAAAGCACCCCGTCAAAATGAATTCCTCGGCATGGGAGGATCCGTTTTGACGGGGTGCTTTGTTTTTGCATCAATAATAGCTGTGAGAAAAACGATTATGTGAAAAATTGCGATAAACCAGCTATGTTTTTTTAATAAACTGATTGTGACATTTCGGACAGGTAATTTTAATTTTTCCGCGCCCTTTGGGAACACGCAATTTTTGCCCACAGTTTTTACATTTATAATAACGATGTGTTTTTCGGTTGTGAAACCTTACTTTCAAATTTCTAAACCAGCTTTTAGTCGGATTCCAAAAACGGAGAAACACTTGATTTTCACGATATCGCTTTTGAATATTGCGTGAAAAAGTGCGAAATAAAACCACAGCGAAAATCAATAAACCAATCCAGGAAAGAAACCGGCAATATGGGATATAGCTTAGAAAATAAAGGACAAAATAACCTGCTATTAATGCCAGAGACAGCTGATCTGTTCCATAACGTCCCATCATCATTCTTCTAAGCCAGTTCATTTTTAAGCTCCTTTTTATGTTTTACATCAGTATACTGTATTTTTTAATAATTGTGTAATCTGTCCGTGGTAATTCTATGGCTAATTTATGAACGTGCGCGATTGAATTATTGTTTTGTCCGGCAGGAAGAAATTTAGATCGGTTTTCGTTTTGCCGGCGTAAAGAGATAAAATTAAACAAGGCTTTTTTATGTTTGATTTTGATGGGTTAGTTGAAAAGCAAAATATCTGTTGTCTAATTGTCCTGATTTAAAATTTGCTGCACGTAGTTTTTAAGAGAACCCTTATCGTGAATTTGATTGGCTTGTCGGCTGACCTGATTACGAATATGATCCGGAAGAGCATTATAGTATTCTTTTACGGATAAATCCTGCTCCATTAGATGATACAGCCCTGAATGTTCCGACATGATTTATCACCTCCGGATTTATTCTTTGCTGAGAATCAAGACGTTATACCAAAGATAATAAATCTGCATTTTCAGGATGCTTTTTAAACCAGTGAATGGCATAAGAGCAGCTCAAAACCGCTTTTCTTCCGCTGTTTCTCAGCTCGGTTGCTGTAAGCGAGAGTAGTTCTCCGGCAATGCCCTGTCCGCGAAGAGAAGAATCGACAAAAGTGTGATTGATATCCACCAGGTTATTTTTTACAGCCGGAAATGTAATTTCAGCAAGTAATTTTCCATCTTTATTTTCTAAATAAATTCTATTTGTCTCAATGGTATAATTCATATAAACCTCCGATTAGTATAAGCTGATGTGTGAACTTGATTAATCCGTGCAACGGTATATTTGCAATTGGCGGTCGGCCGTGGTATCATTAAGAAAAGCAAGTTTTAAAAGAAAGAAGTGTTTTAAATGGGAATGGTTGAAGATGTCAGAGCACAGATGATGGCTGCAATGAAGGCGCGCGATGCAAAACGCAAGGATGTTCTGTCCAATCTGCTGGCCGCCCTTAAAAACGGCGTTATCCAAAAAAGAAGCGACTTGACTCCGGAAGAAGAAACGGCGATTGTTGCAAGAGAACTTAAACAGACAAAGGAAACTTTAGAAAGCGCTCCGGCTGATCGCAACGATATCAAGGAAGAATGTACTTATAAAATTTCCGTTTTATCTGAGTTTATGCCGGAACAGATGGACGAGGCTGCAATTCGTAAAACAATTGAAGCGGTTTTGGAAAAGCTCGGTATCACAGAACCTTCGGCAAAACAAAAGGGCTTAATCATGCGCGATTTAATGCCTCAGGTAAAGGGCAAGGCCGACGGTAAATTTGTAAATGAAATCCTCGGAACTTATTTTAAAAATTAAACCGGATTTATTTCTAAAAGGCGGCAGGATAAACGGTCGCCTTTTAAAATGATAAGAAAAACTGTCGTTTGTTATTTTACAAAGGAAAAGCCGCCGTTTTTATCCGGCGGCTTTTTACTATCATATACGGCTGGAAATTAAGGACGCGTTTTGATATCCTCGGCGAGAATTTTTTCTTTTTCCTGCAACAATGTATCGGAAAAAAGCTCTTCTTCCAGTTTGTCTACGCCGATGCGGTCAATAGCGGCGCCCAGACGCTCTTTTTGATAAGCGTATTTTTTAAACCAAAGAATGGTTTTTCAAGTAGAGAATATACTTCTTCTGCTTCGACCAAACGGGAAAGAGGAGTTCCGTTTCTGGCCTTTTTTCCCCAGGTACCACCTACAAATACTTTGAATTTTACATGATTATGATGTGCGACCGCTTTAAACGGGCATTTGCCGTTGCAAACACCGCAGGCGGCACAAAGATCTTTTTGAATGGAGAGTTTTCCTTCTGAATCGATTATGGCAGCTTTCATCGGACATGCTGCCGCAACAAAACAGCTTTTACAGCTGTGACATTTTTCTCTGTCGTATTGCGGAAAACGATGGCCTTCTACGCCAAAATCATTGAGGCTTGGTTTCATACAGCTGTTGGGGCAGCCGCCGACTGCAATTTTAAATTTATGCGGGAGCTTTACATCACCCCAACCGACATAATACCGTTCATGGATTTCTTTTGCCAGAGCTTGGGTATCATAGTTTCCGTAAACACAAGTCGTGCCTTTACATGCAACAACCGGCCTGATCTTTGCGCCAGTTCCGCCGAAAGAAAGTCCGCATTCTTTCAGCAAGGCAGAAGCTTCATCAATTTTTTCATAAGGAATTCCTACGATTTCAGGATCAAGACGGCTTGTAAATGCAATCTTGCCGTTTCCGAATTTTTTGGAACACTCGGCGATCGTGTTCAATTGTTCCGCCGTATAAACACCGCCGGCCGAAACGATTCGACCGGAGAATAAATTTGTTCCGCGATTCAGAAGAAAGCCCATGCCTTTTAAGCGGGTAATCTCTGCAGAACTAATCTTTGTGTTATTCATGCAATAATCTCCCTCTTCGATTATCGGATTCACTTCTATATAAAATAACATATTTATCTTTAAAGGTCAATTCATCATGTGAGGAAAAAATATGAGACAAGAGTTCGAGATCTTAGATAAAATGCTCTGCTTAACCTGAAAGGTTGTCAATCGATATTTTTTGTTGTAAAATAGTATGGTATGAAAAAAGGAGTGAACTTATGCAGAAGGCAGTAGAAAATCAGTCACATGAGAATAAAATGGGACGAGATCCCGTCTTAAAACTAATTATTTCGATGTCGCTTCCGGCCATGTTTTCCATGCTGGTGCAGGCGCTTTATAACATTGTAGACAGTTATTTCGTTTCTCAGATTAACGAAAATGCTCTGACTGCCGTATCACTTGCTTTCCCAATCCAAATGCTGATGATTTCGGTTGCGGTCGGTACTTCGATCGGCATCAATTCTTTTATTTCGCGTAAATTGGGCGAACGCCGCCAGGATTTGGCGGACAGTGCTGCAACACACGGCGTTCTTTTAGCAGTGTTCAGTTGGCTTGTATTTGCTTTGATCGGTTTGTTCGGTTCCAGAGCATTTTTTCAATGCTTTACCGATATTGCGGAAATTGTAGAAATGGGTACGCAGTATATTAGCATTTGTTGTATTCTTTCTTTTGGCGTTTTTGTTGAAGTGAACCTTGAAAAGACACTGCAGGCAACCGGAAATATGATTTATCCCATGCTTTTCCAATTGGTAGGAGCAATCACCAATATTATTCTGGATCCGATTTTTATTTTCGGGTGGCTCGGACTTCCCTCAATGGGGGTTGCCGGTGCTGCAATTGCAACAGTAATCGGCCAGATTGTATCCATGTTTTTTGCATTTTATATTATTAAAGCGAAAGATCACGCAATAACAATTCGGTTTAAAGGCTTTAAGTTTGACTGGGGAATTGTTAAAAGTATTTATGCTGTTGGTTTTCCGTCAATTATCATGCAGTCGATCGGTTCTGTTATGAATGTCGCGATGAATGCAATTCTTATCTCCTTTACCGAAACGGCAGTAGCGGTTTTCGGCGTTTACTTTAAACTCCAATCCTTTATTTTTATGCCGGTTTTTGGTTTGACGCACGGCGTTATGCCGATTATGGGGTACAATTTTGGCGCGCGAAATAAAGAAAGATTGCTGTCTGCGCTGAAGATTGGTTGTATAATCGCATTAATTATTATGGCGGTTGGAACGATTGTTTTTTGGGTGGTTCCGAATCTGTTACTCGGCATTTTTCAAGCTTCTGGTCATATGCTGCAAATCGGTATTCCGGCACTTCGTCTTATCAGCACATGCTTTATTCCTGCAGCACTCGGTATTATGTTCTCCACTCTTTTTCAGGCGGTCGGCAAAGGCACTTATAGCCTGATTATCTCGGTGCTTCGCCAGTTGGTGATTCTAGTTCCAAGTGCGTTTTTATTGGCGCAGACCATGCAGGTGGAAAATGTTTGGTTTGCGTTCCCAATCGCCGAAATATTTTCGCTTTTGGCCAGTATCTTTTTGTATGTACGATTATATCGAAAAACGATCAAACCGCTTGATATAAAAAGTGAATTGTGATAAAACGCCCGTGTAGAGTTTTATGCTACGCGGGTGTTTTTATTCGGCGACTATAGATTTCCGCATAATAGGGCTTAAATCGGTTTTGAAAAGAGTTTGTTCTGAATTTAATATGACAAGTTGTAAGATTGATCTTTTAACAGCCTAACATTTTGAGCAGTTCTTCTTTACTTTTGGCACCAGTTGAGGCCGACGCGATCTCGCCGTTTTGAATAACCATCATCGATGGAACCGCTAAAACATTGTAAACGGCCGCCAGTGCTGATTCCTCGTCTATGTTGATTGTACATATCTTTATTAATCCCTTTTTTTCTTCTGAAAGTATTTCCAAAACAGGGGCCATTTCTCGGCAGGAACCGCATCGGGTGGCCCAGAATTCTACCAAAACCGGGAGATTTGATTTGAGGACTTCTTCCTTGAAGTTATTTTTCGTGATTTTAACAATTGACATGTTGATTCTCCTTGTAATTTGATCCGAATAAACCGCTTTCATTTTATTTTGCCTCTTTTTACCGGTTTTATCTAAAATGCTAATTTTGGATAAAACCGAATAAAAATGTTAAAAAAGAATTTCTTATTCTTTACAGAATTCTCGGTTTAGAGTATAATGGCGAAAGAACGAAATGCCTTACCATAAAATATAATATCTATCATATAAACTAAGGAAGTGATCGTTTTGGGAATTATTGAAAAAATGCGTTTGGATGGCAAAAAGGCTTTTGTAACCGGAGGAGCTCGCGGAATCGGACGCAGTATTGCAACTGCACTGGCTGAAGCGGGCGCCGATGTTGCATTGGTTGATCGGGATATTTCAGAGGCTCAAAAGGCAGCTGAGGAGATAGAAAAGGTAACAGGAAGAGACTTGCTTGCGATTAAGGCGGATGTTACCTCCAAAGAAGATGTTGATGCGATGATCGAGGAGGTTTTAAAGCGCTTTGGCCGGATTGACGCTGCGTTCTGTAATGCGGGAATCTGCAAAAATATTCCGGCAGAAGAGATGTCGCTTGAAGATTGGAAAGAGGTAATTGACGTTAACTTAACCGGCGTTTTCCTGACAGCGCAGGCAGCCGGAAGAGTTATGATCAAACAGGGCGGAGGTTCAATTATCAATACGGCTTCGATGTCCGCTCATATTGTCAATGTGCCACAGCCGCAGTGTTCTTATAATGCCTCGAAGGCAGGCGTAATTCAGCTTACAAAATCGCTTGCGGTTGAATGGGCGTCAAAAAATGTACGTGTCAACAGTATTAGCCCTGGATATATCGGAACAGAGCTCACACTGAATGCACCTGCTTTAATTCCGCTTATTAAAGAGTGGAACGCAGTTGCGCCTTTACATAGAATGGGGCGTCCGGAAGAACTGCAGGCCATTGCCGTGTATCTTGCCGGGGATGCAAGCTCCTTTACCACTGGATCTGATTTTGTAATTGACGGAGCTTTTACCTGCATTTAACAGATTTTTTTATACGACTTGGAAAGAGGGAACACTTTTTGATTTATAATACCATTTTGGATGCGTTGGGACACACCCCCGTTATCAGACTCAACCATTTAACTGGCGAAAACGATGCAGAAATTCTTGCAAAATATGAAGGCGTTAATATCGGCGGATCCATTAAAACCCGTACGGCCTACAATATGATTGTTGAGGCGGAAAAAAAGGGGCTAATCGGTCCGGGCACCATTATCGTGGAGCCGACCAGCGGCAATCAGGGGATTGGTCTTGCACTTGTAGGTGCTGTGAAAGGATATAAGGTTATTATTATCATGCCGGATTCGGTCAGCAAAGAGCGACGTTTGTTGGTAACACATTACGGTGCAGAGGTTGTTTTGGTTCATGACGATGGCGATATTGGGAAATGTATTGCCGAATGCTTGAATCGCGCTATGCAGATGGCAAAAGATAATCCAAATGTTTTTGTACCGCAGCAGTTTGAAAATCCAGATAATCCCTTGGTGCATAAGCACCATACGGCAGTAGAAATTTTAGAACAGGTGGAGGGACCGATTCACGGTTTCTGTTCCGGTGTCGGTACAGGCGGTACTATTTCCGGAATCGGTGAAGTTTTGAAAAATCAATTTCCGGATATTGCGATTTGGGCTGTTGAGCCGGAACATGCGGCAATTCTTTCCGGCGGCAGTGTTGGAACTCATTTGCAGATGGGGATCGGAGACGGTTTGATTCCGGAAAACCTCAATATGCAGATTTATGATCGTACCATTACAATCACCGACGATGAAGCGCTTGAAGTTTCAAAAAGACTTGCACGTGAAGAGGGGATTCTCTGCGGGATTTCCAGTGGATCCAATGTTGCTGCGGCAATGCAGATGGCAAAACAGCTTGGGAGAGGAAAGCGTGTGGTTACGATTCTTCCGGATACAGGAGAAAGATATTTTTCCACCCCGTTATTTGAAGAATAGAATTATAAAAAACGACGGCTGAATTTATTTCAGCCGCCGTTTTTTATGGATTATATAGTTATTATTTCAAGAAAGTTAAATGTACATAGACCGGAAAAATTCTACAACATAGACGCCAGCGGCGATTGACACGAAAAAAGATCCGAAAATGATAGTTTCGGATCTTTTGGTATAACAAATATTATTGTTATACCAAGACAGTTAAGCCTATTTTTCATGCCTCATGGCAATAAAGCTTTTTAGTCCGTTTAAAAGAGTACCGGCGTTAATCACAACGATCAGAGCAAAGAAGATGCACTCAAGATAGACCCAATACTGAACTTCTAAAATTAAAACAACAGCCTGAAAAACCAAAATAACAGTATTTAGAGTGAGTCTGGGAATCTGCATATTAAAGCGAATGAACTGTTTAGTAGTGATAGCGCGCAGGATGAATACAAGCAGGCAGCTGATGAACGTAGCAGTTGCTGCACCTAATCCGCCGTAAATCGGCACCATAATTAAATTGAGGATGATATTTAAAACAGCTCCTGCAAAAATAGTAAGCATAGAGACCTTATTCTTTTTGGCGACCATATAGATACTTGCCAAGAAAGAAGAAAAACAGGTAAATACAGTTGCCAGCATGAGGATCGGAACAAACTGCCAGGATTCGTAATAACTGTCCGCAACCAGAATTTTTGTTATGATTTTAGTCATGACTATGATAAATGAAGCACCCATAAAAATGATTGCGGAAAAAGATCCAAAAACATTTTTATAAAAGAGTTTTTTGTCTTTGGCATCATCTTCGGTAATGGCGGAAATATTCCACGCTTGCATCACAACGCCTGCAATCATGGTGACAAAGGTGGGTAACTTATGCGCTGCAGAGTAAAGTCCATTTACAAATTTGCCGTTTTCAAGCAGGTAGGTGATAACATATTTATCGGATAAAGTATTTACCCACCAGAATAAAGAAGTCGGAATGAGCGGCAACGAAAACAATATCATGGCGCGGAGCAAATCCTTGTTGATATGCTTAAAATTGATATATTTTCGCAAACCTGCTATCCAAAAAAGAAAGATAGCCGAAAGGAAGTCGGCGATGATAATGGAAAGGACGTAGCCGTAAATTCCCAAATGAAATACACCGAGCATTAAAATGTTGGCGACAATCATGATGGCAGTGTTTTGAATTCCGGCATAGGCGAACAATTTAACAAGACCGCGGGCTCGGATAAACTGAAGGCATAAACTATTTAATCCGGAACACAACACAAATAGATAAATTAAGACAGGAAATTCTGCTATAATATCGTTTTGGAGAAGGGCGGGCATAACAAGCAGCATGACGCCAAAGCCGCAGAGAATGACTAGCAGACCGTTTGTAAAGACCTCACTCCGATCAACCGCACGGTCAAGCCCAAACCGTATCACAGCATCGGTAATGCAAATCGTGGCGACTGGGATAATCAGATTAGACGTATCTACAATTAAATTGACAACGCCGAATTGATCCGGTGAAAGAACGCTTGTGTAAAACGGCGTCAGTAAAAAAACCAGCAGCTTTGATGTAAAAGTGCCGATTGCAAATATGGATATATTTTTGACAAGCTTAATATATTTGTTCATATACCCATCCTTTCCGATTTGCAAATTTTTGCGAACCTAAACCTGAACTTTTATAGGTTTGCCATTTATCTTTTAATTTCTTCTTTCAAATTTATTGCAGACCCTATTATACCATTAAAGCGCAAAAAAAGGAATATTTTGTCTTAATTACTTTTAAAACTCTTTTAAAACTAATATGAAGCTAAAAAATCAAATTAATAATTGGTTAATTTGTATAAATTTCTTGCGGGAAAATTCTTAAAAATCAAAGAAAGTTACAAAAATATATTGAAAATTTATTCCAAATTTGATATGATAAGGTTAATGAAACAATGCGGAGGATGTTGTTATGCCAGGAATTAAAAAAACGCCGAATAATTTTTCAGAATTTTTGTTTCATCAGGGGACAAATTATGAGGCGTATCGGTATTTGGGTTCTCACCCCGCAAAGTACGGACGAAGCGTAGGGGCAACCTTTCGGGTTTGGGCTCCGCATGCGAAATCGGTTTCTGTGGTAGGAGATTTTAATGGCTGGGATCGCGAAAAGAATCCTATGGCGAAAAGCGATGACGGCGAAATCTGGTTTTGCTTTGTTCCGCACATCAAGCAGTATGATTTGTATAAATACAGCATCGAGGGTGCAGATGACAAAATATATATGAAAGCGGATCCATATGCGTTTCATGCAGAAGAGGCTCCGGGAACGGCGTCGAAATTTTACGATATTGATGGATATGAGTGGCGGGACGAAGCATGGCAAAAAGAAAGCAGCGAGAAAAATATTTTTGCAAGCCCGCTGAATATTTATGAGATACACCTTGGATCATGGCGCCGTTACGAGGATGGTAATACATTCAGTTATACAAAAATGGCAGACGAGTTGATCCCGTATGTTAAAGAAATGGGTTATACTTATATCGAATTGCTGCCGATTACCGAATATCCTTACGAGGGTTCATGGGGCTATCAGGTAACCGGTTATTTTGCTCCGACAGCCCGGTACGGAACGCCGCACGATTTTATGGCATTTGTCGATCGCTGCCATCTTGCGGGGATTGGCGTTATTCTCGACTGGGTTCCGGCTCATTTTCCTAAGGATGCACACGGACTTTATGAGTTTGACGGCTCTCCCTGTTATGAATACAGCGATCCTTTAAAGCAGGAACACAAGGGATGGGGAACCAGAGTCTTTGATTATGGACGAAACGAAGTCATCAGCTTTTTGGTTTCAAGCGCAAAATTCTGGGTGGAAAGATATCATATCGATGGATTGCGTGTTGACGCTGTGGCTTCAATGCTCTATCTTGATTATGACCGGGATGAGTGGCGTCCAAACAAAAACGGAGGTCACGAAAATCTGGAGGCGGTAGATTTTTTCCAGAAACTAAACCGTGCCATTTTAAGCGAGCATCCAAATGTACTGATGATTGCTGAAGAATCAACTGCCTGGCCGCTTGTTACAAAACCGTCCGACGTTGGAGGACTTGGATTTAATTATAAATGGAATATGGGCTGGATGAATGACATGCTTTCCTATATGAGCATGGATCCGCTTTATCGTGCCGGGAGCCATGATAAGCTTACGTTTTCTTTCTTCTACGCATTTAGTGAAAATTTTATTCTCCCCATTTCACACGATGAGGTCGTTCACGGAAAATGTTCACTTATCTCGAAAATGCCGGGGGAATATGAGCAGAAATTTGCCGGAGTACGGGCGTTTTTGGGATATATGATGGCTCATCCGGGGGGAAAGCTTCTCTTCATGGGCCAGGAGTTTGGTCAGTTCATTGAGTGGAATTACGAAAAAGAGCTGGATTGGCTTCTCCTCAGTTATGATATGCACCGGAAGCTGAAATTTTTTGTCTCAGCTTTAAATAAATTTTATCTGAAATCTTCGCCCCTTTGGGAGGACGATCACTCTTGGGAAGGGTTTCAATGGATTTCCAATGACGATAACACACAAAACATCATATCTTTCCGGCGAATTAATCGAAAAGGGGAGGAATTGATTGTCATATGTAATTTTTCACCGGTACAGCGTGAGAATTATATGATTGGGGTTCCTTATTATGGAACCTATACCGAAATTTTTAACACAAATGACATCAGCTTCGGAGGGAGTGGAAGCGGAAACCCGCAACCGGTTCATTCGGTGGATGTGAAAAATCACGGATACGATCAGTCGGCGTCGTTTACGGTTGCACCAATGTCGGTTATGTTTTTTGAAGTTAAAAAGGAAGAACGTCCAAAGGTAAAGCCTCCAAAGATGGAGATTCATAAACAGGAAAATAAGGCTTTGAATAAGCCGGATTTAAAAAACAATAGGGAGTGAGATGCATGTTCAACAAAAAAAGAGTGTGTAGCAATGTTGCTTGCGGGCGGGCAAGGAAGCCGCTTGTATGTTCTGACACAACATATGGCAAAACCGGCTGTTCCTTTCGGCGGTAAGTATAGGATTATTGATTTTCCGCTGTCAAACTGTGTTAATTCCGGCATTGATACCGTCGGTGTTTTGACACAGTATCAGCCGTTAGTACTTAATGAATATTTGGGAAATGGACAGCCGTGGGATTTAGACCGGATTCACGGTGGCGTTCATGTTTTGCCGCCGTATCAGTCGGCGCTGGGTGCTCAGTGGTATAAGGGGACTGCAAACGCCATTTATCAGAACATTCCCTTTGTAGATCGATATGACCCGGAATATGTTCTTGTCCTGTCGGGCGACCATATTTATAAAATGGATTACGATAAAATGCTTACTTTCCATAAAGAGAAAAAGGCTGATTGTACAATAGCTGTTCTCCAGGTGCCGATGGAAGAGGCTTCCCGTTTCGGAATTATGACTGCTGATGAAAACGGAACGATTGTCGATTTTGAAGAGAAGCCCAAAGAACCGAAAAGTGATCTTGCTTCCATGGGCGTTTATATTTTCACTTGGAAAAAGCTTAAGCAATATTTGATCGATGATGAAAATGATCCGGAGTCCAGTAAGGATTTTGGCAAAAACATCATTCCGGCAATGCTCGGCGCCAAGGAGAAAATGGTAGCCTATCCGTTTGAAGGGTACTGGAAAGATGTCGGAACGCTTGACAGCCTTTGGGAAGCCAATATGGATTTGCTTAATCCAAACGTTCCGCTTGAGCTGTACGATCCTAACTGGAAAATTTACTCCCGTAATCCGGTTATGCCGCCCCATTATATTTCAAATGTTGCCAATGTACAAAACAGTATGGTAACAGAAGGCTGTAACGTTTACGGAACGGTCGACTTTTCAATTCTTTTCGCAGGCGTTACCGTTGAGGAGGGTGCTATTGTCCGCGATAGCATTGTTATGCCGGGTGCCGTAATTAAGAAAAATTCAATCGTTGAATATGCAATTATCGGCGAAGATGTCGTTGTTGAAGAAAATGTTACCATTGGCGAGCGCCCTGAAATGATCGATGATAAATCCCAATGGGGGATTGCCGTTGTGGGGCCTGATGTTACGGTGTCTTCCGGTACGGTTATCAAGCCCAAACAGATGGTCGCAGGAAATATATAAAAAAGGGGCGAATATAATGTATAATGAAAAAGTTTGCGGTATTATTTTTTCCAATACCCATGATAATATCATCACGGAGCTTACGGCAAATCGTACATTGGGGTCGGTTCCGTTTGGCGGTCGTTATCGGCTGATTGACTTTCCGCTTTCCAACATGGTTCGCTCCGGAATCAGCCAGGTTGGCGTAATTACCAAATATAACTATCAGTCGTTAATTGATCACTTGGGCTCTGGCCGTGAATGGGATTTATCCAGAAAAGTAGGTGGACTGCATATTTTGCCGCCGTTTGGAAATACCGCGCATGACGGTATTTATCGCGGCAAGCTTGAAGCGCTTCACGGGGCACTTGCTTTTTTAACCCGTTCAAATTGTAAATATGTTGTTATGTCAGACTGTAATATTATTTCCAATATGGATTATACACCACTGGTAGAATATCATATTCAAAAGGGCGCAGATATTACTTTGATGTATAAATCCGTTAATGTTTCGGAAGAACAGGCGGGAGCCAGCACCCTTTTAAAGCTTGATCATACCGGAAAAATCAGTGATGTTATGATTTCTCCCAAAACCGAAGGAGTCAGCAA